>VFQP010002025.1_pt1 | contig 24094 bp, 33 predicted proteins | sample 3512351 | NCBI WGS metagenome assembly VFQP01 (sample SAMN10412372, study PRJNA504923) | tailings metagenome | isolation source: Relicate 1 Philex TSF1 revegetated site | place: Philippines: Tuba, Benguet | collected 2017-08-29
CGGCGCGGGTGGTGCGGCCCGGACTGGACAGCCTGCACCTCGTCACGGTCGTGCCGACCAGCCTGCACCGGGCCGAGGGAGAGAAGCTGCTGGCGCACTACCGCCTGGCGGCGCTGGGCTGCATGGCCGACATCCAGTCGCAGGTGCTGGTGCGCCACCCCTGGACCCTGCTCGACGTGGTCGACTGGTGAGCAGACAACTCCTTGACGTGCTGCACGAGGGCTCTTCGTTGCAGCCTGCCTGGCTCCAAGAGGGCGGCTGCGTGCGCTGCACGTGCGCGCAGGTATGTGATGCGCGTGGGCGCGGGTCTGCTGGTCATGGGCAGCACCACGCTGACGGACGCGCCCGACATGCGCTCCACCTCGATCCTGGGCTCCGTCACGCTGGCGGCGGCGCACCGCCTGGCCGTGCCGCTGCTGGTGGTGACGGCGCGCGCCAAGCCGGCCGGCGCGCCGCACGCCGTGGTGGACGCGGCGCACGCCGCCGTGGGCGAGTACAACAGCCTGCAGAGCGCCACGCTGCTCGCGGCGCCCGGCCCGGCGGCGCCGCTGCAGCAGCCCGGCGGCGGCGCGGCGGGCGCCAAGCCGGGGACCGCCACGTCGGCGCAGGCGGCCGTGGCGGCGGCGCTGGGCGCGGGCGGCGTGCAGGCCATGGTGCTGGCCGAGGGAGGGGGGGCCAAGGGCATGGTGCGGTGGCTGTGCGGCTCTTTGCTGAGCAAGGCCAGGGGCGACGGCGTGATGCTGGCGCAAGTGGTGAGCGGGCAGAAGGGCGCCAGCGCCGGGCGGTTCAAGTCGCCGCAGCAGGCGGCCAACTTCAAGGCGTCGCTGGACAGCTTCCAGAACATCGTGACGGGTGCGTAGAGGTTGCAGTGTTGGTCTGCGAGCTGATGTCGCAGGTGATGTCGCAGGTGCTCACGGTGCGTGTGCCGCGGCCAAACGTGTGGCCACGTGCAGGCGCACGGTTGCCGGCCACCAAGCGCCTGCAGCTGTGGGGCGCCGCCGACAAGGAGCTGCTGGCGGCTGTGGCGCAGGACCCCGCCGTGTCGCTGCTGGCCGTGCACCTGGCGCCGGGCAAGCTGCCCGCCTGGCTGCTGGGCCTCCTCCGCTCCTCGCCCGTGCCGGTGCTGCTGCACAAGAGCGGAGACGGCGGCATCGCCAGCTGATGTGGGTGCTCTGCTGACGAGCTGTCGCCACGAGCTGTTGCTTTCGAGATGAGAATCTGATCCTGTGGCAAAAGAAAGACGCCACGGAGCGCCAGAGCGAAACCACGCACAAGAATGGCCGCGTCGACCACTTCCCTCGCGACCAAGTTCGTCAACCGCACGGGCCTCGCGGCAGTGCAGGTGTCCGGCTCGCGCATCGTGTTCAGCAAGGAGCTGGCGCGGCCGATCAGCGTGTGCACGGAGCAGCCTGTCAAGGCGCCATGGAAGGGAGCCTTTGAGGTGAGGCCTGCAGGAGGGGGGGCGCACTCACGCGCGTGTGGCTGCGCTCGCGGCGGCCGCCCCATGGCTGTGGCCATCCACAGCACAAGCGGGCAAGGCATGTGCACCGCGCAGGTGTCCATGCCGGTCAAGCAGGCGCACGTGGCGGTGGGATTCGTGGCCCTGCAGCCGACCAACGAGTACCTCACGCCCGAGTTCGGCCTGGGCACGCGCGGATACATCTCTATGGGCGGCGCCGGCAACATCTACCCGCAGGTGAGGGGAGGCGCACAATGACCTCGCTCAAGAGGGCGCGTGGGAGCGTGGCACGAGCGTGCATGCCCGCTCGCGTGCGCACGCAGATCCTGCCCACCGAGGGCAAGTACGTGGAGGGCGACCGGGTGCGGGTGGAGCTGGACCTGCCTGGCTCTGGCGCGGCAGGCACCGTCACGTTTGCCGTCAACGGGCGCGTGACGGGTCAGGTGCTCTGGACCGAGGGCGACGTAGCGTACCCCGCCGTCTGCTGCAAGGGGAGCGGAGAGGTGGTGTGCGACGTGGAGTTCTTGCCGGCGGGGGCTCAGCAGCAGTGAGCACATTGCAAATGACGCACCAGAGCATGGAAAGGGTCAGGGGTGGAAGCACAGCAAAAAGAGGCCACAGGCGACGACATGATGTGCAGCGATGCAGCGATGCAGCAGCAGAACACCTCCCCGGCGACTGCTAGCTGTGCTGCATGGCCTGCTTGCCAATCTGGTTGATGAGCCGCAGCAGCGGCAGCATCTCCTGGCGGTACGCCTCGGAGCCGTTGAGCACGTCGTCGGGCACGTAGCCCTCGCCGTACAGCTCGCTGTTGCAGGGCGTGTCGGGCGTGAGGGCTGTGCCTGCATGTGTGCCCATGTTTCCGTCAGGCCCACCCAGCCAGTCAGTCGCCAGACGGCGTGTGCAGCGTGCACGTTCGCGGGCGGGCCAGGCATGCACGCTCGGCCCATTCTGCCTTTTGAGTAGGCGCGAGTGAACTCCCACTCACGGTGCGCCGAGACATCAAGGTAGACGCCGTCCACCTTGGAGTAGCAAAAGGCGGCGCGCTCGTTGGCCACCGTCATGCCCATGTGCTGCGTGCCGCCCACAGCCAGGCCCGTGTTGAGGCCCGTCAGCGCGCCGTCGGTGGAGAAGAGCCCCAGGTCGCTGCCCAGGCTGCGAGCAAAGCGCGTGGTGGCCAGCAGGAGGTTGCTGCAGTCTGGCGCTGGACGGCCCCGACGCAAGCGCTCCCCCCGCCGCCCGCCCGCACCTGGTGGTGCCATCCTTGAAGGCATCCAGTGAGCCCGCCGCCAGGACGGCAATGACCGACTGGCTGTGCTGGTAGCCTGCGTGCGAGGAGGCATGTCAGGCCGCAGCACAGGGGTCGCACGGAGCCGGCGCCTGCGGGCGGTGCACCAGTGGAGGGCGGCCTGACCTGCTGAGAACCCCAGGCCCCCCTGCGACACGTGGTAGAAGAGAGGGTTGCCGAATTTGCTGTTGCCATACTGGTCCTGCGCCAGCTTCTTGATGACGAAGCCGTAGCCCGACGCGTACGTCACGCCCAGGCCCCCTGCGACGAACGGCAGGGTGCGCCACAGGGGCGGGTACGCGCCGTTCGCATCCTGGCGTGCCGTGGTGTCACGCGCTTGGCGCTGGTGGGCACTCTGCAGCTCTCCCTGCTGCGACCCTTTGGTAAGCTGCACGTGGCTGCGCGCCTGGCTCAGTGGCAGCACGCCGTTCCTGCCGCTCTTCCGACCACGTGACTGTTCCCCCCTTCTCCCAAGGTCCCCCAAGGCCCAGGCACGCACCCCGGGACACGTTGGTGAAAGCCAGCGCGGTGCACGAGTTGAGCGACGCGGGGTTGAGCTTGTTCTCCTCGCCCCAGGCCGCCTCGCCGCGCAGCAGCTCCGTGAGCAGGCGGGCAGCCCAGGCGGCCTGTGTGCTGAGCCACTCGCGCGTCTGCAGCGGCCGGCTGCTCTCCGCGTCCCCCGCAGCGCTGCCGTCGCCTCGTGGCCACGTGCACTTGCCCAGCGGGTGGAGCAGGGTCGCATTCACGGCGTCTGCGGGGGGCTCTTCCAACCGGCTGGCCTCTGCCAGCGAGACCTTTCGGAACTGTGGAGACGCTGAAGCCGCTGCTGAGGGCTGCGCTGCTGATGCCATCCTGTTCTGCGTGGGGCGAAGAGGGCGAGGTCTGGTGGTGGGCTGGGCGAACTGGTCACGGCGGGATGCTCGCGGTGTGGTGTGGAGCGCGTTGTGATGGAGCTCACGGACGCCGGAAGGCGACGATGGTGCCACTGTCCCCGCGCGCATGGGCACTCGGGCTTTGGAGTTCCTGGACGCCAGCGCTGCTGCGAAGGCTTAGCGTTTGCGAGCATCATCTTCAAAGGCAGGCAGGCCTTCGCGCGCGAACACGCACACAACATGAGCGACACGGCCACTCCCGCTTCGGTCGCCGTGCAGCTTGAGCAGCAGAAGGAGCAGGCCACGCTGAGCACGCAGAGTCAGGGGTATCTGAACCAGAAGCCCAAGTCAGGGCTGCTGACACGGGAAGCTCTGCAGTGGGCTGGTGAGCGCGGCACGCGAGCGGCAGTTTGTGTGCCAAGCGGAGTGCGCAGAGAGCCCCTGCACGCAACGTCTTGCATGCGCGGCCAACGTCGTCGTCGACGTGCGCGTGCGCGTGCGCGTGTGGTGACCGTGTGTGCGCCCCTGATGGCCGCAGGGGGGTCGCTGGCGCTCATCGTGCTGCTCTGGGCCATCCTCACCGGGTACTGGACGGCGCTCTACGAGGCGGCGCTCGCCGTGCGAGGCACAAACTACGTCGGTGAGTGCGGTGCCCTGGAGACTGCAGGTGCCCAGGCAGGGTGCAGCGAATCGCTCCACGCTGAGTGCTGTGTGTGTGTGCGCCTCCCTGCCTGCACGCAGTCCTCTCGCGGACAGTGGGCAGCGACTCGGTGCCATCGTACAGCGACCAGCCGCCCCTGCCCTGGACCGTCATCGTGCCGCAGCAGTAGAAGGACGGGGGGAGAGGACCACACAGCACCGTCGGCCGCTCTGGCTCTTCATCCCGCACCGCTCGCAGTTCTTGATTCATTTCGTGGTTGAGGTTCATCTTCATCCCACAATCATCTCCCCAACCCCCTTCCTTTCCCACCTCCGTCGTGCGATCAGGCGCCCGGGCGGCCGGAAGTCCTGTGCTCTTCATCCCCTTGGCCCACAAGCAGCTCCCCTCTCGTGCGCCTCCTGGCCGTCTTGCTGGGTCTCTTGCCCTTCTGCTGGCTCTTCCACCATCGGCTTCGTGCGCACGGCACGCCCATGTGCAAGCCCGCGGCGCCCACCGCACGCGCCCCCCAGAGAGCATCCCATGCCTGAGGCCGCTGCATGCGCGTGCTCGTGCTCTTGAGGCAGACGCTGCGGCGTGGAGGAGAAGGTGGCCAGCTCTCGCAGCAGCTCTTGAAGCAGGCTCCACCGCAGGGCACGCTCCAGCAGCGCCTCGCGCACGGCACCGCCGCATCAGCACCAGCAGCAGCAGCAGCATCAGGTGCTCCGACGGCGGCGCAGCAGCTCGGCATCGCCAGGATGCAGGCGCTCGTCGGCGCTAGCGGGCAGGTTTCTCAGCGCGCGAGCGGCGCCTGCAGCAGCAGCAGCGCCGCGTCAGGGTGGGCCAGCCGCGTCGCGCCTCACCACTGCACGCACTGGCCCTCCGCCTCTGCTGCGTGCTCCTTTGGCAGCCGCGCCAAAGGCAGGGCTTCGGCACTGGAGCTCAGCTCGGCAGCACCAGGGGCGTGCAGCACCAGCGCGAGCAGCAGGCAAGCTCTCACGGACGTCCAGCCCGTCCTCCTAAGTCGTGCGGTGAGTCGTGCGGGAGGCTGCGGCAGCGGAGGCCGAGCTCAAGCACGTCTCGCGAGACGAGACTGCACGATTGGGGGGGCCCGAGCTCCATCCCCCCCGCGCTTGAGCCCAGCCAAGCGTCACGCGCATGCCGTGATGAGCGAGCGAGCGCGTGCCCTGTGCCATCGGCGCCGCAACCTCGCAGGGGGCGATGGGGGGCACCCTCTTGAGGTCGTCGACGAGCAGAGCAGCACGGCACCACCGGTCGCCTCTTCTGGCGCAGCTGCACGCGAGCCAGCAGGGCCCGCGGGGCGCGGCGCTGCAGACGCGAGCCGTGGGCGGGGAGGCAGCCACCGCTGAGGCCAAGACTTCAGCCACCAGCAAGTCGTCGTCCTCCAGCAAAGGCGACTCTGCAGGGTGAGCCTGCAGGGTACAACAGCAGCGCCTCTCTTGCTGCGTGCGTGGCACGGGGAGCCAGGGCGCTGCAGGAGATCACCATGGTCGCGCGCCGCCACGCGGTGGCCGCAGGCAAGGCGTCAACTCGCAGCTGGTGTTTGTGACGGGCGCCTACGTGCTCCCGCACCCCGAGAAGATGGCCAAGGGCGGCGAGGACTGGTTCTTCATCGCCGACAGCATGAGGGCCATGGGCGTGGCGGACGGCGTCGGCGGCTGGGTGAGCGATGTCGCTCCGGGAGCAGCTGCGGGTGGTGGGGGTGGTGCCATCCTTGAGGATGGCGCGGCGACGACGATGGCGACGATGGTGATGCGCGCGCTTTCTCCTGTCGCGCAGGCCGAGGTGGGCGTGGACGCGGGCGCCTACGCGCGGCAGCTCATGGGCCACGCCAAGGACCACGCCGACAAGGTCACGGCCACGGGCAGCGCTGAGTACAAGAACCTGTGCAGCAGCCTCAACGCGGCCGGCAGCACCTCGGGGCAGGTGGACGTGACGGCCGACAGCCAGGCCGTGCAGCTGCAGCAAACCATCCTGGAAAAGGCCTACTACAAGACAGAGGTCCGAGGTGCGCCCTTGCGCTCTTGCGCCCGGCGGGAGCAGTGTGGGACGCGCCCGGCGGTATCAGGGAGCGCGCGCGTGTGTGGAGGGGGGGGCGGGCGATGGTGGCGCGCACACCAGCCACGCAGGCAGCAGCAGCAGCAGCCGCCAGCGCGCCTGGCGAGCGCAGGCTGGCAGGGAGGGTCTGCGGGGGGCTGCTGCGCATGGCGGGGAGTGCCACGGGACGCGGCGCTGCGCAGCCGGTTGTGGGGCGCTTGCGGGTGTGCGTCCCCCGCCGCCACAGTCACCAGGGCTGTGCCGGGTCGTCGCGGCGGTTGACGGCGTGCTGTGGCGCGTGGCGCGTGTGCAGGTTCGTCGACGGCGTGCGTGCTGGTGGTGGCGGGCGACCGCGTGCTGGCGTCCAACCTGGGGGACTCGGGCTTCCTCCTCCTCCGGGACGGGCAGGTGTGCACGCTTTGCTCTTTCTTTTTGGTGGGGGAGGACTGCCGCGGGGGGACGCCTGAGCGTCGGGGTGAGGGAGCAGAGTGTGGACCACCAATGCAGGTGGCTGCAGCCGGGGCGCAGCAGTAAGGCTCCTGCGGAGGCCCTCCTGTCAACTCCCGGCCCCGCTGCGCCCACCTCGGGTGCCCTGCAGGTGGTGTTCCACAGCCCTCAGCAGCAGCACGACTTCAACTTCCCCTACCAGATTGGCTCGGTGGACAGCATGAGCGACCCGCCCCAGGCGGCGCAGCGCTTTGAGCTGGTGGTGCAGCCCGGCGACGTGCTCGTCATCGGCACCGACGGGCTCTGGGACAACTGCTTTGACGAGGAGATCCTCTCCGTCATCAGGTGCGGCGGCGCGTGGGGCGGGCCTGGGCGGGCTGGGGAGGCGCGGGGCGATTGCGTCTCGCCCGCAGCGGCGCGCCGATTGTGAGGGCGGGGGGACGGGCGGGCGCGCATGGCGGGAGGCACGGGGGTCACCTGGGTGCTGCGCGTGCTGTGCGTGCTGTGCGTGCTGTTGGGCGCAGGTACTGCCAGGACGTCAACATGGCCATGGACAAGACGGCGCAGGTGCTGGCGCACTACGCGCGGCACCGCGCCTCGGACCCCAAGTTCGCCTCGCCCTTTGCCTACGCCGCCTTCCAGGTGAGCAGCAGCAGGACGCCATTGCCGCGCGCCCCCCTGGGCCACGCGCCTCGCCGCGCGTGGCAAAGCCTCCACCACGCGCGCCCCCTGCGGAGGTGCCCCTGCCAAGAGGGCTGTGGGCCACACACTCGCCAGGAGCGAATCAAGCGCGCTGCGCCGCACGGTGTGCTCGTGGCGCAGGCGGGGTTTGCGTACATGGGCGGCAAGATGGACGACATCACCGTGGTGGTGGCGCGCGTGGCGCTGGCGTCAGAGGTGGCGGACAACCCCATCCCCGGGCAGGGAGGCAACAACCACGCGCTCCCGGGCAGCGCCAGCAGCAAGCTCTGAGGCAGCCTCGGGGGGACCTTTGGGGGTGTGGAGCACAAGGGGTGGGGTGGGCCGTGCGGCTGCTCTTCGCTCCTGTTGACGTGGTGGCCACGGAAGGGTCACTGGGTGGGCGGCGTTTGGTTAGGGACGGGCTGGTGGCGTGGCTGCTGGCGCCGTGGTGTGCGTGGTTTGGCGCGGTGCCCCGTGGTGGCGCAGGGCGCGCGTGTGTGGTGGCGGGTGGTGTTTCGTGCTGGGGGCCGGTTGGCGTCGCGCCTGGCCGTGCGTAGCAGCTGCAGCAGCGCTCTGACCTCATTTGACGAACCGACGAGACTTGGGCTTTTCCCTCGCTCGCTGCCGCGCGTGCCGGTGGTTTCGCACGTGATGGCGGCGCTGCGTCTGCATCTCCCCTTCCTCCCCTTTTCAGACTGTGCGTGAACGCAGCAGACTCGTGTGGTGCGGCGCTCGCGTTCACTCCTGACGACAGTGACGGCCAGGCCAGCGGCATGCGCACGTGTGCCGCCGCTCGTCTTGTTTTTTGCTGCAAGAAGCTCAGGCGCCTCGTTGCACAGTCTTGCCACCCCACCATCAGTCGAGTACCGGCCATCCTGCCTCTCCCATCCCCACACCGCAACAGCGAAACGCCGTGCCAAAACAGCGGTGCGGCCCTGCCTACCCCTCCTCGCGACTCCCCCAAAAGCCATGACATCACGCGTCAGCCACCTCCTCCTGCAGCGACCACTGCCAGGGCGCCATGGTCTCGGCCGAGCGCAGCGGCCGCAGCCCGCCCTCTGGCGCCTCGGCCAGCAGCGCCACCAGGCTGACGCCGCCCTGCTGCTGCTGCCGCTCCCCCTCGGCCACCTCGGGCTCGGTGAAGATCCACGACCCCGCCAGCAGGTGCTCCCTGGCCAGGTCGCCCTGGGCCACATACTGACTTCCTGAATTCACGGCGTGGCCGCAGCTGGCCGCGCTGCCCCCGTCGCCCAGGCGCCACGACACGAGGCGCTCGACGACCTCGGAGCGGCCCTCCTGCGCCGCGCCGGCCGCCGCGCGCCGTTGATCCTCCTCGGCGCGCTGCCGTGCCGCCTCCGCCTCGCGCGCTTGGTCCTGCGCGCCAGCCAGCCACCCACGCGGCGACGTTCTTTCTCGCGGCTGTGTTGCGCAACGCACCAACGCACGGGAGCCCGCGCACCCGCCAGGGCCAGGGCGGTTTCGCTCACCTGAGCGCGCTGCAGCAGCTCTGCCCGCCACGCCGTCTGCGCGGCCGCGCGCTGCTCCACCTCGGCCACCACACGCGCGTCCTTGTCCACCTGCCGCGTGGCACACACGAGCAGCACGTGCGTCACGCGCGTCACGCAGGGGGGGGGGGGGCGCGCACAAGCGCACGGGCATGTGCTCCGAGGGGCTCCTCACCTGCTCCTGCGCCGCATCCACGTCCTGCTGTGCCGCCGACGCCACCTCGGCGGCCGCCTGCCGCGCCTGCTCCAGCCGCGCGACCTGCTCGGCCGCGCGGCGCGCCGCCTGCGCCTTGCCGTCCGCCTCAGCCTGCGGGACGACGGAGCGAGACACACGCCAGCAGGCAGCACCCGGTGAGACACTCTGCCCGCCCTGCACCTCGGGGCGCCGCTGCACGACTGGAGGATGCAGGGTGAGGCGCACCACACTGATACGTCCCGTAGCTGGGCTCCAGGCCCGCCGACGTGCCCAACCAGATGCAAAGTCCCAACGCACTGACTGCCCGCCGCACCTGGCGCCGCGCGGCGAGCCGCTCCAGTTCCCGCAGCTCCCCCTCGGTCTCGAGCCGCACCGCCTCGCCCTCCTCCTCCTCCGCCTCCCACTGCTCGCGCGCCAGCCGCGCCTGCTCGGCCGCCACGCCGCTCGCCGCCTGCGCCTCGGCGCGCGCCTGCGCCAGCAGCGCCGCGCGCGCCTGCGCCTGCTGCACGGCGCGCGCAGAGGCAGACGCCTCGGCGCGCGCGTCCTCCACGGCGTCCAGCCGGGCGCGCAGCTCCAGCGCAGCCTCCTGGAGCACCAGCCGACGCTGCTCCTGCTGCCGGGCCAGGCGCTCGGGGAGCTGCGCCAGGGCCTGCTCGGCGCCCGCCGCCGCCTGCTTGGCCTGCAACAGCACCGCAAAACAACACCAGCCGCAACGGTGGTAGTGGTTTCAGCTTGCGGTTCCGAGCGTGTTTGGAGGTGTTTGGCGGCCGTTCACAGGTCCCGCACCTGGGTTTCGGTGGCTTGTGCCTGGGCGAGGGCGTTGCGTGCGGCGGTCAGCGCGTCGGCGGCGTCGCGCGAGGCGCGCGTGAGGCCGGACAGCGCGCGCTCGGCGTCGGCGCGGCCCGAGCGGGCCCTGGCCAGCTCGGCAGAGGCCGCGCGCGCCTGCGCCGCCGCCTGGTCCGCCTGGGACCACGCCTCTGCGGCCAATCAAGCAGCAAGGCACAGCGCGCACCGATGTTGAGCGATGGCCCACGGAAGAGGTGCGACAGGAGAGAGGCGTCACGAAGGAAAGAGGAGAGGGCGGGCGCTCACCGGCGGCCTTGGCCTCGGCGGCTTGCTTGGCCGCCTGCTGCGCGCCCAGGCGCTCCGTGGCCTGGCGCCACTGCGCCAGCAGCCCCTCCACGCTGCCCTCGTCCACCTCGGCGGGCGTGCCCGGCGGCGCCGCCGCCACCAGCGCCGCGCGCAGCTCCGCCGCCACAACCCCTGCAACGCCACGCACGTCCCGCACACACGACACGAGCGTGAATCCCAGCACCAACGCCACGTCATCGACGCCATCATCGACAAACGAACACTCGGTCCGCGAACGCACCTTGCAGCTGCTTGACCTGCGCGGCGGCCGCCTCCACGTCCCGCTGCGCCCGTGCCAGCTTGTCGCGCTCCCCCGCCAGCGCCCGCTCGGCCTCCTCGCGCGCCACCTCGAGCTCCACCAGCTGCGCCTGCTGCCGCGCCGCGCCCTCCACCGCCGCCGCCAGGCCCTCCCGCTCGGCCGCCAGCCTCGCCTCGGCGCGCTGCAGCGCCGCGCCCGCCTCGGCCACGCGCTGCTGCGTCGCCGCCGCGGCGCTGCCCGCCTCCTGGCCCAGCTCCTTGGCCACGGCCAGCTCCCGGCCGGCGCGCGCTGACGAGGCGGACGCCTTGCCGAAGGCGTCCTCGGCGCGCGCCAGCTGGCGGGCCAACTCCTGCGCCAGCTCGGAGGCCTCCTGGGCGGAGCGGCGGGCGGCCTCGGCCTGCTGCGCCGTCTGCCGGGCCAGCTTTTGCGCCGCCTGAAGCTCCTGCGTGTCCTTGCGCACCAGCTCCAGGGCCGCCGAGCGCTCGCCCTCCTCGCTCGACGCTGCGGATTCGTGGGGCAGCGAGCAAAGGAAGGCTGGTGGTTCGCCGTCTGTGCGACGGCGCATCACGGGAATGAGGCGCGGACGATCGCCTGGCCCGCCTGCCGCACCTTCGGCGTCGAGGCTCTGCAGGCGCGCCTGCTGCACGCGCAGCGCCTCCTGCGCCTCGTCCACGGCGGCCGTGGCGGCCTCGGCCTCTGCGGCCACCACGCCAAGCACACGCCGCCACAGGCGCTTGAGCATCACCTCAGGCCAGCTTCTGGGCAGGGCGATGGCTGAGTTTGCTAGCCCACAAGCTTTGGTGAGCAGGAGGGCCAAACAATGGTTAGCAAAAAGGCTCTTGAGCATGTCCTCATCTGCCACCAGACGTGAGCAACGGAGTTGTTGGCCGGCAGAGAGCAGCAAGGGCAGGGGGGCGCCGCGCACCCTTGCTGAGAGCCTCCAGGCGCCCCAGCAGCGCGCGCTCCTCGCTCTGCCGCTCGCGCAGCACGCGCTGCACCGTCTCCACCTCGGACTGCAGACGCGCCAGAAGCCCGCCGTTGCGCTGCGCAGCCTCGGCGGTGGCGCGCGCCGCCCGCTGCGCCTCCTCCTGGCGCGCCTGCAGCTCGGCGCCCTCGCCCGCCAGCCTGGCCGCCAGCTCTGCGCGTGCATATGAGCGCCGTGGCGCAAAAGACGTACGCGTCCAGTCCCTCATTCGCGCTGCCCGCTGTTGCAACAGCGCTGCTCATCATGAGAGGGGGGCAAAGGGATCACACCTTGCTGCGTCGTGCACGCCGCCTCTGCCTGCTCAGCCGCCCGCCGCTTGGTGGCCAGGAACGCCTCGGCCTCCTTGCGCTGCGCCACGGCACGCTGCGCCGCCTTCTCCGCCGCCGCCTTCTCCGCCGCCGCCTGCGCACGCGCCGCGCCCACACCAAACACGCTCAGCCGAGCCAGGCCCTCCCGGTTCCCCTGGCCAGCACGCACGCGCTCGCAGCCATGCACCGAGCCGCGCAAAAGAGGCGCGTGCGCCGCACCTGCAGCGCGGCGCGGCGCGCCACGACGGCCTCCTGCGCCCTGCTGTCCGCCAGGTCGCGGTCTACCGCCGCCTGCTGGCTGGCCGCCTCGTACGCGCGCATGTCCGACTGAGCCGCCGCCGCCTGCTGCTGCTGCGCCTTGCTGGCCTGCTGCGCCTGCGCCTGGGCGGGTGCGGCGTCGGGCGCGGCGCCGGCGGGCCCGCGGGCCATGAGGGACTCGAGGCCGGCCTTGGCCAGCGCCACCTCGGCGGCGACCTCGTCCAGTACGGCGCTCTGAGCCACCTCCTTCGTGGCGAGTGGCACAGCAGGGTAGCTCAAGGGCGGGCAGCGTGGCGCGGAGCGAGTGCGCGCGGGGGGCTGGCGAGGGAGGGAGGCGCCGCTGGCGTGGAGGTGAGGTCCGCACTCACCGTGGCGGCCTGGGCGTTGGCGGCGGCAATCTTCATGGCGGCGTCCATGAGGGCCGAGCGCTCCGCCGCCAGCTTCTCGCCGGCTTCCTGCAGGCGAGTGAAGGTTGGCCGCAAGCCGTCTTCGCCGCCGCACTGAGCCAGGGCAGTCGGTGCCAGCGAGCACGGCTGGTGAGAGCACGGAAGGCGCAAGGCGGCGGGCCGCACCTGCTCAGCCTTGGCCAGCTCGGCCGTGGCGCGCGCCCGGGCCGCCTCCAACCTCAACGCGACAGCCTTTTGGTTCTCAACCTCTGCGCGCCAACCACACAGCACAGGACACTCACAAGGTTGGGAAGCGCCACGCCTGTGGCAACCACGGCATGCGGCACCGCCTTGCGCCTCATCCCAAGGCGTGACGTGCGCGGACGGGCGCACCTGCTTGCTGCACGGCGGCCTTGAGCTCCTTGTCCACGCGCTGCGCCTCCAGCGCCAGCTTCTTGACCGTCTCCTCGGCCTGCTTGGCCGCCGCCTGCGCGTCGCCCGCACGAACGCGCTCGGCCTTCTCCGCCGCCTCCTGGCTCGACGCCAGGCGCTCAGCCACCTGCACCCAACACCCACAACACACGCACAGCACGCCTCACAGAGGTGGTGGTCGTGTGTGGGCGCCAGGTGGCGTGTTCACGGGCGAGCGCAGGGATTGCGTACCTGGCGCGCCTGTACCGCAGCCGTGGCGTCGGCCTCCAGCGGGCCCAGCTGCGCTGCGGCGCGCTCCAGCGCCAGCTCGGCGGCGCGCAGGCGCTCCGAGGCGGCGTCGACGGCCTGCCGCGCGGCGGTGCGGGCCTGCGTGGTCGCGCCCTCGTCGCGCTCCACCGCCGCCACCTGCACACGCGGCGCGGCGCCAACACGATTCAGCAGAATGAGCACTCGTCAGGCAGCGAGGGTGACCAGCACCAGCAAGATCAAGAGCAGAGCCCGAGAGGACAGCGGCGTGGGCGTGCAGTGCAGTGCGAACTCACCCTGGCCTTGGACATTTGCAGGTGCGCCTTGGCCTGCGCCACGCGCTGCGCCGCGCCGCCCAGCTGGGCGGACAGACGCTCGGCCCGGCCCCGCTCCTGCTCCTCCAGCGCGCGCAGCTGCGACGCCTGCTGCCGCTGCACCTGCACGCACGCACGCCAACGGCTGCCCACGCGCATACATTCTCTCATCGCGGTGCACCGTGACGGGTGCTGTCGCCATCAAATGTTTGCGGTTTGCGGGTCAAAGGCGCAGGCAAGCACTTGCCTGCAGCGCCTGCTCGGCGGCCTTGAGCTCCTGCGCGGCGCGGTCGGCCGCCGCCTGCAGCGAGGCGATGCGCCGCCGCACCTCGCCCGAGGCGCCCTGTGCGCGGGCAGACAGCTGCTCCGCGGCCGCCAGCTCCGACGACGCCTTGGACACCTACAGACAGCACCACGTGCGCGTGCCGCTGTCGCTTTCATGCCCACAGTGCGCAGCGCTGGCCACGCTCGCGGCGGAATGCAGGCGAGAGGAAAAGAGGGAAAAAGGCGCGCGCACCTCCTTCTCGGCGGCAGACACGCGGTCCGCCGCCGCCCGCTGCGCCGCCGCCGCCTCGGCCTGCAGCACCGCCACCTTCTCCCTCCGTGACGCCACCTCGGCCACCCGCTGCTCCGCCGCGCCCACCGCTTTGCCGCCCTCCACCACGCGTGCCTCGGCGCCCTGCGCCGCCTGCGCCGCCGCCGCCAGCTGCTGCAGCTGCGCCTGGCTGCCCGACAGCTGCTTGAGCGCCGCTGACGCCGAGTCGTACGCCGCCGTGGCCCGCTCCAGCGCCGCTTGCTGCGACGCCGCCTGCGACGCCGCGTCCTCGGCCTGCCGGCCTGCCGCCGCCACCGCCGCCTCCAGCCGCTTCACGGCGGCGCTTTGCGCGTCGAGCGCCTGGCGCGCCGCCGCCACCTTGGACTCGGCCTCGCGTGCCTGCAGCTGCGCCGCCTCCAGGCGCTTGCTTGCGTCAGACGCCGCCTGCTGCGCCCTGGCCAGGGCGGCGCTGGCGCTTTGGGCGCGGGCCTCGAGCGGCGCGCGGGCCTTGGCGTCGTCCGCCGGGCTCACGGCGGCGGCCAGGGCGTCGGCGGCGGCAGCCGCCTGCTGCGCCGCCGCCTCGGCCTGCGAGCGATACGAGGGCGGGGAGCGCGGTCGTTCTTGCCCGCACGGTGCAGGTTTGGGGTTAGAGTTGAAGGGGGCTCGGGTCAGAGGGGGCGTAGGAAGCGTGAGGGAAGGAAGGGGCGCGCGCGCACCTGTGCGAGGCGTGAGGCGGCGTCCGCCGCCGCCTTTTGCCGCTCTAGCAGCAGCAGCGACGAGGTGGAGGCGTCTCGGTCGGCGTCCGCCAGCAGCACGGCGGCGCCCGCCGACGTCTTGTCGATGTCGGCGGCGATGGCCTCGGCGGCCGCGGCGTCAGCCGCCTGCTTCTCCACCTGTGGCACGCCCCACCCCACGCACGGCGCAGCAGATCTGCTGTCATGGTGTGTTCAGTGAAGTGAGGCGAGTGCCCAGGCATGACGGTGGTGCAGGGGCGTGTGCACGCGCCTGCGCCTTGAGCAGCGCGGCCAGCGCAGCGCGCTCCTCCTGCGCCGCCACCGCCTCGGCCTGCGCCGCCCGCAGCTCCAGCTCGGCCAGCTCGGCGCCGGCGCGCGCCTCCTCCAGCCGCCCCAACGCCGCCTCCACGCCCGCCTGCGATGCACGTGCCATGAGCACCAATACATAGCGTTGAAGGAGCTGCTCCCGCCTCTCCAAACGCGACAGCCACCTCCGCGAGCTCCCTTGAAGCAGCTCCGAGCAGGGCAGCAGCGCAAGCGTGAAAGCGCACCTGGGCGGCGGCCAGCGTCTGCCGCTCCACGTCGAGGCGCCCCTGCGAAGCCTTGAGCAGCTCGGCGGCGCGCGCCCGCGCCTGCTGCAGCGTGCGCGCGGCGCCCTCGTTGGCGGCGCGCAGCTGCTCAGGCGTGAGGCCCTTAAGCTCGCGCTCCAGCTCGCCAGGCGTGCGCGACGGCACGAGCTGCTCCACCACGTCGGTGCGCCGCTGGAACCACCCCCACACGCCGCCCGACGGCTGATCCTGCGGTTCAGGCTGCGCCGGGCGGGCGGGCGGCGCGGGCGCCGGCGGCGGCGGCACGGGCTGCTGCTGCACGGCGCGCTGCGCCTGCGGGGCCGTCATGGCCGGCGGTGAGCGCGCCTTGAGGTCCTGCGCGGCCTGCTGTGCGGCGGGGGAGGCGGGTTGGGTCGCCGCCTGCTGCACCGCGCCGTCCTGCTCCTCCTCCTCCTCTTCTTCGGTGCTCGAGTCGTCCTCCCGCTGCTGCTGCTGCTGCTGCTGCTGGCGGTCCGAGGGCGCGTCCACTGCCGTGCCTGCGGCGCGCGGCTGCGCGGTCTGGCGCACCGAGTTGAGCGCCGACACGGACGACTGCGTGTAAGCACCGTGCAATCGCAGCGGCCACAGCGTATGGCGCAAATGAAGTAGTCGTCCTGAGAGAGGAACTGCGACTGGAGACAGGTGCCGAGGCGCCCACTATCTCGCACCTGGATGTAGGCGCGGAGGCTCTCCTGCGCGGCGGGGTTCTGCTCGGCCGCAATCTGCGTGGCCAGCGCCACCGTCGCCGCAGCCACCACGCGCGAGTCGGTCGCCACCTCCACCACGCGCTGCAGCAGCGTGCGCTGCGCACGCGGCGACACGCCGCCGCCGCCGCTGTCGCCCGCCTCGCCGCGGCTGCCGCGCGGCGACGCTGCCGGCCCCGGCGACTTGTCGGGCGACGGGCTGGGCGGCCGCGTGCTGAGCATGTCCTGCACCATCTTGGCGCCGGGGATGTTTGGCAGCGGCTGCACCTCGGTCTGCGCAATCTCCCGCAGCTGCGCAATGCGGTCGGGGAGCTGCTCCACCACCTGGTCCACCACCTTGCCAACGACAGGCCGCAGCGCGTCCACCACGGGCGTGACGTCGGGGATGGGCGACTTTGGCCGTGGGGGGCGGTACTTGCTCCAGTTGTACTTGGAGCGGGCGCCGGCGAGCCCGTCGTCGCCGCCGGCGCCGTCGTCACGCCCGCCGGGCGAGGAGGCGCCGTCGCGCAGCGGCGGCGGCGCGCGTGAGGGCACGGGCGCGCCGCCGCGGCGCTCGGGCGAAGCGTCGGCAGGCTTGGCGGCGGGCGGCGCCGCCGGCGCCGCCGAGGCGCTGGGCTGCTGCCGCTGCTTGCTGCTGCGCTGCTCTTCCTCCTCGTCCCGCTGCTGCTGCTGCTGCTGCTCCTTGAGGCGTCGCTGCTGCTCGGCCAGCTGGCGGCGCTGCAGCACGCCCTCCAGGAGCACGCGCTCGTCCACCGAGGGCGAGCGGAGCCGCGCGGCGTCCTCAAACGCCTGCATCGCCTCGAGCGGCTCGAGCGAGGGGCCGCGCAGCGTGAGCGGCTCGCCGTCGGGCGACGGGCGCGGCGCCGGCGCCGGCTTGGGCGCGGGTGCGGCGGCGCCCGACGGCGGCGGCGACGCCGTGTCGGGCGCGCCGCGCGAGGGCGGCGGGGCGGGCTGCCGCGGCGACGCCGCCGCGCTGCTGCTGGTGGCGCTGTCCGCGCCCTGGGCGTCGGAGGCCGGCTGCGCCTGCGCCTCCGAGTCGGGGAGCATGTACCATCCGGCGGCGTTGACGGCCAGCTGCCCCTGCTCCACCAGCCACTGCAGGTACTGCTGCAGCTCCGCGGGGCTGTTGGTGAACCTGCAGGATGACACACACATGTGTAACACGTTGCCATGAAACACAGCAAGGTGCCGCCTCGCACATGTGCAGACGCGGAGCGCGGGTTCCCCGGACTGGAGCCCTCACCTGGGCTGCACCATGGTGGCCTGGAGGCACGAGTGCAGGCGGTTGAGGCTCAGCGCCTGGAAGTTGGCCACCAGGCCCAGCGTCTGCGTCTCGTACGGCGCGTAGTCCTCCAGCTCGGGAGGGTAGCGCAGCCCGCTGCGGGGCACCGGCGCCGCGGGAGCGCCGCGCTTGATGCGCGGCGTGGGAGACGCGGCGCGAGGGCGCGGGGCCGGCGGCGGCTCGTCCTTGGGCGGCGGCGGCGGCGCGCTGTCCTCCGGCGGCGCGCTCACGCTCACGGCGCCGCGCCTGCGTGGGGAATCGGGCGCGCACTCGGCACAGCACGGCATGGCGTCAGGCACTGTCCCGCTTACACCCGGCGAGCATCCACCCGCTGGAGAAAAGAGGCAAATAGCTCACGTGAAGACGTCGGGCTGCGGGGGCTGCGCCACGAGGCGGTACCACCCCTCTCGCGCGTCGAGGTCGCTGGCGCTGCACACGGCCAGGTAGCCCTGGGCGACCAGCGTGTCGAGGTAGAGCTCCAGCTCCTCCTCCTTGGCCTTGAAGCTGCGCAGGCACATGGGACAAAGCCCGTCCAGCATCCAAGCAGTGGCAACCGCAGCCGTCAGGAGGACTCTGGCGACCAGCGCTGGCAGAGCACGCCAAACGGTTGAGTCAGGCCTGGCGCAGGGTGCGCAGGGACGGGAGTAGCGGAGAGCAGCAGGTCGTCCCAAGAGGGCGGCGGCGCGGCAGCCTGGTGGCGCTCACCTGGGCTCCACCATGGTGAAGCGCAGGATGCTGTGGAGGCGCTCCAGCGGCAGCGCCGAGAAGCACGAGAGCAGCCCAAACACCTGGGACTCGAATGGCTTGAACTGCACCGTGTCCTCGCTGTACCGCACCTCGCCCGCCAGCACCGGCACGCCGCTGGCGCCGCCGGAGCCGCCGAGGCGCGCGGGCAGCGCCACGCGGACCTCGCCCTCGGCGCCGCCGGCCGCCGCGATGGCCGCCGCCGCCGCCGCCAGGCTGGCGGCGGCGCTGCTGCTGCGCGCCGCGGCGGGGGGGGCTGTGGGCGGCGGCGGGGAGGCCTCCTCGGCGGAGGAGGAGGAGGACGCGACGGACGAGTTCATCACGCCCAGCAGGCGCTCCAGGACGGCGTCCTCGGCTTTGGTGAGCGGCGGGTCTGCCTGCTCGGGCTCTGGCTGCTGCTCGGGCTCTGGCTGCGGCTCTGGCTCTGGCTCTGGCGGCGGTGCTGCGGGAGACACGTCGCTGCTCGCGGCCACTGGCGCTGGAACTGCCGCCGCCTCCTCCTCCTCCGCAGAGCTGGCCGCCTCGGTGGCTTGAGGCCGCTCGCGCTCCTGCTCCTGTTCCTGCTCCTGCTGCTGCGGCGGCTGCGGCGGCGGCTGCGGCGGCAGCGGCTCCTCCTGCTGCTGCTGCGGCTCCCTGGCGGCGGCGGGCGGCGCGCGGGGCGGCGCGGGCGAGGCGGCCCGCGCCGGCGCGGGCGTCAGCAGCGCCGAGTCGGGCACCAGCTGGGCAGCGGCCTCGGCCAGCTCTGCTGCTGCGGCGGCGCGCTGCTCCTTGAGCTGCTCCTCCGACTGGCCCTGCCCCTGCGCCTGCTGCGCCTGGCGCAGCGCCTGCGACTTGAGCACCGACAGCTGGTCGCGCACAGCACGGCTGGCAATGCCCGCGACCTGCGCGGCGCGGGGCGACTTGCCCCGCGCGGCGCCGCCCGCCGTTGACTCAGCGGCCGCGTCGAGCAGCGCGCCGAGGCTGCTGGAGCTGCCGCCACCGCCGCCGCTGCTGCTGCTGTCCTCAACCACCTCCACCTCGAGCACGGGCGTGGCGGGCGGCGCGTCGTCGTCCTTGGTGCTCGCCGCCGGGGTGGCGACGGCGGGCGCCGAGTCAGCAGGCGCGGCTGCGCTGCCGTCCGCGTCGGCGGCGGCGGACGGGAGTGTGGCTGTGCTGCTGCTGCTGTCCGCCTGGACCGCAGGCTGCGCTGCGCCCTCCCCGTCGCCGCCCTCCTGCTCCTGCTCCTGCTGCTTGGCGAGTGAGGACCACTGCCCCGGCTCGGGAGAGTAGGGCGGCGGCGACGAGGGGCTCCAGCTGCCTCCGCTCTCGCCCACGCCGCCCCGCTCAATGCGCGTGCCCTCGCGCGTCAGCTCAGACCACTTGCGCGACGAGCCCGGCTTGATCACGCGGTCGCCGGCGGGCGCCGGCGCCGCCGGCGCTGACTCGGCCGCGCCGTTGCCGCCGTCGTGCGGGTGGTGCACGCCGTTGCCGTTGCCGCCGCCGCCGTGCGCTGGCTGGTCGTCGGGACCCTCCTCGCCACCCGACGCGCCGTCGCCTGGGCGAGTGCCGGACGATGCGGAGGGTGCCTCGACGCCCTGCGGGGTGGCCGGCGGCGCGCTAGGGGCGTCAGCCTCCTCCGCCGGCTCCTCGCCAGCGGCGGGACGCTGCTTGCTGTCTGGCGGGGTGGCTGGCGCGGGCGGGGGCGCCTCCGGTGAGGCGGGGGCTGCTGGAGTGGATGACGCGGCGGAGGTCTTGAGGGCAGCGAACACGGCTGGTGGGACGGCGGTGCTGGCCTTTGTGCTGCCGGTGCTGCTGCTGCTGCTGCTGCTGCTGCTGCTGCTGCTGCTGCTGCTGCTGCTGGCGGTTGCAGTGCTGCTGCTGGCGGGGCTGCGGGGCTCGCTGGCGGGTGGCGCGACGGCGGGCGCCGCCGCTGGGGCTGCTGGCTCCCGGGGCTCGGCCTCCACCACCGCCGCCGCCGCGACGCCTGCCGCTGCCGCGTCCTGCGCCTCCACTGGCGGAGGAGCGGCTGCTGCCGTGGGCGCCGCCTCAGCGCCGCCGCCGCTCGCCGCGCCAGGCCCAGCCTCTGCCTCAGCCTGCGACGACGCCGGGGGTGCGGCGATGGGCTCTGCTGCGTGGAGGACAGCGGCCGCGTCGCCCGGGAGTTCGGCGGCGGGCACCAGCACCGCAGGCGGTGGGGCCGTCTGCTCCGGCGCAGGCGGGCGCTTGCTGGCTGCGAGCGGCTGCGCGGGTGCGGGCGTGCCGGGAGGAGAGGCCGCGGGAGGCGGCGCTTGGCGCGGTGTGGCTGCGAACGACGCGGCAAACGCCTGGGCGATGGCGTCCGAGGCGGAAACTGGCTTGGCCGGCGCGGGCGGCTGGCTGGGCGCAGCTGCCGGCGGGGCGGGCGGAGCCGCCGCCGGGGGCGGCGCGGGCGCGGGCGCGCTGCTGGCACGGGCTGCGGGCTGCGGCGGTGCCGCCGTGGCGGCGCCGCCAGAGGCGCGGGGCGGGCTGGGGGCGCGTGCGCTGGCGGGTGAGCAGCGCATGAACCTGCGGGCGTCATTCGGCGGCGTGCTCAGGAGGGTCGCTCGGCGCTGCAGTGACCGGGAAACTGTCTGCTCAGTCGTTGTCGGCGGGTGCACTGCAGGAAGGCCTTGTTCTCACCTGAAGGTGCCAGGTGAGCCCGTCACCACCTTGCCCACCTCAATGAGGTAGGCCAGGAACTGCTTGAGCTGCGCCGGCGTGGCGTCCAGCCTGCAAGCGCCAAGCGCGGCGTCAAGGGCGCGCCGCCGTCGCGTGCGCGTTTCAGCAGCGTGTCGGGGGAGACGAGGAGCGGCGCGGGGAAGGGAGGGCCGCACCTCTGCGGTGGGCTGCTGGCGGACAGGTCTGCCTTGAGGCGCTCGTAGAGCTGGTCCAGGGGCAAGGAGCCGTGCTTGGCCAGCACACGGAGCACCTGCGCACGCCAGGCGCGTGGCAGGGCGTTGGCGGGCCGCGCTGGCACACGCATATCCATCCCCCGACCCCGGCTGTGGTGTGGCCCAAGCACGCCTCGCCACATGCGGGAGTCATGGTGGCAGCGGGTGGCCCGCACCTGTGGCTCCAGCTTGGCCAGGGGCTCCAGGCCTGGCGGCACGGGCTTGCGGGCCGCGGGCGCCGCCCTGGCGACCCCCGGCGAGCGGGACCTGACGGGGCCCGGCGTGGGTGCCGGAGGCAACCGCACCACGGCGGGCGGGCGCGGCGTGCTTGCTGATGCGGGGGACGCGGCCGGCTTGAAGGTGCTGGTGGTGTTTTGCGACTGCTCCCACAGCACCGTGAGGCTGAGCACGCCGTCCGCCGCGGGCACCTGCGCTCGACCAGCACGGGCGACCTCATGTGCACATCAGGAGCCTTTCTAATGACCAAAGCAAACGCTCCTTGTGGGCTGCGAGCGTGGGGCGTGCGGAGCGCACAGGCTGGCGCACGCCAGCCCGTGCTCTCCCTGCCGCAGGCGCACCTCGATGGACCTGTTGCTGGTCACCTCCCAGCGCGCCTGGCGGTTGCGCATGTCGTACACGACCGCCTGCGCGGGGAGCACACGTCCCGGCCAGGAGGCGCGGCCCGCGTCAGGACAGCTGCCGCGGCGAGGCCGCCGTGCCGGCGGCCGGTCCTGCTTCAAGCGGCCCCAGGGACTCGCACCTTGAACTCCAGCGTGCCGGGCGGAAGCCTGACCTCCCCCGTCCAGTTGTCGCCGCTGTTCCAGGTGAGCGGCGGCGCCGCCGAGGCATCCCAGGCGCCCAGCTCTTCCGCGTTGCCCACCACCTTCATCACCTCGCCAAAGGTGCACTTGTATGGCACGCTGAACCGCACGACGACCTCTGCGGCGGAGGCCTGCTCGCTGCCAGGTGCGGTCCCTCCGGCGGTGGCCCCCGCCTGCACACGAGCTCGCATCGCGCGACATGGCCGGCGCGTCCTGTCCACGCCGGCTCACGGCGGAGCGCAGCGGGAGCTCTCTCATTTTGTGCAGGCCCCACACAGCCCTGTGCTGACCCTGCACGGAGCCCGCAGCTGGCTCACGAGCATGCTGCTGAGGGGATGAGGCGGCATGTTGGGCGACTCGGACTCGAGCGGCCAGGAATGTGTGCGAGGCCCAAGGGGAGCACGCACCTGCTGCTGCCCAACCTGCTGCGTCCTGGTGTGCGCCGCAGCTCGCGCCACTGCTGATGGCGCTCGCCTGTCCGGAGCTCTGGCCTCGGCTCGCCCACTTGATGCTCCCAGCGTCGATGCGGGCCTGTGCGCTGCCACAAGCGCCCTCGCCGGCAGCGCAGGCATGCTGGCACGCATCACGGCTGCTGCAGGTGTCGCTGCTGCCGCTGAGCCTGCGGCGCACGCCGGCTGGTGATGAGCTGCTGGCGGGCTCATCAGTGGCGCAGAAAGAAAATGCTTGAGCAAGAGATTGATTTGTCCATCGCGCGATCGCGCGCGTTGTGTGTGGAGCAGGCACGCAGACACGGTGGCGGCCGATTCGCCTGCCCCCGTGTCGGAGGTTTGCAAGGTTTGACTGCCTGGACAGCTGGAGTGAGTGGACAGCTGGAGGCGGCTCAGCTCCCACGGCGCTCCCAAGGCGGGTCGCTGCAGGAAGCCGTTCAGCACCTTTCTGTGCAGCTTCCGTGCGTGCAGCTCGTCAGGGATCACGCTCTTTTGCAGGACACGGAAAGCACACGATTCATGAATCTTGGCAAAGCCTCTTCAATGCAGAGTGTGTGTACGCGGCCCAGGCAGACGAGCAAGGCAGCCTGCCGGTCCGAGAGCGAGCAGCAGCGGCAGACGGTCAAGGCGCCAGGGGGGGCGCGCATCAATCATGTGCGGACATCAATGGGGGGTGCACAGGTGAAAGGGGGGAAAGTCCAGTTAGCTCAAAGCAGCAACGACACCTGCACACCTGCCCAAACTACTGTGACCAAGCCAGGCCACACAACCTGCAGGGGGAGAAGGGCTCCACATCTCTGCGCGAAAACAGTCTCAGAAAGCATCAACATCAACTGCGCAACACCGAGCACCAATGCGGCTCAGAGCATGGCCATCTTCCTGCCGTTGGACTTCTTCTTCTTCTGCCACCGCCGCCTCTTGCTGTTCTTCCTCCACCACGACGAGCACGGGGGAGGGGGCGAGGGGGGTGGGGGCGAAGGCGGGGGGGGAGGCGGAGGCGAGGACGCCGTCACGCCCACGCCGTTGGGGCAGTTGAGGGAGAAGTCGTCCGCCACGGTGATGAGCGTGAGGTCCGGCTGCTTCTCGGCAAACCACGTCGAGTAGGTGCTGATCTGCGCGGCGCAACGCGTCAGTGACAGGAGGGCCACAGGGTGTGATCAGCGTGGGCAACAACAGGGCGGAAGGCACGAGCGCAACTGTTTGGTATGCCCCAGGCACCTTCCCTCCCCTCCCACATGCACAAAGTGACTGACCTTGAACGGGCTGCCGAGGGGCAGCAGCTGGCCGACGGGCGCCGTGATGGTGTTCCAGATGCACGTGAGGTCGGCCTCGTTGATGGTGTTTTCAATGGTGGCGGTGAAGAGCACGGACGTGACGTTGCCGACGGCGTCCAGCAGGTCCACCTCGATCAGCGTGTCGAACAGCGCCGTGGCAATGATGGCGTCGTCCGTGGTGCCGTCGGGCACGCACACGTAGAGCAGGAACCTGAGCACCTGCCCCGTGGCGCCGATGGTGTTGTTGTAGATGATGGAGCGGAAGGTGTTGACCTCGGTGGGCGTGGTGACGGCGGCGCCCACGTTGTTGTTGGTGGGGTTGACGGGCGGCGGGGGCACGGTGAAGGTCGAGGTGCCGGCGTTGAAGGGGTCATTGTACGTCACCAGCTGGAAGTTGTTGTCGGGGTCGTCAAAGCACGAGCCAGGGTCCGTCTCAAAGCCGCTGGCGCACGTGTCAACGGGGCAGATCCTGCACAGAGGGGGCACGCGTTGTGGGCGGGAAGGGAGGGTGGTGAGTCAACACCATGGGGCACAGACTGCGGCAAGGCCCGCTCAGAGGCCTTGTGCAGAAACTCACGCTGGCGGGGGAGGGGGAGGGCTCTCCAGCACGGGTG
>VFQP010002026.1_pt1 | contig 24092 bp, 23 predicted proteins | sample 3512351 | NCBI WGS metagenome assembly VFQP01 (sample SAMN10412372, study PRJNA504923) | tailings metagenome | isolation source: Relicate 1 Philex TSF1 revegetated site | place: Philippines: Tuba, Benguet | collected 2017-08-29
TCGGCCCCGTCGTCGGTGACGAAGACCTCGCCATGCTGGTAGGGGCTCATCGTGCCCGGATCGACATTCAGGTACGGATCGAGCTTGCGCAGGCGGACCCGATAGCCGCGGGCCTGCAGCAGCGCCCCCAGCGCCGCGGACGAAAGCCCCTTGCCAAGCGAGGAAACCACGCCGCCCGTTATAAAAATAAAGCGCGTCATGGGCTTACAGCTTACTCAATGTTGACGATTGCAGCCATGGGGATATCGCCCCGCCGAAGATGGGTCGGCGGAGGGAGCGAAGGTTGGCCATGGAGGCGGCTAGCGGGTTGGCGCGACCGGCTGGGCCGGCGCGGCTGGCGTGCTTCCGGGTGCCGGAATCGTGGAGCCGGGCGATGCGCCGGTCGCTCCCGGAGCAGGCGCGAGACCGCCCGGCGCGGCAGGCGCCACCGGAGCGCCGACCGGCGCCCGGTCCATGATCGAACGCGACGCGCGCATCGGGTCGGTCATGCTCCACGCCATGACAAGGCTCAGGAAGAAGAAGGCGGACGCGAAGATCGCGGTCATGCGCGACAGGACGTTGGCCTGGCCCCGCACCGAGAACAAGGCATCCGTCCGGCCCATGCCAAGGCCGCCGCCCTCGCTGCGCTGCAGGAGAATGACGACGATCATCGCGGCGGTCACGCCGACATGGATGACCAGCAGTACCAGTCGCCATTCGTTGAGGAAGTGTCTTACGGCGTCCATTTCAGTCCAGCAGGAGGGGTTTATCCGCCAAGCGGGCGCTTCTAGCCCCTTTAGGCGGCCTTGGCGATAGCCAAAAATTCCGCGGCGTTCAGGCTGGCCCCACCGACGAGTGCGCCATCGACGTCTCCGGCCGCCAGGAGTTCAGCCGCGTTGCTGCCCTTCACCGACCCGCCGTAGAGAAGTCGCACGCCCGCGGCATCGGGCACGAGACCACCCAGCACGTTGCGAATATGCGCGTGGGCTGCGGCCACTTCGGCAACTGTCGGCGTCTTGCCTGTCCCGATCGCCCAGACCGGCTCGTAGGCCACGATCAGGTTGGCCGCGGTTGCCTTGGCGGGCATGCTGCCCTTGAGTTGGGTTTCCAGAACGGAAAGCGTCTTGCCCCCCTCGCGTTCGGCCAGGGTCTCGCCGATGCAGACCACCGGCGTCAGGCCGGCACGCCACGCGGCTTCGGCCTTGGCGCGCACCGCCGCATCGGTTTCGCCGCAATCCGTACGCCTCTCGGAATGGCCGACGATCACATGGGTGGCGCCCGCATCCTTGAGCATCTCGGCCGAGACGTCGCCGGTATGGGCGCCGTTTGCCTTGGCGTGGCAGTTCTGGCCGCCGACCAGGACCCCGCTCCCCTTCGCCGCATCGGCGACCGCGGCCAGCAGCGTCCCGGGCGGGCAGATCAGCACGTCGCGGTCGCTCCAGCCGGCTTGCCGGACACCCGCGGCGACGTCGCGCGCCAGGGAGAGGCCGTCGGCCCTCAATCCGTTCATCTTCCAGTTGCCGGCAATCAGCGGCCGCCGCGAACGCGCCATGGTCGATTCCCCGTTTCTGTGCCCGTGTCCTCTAGCGGCGGAGGTCCCTCGGGTCAAAGGCCGCTTGGTTGCCTGTCCGGTATGCGGGTGGTAGGCATGGCGCCCCCGTGAGACAGCAGCAGTCGGCCCGTGAATCAGTTCCGTAAATACGCCCGTTTCATCATCCTTTTCGTCATGTTCGGCATGCTTATCGTCAGCTTCGCCCTGTGGGGCGTCGGCGACATGCTGCGCGTCGGCGGACGGGCCTCGGAAGTCGCGCATGTCGGCGGCACGCGCATCCCGCTCTATGGCTGGGTCGGCGGCGCACCGGTGTCGGCCGCGGAAGTACGCGAGCAGTTCAACCGGCAGCTCGAGGCGATCCAGCGCCAGACGGGTCAGCGGCCCGAGACCGAGCAGGCCCTTCGGTTCGGGCTGCACATCCGCGCCCTCGAGGAGGTGATCCAGCGCACCGTGCTCGAATACGCGATCCGCGAGTTCGGCCTGACGGTGAGCGACGAGGAAGTCCGCGCCGCGATCGCGCGCAATCCCGCTTTCCAGGGCACGGGCGGGTCGTTCGATCCCCTGCTCTATCGCAACCGTCTGCAGCAGGCGCGCATCACCGAGCCACAGTTCGTCCTGGACATGCGGCGCGAGATCGCGGCGAGCCAGCTTTTCGGCGCGGTCCGTCCGGACGGCCTGGCCCCGGCGTCGCTGCGGGACGACATCTTCAAGATGGAGAGCGAGAAGCGCGTCGCGGAGACGATCTACGTGCCCGACTCCATCGTGGTGGACGTTCCCAAGCCGACACCCGAGCAGATCAAGACCTACTTCGACGCCAACAAGACCAAGTTCCAGATTCCCGAGTTCCGCGCCTTCTCCTACGTCATGATCACGGTCGACGACGTGCAGTCGCAGGTCGCCGTGACCGAGGATGCGATAAAGCAGGAATATGAGGCCCGCGCCGCCGAGTTCGGCACGCCCGAGAAGCGCGACGTCGACCAGGCGATGACCGACAGCGAGGACAAGGCGAAGGCGATCATCGCGGCCGTCCAGGGCGGCAAGTCGCTCGAGGATGCCGCCAAGGAAGTGACCGGCAATGCCGACGGCGTCATCAAGCTGGGTTCTGTGACCAAGAAGGACCTTCCGCCGGGACCGCTCGCCGAAAGCATCTTCGGGCTGCAGGAGGGCATTGCTCCCGCGCCGATCCAGTCGCCGCTCGGCTGGCACATCGTTCGCATCAACAAGATCGAGGCCGGCAAGGCCGAACCGTTCGCGGCCGTGCGCGAGAAGCTGGAGAAGGAACTGAAGGCGCAGCAGGCGCCCGACCTCCTGATCAAGATGGTGACGGACTTCGAGCGCGTGCTCAGCAAGACGCAGTCGATGAAGGCTGCCGCCGAGGATATCGGCCTCAAGGTCCGGACCTATGAGAACGTCGATGCCCGCGGCCAGGATCTGTCGGGCAAGCAGGTCGTGATCGGACCGGCGGCGTCGGAGCTGGTCCAGGCAGCCTTCAACACGCGCGAGGGCGCCGAGAGCGAACTGCTCGAGACGCCACGCGGCGAATATTTCATCGTCCATACCGACCGCATCACCCCTGCCCGGACCCCCGCTCTCGACGAGGTCGAGTCGAAGGTCGTCGCGGCCTGGGAAGGCGAGGAGCGGCGCAAGCTCGCCGACGAGAAGGTGAAGGCCGCGCTCGAAAAGGCCAATGCGGGAACAGATTTCACGGCACTCGCGAAGGAACTCGGCCTGGAGGCGCGCGTCGCCAAGCCGATCACGCGCTTCGAAGCCGATGCCGGCAACTATGTGAACCAGGCGGTCGCTCAGGCGCTGTTCAAGCTCGCTCCGGACAAGACGCAGTCGGTACGCATGCCGGAAGGCAATGTGCTGGTGCGGTTGAAGCAGGTGGAAGCGCCCGACCTCGCCAAGGAGAAGGACCAGCTCGACAAGTTCGGCAAGCAGTTGGACACGATGGTATCCAACGACCTCCTTCTCCAGCTCATTGCCGCACTGCGCGCCAAGTACGGCGTGACGGTCGACGAAGCAGCCTTCGCCGCGACGTTCCAGTCGCAACAGTAGGTCCACGATGTCGCTCTCGCCTGACTTCGACGGCTTCGCCGCGCGCTACGATTCCGGCCGCCCGCAGGTCGTCTCGACCAAGCTCGTCGCCGACCTCGAGACGCCGGTCTCGGCCTATCTCAAGCTGGCCGACGGTCGTCCCAACTCTTTCCTGCTGGAATCGGTGGAAGGCGGCTCGGTGCGCGGCCGCTATTCGATCATCGGTTTGAAACCGGATGTCATCTGGCGCTGCGTGAAGGGCCAGGCCGAGATCAATCGCCGTGCCCGCCACGACACCCAGTCTTTCGAGAAGCTGGAAGGCCGCCCGCTGGAGACGCTGCGCGCGCTCGTTCGCGAGTGCCAGATGGAACTGCCGGCCGGCCTGCCGCCGATGGCATCCGGCCTGTTCGGTTTCCTGGGCTACGACATGGTCCGCGACATGGAGCGTCTGCCGGACGTCAATCCCGACCCGATCGGCCTGCCCGACGCGATCATGGTCCGGCCGACGGTGGTCTGCATCTTCGACCGGCTCGAGGACAACGTCACGCTCGTCACCCCGGCCTGGCCGCAGGAAGGCGTGAGCGCCCGCGCTGCTTACGAGGCTGCGCAGGAGCGACTGGCGGACGCCGTCGCGGATTTCCAGCGCACGCTTCCGTTCAGGCGCGAGAGCGCGGATACGATCGACAGCCTGCCCGAGCCGCAGGCAAACATGTCGAAGGACGATTTCAAGCAGATGGTCGAGACCTGCAAGGAATACATCCGTGCGGGCGACGCCTTCCAGATCGTGCCATCGCAGCGCTTTTCCCTGCCCTTCAAGCTGCCGCCGCTGTCGCTTTATCGCGCGCTGCGCCGCATCAACCCCTCGCCGTTCCTGATCTTCTTCGACTACGGCGATTTCTCGATCGTAGGTTCCAGCCCCGAGATCCTCGTTCGGCTGCGGGACGACACCGTCACGATCCGGCCCCTCGCCGGCACCCGCCGGCGCGGCGCAACGCCGGAGGAAGACAAGCAACTCGCCGAGGAACTGCTGGCCGACCCCAAGGAGCGGGCCGAGCATCTGATGCTGGTCGACCTGGCGCGCAACGACGTCGGTCGCGTCTCCAAGATCGGCTCGGTGCGGGTCGTCGAACAGTTCACGATCGAGAAATACAGCCACGTCCAGCACATCAGCAGCCACGTCGAAGGCACCCTCGAGGAAGGCCTCGATGCCATCGACGTGCTGAAGGCCGGCTTTCCGGCAGGCACGCTCTCCGGGGCGCCGAAAGTCCGCGCCATGCAGATCATCGACGAGGTCGAGCCGGTGCGGCGCGGCATCTATGCCGGATGCGCCGGCTACTTCGCTGCCAACGGCACGATGGATACCTGCATCCTCCTCCGCACCGGTCTGGTGAAGGACGAAACCATGTACGTGCAGGCCGGCGTGGGCGTGGTGGCGGATTCCGACCTCGAGGCCGAGTACCAGGAGAGCGTGCAGAAGGCGCGCGCCCTCGTGCGCGCGGCCGAGGAAGCGGTGCGGTTCGCCAACGCCGGCCAGTGGGACGCCGGCAACACGCGCCGCTAGGCTGCCTCTCTAAGGCAACGCGTCCGGCGAGAAACCTGCCGGCGGCTTGAAACGGGTCTTGAACGTCCGCGACCAGGCCTCGTTGGCGATGCGCTGGGCATCGTGGAGGATCTTCTCCTCGTCCATGGTCAGGACCGCGCCGTCCTTCATCACCCACTTGCCGTCGACCATCACCGACTGCACGTCGCGCGCCTGGCCGTTGTGCACGAAATCGGAGACCACACGCAGCACGGGGATCAGGTGGGCGCGCTGCAGGTCGACCATGATCAGGTCGGCTTTGTTGCCGGCCGCCAGCCAGCCACCGTCTGACACGCCCAGCGCCCGGTAGCCGTTGCGCGTCGCCCAGCGTAACGCCCGCTCCGGCGTCGGCTCGCGCCCGTCCTCGCGGCGGACACGCTCCATGAACAGCCCGGTGCGGACCACCTCGACCATGTCCTCGGCCATGTTGTCGGAGCCCATGCCGATGTTGCAGCCGTAGCCTTCGAGATCGGCGATGCGCGGGCTGAGGCCACGGCGCGCCGCGATGGCAGAGTTGAACGAGACGTTCACCTTCGCTTCGCCCAGCAACTTCTCTTCCGACGGCTCCATGCAGCGGCAATGGGCGCAGATGATGCGGTCGTTGAGGAAGCCTAGGTCGGCAAGATATTCGGTCGGCAGGCGGTTGCGGTGGGCGCGCACGGCCGCCACCTCGCCCCAGATCTGGTTGAGATGGATGGTGATGCGCGTATCGAGCTGCTTCTGCAGGGCACTCAGGTCCTGCAGAAGCTCCGGCGAGCACATGTCGGGCGCCCAGGCGGAGATGGCGATGCGCATGCGCCCGTCGGCCTTGCCGTTCCAGTCGCGATGGTTACGCTCGATGTTCCTGATGTGGCCCTGCCCCAGCGCGCGGTCAAGCTGGTAGGGCGCGGGATCGCCGATCGAGGTGCCGATACGGTCGTAGGCGCGCTCGGCCAGCAGGAAGCGCATGCCCGTGTCCGCCAGCGCCTCGGCATAGTGATCGACGTCGTTGGAGTCTTCGAGCACGTGCGTGGTGCCGCTGCGCAACGCTTCCAGGGCGCCCAGCAGCGCAAAGGCGCGCCGCTCCTCGGGCGTCATGTCGGGCAGCGGGATCGGCGAGAGGCCGCCCGAAAAAGGCGGCTTGTGCGGCGGCGAGAGATCCTCGAACACGCCGCGCGCCAAAGTCATGGTGAAATGCGTGTGGATGTTGGCAAAGCCCGGCATGACGAGCTTGCCCGTGCCATCCACCCGCTCGGCTGCGGGAAAGCGCGCCAGCACTTCCGCGCTGGGCCCGATCGCGGCAATGCGATTTCCCTCAATGGCGATGGCTGCGCCATAGTGGACGGTATCGTCGTCGTCGACGGTGACGATGGCCGCGTTGTGGATCACGATGGTCAACGTTTCCTCCTTCGAGGCCGCCTCCTGGCGGGCACCCCTGCCTATTGCTTCTTCATATTCCAGAACATGGGCACCGGACCGGCGAGCTGCCCGGTGATCGTCGTGCGCATGGCGGCCGGCATGATGTACTGGCCGAGATTGACGTACATCGGATACTCCGATGCGCGAACCTGAAGGGCCGTCGCCAGCTCCTTCCGTTCCGCCTCCCCTGCCGCCTTCGAGAAGGCATCGCGCAGCTTCTCGATCTGCGGGTCGCAGGGCCAGCCGACATTGGCCTTCTCGCAAGTGGCTGCGAGATAGGACATCATGATGGGGTCGAGCAGGTCGGCCGACACCCAGGTGGTGATGAAGGCATGCCAGCCGCCTTTGTCCGGCGCCTCCTTGCGCGTCCGCCTCGACAGAACCGTCTGCCAGTCCATGGCCTGCATATCGACGACGAATCCGCCCCGCTCGAGCAGCGATTTCAGGATGGGCGTCAGCCGGCCGGTCTGGGTATCGGTGGGGTAGAGCAGGACGATTGGCGTGCCGTCGTATCCTTCCTGCTTCAGGATTTCCTTCGATTTGGCGAAGTTGGAAGTGAGCTTGTCTTCGAAACCCTTGTCGGTGGCGTAGGGCGTGCCGCAAACGAACAGCGCCTTGCATTCCTTGTAGTATTTCTCCTCGCCGAATCCCGCGACGAGGAAATCCTTCTGGTTCAGCGCGTAGAACACCGCCTGCCGGATCTTTGCGTTGTCGAAGGGCTTGTGCAGCGTGTTGAAACGTACGTTCAGCTGGCCGCCGAGTTCGTTGTAGTTCTTGATGACGACGTTCTTGTCCTTGGCGAGAAGCGGCAGCAGCTCGATTTCCGGCTGGTCGATGTAGTCGATCTCGCCGTTCAACAACGCGTTCACGGCGGTCTGCGCGTCGGTGATGTTGAGCCATTCCACGCGATCGACGTTCACCACCTTGCCGCCGGCCAGTCCGGACGCCGGCTCGCTACGCGGCTTGTAGTCCTTGAACTTGTCGTAGACCGTCTTCTCGCCCGGTCGCCAGAGATCCTTGCGGAAGACGAAGGGGCCCGACCCCGTGGGATCGCTGATCTGCACGTTGTTTGGCGTCTCTGCGATCCTCTTGGGCATGATGAACGGTACCGTGGAGCTCGGCTTGCCGAGCGATTCCAGCACCAGCCCATAGGGTTCGCTCAGCACCATGGCGAAACTCTTGTCGTCGAGCGGCTTCAGCTCCTTGACGACGGAGAACAGCTTCTGGCCCATCGCGTCCTTGGGCGCCCAACGTTGCAGCGACGCGATGCAGTCCGCAGAAGTGACCGGAGCCCCGTCATGGAACTTGAGACCGTCGCGCAGGGTGAAGGTGTAGGTGAGCTTGTCGTCGCTGATCTTCCAGCCTTCGAGCATCTGCGGTTTCACGGCGAGCTTTTCGTCCATCGCCAGCAGAGTGTCGTAGACCATGTAGCCGTAGTTGCGGACGTTGTAGGCAGAGGTCCAGATCGGATCGATGATCTTGATGTCGGCATGCATGACCGCGCGGATCGTCTGAGCCTCTGCCGAGAAGGAAAGCAGCGCCGTCACCGCCACGCCAAACGCCCACTTCATCGCTCGCATCGCCCACCCTTTTAATTGCTGCTGTGCGGGTCGACACGTCCCAACGCCGTTCGACCACTTGGCATGCAACGCAATCGGCATGCCATTTCACGCGGATCGCACAGCGGTGCTAACCTGCCAGCAAAGGAGGAAAGTCCATGTCCGACTGGCAAAATCGCTATCAACGGCTTCTGTTCGACCGTCCGCACCCGAAGGTGCTGCGCGTGACGATGAACCGCCCCGAGAAATACAATGCGACCGACGCGATCATGCATCGCGAGCTGGTGGACGTATGGCGCGACATCGACGGTGACGACACGGTGAACTGCGTCATCATCCAGGGCGCCGGCGGCAAGGTCTTCTCGGCCGGCGGCGACTTCGACATCATCGAGAACAACATACGTGACCACAACGCGCTGCTTCGCACCTGGAAGGAGGCGCGAGACATCGTCTACAACGTGATCAACTGCTCCAAGCCGATCGTGAGCACCATCCGCGGCCCGGCGGTCGGCGCCGGCCTTGTCGCAGGGATTCTCGCTGACGTCTCGATCGCCTCGAAGAAGGCCAGGATCATCGACGGCCATACCCGCCTCGGCGTCGCGGCGGGCGACCATGCCTGTATCGTCTGGCCCCTGCTCTGCGGCATGGCGAAGGCCAAGTACTACCTGTTGCTCTGCGAAGCGGTCGACGGAGAGGAAGCCGAGCGCATCGGCCTTGTGTCGCTCTGCGTCGAGGACGAACAGCTGGAAGCCAAAGGGCTCGAGGTCGCGACCAAGCTCGCCGAGGGCGCGCAGACCTCGATCCGTTTCACCAAGTACGCGCTCAACAACTGGCTGCGCATGATGGGCCCGACATTCGATACGTCTCTCGGTCTCGAAATGCTGGGTTTCCTCGGTCCCGACGTGAAGGAGGGCCTCGCCTCTCACCTCGAGAAGCGTAAGCCCAAATTCGATCCCTACTCGCCCATCTGAGGGAGGGGATCATGCGCGGGTTGAACGGGAAGTCCGTCATCGTCACGGGCGGCGGCGGGGCGATCGGCGGGGCAATCTGCCGCCGCTTCGCCAGCTACGGCGCCCGCGTCGGCGTCTTCGACAGGAACGCCGAGGCGGCCCGCAAGGTCGCGGCCGAGACCGGCGGCGTGCCGGCGGATGTCGACATTGCCGACTACGACGCGGTCAGCAGAGCCATCCTCGACTTCGAACGCCAGGCAGGTCCGACCGATATCCTGGTCAACAATGCGGGCTGGGATCGCTTCGCAAATTTCGTCGACACGACCCCCGACCTTTGGGACCAGCTGATCGCGATCAACCTGCGCGGGCCACTCAACATGACCCACGTCGTCCTGAAGGGGATGGTGGCGCGGGGCGCCGGGCGGATCGTCAACATCGCATCGGACGCCGGACGGGTCGGCTCCTCGCAGGAAGCCGTCTATTCCGCCTGCAAGGGCGGCATCATCGCCTTCACGAAGACCGTCGCGCGCGAAGTTGCCCGCAAGGGCATCACGCTCAACGCCGTCTGCCCCGGCCCGACGGATACCCCGCTGCTTGCCGCCGTTGCCGGCGACGACGAGCGCGGCCAGAAGGTCCGGGCTGCCCTGGTCGGCGCGATCCCGATGAAGCGTGTCGGCCAGCCCGAGGATATCCCGGGCGCCGTATGCTTCCTCGCCAGCGACGATGCGGCCTTCATCACTGGACAGACGATCAGTGTCTCCGGCGGACTCACCATGCACGGCTGAACGCAGACATGTCCGTCACAACGCCTTCGTCATGAAGAGGCTGAGCGGATCTGGGCGATAGTCGGCAAACGGAGCGCAGTCGACATAACCGGCCGCGCGGTAGAGACCGATTGCCTCGGGCTGGCTGATGCCGGTCTCGAGACTGATCCGCCGGACACCGCGGGTCCGCGCCTCGGCCTCCAGCGCCACCAGGAGGCGCCGGCCCAGCCCAAGCCCACGCGCAGAAGCGTCGACGAACATGCGCTTCATCTCGGCATGCCTGTCGTCCAGAGGACGGTATGAAACCGTACCCATCGCTTTGCCGGCGCGCCGCGCCACCAGGAAGACGACGCCTTCCGTCGCGAGCGCTTCGGCGTCGACGAGATGGTTGCTCTCGGCCGGATACAGAGCCGTCATGTAGGCATCCGACGCCGCTAGCAAGGCACGCACATCCGCCTGACGCGGGTCTTCGAGGCGAATGGCAACAGGCGGGCTAGACATCGGGGAACCATAGCGGAGGAACACGCGGAACGCTTCACTTGACGCTGCTCGCCCATGTCGCGAAGACTCGCTGCATGCTGGAGTTCGCGTGGCTTCTCGCCGCCTTTCCCAACTTCGTACGCTACGTCGTGGTCGGGTTCGCCCTCGCCGGGCTTTTCCTCGTGATCTATGCCTGGATAACACCGTGGCGCGAATACGCACTGATCCGCAGCGGCAACGCGGCCGCGGCCATTGCGCTCGTGGGCGCCCTGCTCGGCTTCAGTCTGCCGCTGGCCAATACCATCGCCCAGGCGATCAGCCTCACCGATGTCGTGATCTGGGCGCTCGTCGCGCTCGTCGTCCAGATCCTGGTGCATCTAGCGATGCGGCTGCTTCTGCCCGGGTTGAGACAAGCCATCGAAGCAGACCGAATATCGTCCGGAATCGTCGTGGGCGGATTTGCGACCTGCTTCGGCCTGATCAACGCCGCTTGCCTGACGAGCTGATCCGATGCCCTCTCCCCAAGGCCCACGCCCGCCCGGGCGCCGCATGTCGACGGGCATAAGGCTCGTCCTCATGGGCGTTGCCGGCGCCGCCCTTCTCTACACCTGCACGCCCGGCGCATCCGGAATCGGTGCGCTTCCGTATCTGTGGTTCCTGCCCAACCCCTTTTTCCGTGGACCTGCTGCGGTGAGTGCGCCGCCGACCGCGGGCGCGACGTCCTCGCCCGGCGCCACGACGCCCGACGCGCCCAAAGCGACGCCCGCCCCGAGCCCGAGCCCGAGCCAGCGCGGCGGCTTCGGCAGCACTGGATCGGGGAGTGGGTCGACGGGGTCGAGCTGAGATGAAGCGCGAGAATATCCAACCGCGGCCCGGCTGGCAGGAGAAGCTGGAGAAGATCGGCTTCGACTACTACCTGCTTGACGGAAAGACGTACTGGCTCGAAAACGCCTGCTATGCGTTCGACGCCGACGAGATCGACGAACTCGAAGCCTCGACGGAAGAGCTGCACGGGCTCGCGCTTCAGGCCGTCGAACATGTCGTGTCCAACCGGCTGTGGGATCGCATGCGCATTCCGCCTGCCTGGGGCGACTATATCGAGACAGTCTGGCGGCGTTCCGATCCGACCCTCTATGGGCGTTTCGATCTTGCCTACGATGGCAAAGGGCCGCCCAAGCTGCTCGAATACAATGCCGATACGCCCACCGCGCTGTACGAGGCGGCCGTCGTCCAATGGTACTGGTTGAAGGATGCCAAACCGGAGGCGGATCAGTTCAATTCGATCCATGAGCGCCTGATCGAGGCGTGGCGCGGCATCCTTGCCCGCCTGCCGCCCGAAGGAATGGTCCATTTCGCGCGGTTCGAGGAAAGCCCCGAGGACCTCGCGACTTCGGAGTATCTTCGCGACACCGCCTTGCAGGCCGGGCTCGCGGGAAAGCCTTTGTCGGTGCCCGAGATCGGCTGGAACGGCCAGCGCTTCACCGACCCCGACGAGATGCCGATCCAGGTGCTGAGCAAGCTCTATCCCTGGGAATGGATGGCCCGCGAGGAATTCGGTCTGCACGTGCTCTCCGACACGACCGCCTTCCTCGAGCCGGCCTGGAAGATGGTGCTGAGCAACAAGATGCTCCTGCCCCTCCTGTGGGAAGGCTTTCCCGGCCATCGCAACCTTCTGCCCGCCTTCGACAGCGAGCATGCCGACCTGCGCGGCTCCTTCGTCAAGAAGCCGATCTTCGGCCGCGAAGGCCACAACGTCACGATCGCCGCGCCGGGCTTGTTCGACACGTCCGGCGGCGACTACGGCAGCGAGGGATATGTCTGGCAGGCCTATCACGCCCTGCCCGTCTTCGACGGCAACCACGCCGTCGTCGGTTCCTGGGTCATCGAGGGCAAGGCTGCCGGCATCGGCATGCGTGAGGACGAACGACGCATCACGCACAACAACAGCCGGTTTCTGCCGCACTACTTTGCAGGGGGAGGCAGCGAATGAGCGGACTCTGGATTCAGCCGACCGGCGCCGGCATCGCCGCCGACATGCACGGTGTCGACCTGTCCGATCCCATGGAAGACGCCGTGTTCGAACGCATCGCCGAAGCCTGGGCGAAGTACCCGGTCCTGCGCTTCTCCGGCCAGAAGCTCGACGACCGCGAGCTGATGCGGTTCAGCGCGCGTTTTGGCGACCTCGATCGCGTACCGGTCTCGGCCGCGACACTGGATCGGGCGGAGTCGGACGTTCCGGCCGACGCTCGCGAGTGGGTCGCCGTGATCGCGAACGCAAAGAAGGACGGCAAGCATGTCGGCAGCCTCGGCAGCTACGAGCTCGTCTGGCATACCGACATGTCCTACAATCCCTTGCCGCCTCGCGCGTCGCTGCTTTACGCGCTGGAGGTCCCGCCTGATGGCGGCGACACTGGCTATCTCGACATGTATGCCGCCTACGAAACGCTGCCTTCGGACTTGAAGAATGCTGTCCAGGGGCGAACCTGCATCCACGATTCGAGCCGCAACTCCGCGGGCGAGCTGCGCAAGGGTTTCCAGCGTACGCTCGACGTGAGCCGGACTCCCGGCGCCGTGCATCCCCTCGTCCGCCTGCATCCGACGACCCGGCGACCGGCCCTGTTCCTGGGCCGCCGTCCCGGCGCCTACATACACGGGCTTCCGATCGAAGAAAGCGAAAGGCTGCTCGATGCGCTGTGGGCGCATGCAACGCAGGACCGGTTCGCGTGGTATCAGAAATGGCGCGTGGGCGACCTCGTGCTGTGGGACAATCGCTGCGTGATGCATCGTCGCGATGCCTTCGACGAAAGCCTGCGACGGATCATGCATCGCACGCAGATCGTCGGCGAACCCGTCATCGCAGGCTGATCGATGGGCGGGCGTTTCCTGCTTCCGCTTCTCCTCATGCTGGGAGCTTCTCCCGCCTGGGCAGCCCCCGACGCGGCCCAGATCGAGACGATCTGCCAGGGCCGAGGGAGCTGCGCCGTCGCCAAGACCTTCGACGCAGGCAAGTCGCAGGAAGGAACACCGCTTGAGGTGATCGAGATTCGCCTCGGCCTCGCCGACAAGCCCAAGGACCAGGACCAAGGCTGCATCAACGGCAATTCCCGCGACGGCGGCACAGAATATTGGCTGTCGCACGGAAAGCTTGCGCCGAAGCTGCTCCTGCAATTGTGCAACGACGGCTACGGCATGGCCGGCGTCGGAGAAGACGAGGTCGAGGTCGGGCCGAATAGACTGGTGCACCACCAGTACGGCGGCTCCTCGTGGCGCTGGTCGATGGACGTCACCTATTCACTCGTGCCCTTTCGTGCCCTGACCGAACAGGATTGCAGCTATCACAACGTGTCCGAGAAAAGCGGCACGCTGATCGATATCGACTACCGCACGCGATTGGTCCGGACACTGGCCAAGGACAGCACCCAACGCGACCTCGGTATCGGTTGCCCGTCATGGCCCACGCCGCCCCACGGCTTCGCATCGCGCGTCGATGCGGAAACGGTCGGTGCCTATCCGGTGGTGGCTCCGGGCCTGCCGGGGAAAGCGGCGATTCCGGCCGGCACGATACTCGGAGACTGCCTCCCCGCGATGACGACATCGGGTGACAACGGCTTCGTCGTGTGGGGAAAGCCAGCTTCTGCCGACAAGGCGGCGGAGATCAGGACCGTCGGTGTCGGCAACGACACGCTGATCGTGCAGGTGATGGATCCAGTCCCGGCCGCGGCCTCCTCCGCCGGATCCTGGATACATCAACCGCATCTCGAGTTCTGGGTCGGCCAGAATGGCGACGAGCTGAGGACGATGCTTCCGGTCGGGCAGATGTCCCAGACCGGCATAACGCTCGACGGCACCGTTCATCGCGGGGCCGGCAAGTCGAGCCCTCTGCCCAAAGTGGAGCGCTGGACCGGCAGCGACGAACACAACCGCCCCGTCATCGTTCTGCGCCTCGTCTGGCCCGACCGGTATGCGTTGATCAATGGGGTCACGGTGGTCTACTCGCAAGCCGAGGCCGGCAGGCAGGCCCGACTCGTCGCAACTGCCGGCTTCGCCGGCAATCGGCCTCTCTACGTTCCCGAGATTCTAGCGTTGGCAGGAAGTCCTTCGATCTCGGATCGAGGTCTTTGCCAACTCCAGGGCGGCCGCCTCGTAGGCATCGAGTAGAAGAGCTACCCGAAAGGTCCTGGCTTGGGCGTCCAGCACAGCGGCACGGGCTCGTCGTCTTCCTCTTCACGAATTCCAGATCTTCCGGGCCGGCTGCGAGAAAAGCTGGCGAGGGTAAGGAAAAGCACGTGTACGGTGCTTGACCCGTCCCCTGGGGACGCCTCCATAAGCAGGCCGGTCGATACGAAGAGGTCACTCGTGAATTTTGCCCCCCGGTTCCTGAATGCGTCCGAAGCGGCGAGCCGCCTCGGTATTTCCCCCAAGGCCCTGCGCCTCTACGAACAGCGCGGTATGCTCACGCCCTTGCGCACGGAGGCAGGATGGCGCGCCTACGGGCCCGAGGACATGACACGGGCCGCGGAGATCGCCGCCTTGCGGGCCCTCGGTTTCAGCCTCGCCCAGGTCGCGCGCATTCTCAAAGGGGACATCAGAGGTCTCGACCCGGCACTTGCGGCACATCAGACCGCGCTGGAAGCCCGCCTCGGCGCGCTTGCGGCAACCCTCGACAAGGTACGCTCCCTGCGCAGCGACCTCGTCCGCGGAGACGCTCCCAGCGCCGGGCAGCTCGCGCGTTTGCTCAGATCGGACTCGGCGCTCCAGGTCGCGTTCGACCTGCCCTGGCCCTGGGACGGCGAACGCTTCGAACTGCACGATATCGCGCCCCTGACCTATATCACCGGCCCGCTCGGCAGCGGTAAGACGCGACTGGCAAAGCGCCTGGCGGAGGCGCTGGGCGGCGAATTCCTGGGTCTGGACCGCACTCCCGACGATGTCGCCGTCTGGCAACGGCACGGTGCCGATCCGGACCTTCGCACGCGCGTCGACCATGTGCTTGCCGACCTCGCGCAGGACGGCGCGACGAAATCGGCAGCCCTCGTGGCATTGCTGGCCTGGCTCGAGGCATCCACTGCGCTGCCCCTGGTTGTCGACCTCGTCGAACAGGGCCTCGACAAGGCCAGCCAGGAAGCGCTGATCGCCCATCTGCGACGGCGTGGTCCCGACGCCCGGCCCCTTTTCCTGCTGACCCGGTCGAGCGCAATCCTCGACCTCGATGTCGTGCGCCCGGACGAGACGATCCTGTACTGCCCGGCAAACCACAGCGTGCCGATGCGGGTGCTCCCTTATCCCGGCGCGCCGGGCTACGAGGCGCTAGCCTCCTGCCTGGCGTCGCCCGAAGTCAGGGCACGCACGGAGGGCACGATCGCCTGGCGTCCCGCCGTCGCCTGAACGCCGGGGCTTCCGCCTCGGAGATCAGAGGCCGAGCATCGCCTTGGCCAGCACGTTGCGCTGCACCTCGGACGATCCACCATAGATGGTCGTCTTGCGGTTGTTGAAGTAGCGCGGCGAGACGTCGTCGACATACTCGCCGCCGACCGGCACGACGTTGCTGTCGTAGTTGCGCAGTTCCGTGAAGGGCGTGCCGTACCAGCCGACCGCCTCTACCGCGAGTTCCGTGACCTTCTGACCGACCTCCGTGCCGCGCATCTTCACCACCGAACCCATGTTGCCCGGCGCATCGCCGGTCTTGAGGCTCGAGTAGAACATCAGCTCGTTCATCTCGATGGCATCGATCTCCATCTCGACGGCCGCCATCTTCTCGCGCCACTGCGGATCGGCCGAGAGCGGCGCGCCGTCGTTCATCTGCGTCCTGGAAAGGGTCTGCAGATGGCGGAACGCCTTGCGCAGCCGCGGCCCGAAAGCCTGCCCGCCGCGCTCGAACTCGAGCAGGAACTTGGCATACGTCCAGCCCTTGTTCTCCTCGCCCACCAGGTTCTCGACTGGCACCTTGACGTCGGTGAAGAAGACCTGGTTCACCTCGTGGCGCATCGGCGTACGCGTCCCGTCGACGAGGTAGATCGGATCGATCGTGATGCCGGGCGACTTCATGTCGATCAGCAGGAAGGAAATGCCCTCCTGACGCTTGCCTTCGTTGGAGGTCCGCACGAGGCAGAAGATCCAGTCGGCGAAATGCGCGTTGGTCGTCCAGATCTTCTGACCGTTCACGACATAGTGGTCGCCCTGCCGCTCGGCCCGCGTGCGCAGGCTCGCCAGATCGGACCCGGAGCCCGGCTCGGAGTAGCCCTGGCACCACAGCTCCTCCGCGGCGGCGATCTTCGGCAGGAACCGTTTCTTCTGCGCCTCGCTGCCGAATTTCATCAGCACAGGCGCCACCATCTTGATGCTGAACGACGACAGGTATGGGGAATCCGCACGCGCCATCTCCATCTCGAAGATGAATTTCTGCGTCGAGTTCCAGCCGGGACCGCCATATTCCTTGGGCCAGTTGGGGCAAAGCCAGCCCTTACCCGCCAGCTTCTTCTGCCACTGCAGCAGACGCTCCTTCGAGACATGGCTCGAGCGGCTGCGGCGGCTTTCCTCGGCCACCTCCGGCGGCATGTTGGCCGTGATCCACTCGCGGACTTCCTGCTGGAAGGCCAGTTCCTGGTCGCTGAACGCAAGACGCATCGTTTTCCTCACCGTCGCTGCGGCCGCACAATGGTGCAGGCCGAGCGATCTTCGTTGGTTTTGACGGGACGCCCGCCACGGGCGCCCCTTTTCTCGCCGGCGCAGCCGGAATTCTAGAGGCCTAGCATGACCTTCGACATGATGCCGCGCTGCACTTCCGACGAACCGCCATAGATCGTCATCTTGCGGCCGTTGAAGTAACGCGGCGCCAGCACGTCCGCGCCCTCGGGACCGACCGGCTCGACATTGGCGTTCCAGGCACGCTGCTCGGGGAACGGTATGGAATAGTAGCCCGCCGCTTCGACCGCGAATTCCTGGACCTGCTGCATCACCTCGGTGCCGCGCAGCTTGATCATCGACGACAGCGGTCCCGGGTTCTGGCCGGAGGCCAGCTTGGAATAGAACTCCATCTCGAACATCTCGAGGCCCGAGATCTCGATGTCCATCCGTGCCAGCTTCTCGCGCCACGCCGCATCGGACAGGATCGACTCCTCGCCCTCCGGCATCGATTGGGCCAGGCGCTTCAGTTTCTCGAAGCCCGAGCGCAGGCGCGGGCTGTACGGATTGCCGCCACGCTCGAACTCCAGGAGGTACTTGGCGTAGGTCCAGCCCTTGTTTTCCTCGCCGACGCGATTCTCGACCGGCACCTTCACGTCGGTGAAGAAGACGGAGTTCACTTCCTGGGTGCCGGCGCGATTGCCGTCGGCGGTGATGATGGGCTCGACCGAGATGCCGGGGGTCTTCATGTCGATCAGCAGGAACGAGATGCCCTCCTGCGGCTTGCCCTCGTTGGAGGTCCGCACGAGGCAGAAGATCCAGTCCGCCGTCTGCGCGAGCGTCGTCCAGGTCTTCTGGCCATTGACTATGTAATGGTCGCCCTCGCGCACGGCGCGGGTCCGCAGGCTGGCGAGGTCGGATCCCGAGCCGGGCTCGGAATAGCCCTGGCACCAGATCAGGTCCGAGTTGAGCATCGGCGGCAGGTGACGCCGCTTCTGCTCGTCCGACCCGTATTTCATGATCACCGGCGCGCACATCTTGGGGCCGAATGGCGATGTACCCGGAGCGCCGGCCTTCGCCAGCTCCATCTCGAAGATGTACTTCTGGGTCGTGGTGAAGCCCGGCCCGCCGAATTCCTTCGGCCAGCCCGTGCAAAGCCAGCCCTTCTTGGCCAGCCGCTTCTGCCAATCGATCAGGCGCTCTTTCGGCAGGTAGGCGTTCCGGGCGACCTTCAGCTCGCCCACGATCTCCGGCGTCAGGTTCTCCTTCAGCCAGTCGCGCACTTCCTGCTGGAAGGCCAGCTCTTCCTTGCCGAACGTCAGGTCCATTTCGGAACTCCCTTTCGCGGCGGAAAGTACCGCGCCCGCTTTGGCGGCGTAAAGCGCGGGCTTGAGTGGTAGACTGGCGGAATTCGTCAGGAAAAACCGATGTCCCGGCCCCTGCATCCGGTCGTCAGCGACGACTCGCTTCCTTCCTCGGTCGATGTCGCCGTGATCGGCGCGGGAATTGCCGGCTGTGCCGCAGCCTGGGCGCTCGCAAAGAAGGGGCACTCGGTCGCCCTTCTGGAGAAAGGCACGGTGGGCGGCGAGCAGAGCAGCCGGAACTGGGGCTGGTGCCGTCAACAGCATCGCGACCTGCGCGAACTGCCTCTCGCCATGAAAAGCCTGGAAATCTGGCACACGCTCAACCGCGACCTGGAGGCGGAGACAGGCTTCCGCCGGACCGGCCTACTCTATGTCACCACGCGCCGTGAAGATTTCGCTCAGTGGGAGGAATGGACGCTCCGGGCGCGCGAATTCCAGATGCACAGCCGCGTGCTCTCCCCGGCCAAAGCCAAGGAGATGACACCGGGGAGCTCCCCGTCCTGGATCGGCGGCGTGCACTCCCCGACCGACGGTCGCGCGGAGCCTGCGCTCGCCACCCCAGCCCTCGCCGAGGCCGCACGCCGGCTCGGCGCCACCATCCACCAGAACTGCGCCGTGCGCGGTCTGGACATCTCAGCAGGCCGCGTGACCGGCGTGATCACCGAACGGGGCCGGCTCAAGGCGACTGCCGTTCTCTGCGCCGGCGGTGCCTGGAGTTCGCTGTTCTTCCGCCGACACCGCCTCCGCCTGCCGCAGGCTGGTGTCCGGTCGACCTCTTTCGCGACACGGGCCGCGCCCCAAGTGACCGAGGGCGGCCTCTCGATGCCCGACGTCACCATCCGCCGTCGGCTGGACGGTGGATATACGGTCGGATTGGGCGGTCGCGGGACGGTGGACCTCTCGCTCCAGGGACTGCTTTATGCCCGCCAGTTCTGGCCGACGTTCCGGAAGCGTCGGAAGGGGCTCTCTTTCGCCCTGGGACGCGCGCTGTTCGAGGGTCCCGAGGCTTTCGCGACCTGGGCCTTCGACCGCGTTTCCCCTTTCGAGCGCGCGCGCACCCTGGATCCCGCTGCCGACCTCCGGTTGGTCCAGGAGGGCCTGACGACGCTGGGCAAACACTATCCCGCCCTCAAGGGGCTGCAGGTTGCGCATGCCTGGGGCGGCCTGATCGACTCGACGCCCGACGGCATCCCGGTCATCTCCGCGGTCGACGGCTTGCCCGGTCTCTTCCTGTCGACAGGATATACGGGCCACGGCTTCGGCATCGGTCCCGGCGCGGGCCGGCTGGCCGCCGACCTCATCGCTGGCGACCCGCCGATCGTCGATCCCACGCCGTTTCGTTACAGCCGCATGATCGATGGCACCGATCTCGGCGCACCGGGAATGATGTAGCGCCACTCTGCAATCCTGCGAGAAGCAAAGGATCTCGCGCTGGATCCGAAGTCCGCTGGTCGCTCGGCAAGATCCTTGGCTGCGTTCGGGACGACAGGAAGACTAGTACGTCGTCCCCGTCGGCCCGTAGCCCGTGATCTGCAGCACTACCGGCGTGTCACGCGTCTCGGCGAAGTGCGGGTCGGACGGCGGTTCCGTATAGAAACTACCAGGCGGCAGGGCCTTCAGTGCGGCGGCGTCGAACACCGCGCCGTAGCCGAAGTACCAGGTTCCCGAGATCACCGTGCCGATGCGGTCGTCGGGATGAGTATGAGCGGCGATCTGCGTGTTGGCCGGGATCCGCAGCATGATCGTGTAGAGTCCGGGTTTGGTGGGATCGCCCTTCAGCACGATCGTCTGGATTGCGGCGATGCCCGAGGTGCCTGCCCCGGCCGACGCGGCGGCCGAGAAGTCGAACTCGGCTGGCGGCTTGCGCTGCTGGACCGGCGGATCGGCAAGGGCGCTCGTCGCAACGAGCGCCAGTGCAGTCGCGAAAACAGCGCTTTTCATATGCCGAGGAACTTCGTCACGAGCGCGACGGTCGCGTCGGGATTCTCCTCCATGATCCAGTGACCGGCGTTCGGAACGACGCCTTCGCTGACGTCGGAAGCTGCGAAGCGCATCACCGCGGCCATCGTCAGGCCAAACGACTTCTCGCCGCCCAGCGCCAGTACGGGCATGGCAAGCTTCGTCTCGGCGAAGCGCTTGTTGTCGATCTCGTCCTGGGCGAAGGCGGCAAACTGGGCGAAGCCCGCGCGCATGCCGCCTGGCTGCGCATATCGCGCCGCATAGAATGCGCGGGCGGCCTCGCCGAAGCTCTCGGGGACGGCCGAGAATTCATTCCAGAAGCGATCGAGATAGATGCGCTCGCGCCCTGCCACGAGCCGTTCGGCGTCGGGGCCACGGAAGTTGAAGTGCCACAACAGCGGATTGCGCAGGATCTGTTCCCACGGGCCGATGCCGGGCAAAGGCGCATCGATGACAACGAGCTTCTCGGTGTCCTTCCCATATTGCGCGGCATAGGCGTAGGCGACCATGTTGCCGATGTCGTGCGCCACGATGGCGGCGCGGCCGACACCGAGCGTCTGGAGCACCGTGCGCATGTCCTGCGCCTGGGTCGCCTTGTCGTAACCCGATTCGGGCTTCGAGGACAGGCCAAGACCGCGAAGATCCGGAGCGATGACCGTGCGCTTCGACATCAGCGCGGCAGCCATCGGTCCCCACATCTCGCTGGTTTCGCCGTACCCATGGAGCAGGAGGACGGCCGGTCCCTGCCCGCCCACCCAGACGTGGATATCGGCACCCTTCGCCGCGATCTGCTGCGCACGAAACCCGGCCGGCAGGGCCGGAACGCCTGATTCGGTCATACAACCGATGTGCGCCGGCCCCACCCGGTTGTCGAGCGACAAACGCGCCTCAACCGACCTTTTTGCCGAGATGCGGGAACATCGCGAGCTTGGCCGCCTCGTCCATCTCGGCCTTGAACGTGTGCTTGTCCTTGAGCGCCAGCGCCCGGACAGCCGCCGGCCGCTCGTTGATCTCGGCGAGGTGACGCTGGATGTTGGGGAACTGCTTGGGCGCGTCGGGTCCCAGCACGAACGGGATCAGGCGCGACCAGCCCCAGACCGCCATGTCGACGATGCTGAAGCTGTCGCCGCACATGTACGGCTGCTTGCCCAGCCGCGCTTCGAGGATGCCCCAATGGCGCTGCGCCTCGAAGGTATAGCGGTTGACGGCATATTCCTTGGGCTCCGGCGCGAAGTTGCGGAAGTGCACGGCCTGTCCGGAATAGGGACCGATGCCCGAAGCCACGAACATCAGCCAGGACAGCATTTCGCCCCGCCCCTTCGAGCCCGCGGCCGGCATGAACTTTCCCGTCTTCTCGCCGAGATAGAGCAGGATCGCGTTGCTGTCGAACACCGTCTCGCCATCGTCGACGATGGCCGGAACCTTGGCATTGGGGTTGATCGCCAGGTACTCCGCCGCATGCTGCTCGCCCTTGCGGGTGTCCACCGGTACCAGCTCGTAGGGCAGGCCCATCTCTTCGAGGCAGAGCGCCACCTTCATCGGGTTGGGCGCCATGTTGTAATAGAACTTGATCATCACGTTCTCCGTTTCCGGCACTCTCTACCACGGATCGTCACTCCGGCTTGGCGCCGGATGCCTTGATGATTGGATCCCAGAAAGCCATCTGGTCATCGTAGAATTTCTTGGCTTGCTCAGGCGTCGAATCGACCAGCTCGATGGCGAGTTCGTCCGCCTTCTTGACCATGTCGGGTTGCTTTAGTGCCTGGTTGAACGCGGCATTCAGCCTGTCCACGATCGGGCGCGGCGTCCGCGCCGGCGCGTAGACCGCGTACCAGGTGTTGATCGAGTAGTCGAAACCAGCAGCCTCCTTGATCGTCGGCACGTCGGGCAGTTGCGGCAGGCGCTTGTCCGAGGCGACGCCCAGCACCCTCACCTTGCCGCCGTCGATGAACCCCTTGCTGGACTGGAGCGTGTCGATCTGGAAACCGTGACGGCCGGCAATCATGTCGACCATGCCCGGCGCCGAGCCGCGGTACGGCACATGCAGCGCATCCCCTCCGGCGCGTGTCGCGAAAAGATAGCTGGCAAGGTGGATCATCCCGCCATTGCCCGAAGAAGCGTAGGAATACTTGCCAGGGTCCTTGCGCAGCATGGCGACCAGTTCCGGCGTGGTCTTCGCCCCGTCCATGGGCGTCAGCAAGATCAGCGGCACGCTCGCGACATAGGCGATCGCGGTCAGCCCGTTCACCGGATCGTAGCCCAGTGTCTTGCCGTAGAGCGCCGGCGCCATCGCCATGGTCGAGGCGCTGAAGAGGATCGTGTAGCCGTCCGGCCTGGCGTCGGCGACCATGGCGGTGCCGATATTGCCGGTGGCACCCGGTTTGTTCTCGACCACGACCTGCTGGCCCAGGATTTCCGAAATGCGCGGCGCCAGAAGACGCCCGACCACGTCGGTCGGGCCCCCTGCCGCAAACGGAATCACCATCCGGATCGGCTTATCGGGATAGGAGCCCTGGGCCTCTGCCTGTCCGGCGAAGCAGGTGGCGGCAAAGGCCGCCAGCGTGAGACGTCGCGTGATCGACAATGTTTCCTCCCCGTTTCCATGGTTCGCGGCTTCGCGTGCCTATTCGACCTTCGCGCCGGATGACTTCACGATCGGCGCCCAGAACGCCATCTGGTCTTCGTAGAATTTCTTCGACGAGGACGGTGTCGACTCGACCAGCCCCATTGCCATGCCGTCTGCCTTCTCGATCAGATCCGGCGCCTTGAGCGCCTGGTTGATGGCCGCGTTCAGCCTGTCGACGATCGGCTTCGGTGTCCCGGCCGGCGCGAAGATCAGATTCCAGGTCACGACCTCGATGGCGAGCCCGGTCCTCTCCTGCACCGTCGGCACGTCGGGCATCGACGGCACCCGCCTGTCCGTGCACACGGCAAGGATCTTCAGGCGTCCCGCATCGACGAAACTCTTGCTGCTGCCCAGCGTGTCGATCTGGAAAGTGTGGCGGCCGGCCAGCGTGTCCTGCATGGCCGGCGCAGACCCCTTGTACGGGACATGCAGGGCATCGCCGCCGGCACGCCGCGCCAGAAGCAGGCTGCCCATATGGATCAGGCTGCCGTTGCCCGGCGAGGGATAGGTGTGCTTGTCCGGCTCCCTGCGCAGGATCTCGACCAGCTCCTCGATCGAGCCGACGCCCCGCGGCGGCGCGACGACGATCATCGGGACCGTCGTGAAGTGTGCCACCGCCTCCAGGCTCTGGTGCGGATCGTAGGGCAGCCTTTCGTAAAGGGCGGGCACGATGCCCATGATCGAGGTGCCGACGAGCAGCGTGTAACCGTCCGGCTTGGCTTCCGCGACGATCTGCGAGGCGATGTTGCCGGCGACGCCCGGCTTGTTGTCGACCACGATCTGCTGGCCGAGGATGTCGGCGAGTTTCTGCGCGAGCAGCCGGGCCGCGAGGTCGGTCGGTCCGCCCGGCGGGAAACCGAGCACCAGGCGGATGGGTCGGTCGGGATAGGCCCCTTGGGCGTGCAGGACCGATGGCGACGACACGAGTGCCGCGCCGGCGGCCAATACGCGGCGCCGTCCGATGGCCGTCATGTTCTGTTTCCTCCGTTCTTGCACGGAGTGTCATGTGGCCGCCGGCGTTGCGCAATGCAGGCCGGCCGCCACGCGGTTTTTCCAACGACAGGATTATCTAGACAGCGATCACCACCCCGTCGTGGCCCGGGTCCTCGCCGCCATCCAGGCCATCGTCATGGATGCGGATTCCGTGAACGGCCGCAAAGCCGAAGCCGAAAGGACTGCGCACTACCGGATAGCCACGCGCCTGCAATTCGCGCTCGACCCTGC
>VFQP010002027.1_pt1 | contig 24091 bp, 19 predicted proteins | sample 3512351 | NCBI WGS metagenome assembly VFQP01 (sample SAMN10412372, study PRJNA504923) | tailings metagenome | isolation source: Relicate 1 Philex TSF1 revegetated site | place: Philippines: Tuba, Benguet | collected 2017-08-29
AATTTTCATAATGATTGCTACTACCTGGATCACACCAAAAAGTGGCAGCTTGTCTCCCCGCTTCCTGTAAACGGACTACGCGGTGCGAAAGGTTTTTCCCTGAACGGAAATTTTTTCATCGGAACCGGGTTAAACCAAAATTCGGTACGTGTCTCTGATTTTTACCAGTGGAACTCCATTCCGAAAACGCCACAGGAAAGTCTGCTCTTTCCCAATCCAAGTATCGATTATTTTCGTTTGATCACTGAACCGAATGCGAAAGTTTCTGTTTTCAATATCGCCGGGTATTTGGTGAAACAGTATGAAGCAAGTGATGCCGGATTTTTGGAGATTACGAACTTGCCAATTGGTTTGTTTATTGTGCTGATTGAAGGAAAAAAGGGAACAGAAATCCGGAAAATTGCCAAAAACTAACCGCATTTTTAAATTTCGGACGTAATTCCGCAATATTACGTCCGGCTCAAAACAGGAGTCACAAAAATTTTAAAATTTCAATCTTCTTCGGGTATTTGTCCTGAACTGCAATTCCGATATTCATCCATAGTCCTTATATTTGTTAGGAAATTCACTTTCTATGCGGTTTCAGCCGATCAAGCAGTTTAACACCATTCTTCAGCAAGAATACCTGGAACCTACGATCAGTTGGTCCATTCGGGTGGTGCTGGCGTTAAATGTTCCCCTGATTGTATTTCCGCTTTTCCTTGGTTTTTCCTATCACATTATCTGGGCGGCTTTCGGGGCATACATGCTAACCCTGATTGATTACCGCGGGTCGCACTACCGGAAAATGCTCATCCAGGCAGTTGAGGCCATTCTGATTTTGATTGCAGCAATCCTGGGAATGAATATCGGTGGTTCTGTCATTCTTTCCGTTATCGGAATGTTTGTGATCGGTGTTTTTGCGGCATTGATCCGGAATTGGAGTGATTATGGTTCCACCATCGGAGTCGGAGTTGGTTTCTTTTACCTTTTCGGAATTTCAAACCCCAATTCGTTCGGAGAATCCCTGGTTTACGGGAAATACATTATTTACGGTGCGCTTTGGGCGATTGCCATTATTTTCCTCTCATTTCCTTTTACGGCTTCCAACCCGATGCGTCGTTCCATTGCAACCATCTGGAAGAAAAACACGGATTATCTGGATGCAGTTCTGGAAAATTACCTGGATTATGAAATCGATAATGAAGAATTGAGAAGCATTACCTCCAAAGAAATCGAAATCCGGGCAGCAATTGATAAAAGTGTCGAGTTGTTTAACAGGCGAAAAGAAAACTCCCGGTTTAAAGCCGAGCACTACGACCAGATGATTGAAGCACGGAAAGTTGCCGGTTATTTCGGAGCCAGTGCCCGGGTAATTCATGAAGAATTACATGCTTTGCGCGGTCACGCTTCCCTTCAGAACAGCCAGTCGATTATCTATAAAACCATTTCAGCGCTTTCACAAGCCTCAGCGCGTTTGTCGATCGTTATTTTCACTTTCAGGGGAGAAGATCTGACCATGGCCAAAGTGCGCATCAAGCGTTTTGAGATCGCAGTACGCATCCTGAAAAGTACCCTGAAAGAACAAACCTGGACTCCTGAAGAGTTATTTGCACTCAAACAGCTTGTATCCAGCCTCGAACAATGTTACGAATACCTGCAGGACAGTATCGATTTGATTCACGAAAAACTCAATTTCAAACGAAGCAATTATTTTGAAAACTACAAATTGTCCTTCAATCATTTCATAGCAGGATTACAACCACGGGTAATTCTCCAGATTATCCGGGAAGTTTTCAATATCGATTCGCAGCAATTCAAGTATTCACTCCGCGTCGGGCTTGGTTTGGCGCTTTCTGTTTTCATCTTCAAATTTTTCAAAATCGACCATGGTCACTGGATTGCCTTAACACTTTTAATCGTTATTCAGCCCTATTACGGAGCTACGCGAAAAAAAGGATTCGAACGGATTATCGGGACAGTTGCCGGAATAGTTGTCGGTGGAGCCATCATGCTTTTACCAATCAAGCACGAAACATTTGTCATCATCCTGATTTTCATTTCCTTCTTCGTTGCTTATTACCTGCGGAATAATTACAAAGTCGGGGTGTTTTTCGTGACCATTATGATGGTGGTCATGATGCAGCTTTCCAAACAAGGTTCCTGGGATTTGATCTGGTGGCGTGTTCTTTCGACATTGATCGGATCTGCACTCGCGATCCTGATTAGCTTTGCCTTCTGGCCGATTTGGGAAAAACAACGTTTCCCCTCTTTGCTCAATCATTCATTCAACCAGAATTTATTCTTCCTGAACCAAGTGATTTTAAGCTACGAAAAAAAATTACCGGCCGGAGTTACCTGGCATCGAAGCAGACGCTTAAGTGAAGCCGCAAATAACAACCTCTTCGCATGCGTTCAGCGCATGTATGAAGAACCCCAGGCACACCAGCGGGAAATTGATGTACACTTTGCCAAAGTAGGGTCGAATGTGCGCATTTCCAGGGAAATTACGAGCCTGGCTTTCGGGCTGGAAAAGATTACTTCCGATAAGCTCACCCCTGTTTTGGATGAGTACATGGAGGAAGTACAAGTCATTTTCTACAAACACATGCAGCGCGATGACAATATTGACTTCAAAAAAGCACGAAAAATTCTGCAAAATCCGGTTTTCACGGAAGATCAGTTTTTCCAGGCAGTACAAGTTGATTTGGAGAAAATCGTTTTCGAACTGGAAGCTTTGCAAGCGTTTAGAGGGAAATAATAAGGAAAAAAGCATACAAATAGCAAATAGAAACTCTACTTATATACATTCGTACCCCTTACAAATCATCCAAAAAATCCAGCAAAACTACGTGTAAACGATCCAATTCCTCTTCCGAAATACAATACGGCGGGTTCAGATACAACACATTTCCCAATGGGCGGATTAAACACCCCCGATCCAAAAAGTAATTATACGCTTTGTCCCGGATCGAAGAAAAATAATTATTCCCCTCGCCTGTTTCTACTTCAAATCGCAGAATGGTTCCACACAACCCGATCTCTTTCACCTTCGGATGTGCTTTCAGCGCATCGGTAAAAAAGCGGTGTCTTTCTTCTATCCATTCAATCGAATCCCAGGTTTCGGGCTGCTCGAACAAATCCAGGCTGGCATTTGCAACCGCACATGCCAAAGCACTTCCCGTGAAAGAATGTCCGTGAAGCAATGCCTTTGCTGTTTCCGGATGAAGGAACGCATCGTAAATTTCGTTGGTAGCAACCGTTAACCCAAGTGGCAAAACACCACCTGTTAATCCTTTCGACAAACAAATGATATCCGGTTCCTGTTCGCAGAAATTATGCGCAAACAATTTCCCGGTTCTTCCCCAGCCCGTCATAACTTCGTCAAAAATGACCAAAGCACCGTATTTACGAGCCAATGAAACAAAAGCATCCAGCCAAACTGCGTCGTACATGCGCATTCCGGCAGATCCCTGAACCAATGGTTCTACGATGATAGCAGCCACTTCACCGGTTTGCAAGACCTGTTCTGCCTGAATCAAAGATTGACTTCGCGCTTCTCCGACCGGAAAATCAATGAAATCCACATCAAAAAACAAATGTTCGAATGGCTTGTTGAAAGCTCCACGCTGACCGATTGACATTGCTCCGAAAGTATCTCCATGATAAGCTCCGTCTAACGCAATGATTCGTTTCTTCGGTTTGCTTTTGTTGTACCAATACTGGAACGCCATTTTTAAAGCCACTTCAACTGAAGTCGAACCATCATCAGAGAAAAATACCTTCTCCAATTTCTCTGGCAGCAAGGATGTAATTCTATCCGCCAATTTGATTGCCTGGGGATGTGTAGCTCCTGCAAAAATCACGTGATCCAGTTGTGAAAACTGTTCCTGCAAGGCCTGCGCCAGGTACGGATGTCCGTGCCCGTGTACATTCACCCACCAGGATGAATTCGCATCAATGTATGTTTTTCCGTTTGCGTCAATCAACGAGGTTGCTTCTGCCCGAACGATACACAAAGGTTCTCCAGCTGTCTGCATTTGGGTAAAAGGATGCCAAACATGTTGTTTATCCTTTTCTAAGCTTGTTGTTCTATCCATAAATTGGCTGCTTCCCGGATGGATTCAACTGAAAAATCAGCTATTTCGGGAATGTATGTAATGTTTAAATCTGAAAAATGCGAGCGGTAAATACGCTCCGAAGCTTCATTTCGCTTGCCGTTAACAATTAATCCGGCAATGGGAATTTCGCGGATCATCAATGCGTTTAAAGTCAGTAAAGTATGATTGATACTTCCCAAATAGTGTTTCGTTACCACATAAACCGGTAATTCCCACAATTGAAACAGGTCAATGTAGCAAAGTCCGACATCGTTCAACGGAACCATTAACCCTCCTGCTCCTTCAATAATCGTTTGTTTGTTAAAATCCGGAAGGTCGAAATATTCTTCTGTGAGTTCAATTCCGTCCAAACGCGCAGCTTCATGCGGCGACATCGCTTCGTTCAATAAAACATTTGCAGGAAAAATGTTCGTTTCCGAAGTCAATGATTTGACAAAATCGCTGTCCAAAGCATGCAGATCTCCAGCCTGAACAGGTTTCCAGTAATCTGCCTTTAACGCTTCGCAAAGAACCGCACTAACGACTGTCTTCCCGACTTCGGTTCCAATTCCGGTAACTACGAATGATTTCATGTTTACTTTCAGCAAAGTACAAAAATAGGATTTCAGGGAGTTCAAAATCCTGTTTACAGAAAAATTAACGGGTAAAAATTGGAAATACTTCCTTTGAAGAATAGGAAGATCATACAGATGAAATTGTAGTTCGCTTTTAAATAAATGACAAGCTGTTTTGTCTGGATGTTGAGGCATTATTTTTTAGCCTGACGCAATTTCCCAATATTGGTACAGGCTTAAACCTTTAACTCAATCAAAAACACCTAACAGTCACAAAATAAGCAAATTAAAATAAATCTATCTCAACTCAGCTCCCAGTTGTTTTTCCAATTCCGCACGAATTGTATTCATAATTCCGTCTACCTGGGAATCCTTCAAGGTTTGTTCAGCATCCTGGAACGTAAAGGAAACGGCATACGATTTCTTGCCTTCCTGCAGGTTTTTCCCTTCGTATACATCAAACAATCCCACTTTCTGAAGAATCTTCTTATCTGCTTTCCGGGCAATCTGCTCAATTTCGGAAAAACGTACTTTGGAATCAAGTAATAAGGAGAAATCACGTCTCACTTCAAAAGTTTTAGGAAGTTCCTTGTATTGTGTTTTCGCCAGTTTCAGCGAAGCAAGGATCGCATCCCAATCCAGATCAGCAACGAAAACATCCTGCTTCACTCCGAAATGTTTTTTCACTTTGGCATTCACCCAACCGACTGTTCCTAAGACATTTTTCAAAATACGCACCTGGTAACCGTCAGCAAGAATTTCCTGGCTTTGCAAACCTTCTTCCTGTAAAAGAGAACTCAATCCCAAACGATCAAATAAGTTATTCACAACTCCTTTCAAGGTAAATAAGGTCGATTTCTCCAGCTTTTGAGCCCAGGATTCTTCCTGTTTGTTTCCTGTCATCAGGATCAACAAGCGTTTATTTTCGGAATACGTCCCGTTTTCATGAGAATAAGTTTTCCCAAATTCAAACAAACGCAAATCCGGATTCTGACGGTTCTGATTGTGTGCAACCGTTTCCATTGCCTGGAATACCAAGCTTTGGCGCATCACAGCCAGATCCTGACTCAACGGATTCAACATCGAAACCGCATTTGAAACAACAAACTGTTCTCCGCCTAATTTCTCAACATATTGCGGACTTGTCAATGAATTGTTCATCATTTCGTTGAAGCCCATTCCAGCCAAAACTTCTGCCAGGTTTACTCCCAAACGCTCCAAATCCGGTTTTTCAGTCAAAACCAACGACGTATTCAATTTTTCAGGAAGCGGAATCTGGTTGAAACCGTAAATACGCAAAATCTCTTCGATCACATCAATTTCACGATCCACATCCACACGGTAATTCGGAACCGAAAGCTCCAAACCATCATTCGTTTCTGCTAAAATTTCGAAATCCAGTGAAACCAGGATTTTCTGAATCACCTGCTTCTCAATTTCGTGTCCCAAAACCTGGTTGGTACGCTGATATCTTAAACTTACTTTTCTTCTCTGAACCGGATTCGGGTAAAGATCTACTACGTCCATCCCGATTTTTCCACCTGCAACTTCCTGAATCAATTGCGCCGCGCGTTCCAATGCATACGGAACCAAATCCACATCCACTCCGCGCTCAAAACGGAAACTTGCGTCAGTCGACAAACCATGTCTTTTTGCCGTTTTACGAACTGAAACAGGTTGGAAATAAGCAGCTTCCAGGAATACATTTTTCGAAGTTTCCGAAATTCCGGATTTGTTTCCACCGAACACTCCGGCAATACACATCGCTTCAGAAGCGTTTGCAATCACCAGGTCTTCTTCGTCCAATTCGCGTTCAACACCGTCCAATGTGGTGATTTTTTCTCCCGGCTTTGCAGTGCGAACCACCACTTTTCCATTCACCACATCCGCATCAAACGCATGCAACGGTGTTCCCAATTCACGCATCACGTAATTGGTTACGTCGACAATATTATTGATCGGAGAAAGCCCGACAGCTCTTAATTTATTCTGCAACCAAGCCGGGGAAGCTTTCACCTCAACGCCTGAAATGCTCAATCCCATATATCTCGGGCAACGTTCCGTATTTTCAACAGAAATTGCAATTGGCAAATCACTTTCCTTCTCAGGTTTTCTTGTTTCCTTCAACTTCAATGTTGCCGTACTTCCCTCGTGACAAGCCAAATAAGCAAGTACATCACGTGCTACTCCAATATGTCCCATCGCATCCGCGCGGTTTGGTGTCAACCCGATTTCAATTTGCACATCACTTTCCAGTTCCAGGTATTCCGCAGCCGGTGTTCCCGGTTTTGCAGAAGGATCCAAAACCAAAATTCCATCATGACTTGTTCCCAAGCCCAATTCGTCTTCAGCGCACAACATTCCGTATGATTCCACATCGCGGATTTTGGATACTTTCATCTTCAAAGGTTCGTCCGGTTTCGGGTACAAAACAGCTCCAACCTGGGCTAAAATCACTTTCTGACCAACAGCAACATTCGGAGCTCCGCAAACAACCTGCAGAATCTCTGTTCCGTTGTTCACTTTCGTCACTTTCAAACGATCCGCATTCGGATGCTGTTCACATTCAATCACTTCCGCAACAACAACTCCCTGCAAGCCACCCTTTACACTTTCGATGGTTTCAAAACCTTCCACTTCCAAACCGGTATCGGTCAAAAGCTGATCTAACTCCTCGGGAGATTTCTGAACTGGTAAATACTCGTGCAACCAAGCGGATGATATTTTCATTGTCGTTATTTTTTTGGAAGTTCAAATTTAAGAAAAAGCCTAGAAAACGAGGTTTAATTTGACATAAAAGCTTAAATTCGTTGACACTAAAATTCGGATGAAACTCCTCGCCTTACAAATCATACTATTATTCGCATTTTCTCTTTCCTGGGGACAGGAAAAAGCAACTATCAGCGGTTATATTTCTGAAAAAAGCTCGGGCGAACCGATCATCGGCGGTCAAATCTATGTCCCATCGGTTCAGAAAGGTGCCACCACAAATGAATTCGGATTTTATTCATTGACCTTGCCCATAGGTTCTTACCAGCTCATTTTTCGCGGCGGCGGACTTCCGAATGATACGCTTACTATTGAATTGACAAAAGATACGATTATCCAGGCTGAACTGGGTGAAACAACCGATATTGAAGAAGTTGAGATCAACGCAAAAAAGGGTGACAATGTCAATTCTACCAAGATCGGACAAATCGAACTGGATGTAAAAATGATGAAAAAACTTCCTGCTTTTTTGGGGGAAGTGGATATTCTGAAAGTGATTCAGCTGCTTCCGGGTGTTTCTTCCGTGAGTGAGGGCGGACAAGGATTTTACGTTCGCGGCGGCGGCCCGGATCAAAATCTCGTTTTGCTGGATAATGCACAGGTTTACAACGCTTCCCACTTATTCGGATTCTTTTCCGTTTTCAATGCGGATGCAATCAAAAGTGTGAATCTCATCAAAGGAAGTATGCCTGCAAGTTATGGCGGACGGCTTTCTTCGGTTTTGGAAATCAATATGAACGAGGGAAACAACAAAAAATTCAAAGTAACCGGCGGTTTGGGATTGATCTCTTCCCGACTGACTTTGGAAGGGCCGATTGTAAAAGACAAAGGTTCATTCATTGTTTCTGCGAGAAGAACATACATCGATCTGTTCATGAAAGCGTTCATCAAGAAGTCAAGTTCCTTTTACGGATCAAGCTATTTCTTCTACGATCTGAATGCCAAACTGAATTACCGTCTCGGACCGAAAGATAAAATTTATTTAAGCGGTTATTACGGAAAAGATCTCTTCAATTTCGGGAACAAAGAAGAAGATTTCAATGTACGAATGCCCTGGGGAAACGGAATTGCAGCTTTGAGGTGGAATCACCAGTTCAACAGCAAGTTGTTTATGAATACAACGGCAACCTTAACGGATTACCTCTTCAGTTTTGGATCGGAACAGGATCAGTTTAAGTTCGAATTGAAATCCGGAATCCGCGATTACGGCGGAAAGGTGGAATTATCTTACTTCCCGAATTCCCGAAATTCAATCAAAATGGGTGCAGATTATTTGTATCATACCTTCACTCCTACAAGTGTTTCCGCTTCACAGGACGAGATTGTTTTCGACACCGTGTTGGCTCAGAAATTATACAGCCACGAATCGGGAATTTATGTCCAGGATGAAGTTGATTTCACTTCATGGCTTCGGGTTAATGCCGGAATCCGCGTGAGTATGTATCAGTTCACCGGACCATTTACACGCTATTACAAAGGAATCAGCGGACATACGGATTCAACCAAAACATATAAAAAAGGCGAAATTATCCGTTCGTTCTTTGGTTTTGAACCGCGGATTGCTGCGCGCTTCCTGTTGAAAGACAAAAGTTCAATCAAGGCCGGATTTACCTACAACAATCAATACGTTCACCTGGCAAGTCTGAGCGCGGTTTCACTTCCGACCGATATCTGGTATCCGAGTACAGACAAGGCAAAACCGCAAAGAGGCTGGCAGGCAAGTTTGGGTTATTTCCGGAATTTCAACAAGGACAAATGGGAAACTTCGGTTGAAATCTATTACAAAAAGATGGAAAATGTCATTGAGTTCAAACAGGGCGCTTTACCGACGGACAATGTCAATGATAACACGGATAATTTATTGGTTTACGGAACCGGCTGGAGTTACGGTGCTGAATTTTTCATCAAACGGACATTCGGGAAACTCACCGGCTGGATCGGTTACACCCTTGCAAAATCAGACCGCTATTTTCCGGATATCCAGGACACCAAATATCCCGCAAAATACGACCGCCGGCACGATTTGACACTTGTCGGAACGTATGAACTGAACAAACGTTGGACCTTCGGTTTCTCGTTCATATATGCATCCGGAAACACTTTGACTTTACCGAACAGCTGGTATTTCAACAACCAGGATTTGTTGTTCAATTACGGTCCGAGAAACTCTACGCGGATGGCCCCATATCACCGACTGGATATTTCTGCAACCTGGTATGACAAGCCGACCAAAACGAAAATTGACAAAAAAACGGGCGAGAAAGTCGAGGTTCAGAAGAAGTTCCGCCAGAATGTGGCTTTCTCTGTTTACAACGTTTACAACCGTGCCAATCCTTATTTTTTGTATATTGATAACGATGGAAATATCACTTCGAATGACTTTAAAATTTCAGTCAAACAAGTGTCATTGTTTCCAATTTTACCGAGTATAACATGGAATTTCGAGTTTTAAGTTTGTTCCTGGGTTTGATTCTTCTTCTTTCTGCATGTACGAAGGAAGTAAAAATCGATATTCCCGGATACGAGGAAAAAATCGTGGTAGATGGGCGTATTGAAACCGGAATGCCGCCAATCGTATTGTTATCCAAAACACAGGATATTTACTCTCCGACAACGCTGGATGCCTTTTTAAACGGATTTCAGTCTGGCGCAACAGTCACTGTTTCCGATGGCACAAACACCGTCGTTCTGGACGAAATCTGCTCGGACAACCTTCCTCCCGGAACAGAAGCAATGGCAGCAGCCCTATTCGGAATTCCACAGGAAGAACTCGCAAACTATCATCTTTGTGCCTATTCTACTTTTAATACCGCTATTTGGGGACAGGTCGGAAAAACCTATTCATTGAAAGTAGAATTAAACGGCCAAACGTACACTTCGAGTACGCAAATTGTGAATCCTACTCCACTCGATTCCGTTTTCTGGGTCCAGGATCCCGGAGCAAATCCCGGATACGGATTTTCCTGGGCAACTTTATCCGATCCCGCAGGCCAGTACGATGCATATATGTGGGAAGTAAAACGTATCAACATGGTTGACGGAGCAACAAAAGATCCGAATTTCAAAGCCACATTCAGCCCGGTAATTGACGATGAGTTTTTCAACGGACAAACCTTCAATTTCTACTACGAAAACCCTTTTACCTGGAATGATAATTCCGTAGCAGATAAAAACAAAGGCTATTACAAAGAAGGCGATTCGGTTGCGATTAAATTCTCGAAACTCGACCCAACGGTTTACAATTTCCTGGAGAAAAAGTACATGCAGCTTCAAACTGCCGGAAATCCTTTTGCCGCTCCAACTGCGATTCCAACCAACATCCAGGGAGGCGCAATCGGGCTTTGGGCAGGTTATTCCCCGTCGTTTGATACCTTGTATTGTGCTCCTTAGTGTTTTCAATAGTTCAATTAAAGCTTTTTTCCATTATCACTTTGTTTTAACTCTTTGAACCTTTTAAACTTTTTGAACTTTTCAACAGAAGGAGTTATTCACGAAATTTTGTTATTTTCATTTTTAGTTTTCCGCACCGAACTTGCCGATAGATGTTACCTTTGTATGATGAAACAACAAGAAGATTTCATAAACGTTCGCAGACTAATTGCAAGTAAAAATCCGCGTTTAATCAAATGGATTCCGGGTTTCATTATTCGCTATCTCGAACGGATTCTTCATCAAAAGGAAATCAATCATTTTCTGAATACGCACCAAACCAAAAACCAGGATTTTTGCAGGGATGTATTGACAGAAATCGGCGTTACTTATTCTATCTCGGGAATTGAGAACATTCCTAAAACCGGGAAATGCATCGTTGTGATGAATCACCCGCTCGGAGGAATGGATGCAATGGCATTGGTAGACGGTTTACGCGATCACAGAACAGATATCAAATTTATTGTCAACGACTTATTACTGAACCTGGATCCGCTGAAGGAAATTTTTGTCGGGGTAAACAAACACGGAAAAACCAAAAGCAGTTCCCTGATGCAGGTCAATAATCTCTTTGCTTCCGATCAGCTTGTTTGTGTATTCCCTGCCGGATTGGTGAGCCGCAAAACAAAAGGAGTCGTAAAAGACCTGGAATGGAAGAAAACGTTCGTGAAACAAGCACGACAAAACGATCAGACAATCGTCCCGGTACATATTGACGGTGAGCTATCAAACTTTTTTTACCGTTTGGCGAATTTTCGTAAATTTCTTGGGATAAAAGCCAATATTGAAATGCTGTATCTCGCCGATGAAATGTTTCGTCAGAAAGGAAAACACATTCAATTTACGGTTGGAAAACCGATTGAAGCAAACACTCTGGACACTAAAACATCTGATGTAAAATGGGCTGAATGGTTCCGGAATTACATCTATACATTGAAGAAATAAATCATATGAAACCAATTATACCAGCTGTAGACAAAGAACTTATCAAGAAAGAACTTGCTGAAGCCGGAATGATCCGCACCACAAGAAAAGGTGATAACGAAATTTATTTTGTCAACATCCATAACTCGCCTAACGTTATTCGCGAAATCGGGCGATTGAGAGAAGTTACTTTCCGTTTTGCAGGCGGAGGAACCGGTGAAGAAATTGACCTGGATGAATACGATACACAGGAAATCTGTTACAATCAATTGATCGTTTGGTCGCCGGAAGATGAGGAAATTATCGGCGGATACCGTTTTATTCTTTGTGGTGATGCCATAGACAGCAAAGGTGTCATTCACCTTTCAACAACCCATTATTTCGATTTTTCAGAACGATTTATCAAAGAATATTTACCTACAACCTGTGAATTAGGCCGAAGCTGGGTTCAACCGAACTATCAGCCGGCACAGAATCCGCGTAAAGGATTGTTTGCTTTAGACAATATCTGGGACGGTTTGGGAGCTTTGACCATCACTTATCCGAATATCAAATACTTCTTTGGAAAAGTAACCATGTACCCGAATTACAACCAGGAGGCACGGGATTTTCTATTGCATTTCATGCATCATTATTTCCCGGATACTGAGAACTTAATGAAACCATATCACCCCTTGGTTTCAAACTATGATACTACTTTCGTAGAAGAACAATTGAAAGGGCTGGATTTCAAAGACGGTTTCAAAGTCCTGAACAGTTTTGTCCGTAAACACGGGGAAAATGTTCCGCCATTGGTAAATATTTACATGCATCTTTCTCCAACCATGAAAACCTTTGGAACTGCTGTGAATGCGGAATTCGGAAACGTAGAAGAAACAGGGATTTTAGTCACAATTCCGGATATTTACCCGGATAAAAAAGAACGTCATTTAACTTATTGATCGTATGAACCACGAATTCGAACGCAGTTTTGTAAAAGACCTGGATTCACTGGCAAAAGAAATTGAGCTGTGTGATGAAAACACCCTTTTGTGGTACGCCCCTCCGGGAGTTACGAATTCGATCGGAAACCTGGGACAGCACCTGGTTGGAAATCTGAATCATTTCATCGGTGCAACCATCGGGAACACCGGTTACGTGAGAAATCGCGAAGCTGAATTTTCGGAACGCTATTTTACAAAAGCAGAATTGATCGCTGAACTTGCAAAAACTTCCGAAATGGTGCAAAAAGTCCTGGGTTCGATCACTGATGAACAGTTAAATGCTATTTATCCCTACGAAACATTCGGTTACCCGATGACGACGAATCACATGATCACGAAACTAGCAGGTCATTTGGGATATCACCTCGGGCAGATTAATTACATAAGAAGGATTGTTTCCTCAATTGCTAATTCATAATTAGCAATTACACTTTAAATACATCTCCGTCTTCCACCACTTTGACGTTTTCAAATACTTTGGATGCTTCTTCCAGGTGTTTTAAACCGTTATCGTAGCGCGCGCTCAGGTGTCCCAATAACAATTTCCCGACTTCTGCCTGTTTTGCAATGATTGCAGCCTGCTCTGCCGTGCTGTGAAATGTTTGCTTTGCGCGGTCAAGTTTATCATTCAGGAACGTTGCTTCGTGATAAAGCAAATCCGCATGTTTGATATAGTCCACAATCCGTTCATCGAAAATGGTGTCGGAACAATACGCGTAGGCTTTACTCGGTTTTTGAGGATAGGTATATTCTTCGAAATAGATGATTTCCCCTGATTCCAGCTCCACATCCATTCCCTGTTTCAGTTTCGGAATCAAAGTCAGGGAAAGTCCGGCTTCCTGGAAACGTTCCGCATTCAGTTTTCGTTCCTTCGGCTTTTCCTTAATCAAAAAACCATTTGTAGGAACGCGATGACTCAACGGAAAGGTCCAGATTTCAATTAATTTATCTTCGAAGATCAGTTTGTGTTCTTTTCCGTTCAGAGCCACAAAGTCAAGACTGAAACCCAGTTTTGCTCCTCCTACTTCCAACTGCAGGCGAATGATTTGCTCCAGTTCTTCCGGTCCGTAAATCGTCAGGTCCTTGTCTCGCCCCAATAAATGAAGCGTACTCAGCAAACCAACCAAACCGAAGAAGTGATCTCCATGCAGATGCGAAATTAAAATGTGATTGATCTTTTGAATGTGGACGTGATTTTTCCGCAATTGAACCTGCGTACCTTCTCCACAATCAATTAAAATATGGCGGTCATTGCATTGAACATATTGTGACGTCGGGTTTCTCAAGGAAGTAGGCAGTGCCGCTCCGGATCCCAATATGCACACTTCAAAACTCATCAGATCAGTTCAGGACAGCTTTTGCTTCGTCCAATGTTTCCGAAATATTCAATACTTTATCCAATTGAGCGATACGGATCATTTTCGCAACGTTTTCCTGCAGTCCGCAAAGGATAAATTGTCCGTTTGTATCTTTACATAGGCGATTTGCGGTCAGAATAGCAGACAAGCCTGAAGAATCGCAGTACCTGGATTTAGAAAGGTCTAAAATGATGGAATTCACTCCTTTTTTATTCAAAACGAGTAATTCATTTTTCAATTCAGAAGCGTTCGAAGCATCCAGTTTTTCTACAGATGATTGAATGACCGTAAAGTTGGTATCTTGTGCAATAATAAAATTCATTTTGCCACAGTGTTTATCAAATGTAACAAATTATTCTTTCTTAGAGTTTGAATGTTAAAAGACTTTTAACGGCCGATCTTTGCAGCAAGCAGGTAAATCACCGCCATTCTTACTGCCACACCGTTTTCAACCTGCTGAAGAATAATCGATTGCTTTGAATCTGCCACATCGGAAGTGATTTCAACTCCACGGTTAATCGGTCCGGGGTGCATCACAACAATTTCCTTGTTCAGGCTGTCCAGGATTTCCTTATTCAAACCGTATTGCATGGAATATTCTCTCAAACTCGGGAAATATTGAATATCCTGGCGCTCCAACTGGATTCGAAGCATGTTTGCAACATCACACCATTCCAAAGCTCTTCGCAAGTTGTGTTCTACTTTGATTCCGAGCGTATCGATGTATTTCGGGATCAGCGTCGTTGGTCCGCAAACCATCACCTCCGCTCCGAGTTTTTGCAAAGTATAAATATTGGAAAGCGCCACACGTGAATGCAGGATATCCCCGACAATCACCACTTTTTTCCCTTCAACAGAACCCAATTTTTCACGGATCGAAAATGCATCAAGTAAACCTTGTGTCGGATGTTCATGCGTTCCGTCTCCCGCATTGATTACGCAGGTATTGGTACGTTCCGAAAGGAATTTCGCCGCTCCCGGGTTCGGGTGGCGCATCACCACCATATCCACTTTCATGGAAAGAATATTGTTCACCGTATCGATCAGCGTTTCTCCTTTTTTCACGGAGCTGGAGCTCGCAGAAAAGTTTACGACATCTGCAGAAAGGCGCTTTTCAGCCAATTCAAAAGAAAGTCGTGTACGGGTAGAATTTTCAAAAAAGAGATTGGCAATCGTAATATCACGAAGTGATGGAACTTTTTTGATCGGTCGATTAATAACTTCTTTAAAACTATCTGCAGTTTTAAATATCAATTCGATGTCCTGACGAGTCAGGTCTCGAATTCCAACTAAATGATCAACACTTAAATGCTCCATTATTCGGGTGTATACAATACAATTTTATCCATTCCTTCACTATTCTTCCATTCCACGGTTACGCGTTCGGAATCGAGTGTATCTACCGCTTTTCCAACATAATCCGCCTGGATCGGCAAATCGCGCTGAAACCTGCGATCAATCAATACCATCAGTTCAACTCTCAGCGGTCTACCGAATGCCATCAGGGCATCCAATCCCGAACGAATCGTTCTTCCGGTGTATAAAACGTCGTCAACCAGGACTACGTTTTTTCCTTCTATCGTAAAATCAATGTTTGTGACATTCGGAATCAGCGGTTTTTCTCTTCTCCTGAAATCATCGCGGTAGAAAGTGATATCCAATTGACCGCAAACGATCTTTTCCTGTCTGACAGATTCCAGAATTTCTTTCAATCTTTCGAGCACAAAAATCCCTCTCGGCTGCAATCCGATTAGTACGGTATTAGAGAAATCATCGTGATTTTCGATTAATTGATAAGCAAGACGGTTCATGGTTAACTGAACCTGCTGTTCATCTAAAATGACTTGCTTTTCCATCGAGACAAATTTAGTAAAAGGATTCGATTCATCAACCCTTTTTTGGTTTTTATCTGTCAAAACTAAATCGTTTTAAAATTATTCTTTCGTTTATGAAAAGATTAAAAATCAATTTTTTACCGTTCAATCAATAAAGTAAATATTTTACTCATTTTTCATTGATTTAAGAAAAAGATAACGTACATTTGAGACAATATCGAAAGAATTTTCACATTTTTCTATTTCATATTGTAATTTGGAATTTAGATGTCGGAAGATATTTACTTTTTCATAGGGTTGGTTATTGGTTATAAATTTTGAAACGTAAATCCGGCATCTAGTTCCATTTTATCCTCCTTTTTTCTTGGTCTTGTATCCTTCTTTGGTCAGTAAATCAATGACTTTGTCACGGAATGATCCCTGGATAATGATCTCTCCGTCTTTCGCCGTTCCTCCTACTCCGCACTTGGATTTGAGCATTTTTCCAAGCTCTTTCAAATCTTCATCTGTCCCCACAAATCCTTCGATTAAGGTTACTTCTTTCCCGGCACGCTGTTTTCTGTCAAGCGACACATACAAAAGCTGTTTGGATGGTTCCAGCGTTTCTGCTTCCTGCTCTTCCTCATAATCATAGGAAAAATCCGGGTTCGTGGAATAAACAATGTTGATCTTATCTCTGTTCTTCTTACTCATTTGTATTTTTCTATTAATGTTGTTTTTATATCATCTGTCAGCAGGAAATCCGGGGCTTTATCCAGTGCAGAACGAATTCCTTTCGAAGACCGGACATCGTAAACAATGACTTTTTGTCCTAAGGACTTAACGCTACTTACATCCGAAGCGACAATATCCGAATTCCGGAATACCGCGCCATCCATCAGCGACTTGTTTTCGTAACTCTGAAAATGAGCAGCATTCACCGCATTATAATACATTCCGTACCCGGTTCCTTTTATCGAAGATACGAATCTTCCCGTATTTGTTACCAACGCCAGGTTTCCATTTGTGAAGTAATTTTTCGCATGTTCCAGAGCCTGCATCATTGGAATGGAATCAATTAATCCCGTTGGAGTTCCGTCAGATTCCTTCAAATCAAGCAACAAGGTAATTCCTTTCAAATCAGCCGGGAGATCTTCCAAACGAATCAGGCGCTCTTTTTCGAGAGAGCGGTATTTCAACCCGGATAAATACGCATCGGAAGATTGCGGAATGTAACCGTTTCCGTTAGATTCAATACTCAGTTCTGGATCGTGAAAAAGCCATAAGGTCCCGTCCTGTGATAATTGCACATCCACTTCCACTATCTGAATACTTTCAAAACTTCGGGCATATTGGTAAGCTTCCAGGCTGTTATCGTGATAATTACTGCTGGAAATATGCAATCCGGCGCAGGCATGTCCCCCGATTTGTGTTCCTGGAAACAGGTCTTTTCCTTTTTTGCAGGACAGAAAAGCCAGGAATAAAAGCAAGATGCAAAATCTACAGCTCATAACAGTAAGTTAGTCCAATAAAATAATTCCACATAAAAAAATGGTTTCTTTTTCCCAGATATGCATCGTATTTCCACTCCAGTGCCGGACCGATTCCCGCGTTTAATGAAAACCGGTTTTGTTTCCCGAAAATAAATGCTCCGGAAAAAAAGCCTTCTGTTGTATGAATAAACGGATGTTTCACCGGAACTTTTGTATTTAAATTGGAGTATGACAGACGGAAATACGGTTTGATTGAAAACCAGTTGGTCAAGCGGAAATTGTACCCGATATCATACCCGATACCTGGCCTGAATTGCTTCTGAAAAATAGTTTTGTTCACTCCGAATCCGATAAACACATCCTGAACGAGGTTTTTCTTACTGATTTGGCCGCGAACATGAAAAAAGAAATCTTGCGGGTGATAATTGAAATCAGCTCCCAATGAATAGGTTGCTGAATCCTGGCAATTCCCCCAAAAAGCGATCAAAAAAATCAAAGGAAAAGCAAGTTTTCGAAACATGCTTCAAAAATAAGGAATGCTCAAATAAAACTAAAGTTTCGGGCACTTTTTACAGTGATATCCCTTTCTTTTGTATTTCTTGCAACAATCTTTCTTTTTGTCACAAGAACAATTAGAGCATGCGAATAGAGGTAAAATCGTTTGCTGTGTGGAAACTTCTTTTTTAACCATCTTTTATTTAGACTAATTCTACACAAAGGTAATCTTAGAAAATAAATATGCAAGAATTGTTTACAAAAATTTTGTTATTTATCTTTTTAACGAACTGGAAACTAGGCGTAATAATGGCGAATGGAAATCCCGATAGTTATCGGGAGAAAAGTTGTTTAAAGAAAATACATTTGAATAGATTGAATTCCGTCATATCGAGCTTGTCGAGACATGAACTAAGTATCTTTTATTTTGAAAACAACTGATGTCCCAATCGAAATACATGCATATGTGCATTGACAATATCGCGGACTTCTTTGCTGTATCCGCCGCCCATGCTGCACACCAATGGAATATTTCGCTGTTTGGCGCAATTCAGAACAAATTCATCACGTAACCGGATTCCATTCTGCGTCACTTTTAGTTTTCCCAACTTGTCAGATTCCAGAATATCAACTCCGCACTGATAGAATAGAAAATCCGGGTTAAACTCGTCCAGGATTTGTGACAATTCAGATTTCAACTTATTCAAATAAGTTTTATCATCCGTGAACGTTTCCAGGTCCACATCTTTATCGGATTTTTCCTTGTGCATCGGGTAATTGGCTCCGCCATGCATACTGAAAGTAAAAACTTCCGGTACATCTGCAAAGATTTCTGCCGTTCCGTTTCCCTGGTGAACATCCAGGTCTACAATTAAAATCCGCCGGAACAATCCTTGATCCAGCAACCATTTTGCGGCAATTGCCTGGTCGTTGAGTAAACAGAATCCTTCTCCCCTGTCGGAAAACGCATGGTGCGTTCCTCCGGCAATATTCAAGGCAACACCGCCGTTGATAACCGCCTCGGCACACATCCTGGTTCCTTCCATAATTCTCAGTTCGCGGTTGATCAGATCTTCATTATGAACAAAACCGCTCACCCGTTGTTCCCTCGGTGAACAATTCAAATTCAGTAATTTCTCCAGGTAAGAAGGTGAATGAACTTGCTCCACATACTTCAGATCAATGGAATCAGGAGTTAAAAATTCCCCGGACTCCAAAAGTCCTTCGTATTGTAATTGCTGATAAATCAATCCGTATTTCTCCATCGGGAACCGGTGGTTACTTGGAACTGCATGAATATAAGAAGGGTGATACGCTACAAAAAACGACATGTTTATGCTTGTGCTCTGTCTACATCAGTTGAAATTGTGAACAACATCAAATCGTCATTCACAGGTACAAATTGGTAATTGAGTGTTGATTTTGATTTCATTCTCATGGTGATAAATCCCAATCCGGCACCACCTTTATCTGAGATCAATCCGTTATTCAATGTTTCCAGGTAGAATGCTTTCACTTCTTCCTCGCCCATTGCATTCAGACGATCCAGGTAGGATGTCAGCTTTTCTTTTTCCGAAAGCTCCGTCAGATTCCCCAATGCGATCCGGTACGTTTTTTCATTGTAAGCCAGGATAATCAATGCCTGCTGCTCGTTATCCCATTTTTTCCCGTGAATCAGGATATTCTGAAGCCCTTCGATTAAAATAGAAAAAACACGTTTAACCAGTGTTTTCTTATCACCGGCAGAGATCATGAATTCCTCAATACTCAATGTAAAACTGTTAATCAAATCCTGGTTTAAAGGACCGAAATGCGCAACCTGAACCGAACTAAACCGATTTTCCTTTACATCCTGAATCCAGGATGCCAAGACTGTTTTGGGTTCTATGTGAAGCGTACCAGGTTGCATTTACTAGTTAACAATCGGTAAATATAACGAAGCAAAAAGGAACTTCTTTAATCAATGAGCAAATGCACATTTCCCTGCCACATTTTACCGTCTGCAGTTATTAATTGGTAGAAATACACACCATCCTCGAGTTTTACTCCTGTCATATCCATACCTCCCCAATCGTTTTTATAGTTCCCCGATTCAAAGACAACATTCCCCCAACGATTCTGAATTACCAGCCTGGAATTCGGTTTCAGATTCGTAATGTAAAACTCGTCGTTGGTGTGATCTCCGTTTGCTGTCACAATATTCGGAATCTTCAATTCTCCAAGGATCTGGAATCCTTTCGTAATAGAGTCAACACACCCGTCAACAGATTCAATAACCAAAGTCATGTTGTAATCTCCTTCAATCTCAGAACTGAACGTCGTGGAAGAACCGCTTCCGTTAGGTCCGAATCCCGAAACATACCAATTATATGTCTGAATGGTTCCTCCAGTACTAGCATCTGTAAAGACAATGGTTTCTCCCGGAGAAGCCGGAGTACTTGCAATCGTAAAATCAGCGCTCGGAGAAGGATTTGTTCCTACCACAATCGGTGTTCCCGTTGTTGTACATCCGTTTACGTCCGTAATTGTTAACACATAAGTTCCGGCATCCAGGTTCGTTAAGTTTAACGATGTCAAGGCAGTTCCTGACCATGCATAGGTATACGGCCCATTTCCGGAAACCTGGATTCCGCTGATCGTTCCATTGTTACCCATACAATTTTCATTGGTCACCACTACATTGGTCTGATCGATTGTTGACGGAGGAACAACTCCTACAAATAACATCGTTGTATCTTTACATCCTCCGTTATCCGTAACGATCAAGGTATAATTTCCTGTCGTCAGATTCGAAATATCCAATGTATTGAGTGACGAAGATCCGTTCCATGAATAAACATAAGGTGCTGTTCCTCCTGAAACGGTTACTCCTGCAATAGATCCCGATCCGACACCACAATTGTCATTCGAAACAACTGCATTATTTGTATTGATTACTACTCCTGTAACTGTCGGTACGGTGAAAGTTCCCTGTACACTACAGTTCTGATCATCCGTAACGGTAATCGTATAATTTCCTGCTGCCAGATTTGAAATATTCAAACTGGTTGGTCCGTTTGACCATGAAACCGTCGGATTGATCCCTCCTACAACCTGTAATCCGTTGATTGCTCCTGTATTTCCAACACAAGCCGTTGGTGTAATCACCAATCCGTTCTGATTCAAACTCATCGGAGTAGCTCCACCAACTACAAAAGGACCTGCAACGGCATTACAACCGAATCCATCTGAAACAGAAAGTCCATAAGTACCACTTGGGATATTGATCTTATCAATTGTCGGGTTAACAACTAAATTCCAGGTATATGTTAAAGTCCCGGCTCCCGTAGCAGTAATCCCGGTAATTGATCCGTCATTTCCGTCACAGCTTTCGTTTGTAATTACTACCCCGGTAGAATTGATTACCGGCCCGGCAATATTATTTACAGTAAACGGTCCTGCATTGGCTGTACATCCCAAATTATCAGTTACCGTGAGATTATAGTTTCCGGATGGAATTGATGTGAGGTTTAATGTTGTATAAGCTCCGGAGTTCCATGAATAAGTATAAGGCATTTGTCCGCCTGAAATCGTAATTCCTGAAATTCCTCCGTTCGATTGATTACAATGAGCATCCGTGATTACAATAGCAGCACTACTGATTGCAGGAGCACTTGACGCGCCAATCGGAACAGGTCCGTGAGTTGCTGTACAACCAATATTATCCGTTACCAACAAGGAATAATTTCCGGAAGCCAATCCTGTCAAATTCAAAGTATTCATAGCAGGAGTTCCGTTCCATTGGTATGTTAATCCGTTTCCTGTAGCCGTAATACCGCTGATGCTTCCGTTGTTCAAACCGCAAGTGGTATTCGTTACAACAATATTCGTTGCATCGATTACCGGCCCTGCATTTTGTCCCAGGATAATTGTTCCGATGGAAGCCGTGCAACCCACATTATCTGTTACGGTAAGGTTGTAACTTCCCGGATTCAGATTCGAAATATTCAATGTCGTATATGCTCCCGAATTCCAACTGTAAGTAAGCCCTGTTCCCGTAGCCGTGATTCCGGTAATAGAACCGTCTCCTCCCAGGCAGGAAGCATTTGTCACAACCATATTTGTCGTGTTGATGGTTGGTCCGCCGGCTGAAGTAATGGTATATGGTCCGGAAGTAGCCGTACATCCGATTCCATCCGTAACTGTTACGGTATAATTTCCGGCAGACGCTCCTGATAAATTCATCGTAGGTGAAGGAAGTCCGTTCCAGTCAATTGAAACTGTCGGAGCTCCTCCGGAAGTTGTTAATCCGGTAATCGAACCACCTGTCGTACAAGTTGCATTTGTTACAGTAGCCGTTCCTGAAATAGTTGGGCCGCCAACGGTTACGGTAACCGGAACTCTGAACGTTCCGCCCGGACAGAACCCAACATAATAGGTTGTCGTTGTTGTCAATACAGGCGTTGTAAATGTCAATCCTGTTCCTAATGAAGCTGTTGATGTATAAGAAGCATACCAGTTTACACTATTATTCGGAACCGGTAACGTACCTTGAACTGTAACAGAGATATTCGCCGTGTTTCCGGAACAAATCGACGCATTATTCGGAGTCAGGTTATAATATGTCTGAGGCATGGAAAGAGTTCCTGCAGCTCCGTTTGTAGCACCGTTCGGAGGGAAATTTGCCACTATATTAGCTACTCCGATAGCTGATACAACACCCCCTGTTCCACCAATAGCAGTTTGAGTTGGTGTACCCGAAGTAAATGCGATCATTCCACCGCCGCCGCCGCCGCCGGGTCCATCGGCTTCAACTCCGGTTGTAAAGCTTCCGAATAAGATTGCATTGTTTCCACCATTTCCTCCGTTTGCACTTAATGTCAAGGTATTTGGAAGAGCCGTTCCGTTGGAAATAACAATTGCACCACCACCACCTGCACCACCTGCACCATCAACTCCTTTTTTCACGTTGAATCCGGCGGTTTGATTATTCGGGTTTGAATTTTGTCCGTTTGCACCGTTTGCTTCAATGGTTCCGGTTCCGGTAATACTTCCATATGATTGAAGAAATACGATTCCACCACCGGCACCACCGGATCCTCCCTGTGTATTATCCATTTCACCGGCACCACCGCCACCGCCCATAAATGCACGGGTAACATCGTATGCCAGCGGATGACCTCCCAATCCACCTTCTTTTCTTCTTCCGTCACCGGACCAGGCTGCATTATTTGGTCCTACCGTTGCTTCATCCTGATCACTTTTCGCTCCGGTATAACCACCTCTTCCTCCACCGGAACTCGGTGTCGTAGCCATTCCGGCTTGTTCTAAATTCCAAAAAGCAGCATACCCCGGGGTAGCTACTCCTTTTCCGTTATACATTCCGGTTCCGACATTGGAACCACCACCACCGCCGGCATTTTTATAGTTTCCGCCACCACCGCCATTTGCAGCAGCACCCAATCCATAACGGGAATAGAGTGTGGTATATTCTGCGGCAGCCGAACCACCGATTCCTTCTCCTTTTTCAGCACCTTTATTTGCACTGCTATATCCGGCATGTCCGACATCTGTTGCAGGACCATCTCCCGTTGTAAAGTCTTCTACAATACCTCCTCTGAATCCGAATCCGGAAGCAATAATTTTCGAGTTCGTACCAAAGTTCAATGTCCCATTCACTTCCAGGGCAACAATTCCCCCGGTTGTTCCGTCCCATGCAGTCGGTATGATCGTAGTATTTGGATTTAATGTGAGGTTTCCGATTCTGGGTACACGCACAACCTGCACGTGACCAGTCGCCGTATAGGCATTTTTCAATGCACAGCGCACATTGATTGTATTTGCTCCTGTAACGGATAACACCTCTGCATATTCGTATTTTCCTGAGTTATTGTAATTGGTTACCGTTCCCCATTCATGCCGTTTGGCCGCTACAGTTGAATAATTTCCTGCGCCGAAATCCGTCCAAACAGACATTGGCACTGTATAATCTCCTCCCCATCCTCCGGAAACAACAGGAACAGCGGTATTTGTGACAATATCCATGTCTGCTCCCTGCATTTGAATAATCAGGATTAAATCTCCAGCTCCCAGGCTGGTTGTAAAATAGGAATTGGTTAAGGAATTGGATGCTACAGTTAAAGTAGTCGCATTTACAGCAATATTTGAAGTAACATTCGTATAATCGTTCAAA
>VFQP010002028.1_pt1 | contig 24087 bp, 17 predicted proteins | sample 3512351 | NCBI WGS metagenome assembly VFQP01 (sample SAMN10412372, study PRJNA504923) | tailings metagenome | isolation source: Relicate 1 Philex TSF1 revegetated site | place: Philippines: Tuba, Benguet | collected 2017-08-29
GGGCGATCCATTCAGCAGTGACGGCGGCACCGAGATTGCGCCGCATGTGACCATCAGCTGGCTCACGCAGTTCTGAGCTGGCACACCCGCAACCATCTGTGACAATTAGATAAAAATTGGTGACGGAGCCGGGCGGCCGGAGGCTGGAAAGCACGCCTCCGCCTTGACGGGGTCACAATTTTCGAACACAAACAAAACGGACGTTCGTTTTGTTTCAGGGGTAACAGCCTGTGTTGCGTGGCCTCGCCATAAGCACAGCTTCCGGAAGACCGTCATGCCGAAACTCAAGCCAGAAACCCAGCAAGCCCGTCGCGAGCGCATCCTCGATGCCGCTGAGCAGTGCTTTGCCCGCGCGGGTTTTCACCGCTCGACCATGCAGGACATCTGCAAGGAAGCAGGCGTCAGCCCCGGCGCTCTCTACGTTTATTTCGCGTCGAAGGAAGATTTGATCGCAGGCATCGTCGAGCGCGACCGCGCAAAGCTCGCCTCCGAGCTGGCCGAGCTGGCAAATGCGCCGGATCTCCTGTCTGCGCTCGCGAAACTCGGCGAGCAGTACACCATCGAGGAGCCGCAGCATAAACGAGTGCTCGGGATCGAGATCGGCAGCGAGGCGACACGCAACCCTGCTGTCGGGGCGACGTTCCGGTCCGTCGACGAATACTGCCGTCAAAGCTTCGAGCAACTGTTCGAGCGCGCGAGCCAGGACGGCAAGATCAAACCCGACGAAGACCCTAAGACGCTCGCCGAGGTCGTGTCGCTCATTGGCGATGGACTCTTCTGGCGCCGCGCCGTCGATCCGAATTTCGATGCCCACAAAGTCCTTCCGATTTTGGTCAGGCTCGTGAGCACGCTTCTCAATCCCGTAGAACCCGGCGCGCGTGTCGCGCCTTCCGCCACCAAGTCCGAGGCAGTCCAATGAAATTGCGCACCCTTGTCATCATGCTGGGGATCTGCGGCCTTGGCTTCGCGGCTTATGAAGCGGGTCTTATCAAGCCGTTGCTCGCAACCCTTTCCCACGAGCACGCGGATGCTGGCCAGCCGGCGCAAAAGTCCGAGCCGCCCGTTCCGGCCGTGACTGTCGTTCGCGCTCACAAATCGGACTTCGTGGAAACCGCCCTCGTAACCGGTTCTTTCGTACCGCGCGAGGAGATCCTGGTGGCGCCGGAGGTCGACGGTCTGCGCGTTCTGGAGCTCAAGGCCGAGGAAGGCGACCGCGTGAAGAAAGGCGATCTCCTCGCCGTGCTTGTCACGGAACAGATCGACACTCAGCTTGCAGCGAACGAAGCCGCCCTTGGAAGCGCCAACGCGGCCATCGAGCGCGCCAAGAGCACCATCAAGGAAATGGAAGCACGCTCCGTGGAGGCCAAGGCCCAGCTCGAACGCGCCCGGCCGCTGGTCGCATCGAAGTATCTGTCCGAGAGTGTTTTCGATCAGCGTCAGGCATCCGCGAGAGCGGCTGAAGCGCTTCTCGCTTCATCCAGGAGCAGCCTTGCGCAGGCGGAAGCCGAAAGGAACCAGATCGAGGCGCAGCGCCGCGAGTTGATGTGGCGCCGCGGCCGCGCGGAAGTGCGCGCTCCCGCCGACGGCCTGATCAGCAAGCGGGCCGGCCGCATTGGCGGAATTGCGACGGCGAGCACGCTGACCGGCGGAGACACGATGTTTCGCATCATTCAGAACGGCGAGATCGAGCTCGATGCGGAGGTCGCGGAAGGCCAGCTTTGGAAGGTCAAGGAAGGTCAGGCCGCGCGTGTATCGGCTTCGGGCGGCCTCGAAGTTGAGGGAACCGTGCGCCTCGTCGCTCCCGAAGTGGACAAGACAACGCGCCTGGGCCGCGTTCGCATTTTCCTCGGCGACCGGCCGCACCTCAAAGTCGGAGCGTTCGGCCGTGGAACCATCGAAACCGGCAAGGGCAGCGCGATCGCCGTTCCGTTGTCGGCTGTCCTTTACGGTCACGACGGTCCGAGCGTGCAGATCGTCTCCGACGGCAAGGTCGTGACTCAAAAGGTCAAGACTGGCCTCGAGGCCGGGAACAAGATTGCCATCGACAGCGGGCTCACCGAAGGCGATCTGGTCGTGGCCAAGGCCGGCACCTTCCTCCGCGACGGCGATGCGGTGCGTCCCGTTCTGCCGGATCCGGTTATCAGCGAGAAGCTGAGTGAGGCCAGCCAATGAATATTTCGGCATGGTCCATTCGCCATCCCGTGCCATCGCTTGTCTTGTTCATGGTCCTGATGGTGCTGGGCCTGACGAGCTTCCAGGTGCTGCCGGTCACGCGTTTTCCGAACATCGACGTTCCGGTTATCCAGGCTCGCATCTATCAATCCGGCGCAGCTCCGTCGGAGCTTGAGACGCAGGTCACCAAGCGCGTCGAGGACGCAATTGCCGGCGTCAACGGCGTCAAGCATGTCACGTCGGCGATCACGGAGGGCTCGTCGGTCACCACCGTCGAGTTCCGGCTCGAAATCAATCCGGATCGCGCGTTGAACGACGTCAAGGATGCCGTCCAGCGGATCCGGACGGATCTGCCGCGCACGATCGAAGAGCCGGTGGTGACGCGCGTCGAGATCGAAGGTCTCCCAGTCGTGACCTACGCGGCACGAGCGCCAGCCATGACACCCGAAGAGCTGTCCTGGTTCGTCGACGATACGCTGGTCCGGTTGCTCCAGGGCGTCAGAGGCGTGTCCGAGGTCAGGCGCATGGGCGGCGTCCTGCGCGAGATCCGCGTCAATCTCGATCCCGATCGGCTGCTCGCCTACGGCGCGACGGCCGGCGACGTGAACCGTCAGGTTCGCGCCTCGAACGTCAATCTCGCAGGCGGACGCGGCGAGATCGCGGGCCGCGAGCAGGCAATTCGCACGCTCGCGAGCAAGGTCACCGTCGCCGAGCTGGCGGAGACGATGATCGCCTTGCCCGGCGGGCGCAAGGTCCGCCTCGATCAGCTCGGCACGGTTACGGACGTGGTGGAGGAGCCGCGGACGTTCGCCAAGCTCGACGGCGAGGGTATCGTCGCGTTTTCGATTTCGCGCGCAAAGGGTGAAAGCGACACCGAGGTCGCCGCCGCCGCCGCCAAGAAGATCGAGGAGATCCAGAAGCTCTACCCAGACGTCATGCTGACGCGCATCGACAACACGGTCGACTACACGTTTGGCGTCTATCAATCGACGATGAAGACGCTGCTGGAAGGCGCGATCCTGGCCATCGTCGTCGTCTTCATATTCTTGCGCGACATGCGCGCGACCATCATCGCAGCGATCGCATTGCCGTTGTCGATCATTCCGGCCTTCTGGGCCATGTCGGCGATGGACTTCTCGCTCAATCTCGTGAGCCTGCTCGCGATCACGATCGTGACCGGCATTCTGGTCGACGACGCGATCGTCGAGATCGAGAATATCGTCCGGCATATACAGATGGGCAAATCTCCGTATCGTGCGTCGCTCGAGGCGGCCGACGAGATCGGCCTAGCGGTCATTGCGATCACGACCACCATCATTGCTGTATTTACGCCAGTATCGTTCATGGGCGGCATCGCCGGGCAATACTTCAAACAGTTTGGTCTCGTCGTTGCCGCCGCCGTGTTCTTTTCGTTGCTCGTCGCGCGTCTCATCACGCCGCTGCTGGCCGCTTACTTCATGCGCGCCCATGAGCATGTGCCCGAAGAAGGACGCCTGATGCGCCTCTACACGCGCATCGTGGGATGGTCCGTCCGCCACCGCATCGCGACCGTTGGTCTAGGCCTTCTCGTTTTCGCGGGCTCGATCGGAAGTTTTTACCTTCTGCCGTCGGGCTTCATTCCGCAGGAAGATTCCGGCCGCATGCTGCTCGGCGTCGAGCTCCCGCCCGGCACGAAGCTCGCTGATACCGCGAGCGCCACAGATGAGGTTACGCGGCGCATCAAGGCGCGGCCTGACGTCCAAAGCGTGTTCGTGCTCGGCGGCACTTTGCTCGGCAGTGGCGAGGAAGTCCGCAAGGCGACTCTCATTGTAACGCTTGTGCCCCGCGCCAAGCGGGCACTGGCGCAGAGCCGCATCAAGGAGCAGATCAGCAGAGATCTCGCTCACATCCCGGACATTCGCTATTTCTTCCTGCAGGACGACGGCCAGCGCGAATTTCAGCTCGTCGTGACGGGCCGCAATGGAGAAGCCGTCAACAAAGTCGCCGCCGAACTGACGAGCCAGGCCAAGCGTCTGCCCATTCTCGCCAACGTCGTTTCCACGGCCGAGCTCGACCGCCCCGAGTTGCGAGTGTACCCGCGCTCCGAGGTTGCGGCTGAGCTTGGCATCACGACCGAGGCGATTTCCGAGGCCGTGCGCATCGCGACGATCGGCGACATCGGCGCCAACTTGGCCAAGTTCGACGTCGGCGAGCGCCAGGTCCCGATCCGCGTCCAGCTCAAGGAGGGCGCGCGTGAGAGCCGGAAGCTGCTCGAGGAACTCAAGATCGCGACCGCGTCCGGTTCGTCGGTGCCGCTGTCGACTGTCGCCAGGTTCGACTACGGCCAGGGCCCGACGGCGATTGATCGCTACGACCGCACCCGGCGGATCGTGCTCGGTGCCGACCTGATGACGGGCACGCCGCTTGGCGATGCCGTCAATGGGGTCATGGCACTCCCTGCGGCTCAAAAGCTGCCGCCGGGCGTGGAGATCAAGCAGTTCGGCGCCGCGGAGATCATGGGCGAAGTCTTCGAGAGCTTCGAGCAGGCCATGGGCGCAGGCTTGATGATGGTCTACGCGGTGCTTGTGCTCCTGTTCGCGAGCTTCCTGCAGCCGATCACCATTCTGTTCTCGCTTCCGCTGTCTATCGGCGGCGCAATCACGGCTCTCGCACTCACGGGCAATCCGATCAGCTTGCCCGTCGTCATCGGCGTGCTGATGTTGATGGGCATCGTCACGAAGAACGCAATCATGCTGGTGGACTTCGCGGTCGAGGAAATTCGAAGGGGTGTCCCGCGTAACGAGGCGATCGTCGATGCGGGCCGTAAGCGTGCGAGACCCATCATCATGACCACGATCGCCATGGTCGGCGGCATGTTGCCTTCGGCACTCGCGCTCGATTCCGGCGGCGAGTTCCGCGCCCCCATGGCCATCGCCGTTATCGGCGGCCTCATCTCGTCGACGGTTTTGAGCCTGCTGTTTGTTCCTGCCGTCTTCGCCTTGATGGACGACATTGCGAGCTGGATCTGGCACTTCTTCGGCCGATTTGTCGGTCGAGCGGATGAGCCGGACGATGTGCACCGCCCGCCTGCCGCGTTGCCGCCGCCAAGCGCACCGAGCGCGGCCGAATAGCATGTACGAGGCAAATAAAAAAACCGGGCCCCGTTTGGGTGCCCGGCTTTTTTTGTTCGCACTGAAGTTACCGCGCGGGCTCGGCCGAAGCGGAGCTTTCGTGGCGGAAGAACGCATCCACCCGCATGCCGGTGAGCAGCGGCGGCGTTCCGTCGAGCGAGATCAGCACTTCGAGCACTTCAACGTCGTTCGGGCGGCGAGGTCCGCGAGAGGTGATGCGCGGCGAACCGAGGGCCGGTGCAATTTGGGTCACCACGCCTTCGAAATCCTTGTCGGGGTAGCCATCGGCGCGAACGACGACCCGCTGTCCGAGACGGATCTTGGTCACGTCGCGCTCCTCGACTTCGGCGCGGACGCGCATGCTCGACGTATCGCCGAACAGCACAAGCGGCGCATCGGCCGACGGAGCCGCCATTTCACCGACCCTCGCCCACACGTTCAGGACGGTCCCATTGTTCGGCGCGCGTATGCGCGTCTTTTCGATCGCATTCTGAACCTGAGCGATGTCCGTCCGCGATACGGTAAGCGCCGATTCGAGCCGCGTCGGCAGCGGTAGGTCCGGTTTGGCCAATACCTTGTCGAGCTTTGCGCGATCGTCTGCGACTTTCTTCCTGGCTTCGGCAAGCTTGTCCCGCGCAGCCTTCACAGCGGAGTCGTCTCCGCCGCCGGATTTGCTACGCCGGAGAGCGTCGTCGTAAGCGGTCTGGGCGCGGAACTGAGCCTGCTCGGAGTTAAACAGGGCGTCTTCGGCCACGCGGCGCTCTTGTGCGACGCCCGTGGCGGGCTCCTCGTCGCGCTCGCGGATGCGGACATCGGCTTCGGACTGTGCGGCCGCGAGCTTGGGCATGAGATCGCCGCTGTCCTGCAGCACGAGCAGGTCACCGGCCGTCACTTGGTCATTCGTCTTGGCGACGACCTCGACGACAGGGGCCGGAACCTGTGCCGAAATCCTGATTTCCCCATCCTTGGGCTCCACGCGGCCGGTCGCGGACGCGGCCCACACCGGACGCGGAACGAGGGGATCCGCCGCATAGGCATCGCCGCTGATCGCGCGCGCGCTGCCGGTCAACGTCGGCGTCAGCTGGTTCAGCAAGACGCTCGTGGCAATTGCCGCGATGGCTGCGGCAGCCACCGCGGTCAGGGTTGGATCGATCTTACGCATTCGCTTTACGCCTCTTGGTCAGGTCGGTGATCTCGGGCGCATCGAGACCCTGCGGTCTGCGCTCCTCTCCGACGATAAGTCCATCCTCGATCCGCACGACGCGGTCGGCATATCCCAACGTTCGCGGATCGTGCGTGACAGCCAGAACGCTGCGGTTCTGCTCCTTCGCGATCCGCGCGAGCAGCGCCATGACGGCGTGTCCGTTTTCGCTGTCGAGAGCGGCCGTCGGCTCGTCCGCCAGCACGACGGAAGGCGAGGCTGCGATCGCACGCGCAACGGCGACGCGTTGCTGTTCACCGCCTGAGAGGTTCGACGGATAATTCCGCAAGCGGTTTCCTAGTCCCACTTCCCGCAGAACCTCTTCGGCGCGCTGCGCAGCCTGGTAGCCTTTGCGGCCGATGACATCGAGGGCGATGCGCACGTTCTCGAGCGCCGAAAGTGTGGGGAACAGATTGTACGACTGGAAGATGAAGCCGATGTGCCTCCGGCGCAGCTCCGCAAGCTCCTCTGCGCTCTTGCCGGCCGTTTCCTCGCCTTCGACGCGGACCGTGCCGGACGTCGGCGTGAGAATACAGCCGAGGATCGAAAGAAGTGTCGTCTTGCCGCTGCCCGATGGACCCATCAGCAACGTCAACTCGCCCTTTACGAGCGAGAGGTTCACGCCTTTGAGCGCCTGCACCTTGCCGGCGCCCTTTCCGAGTTCCTTGACGACGTTTACGGCTTCGAGAACGGGTTTCGTCATCTGTTGAACACCGTTGCTGGATCGATCCGGGTCACTTTGATGATCGCCGAGATCGCTGATACCGCCGACATGAAAAGCGTCAGCCCGAAGAGCGCGCCCGCGAGTCCGGGCGTCATGACCAATGGCAACGGCGTGTTGCGGCTGATGTACAGGATCCCGAGCGAGATCAGAATGCCGAGGACATAGCCGATAACCGCGCTGAGGCCAGCCTGCGCAAGGATTACCTTGTAGATATATCCGGAAGAAGACCCGAGTGCGCGCAGCGTGGCGAATTCGTTAAGGTGATCCTTGGTGCTGGAATAGAGCGTCTGCGCCACGATGACGGTTCCGACGAGAATGCCGAGGAGAGCGCCACCGATGAGCGCCAGGCCCGCACCCGTTCTGAACAGCCACTGGCGCAAGCTGCGATCCTCGAATTCCGCCTTTGTCAGAACTTCCGCACCGTCGAGGCGGTTCAAGAGTTCGCGGCGCACCGTTTCGACGTTTGCACCCGGCTCGAGCTGCACGAGATAGAATGTCGCTTTGTCGCTTTCCGCGCCGAGCAGGCTGCGCGCGCGAGAGAGCGTGGTGAACACGTAGGGAGACTGAGTGAACGAGCGGATGCGGTGGGTAAGGGCTTTGACCTTCACGCGGCCCATTGCGATCTGCGCGGTATCGCCAAGGCCGTTGATGCCGAGTTCGCGGAAGTAAGTGTCATCCGCGGAGATCGCGTCCGGAGATTTGATATCCTGCCAGGTCCCCGAGACCAGCGACCACGGTTCAAGCGCGCCGTCCTCCGCGTCCGTGCCGACGAGCACGACGCGCGTTGAGCCGCCCTCGGGCTTGCGCCATTCGGCAAACGCGACGACGAGCGGGATCACCGCCTTGACGCCCGGAGTGGCCAGAGCCTGATGACGCTCGCGGGTCGAAAGTAGAATGCCGCCTTCCTCGAAGCTCTTGGCTCCGAAGGCCGTGATCCAGAGATCGCTGTTCGACCGCTCGATCATCGAGGTGATCATGCGGCTCGATCCCAGGTACATGCCGAGCTGGATCGCGACGAGAACGATGGAGAAGAGAATGCCGACGAGCGTCACGGCCAACCGGATCCGGTCATGGAATAGATTTCGGAACGCGAGCGTGAGGATCATGTCTCAGGACCGATGGTTGACGGACTTGGCGCGGAGCGGCGGTATCAACGTTTGACCGAGCGATCTGGAAGCATTGAGCTTCGAATTAGGCCCATCCGTCACGCACGTTACGAGTATAGCGTCTATTGTGCCGGTATATAGGCTTACACCGGGTCACACACTACCCCTCTTGGCTCCGATGGTTTCGGGCGGGCCAGGATAGGTTGATGGTAAGCCAGTTTACGGCCCCTTGATATACCTGGACTCTTGCCTGATAAGGGCTGACTTCGTGTTTTTGCCGTTTTTGATTGCAGATTAGGCGTCCTGCGGCGAAGGGACACCATTAGGCCGCAGCCGCCTTTCTAGAAGCATCGCAAATAGCTATCAGGTTCCTCATGATCGAGAGACTCTTCGCCCTTGCTGGCCCTGCCGCACGGTTCGTACCGGCACTTGTCGTCGGTCTTGTAGCCATCGCGTCCGACAGCTTCGCCGCCCGCCCCGAAATCGGGGTCTGGTACGATGACAGCGGCCAAGGCGCCGTCGAGATTTACATTTGTCAGGACAATGCGAATCGCCTTTGCGGACGTATCGTTTGGCTCAAAGAGCCGCTGAACGCAGAAGGCGTGCCGAAACACGACAAATACAACCCCAAGGCAGACCAGCAGGACAGGCCGATCTGCGGCTTGCCGATCCTGTGGGGGCTGGGCCTGATGTCGGACGGCACATTCGACGGCGGCCAGATTTACGATCCCAAGACCGGAAAGACGTACAGCTCGGCCCTCAAGTTGGCGCAGGCGGATAAATTGGTCATAACGGGCTACCTCGGCATGAAGATGCTGGGTAAGTCTTTCACCTGGACCAAAGCGCCTCAGGATATTCCGCGTTGCCAGGGCGCTCCGCCGCCCGCTTAGGGTGCAAACCTCACGAAACGAAAAAGGCCGGGCGATCTGCCCGGCCTTTTTGTTCATTCGGAGTTTGCGTCGGCTGAATGTCGTTATTCAGCGACGCCCTTGTTTTTGATCAGGCGCGAGACGGCGGCCTTTTCTTCGAGCTTTTGAGTGAGGCGCTGGACGAATTCGACAGTACGTTCCACGACAACCGAACGCTGACGGTCGAGAGTGACCATGTGGTACGAGTCGTCGAGCACAGTCATTTCCACGACGCCGCCCAGCTTACGCTGCAGCTTGAAGGCGTTCGAGATATCGCTTTGGTCGTCCTCGCGCGGATGGAAGATCGCGGCATGCTGGGAGATCTCGCCGAGGCGGCGGCTCACGTCGCGCGCCAGGGCCTTGAATTCCCAAACGAGCCCGCCACCGCGGCCGAAGAGATCTTCCAGTGGCCGGCCTTCGCTCTTGAAGGACTCGATGACAAAGTTGCGGATCCGCTCGTCCTTGATGCCGTAAGGCGCGCGCTGGCGCAGGCGCAGCAGCGAAGCGACCCACTTGTGATAGACGAAGCGGAACAGGTTGAATTGGAGCGGAATGGCCCAGCCGTTGGGCCAGATCGTTGGCGCGAACAGCAACAGGCCGTGACACTCATCGGCTCGCTCGCGCGCGAGCCGCAGCGACAGCATCGAGCCCGCGGAAATGCCGCCGACGATGATCACGTCACAATGGGCCTTGAGTTCGTCGTGAGCCGCTTCGAGGGCGGTATACCAATCCTGCCAGGATGAAAGGCCGGAAACGTCCGTGCCGCCGCCGAGACCGGGAATTAGAGGGCAGTAAACAGTGTAACCTTGGCGCGCAAGGCCTTGGGCAACAAACCTCAATTCGACGGGATTTCCGCCGAGGCTGTGCACCAGAAGCACGCCCACCCTGCCGCCTGGAATTACGAGGCTGCCACGGTAGGCATTGATTTTTTCTTTCTTGTTCATGCGGTTAGGTTAACTCGCTGTTACTTCTCAAAACGAAATAAAGCCGATTAATTCCGAATTGCCAAGCAAAGTGTAGGCAATCCTATTAATCCGCCTCTTGTAGCAGTCCGCCAATGTCCTCGTCGTGACGAATTTATTGGCGTTATGCTGACCCTTTAGACGAAGGCCTTTTCCCTGGGTGTTGACGCCTATCTTCTTAAGCCGCGCCAACTGGAAATTTTCCCCTAACCGGCTGAAGCGTCCGATGTCGGGGCCATTGCTCCTGGAGCAGGTTCCTCACGGGGTCGGGGCTCAGTCTGTCGCCTTGAACCCTTACCTGCAACTCTCGGACCGGCCTTGCCTATAGGGCTATCGGTCGCAAGGTAAATTGGATCAATACCGCTGGGTGTTGCAACCCGACTTTCGCGTAAGATCTTACGTGAAATTCGCCTGCGGCGGGTAACCTCGCGAACGGGCCGAGCGTAGTCGGAGCGCCGTACGGCGGAATTGTGACCGTATGAAATTTGCACGCTGATGATCGGCCGGCCCCGCATCGAATTGTCAATTTCATGGGCCGCGTCCGGAGCTTTTTTCGGCCGGTATAGCAAGACTTAAATGATGTCTCCGCGAGCGGGCTGTCAGATTGCCGCACCCTGAGTTTCTCTCGTGAGTATTGTTACAACCCTCATTTTTTCTCGGGTACCGGGCACACGCAATCCGGGCAGAAATTCTCCCCTCGCGCGCACAAGATGTCCGAAATGTCACTGGCGACCCAGCGGCTTGCGCGTATAGTGAATGAGGATCGGCGCCCGCCCGACCGGCCGTCGGAGGCGACGCCAGCGGTGCGCACGCTCGGAGTTTGTCGTTGTCTGGATTTTTGCGCCCCGCCCTATCGGCGTTGCTCGCGTTTTCGCTAACCGCTCAGACGGCGGCACCCGCTTTTTCCGCCCCCCCCATGACGCGGGCCGATTACGAGGCCTGCCAGTCCGCCGACGAAGATGGTTTCCGGCGCTCGATCGAAGGGTTGTCGCTAAAGGCACTCGAAGCCGGGGTGAAGTCCTTCGACTATCGGGCCGCGGTCGACAATCAATGGCGCCGGCTCGGCATGGACGACCTGCTGTCGAATCGGGTCGACGTCGCACTCGATGAGGTTCGCAACGAGACCAGCTGGGCAGGGCTCGCGCAGTCTCTGATCAATACGGAAAAGGCTCAGGAGATTTCCGCCGCCGTCGCGGAACGGGTCTACAAGTCCGACGAAATGAAGTCGGCCATCGAAAACCTCGCGACAGGGGTCGGCAACGAAATCGGCCGCACGCTCGAACTCGCGAGCAAGGATGCCGTCGGCCCGTCTCTTGAATGCCTGCGCGCCTTTCTCGGCCAGCGCTATGGGTCCACGGTCGCCGGCGTCGTGACGTCCGACGTGGAGCGCGATTTCGGGCTCGAAGGTGTAGCGGGCAAAGCTTCCGTGTCGTCGGGTTCGGTGATTCAACATTCGAGCCAGGGCATCGCCGGCGCCGCGATCCTGCTCATGCGCCGCCAATTGGCCAACATCGCCGCCCGCATCGGCCAACGTCTCGCCGGCAGCATCCTTGCGCGCCTCGTCTCTGTAGCCGCTGGCGGGGTGGGGCTCGTGCTCGTGGCCAAGGACATTTGGGAGCTGCGGAACGGCGTTCTGCCCATCATCGGCGAGGAGATGAAGTCGGACGCCACCAAGGCGATGGTGAAGGACGAGCTGGCCAAGACCATTGGCGAGCAGATCTCCGCGCATCTGAGCGAGATCGCGGCGAAGGCTGCCGATCGCGTGGTCGAGATCTGGCGGACGTTCCGCAATGCGCACCAGAAGGCCCTCGAGCTGGCCGCCAGCAACGATGTCTTCCGAAGCTTCCTCGACACCGTAAAGCCCGAGCAGCTCGCGCGTCTGGACGAGGTCGTGGCGCTCGTCATGGCGTCCGATGGCGAGCAAGGCGTTCTGAAGCGGCTCAATGACGGTACGTTGAACGAAGCGGTGCGCTTCCTACCGGAGCCGGCGATGACGATCGCCCGCGATACGCGCTCCGTCGATGCGGCCCTGGGATGGTCCGCACTCGCCGGTGATCAGCTTCCGAAAGTGATGGAACATGAGATTTATCGAAAGTCGGCGCCGCAGCACTTCACACGCGCTACGCTAACGAAGCTCCTGGCCCTGGATGATCATGTGGCGATCGTCCGTTTGGCCTCTATGTCTCAAGAGGCTCGGGACCGCCTTCTAAGTCTCGGCCCGGATGACTTGAAACGGCTCGCGCGCAGCTTCTCGGAGACCGAATTGGCCGCCTTGTCGCGCTACCTCGAAGGACTGGAGCCGGAACCGCGCGCACGTGTGCTGGCGGCGGTCGCCGCCACGCCGGGCAAGATGCAGGCGCTCGCCGCGCCACGGGTTCGCGATGCGGTCCTTTCCAGCGGAGATCAGGCGCGCGCCGTGGACATGATGCTCCGCGAGGGCAGCGGCGGACCGGAGGCAATCCTCGCCGACGCCCGCGCTGCTTGGGACGGCCAGATTTCAGCGATTCTGATGTGGGAGAAGCATCCCCTCGTCGTCGTGGGGCTCGCGCTCCTCGGCATCGTGTTCCTGCTGATGCTGCGTCGGCTGTTCCGGCCGCGCCGGCCCGCCGGGCCAGCTCAAACCTCGGCCTGAGCACACCTGAATTGACTGGGTTTCTCGCGCCTCATAGGTTGCGGCCTCGCATTTTCGATTTGCCGACCCACCGCGCTCACACGCCCCAAAGACGAAAGCCCGCCTCGATGACTGACGCTGCCCTCGATTCCGCCTTTGCCGATGCGCTCGGCGACGCAAAGGCTTGGCCGTTCGAGGAAGCCCGCCGCATCATCAAGCGGCTCGACAAGATCAAGGGCGGAAAGGACAAGACGGTTCTGTTCGAGACCGGCTATGGCCCATCGGGCCTGCCGCATATCGGCACGTTCGGCGAAGTGGCCCGCACGAGCATGGTCCGCCATGCTTTTACGGCGTTGACGGGCGGCAAGATCAAGACGCGCTTGATCTGCTTCTCCGACGACATGGACGGCATGCGCAAGATCCCGGAAAACGTTCCCGATCGCGCGGCGCTCGAGCCCTACCTGCAGATGCCGCTGACGTCCGTGCCCAACCCGTTCGGCGGCAACTACGCGAGCTTCGGCGACCACAACAACGCCATGCTTCGCCGGTTCCTGGACACGTTCGGCTTCGACTACGAGTTCGCCAGCGCGACCGAGTACTATAAGTCCGGCCGCTTCGATGAGGTGCTGTTGCTGGCCGCCGAGCGCTACGACGACATTATGGCCGTCATGCTGCCCACCCTTGGATCCGAGCGGCGCGAAACCTATAGCCCGTTCCTCCCGATCTCGCCCAAGAGCGGCCGCGTGCTCTACGTTCCCATGAAGAAGGTGGACGCCAAGGCCGGTACCGTAACCTTTGCCGATGAAGACGGCTCCGAGGTGACGCTGCCCGTCACGGGCGGCCATGTGAAGCTCCAGTGGAAGCCTGACTTCGGCATGCGCTGGGCAGCGCTCGGCGTTGACTTTGAAATGTTCGGCAAGGACCACCAGACCAACGCGCCGATCTACGACAAGATCTGCGAGATCCTGGGCGGCACTGCACCCGAGCACTACGTCTACGAGCTTTTCCTCGACGACAAGGGCGAGAAGATCTCGAAGTCGAAGGGCAACGGCCTCACCATCGACGAGTGGCTGACATACGCATCGCCCGAGAGCCTGGCGCTCTTCATGTTCCAGCGCCCGCGCAGCGCCAAGAAGCTCTACTGGGAGGTCATCCCCCGCGCGGTCGACGAATATCTCCAGCTGCTGGCAGCCTATCCCCGCCAGGACGCCAAGGCGCGCCTCGACAACGCCGCTTGGCACATCCATTCGGGCAACCCGCCGTCGGGCGAGCTGCCGATCACCTTCGCGCTTCTCTTGAAGCTCGTCGCCGCGTCGAACGCCGAGGATAAGTCGGTTCTGTGGGGTTTCATCAAGCGGCACATTCCGAACGCAAGCCCCGAGGCCTATCCGCTGCTCGATCAGCTCGCGGGCTACGCGGTCCGCTACTATGCCGACTTCGTGAAACCCCAGAAGCGTCACCGCGCCGCCGACGAGGTGGAGCGCGCGGCGCTGGAAACCCTGTCCGAAGCTCTCGCGAAAGCTCCTGCCGGTGCCACGGCGGAGGAGTTACAGACGATCCTTTACGATGTCGGCCGTACCGTGCCCCGATATCAGGACTTCGCCGCCAAGGGCGCGACGCCGGAACGCCCCGGAGTTTCGAACGCGTGGTTCGGCAGCATCTACGAGATCCTGCTCGGCGAGAGCAAAGGCCCGCGTTTTGGCTCGTTCATCGCGCTGTATGGCGTTCCGGAAACGCGCGAGCTGATTGCCTCGGCGCTTCGAGGCGAGCTGGCATCCGGTGAAGCAAAGGCCTCGTGAGGCGCTCCGCTAGATCTTGATTTCCCAGTCTTTGAACAGCACGCCGATCAACTCTTCCGTGCGGGCGAGAATTTGAGCGGGCGTCCAGTCCGGGACGTCGCGCAGGCTGCTGGACAGCACGAACTTCGAGTTGGCGAGGATGGGCCGCTTCTCGGTCCAGTTTTGCGTGTCCGCCTTCTGGTTCTCGCCGGGCGATAGCAGGGCGAGATTGCCGAGCCGGTGCGAGTACTGCTTTACCGACTGATGCGTCGGAAAATGTAGCCGCCAGCCGCTGCCCGGCACGAACGCGCGGGGCAGGATATGCTCGACGGTCAGCGTATCGCGCTCGATCGGGCCCGGGTCCTGGCCGATGGCGATGCTGATGCGTCTCAGCACGCGTCCGCTGAAATGCTTGGCGTCGAAGGATGGGCTGCGCAAATTTGCGGTCGCCTTGGTGCGCAGCTCCGCCGTCACCTCAAGCTCCCGCATCTTCGAAACCGGCCCGGCCCTGTCGATCTCGCCGAGAAGTTGAATGATGCGGTTGCTCTGCTTCGTCGGATCGAAGCCCGCGATCTTCATCAGCCAGACGAGGCGCTCGAGCCGTTTGAAGAAAAGCAACGTCTCGTCGGAGTCCGGGTGGTGACGTTCGAGCCAAAGAAGCGCCGCCGGGATCCAAAGCTGAGGATCAATCCAGCGCAGTCTTTCCGACAGGTGGAGGATCGGCCCGCTCTCGCGGCCATCGGATTGCCGGCGAAGTTGCGCGAGCCGGTCTGCGGCCGGAAGGAGCTGCCGCTTTAGGAATGCCAAGCCCGCGCCGGCCGCATTGAACTTGTAGCCTTCGGCGATATCGATCTCGACGGGTTTGCCGCTCGCCTTCCGCTTCTTCAGCGTTCTCAGATGCCCGAGCAAAGCGTGCATGTCCGTCCCGCCGAGTTGCGACTCGCAGTACTCCCAGATCTTCTGGCACTCGGCGCGCTCGCCTGCGGGGACGATCGAAAGCAGGCTGAACTTGGCCCTGTCCGACTTGCTGAAATCGACCCGCGTCTCTTCTTCGGTCCTGAGAAAACTCCACGCCTCGTCTTCATCTTCAACTGATGAAACGATGACGCAGCAACGGTCCGCCAGATAGGTTATCAGCGCACGCCGCACTTCTGGCGTGTATTCGATGCCCGAAAGCTCCGCGCGAAGGTAGTTGCGGTTCTCGATGACATTGCGCTCGGTTTCTGACAGCGCCTCGAAATCGACCTCTGGATCGACGCGCGTGGCGCCGGGCGCCTGCACGAACCGCTCGCAGGTCTCCGCCATTTGCGCTTGCGGGCTGAGCCGCACGTCGCGTCCACGAATAAAGCCGTGCAGGCTGCTTTGCAGCGCCGGATCGCTTTCGAGATCGCGCAGAACGGCGAACAGCAGGGTGAGCGACATGACGCGCTGATGACCGTCCACCAGAGCGGTATCGGGCGTGCCGTTCTTGCGCGCAACCATCAACTTTCCAAGAAAATAGCCGCGCTTGTTCTGTTCCGAGCGCATGGCGTTCGTGATGTCGGACAGGAGGCGGCCGATTTCAGCGGTCTGCCACGCGTACGCCCGCTGAAAAAAGGGAAGTCTGAAATGGAAGGCGTCGGAGAAGAGATCCCTGAGAGGAATGACGCTAACGGAGATAGTCTCGTGCACCTACTACGTCCTCGTCTTCACGTGTCGCTGGAACACGCCGCTCCGCCCCGAAGCTGTCGCCCGGGCAAGGACCGGAAAAATGTCCTTCGGATCGGCGTTTGAAATTTTGATTTTGGGCTTTTACTTGCCCCCCGTGGTCCGTGCTGTTAGCCCCATCCAAGCATGCGCCCTTGAAACTTCTGAGCGCATCAGCTCCTGGATGAGAAATGTACACGATACCGACCTCGGGAGACGAGCGGATATATCTAGCGCGAGGAGCAGCAGGCGAGAAGATGATCGCGCTGAAATCGCGCAGCGTTGCGCCGCAGTGAGTGAAACGGGACACACGAGACACGCCACACATGATATTCAAGATTCTTGAAAGCGAAGCCTGGCGAAGCGCTTGCCGCGAAGGAACTTACATCGGGTCATCAGACGACGTGCGCGACGGCTTCATCCATTTCTCTGCACCGCATCAGGTTGCCGCGACCGCTGCGAAGTACTTCAAGGGCAAACACGATCTCGTAATCGTGGCGTTCGATGAAGCCGCGCTCGGTGACGCGTTGAAGTGGGAGCCGTCTCGTGGCGGAGATCTCTTTCCCCATCTCTATGGGGCGCTGCCGACTGCAATTGCCGCATGGCAAAAGCCACTGCCGCTCGATCCTGACGGAATGCCTGTGATCCCGGAGGACGCGCTGCAATGATCGGAGCGCTAAGCGATCTCGCACTTCCGCTGCTGCTTAAGTTGGAGCCGGAGACAGCGCATGAGGTCACGTTGCGTGCGCTTGAACTCGGAGCTTATCCGCGCTGCGGCAATTCGCGAGATCGGGCCCTCGAGGTCACGGCGTTCGGGCTGGCGTTCCCCAACCCCGTCGGGATTGCCGCCGGGTTCGACAAGGACGCGCGCGTTCCCGACGCCGTGCTTGGCCTCGGCTGCGGATTTGCGGAGATCGGCACGACGACGCCGCGGCCCCAGCCCGGCAATCCGGCTCCTCGCGTGTTCCGCCTCGCCTCGGACCGCGCTGTCATAAACCGGCTAGGCTTTAACAATGCGGGCCATGCAGCGGCCCTGGCGCGGCTGAACGCGAGGCCCAATCGCGGCATCGTCGGGGTCAACATCGGCGCCAACAAGGACAGCGCCGATCGCACGGCGGACTACGTGGCCGGCATCGACGCGTTTTATGATGTTGCAAGCTATTTCGCCGTCAACATTTCCTCGCCGAACACCCCTGGCCTTCGCGATCTTCAGGCGCCAGCCGCGCTCGATGCGCTTCTAGGCCGCGTGATGGCTGCGCGCGCCGCCAAGGTGGCAGGGGGTGCGCCCCGGCGTCCGATCGTCGTGAAGCTTGCGCCGGATATCGCTCCGGAGGATTTGGAGCTTGTCGTCGCCGCGCTCGTGCGCAACGGGGTGGACGGCATCGCCGTGTCGAACACCACGCTCGCTCGACAGGGCCTATCCGGCAGCAACGCACGCGAGCAGGGTGGCCTCTCCGGCCGCCCGCTTTTCAACCGGTCGACGGCCATGCTTGCGCGCGTCTACCGCGCGAGCGAAGGAAAGATCCCGCTGATCGGAATTGGTGGCATCGATAGCCCCGAGGCGGCGCTCGCCAAGATCGAGGCCGGAGCAACGCTTCTGCAGCTCTACACCGGACTGATCTACGAAGGCCCCGGCCTAATCGGCCGCATCAATGCCTATCTGGCGAAAGTTTCCGCAGAGCGCCGTGTCGCCTCGATAGCCGGGCTGACCGGCACCCGCGCGGACGAGTGGGCGGCGAAATCGCTCGACTGACTGCGAAAGCTATTCGGAGCGTCGCGCCGCCCCGGCCACACGCGCGATCAGCCAGATCGGCACCACCACCAGGGCGCCGAGCAGCATGTATTCGAGGATCCACTCCACCGCGCCGAAGCCCAGATCGTAGATGTTCCGCAGCAGCTCGTTGATGCGCTGGAAGAAATTCCCGAGATCAATGCCAAGCGCCTTCATCACGATGCCGACCACGATCGAGATCAGGGCCAGACGGATGAAGACCCCGAGCGGGTTGCCGCCAAAAAACGTGTTACGGTCCATAGACTTTCCCTGAGCAGACGGGTTCCCCATCTAGCATAGTGATTGGTGGGTGCGAAGGAAGCCTCAACGCGTGCGTGGCGTAACCGAAAAGACAAAAAGGCGCGCCCCTGCGCGCGCCAATAAGGTGCCCACCGAGCTTCCGAAGCCGTTCGCGGACTGGTTTGCCCGGCGAGGCTGGACGCCCCGCGCGCACCAGTTGGCTCTCATTGAGAAGTCCCGCGCCCGCCGCTCGACCCTCCTGGTCGCGCCGACCGGCGCCGGCAAGACGCTCGCGGGGTTCCTGCCGACGCTGATCAGGCTCTCCGGCGATGCGCGCCGGAAGCAGGCGTCGGGCCTGCGCACGCTTTACATCTCGCCGCTGAAAGCGCTCGCTGAGGACATCTCGCGGAACCTCGTGGCGCCCGTCTCCCAGATGGGCCTCGACATCTCCATAGAGACTCGCACGGGCGATACATCCGTGGCCCGCCGCGCGCGCCAAAAGGTGAAGCCGCCTCAAATCCTGCTCACCACGCCGGAGCAGGTCGCCCTGATGCTGTCCAGCTCCGATGCAGGCTACGTGTTCGGCGATCTCGATACGATCATCCTCGACGAGCTGCACGCGCTCGCGCCGTCGAAACGCGGGGATCTGCTCTCGCTCGGCCTCGCCCGGCTGCGAACTTTCGCGCCTGATCTCATGTCCCTTGGGTTGTCGGCCACGGTGGCGCGCCCGTCCGAGCTTCTGAGCTATCTCGTGCCGCAGCCCGAGCCCGAATTGATGCGGACGATGGCCGACCTCGTGGTGGCGCCAGCGGGGGCGGACCCGGAGATCGAGATCCTCGAGATCGAGGAGCCGGTGCCTTGGAGCGGACATTCTGCCCGTTATGCGATCCACAATATCTACCGCGCCATCGAAACGCATAAAACGACGCTCATCTTCGTCAACACGCGCATGCAGGCCGAACTGGTGTTCCAGGAACTGTGGCGCATCAACGAGGCCGCACTGCCCATCGCCTTGCATCATGGCTCGCTCGACAAGGCGCGGCGGCTGAAGGTCGAGGCGGCGATGGCAGCCGGAAAGCTTCGCGCCGTGGTGGCCACGTCTACGCTCGATCTCGGTATCGACTGGGGCGATGTGGACCTTGTCGTCAACGTCGGCGCGCCGAAAGGCGCGTCCCGGCTCACGCAACGCATTGGCCGCGCCAACCACCGCCTGGACGAACCTTCGGCGGCGCTCCTGGTGCCGGCCAATCGCTTCGAGGTCCTGGAGTGCCGCGCCGCGTTGGAAGCGGCCCGAGCTGGCGAGCAGGACGCAGTGATATCGCGCTCCGGCGCGCTCGATGTCTTGGCCCAGCACGTGCTCGGTATGGCGTGTCATGGGCCTTTCAGCCCGGAGGAGCTATTCGAGGAAGTGCGCTCCGCCTCGCCCTATAGCGAGCTGACGCGTGCGCGCTTCGATCGCGTCGTCGATTTCGTCGCCACCGGCGGCTACGCGCTCAAGTCCTATGAGCGCTTTGCCAAGTTGCGGCCTACCGGCGACGGCCGCCTCCGCCTGGCCCATCCATCGCTCATCCGCCAGTACCGCATGAACGCGGGAACCATCGTCGAGGCGCCGATGATCAAGGTCCGCCTCGTTGGTCAGCGCCGGAGCAGGAAAGTCGGAAAACCAGGGGGCGCGCGTCCTCTGATCGGCGGCAAGGTGCTGGGGGAGGTCGAGGAATACTTTATCGAGCAGCTCTCGCCGGGCCAGACGTTCGTCTTCGCGGGCGAGATCGTCCGCTTCGAGGGCATGGAAGAAACGGAAGCCTTCGTCACGCGCGCTCCCGGCGCCGACGCCATGATCCCGAGCTACGCGGGCGGCAAGTTTCCGCTGTCGACACATCTCGCCGAACGCGTGCGCGCCATGCTGGCCGACCGCACCCGTTGGCGAGATTTGCCGACGCCCGTTGCGGAATGGCTCGGCCTGCAGTTCGAGTATTCAGAGCTCCCGGGCACTGACGATGTCCTGGTGGAGACGTTTCCCCGCCGGTCCCGCCACTTCCTCGTCGCCTATCCGTTCGAGGGACGCTTGGCGCATCAGACACTTGGCATGCTTTTGACGCGCCGGCTGGAGCGCGAGGGCGCCCGCCCGCTAGGTTTCGTCGCCAATGATTACGGCCTCGCCGTCTGGGGGCTGGGAGATCTGTCCCAACGCATCGCCAATGGCAGCCTGGACCTCGCCCAGTTGTTCGCCGAGGACATGCTGGGCGATGATCTGGAAGCCTGGCTGGCCGAGAGCAGCTTGATGCGCCGGACATTCCGCACGGTGGCCGTCATCGCTGGCTTGATTGAACGCCGTCATCCGGGCCGCGAGAAGAGTGGCCGCCAGGTGACCGTTTCGACCGATCTGGTCTACAACGTGCTGCGCCGCCATGATCCTGGCCATATTCTGCTGGAAGCAGCCTGGGAAGATGCAGCTACGGGTCTTCTGGATATTGCGCGCCTTGGACAATTCCTGGCGCGCACACGCGGCCGAATCAGGCATCAAGCATTAGATCGGGTTTCGCCGCTTTCGGTACCGATCCTGCTTGAGATCGGCGTTGAGCCGGTCGGCCGGCTGACCCGGGAAGACTTGCTGCGGGAAGCCGCCGAGGATCTGATCGCCGAGGCGACGCGAACAGTCGATGGCAACGGGGACGGACGTGAGAAGCACGACACAGTTGCTCGAACTGAAACCCGAACGCCTCGACGTCGGCGAGTTTAGCCAGCAGCCGGTGTCGATTTCGGGTCTGTCCTTCCTGGCGGACGTGAGCGGCGCACTCTACTGGCCCGCCGAAGACATCCTCGTCGTCGCCGACCTGCATCTCGAGAAAGGCTCGGCCTTCGCCGCTCGCGGCTACATGCTGCCGCCTTATGACACTGCCGCCACCCTCGAACGGCTGGCAACGACGCTCGATGCATACCCGGCATCCACCGTCATCTGTCTCGGCGACAGCTTCCACGACTGCCGCGCCGCCGAGCGCATGAGCGCCGTCGACCGGGAAACTCTGTCTATCCTTCAGGAAGACCGGGACTGGCTCTGGCTCAACGGCAACCATGATCCCGTCATTGCGGATTGCTTCGGCGGCCGCGTCCTGCATGAAGTTACGATCTCCGGCATCACGTTCCGGCATGAGCCGAGCGCGAGCCCCGTGACGCACGAGGTCGCGGGCCATCTCCATCCCGCGGCGCGAGTCTCGTTCCATGGCCATGTCATTCGCCGCCCGTGCTTCGTCGGCAACGGCAAGAGGCTGGTTATGCCGGCCTTCGGCACCTATGCGGGCGGGCTCAATGTTCTCGACGAAGCCTTCGCTCCGCTCTTCAAGGACGACGGGCTCTCGGTCCTGGTTCTGGGGCAGGAAGGCTTGTATCCGATCGCAGCCCGCCTCCTGAAAGAGGACTGAGCCCGCTCGTCGGACTGCGGCCGTTCGACACCGGGCCGGCTGCCGCCTATTGATTTCATAGCGCTTTAAGGCCTCTCCAACAGGATGTTGGCCAGCGGATTTTGAATTGGGACAATCCTGTCCTATCTTAGAAATCAGTTTTCTGCGGGTTCCCATGAGCCGCAGACCCGGCGGGACGGCCTGCCGCGGCAGACGATCGAGGGGACGGCCCCACTACCGAGGGCCGATGACCGCTCTAACGTCTCATTCCAGCGCTGGCGAACAATCCGCACGCGTTGCCATCCGCGAGATTCTCCAACTAAAAACCGGGCTTCGCATTGCTCTGGCTTGGGGTGTCGTTGTCGCCTTTCAGCTTGGCGGACCGGCATGGCTTGCTCAGCCGCTGTCCCCTGCTATCGGCATCGCATGCTTCATCGTGCTATTCGCCACCATCATCGCGGCGGCGTTCGTCGTGGTGCGCGAGGCCGACCACTTGGCGCATCAGCTTGGCGAACCTTATGGCACGTTGATTTTGACGCTGTCAGTCGTGCTGATCGAGGTGATCCTTATCGCTGCGATCATGCTCGGGCCGGGTGATTATCCGACCATCGGCCGGGACGCGATCTTCTCCGTGATGATGATCATCCTGAACCTCGTTACGGGGCTATGCCTGCTGCTGGGCGGAGCGCGTTTTGGCGAGCAGGAATACAATGCGCAGGGTTCCGCAACCTACTTGTCGATGATTGCTTTGCTCACGGGCATCGCGCTGGTGTTGTCTAACTATACGGCCACCGGGGACGGCAAGTTTTCGACCACCCAGGCCGTCGCGGTCTCCGCCGTGACCGTGATGTTATACGGCGCATTTTTAGTTATGCAGACGCGGACCTATCGGCGTCTGTTTGTCCAGCCGCCGGCGGGCAGGCTTTCGGTTCCGTTGCAAACGACTGAGACGGAGCTGGCAAATGAACGGAAGCACGTCCTCGACGTCAGGGCGATTGTGATCCGTTCCGCTGTGCTTGTCGCGGCGATGGTTCCCATCGTCCTGCTGGCGCACGACCTCGCTATCCTGATCGACTACGGCATCGCGGCCACGGAAGCCCCCGCGGCCCTGGGTGGCGTCCTGATCGCCATTGTCGTGTTCACGCCCGAGTCCATGACGGCCGTAAGGGCTGCGCTCGCGAACGAGATGCAACGCGTGATCAATCTGTGCCTCGGGGCCTTCCTCTCCACGGTCGGCTTGACCGTCCCCGCCGTTCTCATCGTCGGCGCCGTGACCGGCCAGTCCGTGATCATGGGCCTTTCGCCGATGGATACCGCCCTGTTCACGCTCACTCTTGTTGTGCACATGCTGACGTTGATTGGGCAGCGAACCACGCCGATCCAGGGCATGATGCATCTGACGCTCTTCGCCGTGTATGCGATCTTGCTGTTTAGTCCCTAGCGAGGGACTACGCCGAGCTACGGCGGCCGAAGGGCATGGAGGCGAGCAGCCCGGCTAGAACGGCAGCTGCCACCGCGAACATCCCGTAGAGCACCGGCCGCAGCATCGCAAATCGGTAGAGCCACAGTTCGATGCCTTCGCGCTCGAGCCGCACACGCGACTGGAATGTGCTGAGCAGGTCGCCTTCGCGGAAAAGATAAACGCGGGCAGTCATCGGCCCCAGAGGCACGTTCGCGGGCAGCGCGATCGAGCTGCGAAACAGGCTCTTGCCGATGAAGATCACGGCGTAATCCTCCTTGAGGTAGAGCCCTTCCTTCTGCTTGAGTCGGATGACGGCATCCTTGAACGCCTTCAGTTCGCCCGGTTGGGTGTCGATCACGGATTTCGCGGCCGGCGACAGCCGCACGAAATCGAGCCCGATGGCATGCTTCTGCAGAAGAGCATTATCGGCGATCTCCTCGATCGGCCGGGTGGACACAATGGCGTAGTAGCTTGGAGCGCTTTCGAAGTCGACTTTATCGGTGTTCACCCACAGCCCGGCCACGTTGGATTTCTTGCGCGCGGTCAACGGCGTCGGCATGCCCTCAAGCACGACGATGACGTCGTAGTAGCCTGCCTCCGCGCTCGGCTGGCGGCTGTTGACCACGGACCCGAAGACGACGATCTCGGTTCCCGTGAACCCCGATGTCACGGCGATGGTTCGCGTCGAGACGTCGGCTTCGACAGCCTCCTTGAGTGCCGACGCGTCCTGCTTCGTGGGCGCCGTGCGTTCCGTCCCGCGTCGGGCCGGAGACGGCTGAGGCGGCACAGGATCGCCCTTTCGGGTCCCTTGCACGTTTTTCCTGAGCGACTTGCCCCAATCCGGCAACGCGGGATCCTGCGCGCCGGCTGGCCCCGTCGCCAGCGCCCATCCGCCGAAAAGGACGAGCACGCCGAGCAACGCACCCATCGTCCGTTTGGTCAGTTGGCGGATGCAAGG
>VFQP010002029.1_pt1 | contig 24073 bp, 40 predicted proteins | sample 3512351 | NCBI WGS metagenome assembly VFQP01 (sample SAMN10412372, study PRJNA504923) | tailings metagenome | isolation source: Relicate 1 Philex TSF1 revegetated site | place: Philippines: Tuba, Benguet | collected 2017-08-29
TGTATTTGGGGGGGAGTTTCATTGAATGTGTGTGGGTTGTCATTGGATGTGTGACGAGATGGGGGGGGATGCCACTGGCTGTGTCACTAGATGGGGGTGATGTACCATTCCCATATGTATTTTTCCCATGTGTATTTTCCAATATGTACTTGGGTATTGTCATATACAGCAAGCAGCAGCATAGTATTGAATGTGTCCTCCCAACCACATGCTCACATGCTGTTTCCTCTCACAATTCACAACCTCTCCTCACACACGTTTACACGCATACACCACAGGGCGCATCATCATGGTCATCGTCATCCTCTTCACCCACCACCACCGACGTACACCCGTGGATACAGCAAAACATGCAACAGTGGTCCTCCTCCCCCGACACCACCACCACCTCAAACACCAATGCATGGCAGAAACAAACATCCTTACAAACATCCTCACAACAAAGACGCAGCGAGCCACCCCATCGACGTAGCAGTGGTGAGCGCTCCCGTCAGCGTGATGGGGATGATCGGCGTACGTCATCGCCATCTTCTTATGCATCCTCCCCCTCCTCTTCCTCATGGGGGAGTGATGAGTCATCTTCTGTGGGCAGCTCCTATGAGTCATCATCTTCTGGCAGTGGGTTTGGTAGTGACTGGACACACCCATTCTTCCACCAGCAACAGGAAGAACCCACCTCCTCCTCCTCATTCACGTCCTCCTCAACGAATGCAGCGTCAGACATGCGTACGTCCCGTAGCACCAGTCGGGCAAAGCAGCCCTCATATGAAGCACGCCGACAGGGCAGCAGTCGCTCGAGTTCCCCTACACGTTCCAGCTCACCCACTCGAGAGACATCTCCCACCCGAGAGACATCCCCTCGTCGTGATGCCTCCCCATCGCCCCCCCCTCGTCATGCACGTACCCCTCCTTCGTACGAATCGCGACGACAGGGGGGAGGGGGTGACCAACGCCGCCGGCAGGACGGTGGGAGTGGCCGGGGTGGGAGTGGTGGAGGTGGGAGTGAATGGGGTGGCAGCACCTCATACGAACAGCAGCAGCAGGGTGGTGGGGAGTGGACGCACCCATGGTTGCAGGAGCATGCTGCCGACCTTGCACAGCTTTCCAGGAGCAGTGGTGGTGGTGGAGGTGGTGGGAGTGAGTGGGATGACGATGAGAGGGTGCATCCATGGGTGAGGCAACAACAGGAGCAGTCAGACGAGGTCTCCAAGGTGTGGCGTCGATAATTCTGCGGGTGCGCTGATGTATTGTGGATGGGGGTTGGGGATGTGCTTGTTTGTATGTATTATTTGTATATGTTATTTCTGCAAGAGAGGAGATTGTGTTCTTGGTTTTGCCCTTTCTGTTGGGTGTGCGTACGCATGCTATGTTTTGTGAGGTGATCTTGTTGCACATTTACGACGTCAACACAACCATCTCAACCATCTCAACCATCTCAACAACCATCTCCACACAACCATCTCAACAACCCAGGCTGTACTGATGGAGGCAGAGTCACTCGCTCGGGAAAATGCACTGATAGAGGGCGAAATACAACGTATTCGTGCCCATATAGATGAGCTTTCAAGTGACAAAGAGGGTACCAAGGCTGAAGTGCAGCACTTGCTGTCCATGTTGAGGGAAAAGGAAGCACGTTTGCGCTTGCAGTGATGGTGTAGATGATTGGGATTTGGTCGATGATGATGGCTGACAATGGATTTCTGTATAAACACAATGTATGTGAGGAGATTGTGATATGTGTGGCGATACGAGCGGTTTTTTATGGTGGAATTTCATTTTTGAAGCACACGCGATGTTTGATTGGCGTGGTCAAGGCAAAAATGGGTGTGCTTGTTTTCAACATTGTTACACTACTTCAAAACACCATTTATTAGTATTCAGTTGCATTCAATTGCATTACAGCGCAGCAGCACACCAGTCCAGATGAACAAAAGGGTGCTGTGGTCATCCGCACTCGCCTTCTTGGGCATGTCCACAATTGGTGCTTCACATGCAGCCAGCGTGTCTGAGAGCGCGTTTTACAGCCTCAAAGCTGCTGATATCGACAACAATGAGATTGATTTCGCCACACTCAAGGACAAGGTTGGAGATGATGTGGATCTTCAAAGATTTGTGTGGGTGTGTGTTTAGCATGCCCCACGCACAATACAGGTTGTCCTTGTGGTGAATGTGGCGAGTGCCTGAGGCCTAACTAACAGCAACTATGCAGAGATGCATACGTTGTCGGAACGATATGGCCAAGATGGACTGGTCATTGTAGCATTCCCATGGTATGCGGGATGAGGGTGTGTGTTGGGACACAAATTGGACACGAATTGGACTCGAAATCACTCACCCTCCCGCCCACATGGTTGACCACCACCATCATCATCTATAAACACACCCCACACAGCAACCAGTTTGGTGGTCAGGAGCCAGGTACCAATGCCCAGATCAAGGAGTTTGCTCGTAGCAAGGGCTTTTTCGATACCAGCACCAACCTGCTCATGTCCAAGGTCAATGTAAACGGCAAGGACACCCATCCCGTATACAAATATCTGAAGCAGGAAACAGGGACCTGGTTGATCACATGGAACTTTTACAAGTTCCTGGTTGCTCGAAATGGCACTGTGCACAGCGGGTGCGTGATGGCCGGTCATGTGGACAGCACATCACAATTCATATCACAACCACATCATCACCACACAGGTATCAACCCACCACAAGCCCGCTCAAGCTGGAGCCCACCATCAAGGAGCTCCTGGGTGGTGCTGCTGGGGGTGAATGCACAAGCAAGGCCTGAAGAGATGCATGGAGAAGCTCATCTGCTCGGTGTTGTGACGCAGGTTGTGGCGAAAAATCCGATGATGGGTTGCCCTGTTGCAGAGTATTTGGTGTGCTTTTGTACACCAATACACCGACTCGTGAATCACCGTGTATGTTACTCTTGATGATCACTGTAATATGTATCATATCATCTTCCCACAACTAGATGGTGCTGATTGACCACGTTGCCGCCTAGAGCATCGTGAACTATGTGACGAGCAGAATCTGCACGCATGCACATTCACCATGAACGATAAGCCAGCAACAGCCAAGGTGTGTTGCACCATGCCGTCCTTTTTGCACGACACCTTGCGTGTTGGCGCAAAACCTGCATGTTCAAGTCTATCGCCAGCAGTGCACCAACACCTGGCCACTGGTCAATAACCACAACATGCAGGTGGCTTCTCACCCTGTGATCATAGCATGTTCGGGGTCTGATGCGACTGGGGTGGATGTCCCATCCTCCATAGGCAGCACCCCCAACAACATTGCCATGCCCTGTGACATGGGCTGGTTTACACCACAAGCATCTCCTACACGTGCACCCATGGCTGCCATGTCTGGTACGACCTGCGATCACACAACGTCCTCATACAACCTACACACTACGCATACTCCGTGACCTCAGTGATTACAGCTAGCTATGATGGATCTATGGGTTCCCTGCCAGAAGGAGAGCCACTCCTCTCCCGTGGTGGTTCGACAAGCGCAAGCATGCTCGGGCATCACTCCATCCTCCACTTGGATGCCGCCGATGCACGACCAACCGACACACCACTGCAGGATGTCCTGCTGCGTGTTGTACATGTACCCAACAGTGCAGCATCAGCAACGCATACAGTGCACGAGGCAGCAGCGTTGTGTGATGCACAGCTGGTGGCGGCAACGCAGCGATTGGCTGGTTTGCTTGATGCTGTCTGCAGTCCACCAGTTGGTGCTGGCAGTACTCGTGCTGTGGAGGGGGTGCGTACCATGGCATTGACGATGGATGATGGTGGGGAGGAAGGGGAGGGGGACGGAGTGGTGGCAGCATCACCAGAGCAACTCAGTGAGGTTTGTCGTTGTTTTGTTGTGGGGGTCAAGCTGCTGTTGTTGTACTGTCTGCACATCCAGCGTGCCTATCGACACACACCTGTTCCCCACCTTGTACAGGTTGGACAGCAGCTGCAACAAGTCAGTGCTAAATTATGGGAGCAGCTGGAGGTTCAAAGCAACCCCGAGTATGGTTTCCCTGCTGCCCTTGAACACCTGGTATGATGATTGTGAGTTGACTGTGTTGACTGTGTGTGAATGTGTTGACTGTGTGTGAATGTGTTGACTGTGCATTGTCTCTACTATGCATGGGTCATGCACTGGATTGGTGTAGTGCACAACATGACATACGGATGCATTGTACAACATGACATAAGGAGGATGACACACACCACCACAGATGACCAAGGTGCACGCATCAGCCACCCACATCACACAACTGCAGCGACGTGTGGCACAATTGCGCAAGGACAAACATGATGCTGACCGTGCACTCCATACTGCCAATGTATGTGTTGCTGATGTGTCTATTTTGTTGCTGATGTGTTACTGTATAGTAAATGTGTGGCTGATACAGCAATGTGTGGCTGATACAGCAATGTGTTGCTGATACAGCAATGTGTTGCTGATACATCCATGTATAATAATCCATGTATGATAATCTATGTATAATAATCTATGTATAATAATCTATGTATAATAATCTAATGAGCAACGTGTAATACCCCATCCCCTCCCACAAACACACCCCACATACACCCACCCATACAAACCCACCCCGCACAAACCCACCCCACATACACCCACCCACCCACACAGACACACCTCCAGCAGCAAGACATGGCCCTCCAAGCAGCCTCTCGCAGAGAATCAGCGATCTTACAAGAACTCACCTCTGTGCGTGACGGATGGGCTGCAGCAACAAAGAAAGCAGCAGCAGAAGCACAAAAGCTCCAGGGTGAACTTAGAGTGGCTATGGGGCAACTTGAGGAGGCACGTGCGACAGCAGCTGCCAAGCAGGCCACCATGGAGGGACAGCTGGGGCACATGACGAAAGAGGTGCAGCGATGCACCCAGGTATGTATAGGAGAGAGGTTTCCTCTGTACAGGCATACACACACACACACACACACACACACCCGACATTACAGGTTGTAGCAACTCTAAGACAGGCTGCACTGGAAGCAGAAGCAGCACTTGAAGCACAGGCATTGGAGTCACAGGCAGCATTAGAAGCACAGGCATTGGAATCACAGGCAGCACTAGAAGCTGCTGCTACACAACATGCAGCACTGGAAGACATGCTGCAGGGGCTCCAGGAGCGCATTGTGGAGCTGGAGGTATGTGTGATTGTGAGGTGTATGTGTGTGTACCCCGTGTGCGTACATGTTGGTTTGTTGTGAGGCGGCGCACGTGTACGACGAAACGTACTTGCGCCAACAACACCAATAACACTAATAACACAAACAACAGAAAGTGGAGGCACTGTCCAATGCTGCTGTGTCAGATATGCACGTGGAAATGCAGCAACGTGCAAAAGAGCTTGCACAAACCAAAAAGGAACTGGCAACCGCGCAGCATGCACAGCACACTATGAATGCTTCACTCAACAGTAGTCAACAAGCCTTGCATGAAAGTCAACACGCCTTGCATGATAGTCAACAACGTGAAGAACAGCTGCTTACCAAATTACGCGCAGCAATCAAGCGAGGACGAGCTGCAGAGAGTGCTCGTGATGCACTGAAGGAACAAATGCATGAGACACAACAAAAAGCAGCTGCAGTGCGAGCAGAAGCTGCGCAGATATGGGAGCAAGAGGTGGATGCCTTACAGGGACAGCTGTCCAGTGCACAGCAGCAGCACAAGGCACAGGTGAATTCCTTACAGGGACAGCTGTCCAGTGCACAACAACAAGTCAAGCAGTATGAAATGGAGGTGGAGGAGCTGAGAGGGGCGTTGGAGGTAGCACACACAGCACGGAGGGAACTGCAGCAAGAGGTGGATGCATTACAGCAACAGCGGCAACACGATGTGGATGCATTGCATGGGCAGTTGGCAACAGTACAGCAACAGCATCAGCAAGAAATCGACACATTACAAGCACAGCTGCATACAGTACAACAACAGCATCAGCAAGAAATTGACACATTACAAGCACAGCTGCATACAGTACAACAACAGCACCAGCAAGAAATCGACACATTACAAGCACAGCTGCATACAGTAGAACAGCAACTTGAACAAGCACAGGCAACCATTGATAGCCACGCACACATTGCTGACAGGGAGCACCATGAAGTACACAATGTGCGCCAACAGCTCCACAATACACAACAGCAGTACCAGGAAAAAGTAGATTCATTGCAAACACAGCTGAAAAAAGTACAAGAGGAACGACAGCAGGAAGTGGATGCATTGCAAACACAAGTGTCTCTTGCACAGCAGCAGCACGACACACAAAGAGATGCATTGCAACAGCAGTTGAACATAGCCCAACAGCAACTGCAGGAACAGGCACGACAGCAGGTGCTGCTTGAAAAGGGGGTCTGTTGCTGTCACACTTGTCACATATATATAAGAATTCTGCGCTATGATAATTTTAATTCTGCACTACAGCAATGTTCTTGTCATGTTGTTTAATCATTCATGAGGCCATGTCCGATACAACAATAAACTGTCATTGTCCACAGATGGAAGCCACAACACAAGGGGCCAAAGTTGCCACACTGCAACAAGCGCTTGAGGCGCAGCGTGCACAGCATGAAGATGCGCAGTGCCGATTGGAACTGGTGCAGCAAGATGCACACGAGCTGGCAGAGGCATTGCAGGAAAAAGAACACGAATTTGAGAAAAAAGAACACGTATTAAAGGAAAAAGAACATGCATTACGGGACAAGGAAAATGAATGCAACGCATTGTTGGAACAAGTGCAGGCATTGAATGAAGAGCTGCATGCTGTACGTACAGAGGCTTGTGCTGCTCATCAAGGTATGCTGCATGCTGTGTGCGCATGTATGCTGTCTTGAGATTCGTGTGTCGTCAAAGTACCTGTCTCTACCGACACAGAGCATGAAGCAGCAGTTGCTGCTGCGCTTGAACAGCAACAACAACAACCTCAACAATCATCTCAACAACAAGGGGGGTCAACCACAGCAGAAGAACGTTTCCATGCGGTTGACCTCAATGTCCCACCACTCAGAGAAGACTCCCCAGAAGCACAACCCATCCCTCCTGCCAATGATCCCCCCACTGTTCACCGACGCAACCCTGGAGTCAACCAGGAAATCATTCCCTTGGAGGGTGCACACACCCACATGAACAACCAAGAAGAGGGGGACACCATTGCAGCATGGTCGGATGCAGGGAGTGCAAGTAAACGCAAGCGGCCATGGACAGACGGGCCTGCCCATGTGGTGGTGCAGGTGGATGCAGCACAAGGAGTGGATGTGGACAAGTCATATGACAAGGCACTTGTTGTGCTTGATGGGGCACAGGGGCTCTTGCCCTGGGGTGACGGGGAGCATCAGGCATGGTTTGTGCCCAGCGTGGGGCTCACAAAAAGGTGTGGGGCTGAACAATACAAGGGGAGGGTGTTTGGGGGTGGGGTGTGCACTTTTTTTAATAGTAGATGGTTTGACTAGTGCATTTCATATGCTGTTAGTCTCTGTGTACATCTCATTGTGTAAACAACCCCACCCCACACAATCATAGGATGGCAAGCAACCCTGGTGTGTGGCATACCACGCTGCAGTTGTCTGCTGTGCAGTCGGGGCCACGGTGGGTTCGGCAGGGCGCCCTGATGCTCGATCACTATGTCCTGCTTGCCCAGCAGATGGTGCGCAAGCACCCAACAGCACGTATTGGTGCGGTGGCGTATTTGGTGTTGCTGCACTTGCTGGCCTTGGCTGTGGTCGTTTTGTAGATGTGCATGACGACGTGCAAGAATTTGACAACATATGATGTATGACATTGACAACCGTTTTTACAATCATATTCTTTTTGCAGTATAACAATGATATGTAGATTTATTGTAGTTTGTAATAAAGGAATACACTGATGTTGGAGTCTTCGCAAGTGATCAAGATGGTGATGCAGGGGATGCAGCAAGATGCCGTGAAAAAGGTCGCATTTCGTGAAGGTCACACATTCAGCAGGTTTATGCAGTCGTTATGGAAACACAACAAAATCACACAAAACCTCTTGCAGGCACAAAACGATGCCAAACTAAGGGCCATGCGCAGCCGTGTGGATTACGACACGTTTACCAAAATGGTGTGTAACAATGCTCACGCAGGCGTGCCAGCACCTCTCCAGCCAATCCCACCCCCAAAACACAGGTTCAGGCAGCCCACCTCAAGCCACTGTCAGCGCCCACCACTGCGCAATCCCAAGGTATCCCAAGCCCACACGTACTGCACTCCAACGTAACCAATATCACATGCAACACCCCCAACACCCCCACAGTATTGGAATCTGCACCAGCATGGGATTTGGTGCTTGATATGGTATGTGAGTAGCGTGTGTATGGTGTGTGGGTTGCACGGGGTACCACATACTACAACCTGGCAACACAGGTCACTCGCGTGACTGTGGAGGATGTGGTGCAGTGTCCACAAGAGGCTGGTGGTGCCTCCGATGTTGTGCAATGAAGCGGTGGTGTTTTTGCTGATGATGCTTTTCTGTGCCTCATTATATAATAATAATATAATTATTCTGTGCCTTGAAACTTCTACATTGCCAACTGTAGTAACAGTCTGTACACACAAGGACAAGCACACACAACGAATTGCACGGCATTGCAGCATGGGAAAGAACGATTTCCTCGCCCCCAAGGCGGTACGTGTCTCTCAGCACAATGTGTAGTGGTTGGTATTGTATACACAACTATATTGTATCGTACAAAACCACACACTTGCCCTCCATCTTTCACAACAGATTGCCAACCGTATGAAGGCCAAGGGCCTCCAGAAGCTTCGTTGGTACTGCCAGCTGTGTCAAAAGCAGTGTAGAGATGAAAATGGTTTCCAGTGTCATCTTACCAGCGAATCACACAAGCGTCAGGTATGCGTTTTGCACAGCACGCACGTCATGATCACTCCATCAACCGCAAACCATCAACATTCAACCCACACAACAGATGGAGTTGTTTGGTATGAACCCAAAACGCATCGTAGAGGGCTACTCTGAAGAGTTTGAGGACGGATTCATGACGCTGATGCGACGTGCCCATCCCAATTCCCGTGTGCTCGCCCAGTCTGTCTACAACGAATACATTGCCGACCGCCACCACATACACATGAACTCCACCAAGTGGCTTACTTTAACGGAATTTGTCAAGTATCTGGGACGTGAGGGCAAGTGCAAGGTGGGGTGGTGGTGAGGGTGGGGGGTTGAGGGTGGGGGGGGGGTATCACAAGGGCGAGTGTCATAAAATATGTCACACATACACATAACAATAATAATGATAATAACACCAACACCAACCATCATACAACCCATCACACCAGGTGGAGGAAACACCCAAGGGTTGGTACATCACCCTCATAGTCAAAGACCCACGCAAGGTGCAGGAAGAGGAGAGCCGAAACAAACGAGAACGTGCAGAGCTTGCTGAAGAAGAACGCGCCCGCCGACAGCTTGAAGCACAAATAGAACGTGCAAAACGGGCCCGTCTCGAAGCTGATGGGCATGCACATAACGGACAAGGGGGGGGACAAGGGGCTGTTGGTGTAGGGCAGCAGCAGCAGCAGGAGGAGGAGGGGGTGCATGAGTTGAGACGGAGTGAACATGATGCACCAGTAGCAATATCGTTGAGTAAAGTGAGAGTGGCAGCGGCACAGGTGGCAGAGGCTGCTGCTGCACGACCCAAGCCTGCTCAAGGGTATGTTTGATGGTGTGTGAGGGTGGTATTGTGTGGTGTTTGATGGTCTGCGAGGGTGGTATTGTTTGTGGAGACAGCATGTGTTCACTTGCTGCTTGGTCGTGTGGGGGTTGATGGTGGTGATGATGGTGGTGTGCATACAATTGTCCATTTAATTGTTGTTATTGTCCACTCATGCTGTTTTTGTTTTTTTCCTGCGCTGTTCTTGTTTTCCTGCCTCCCACACTCCTACACACTCCCCTCTCATTTCTCTCCCCTCTCATTTCTCCAGCTTTGCTGATGATCATGCTGACAATAGCACCACTGCTGCTCTTGCTGCTGCTGCGTCACATAGACCTAAAACAAAACTCGAAGAGCTCATGGAGCGTGATCGACTTGCCAAGGAAAAACAAACAAGGGAAAAACAAGCAGCAGCAGCAGCAAATGGACATCATGGTGGTGGTGGGAGGGCTGCTGTGGAGCCATGGGTGCGACGAGGGTTGGTGGTCAAGGTGTGTCTGTGGTGTGTGTGTCGGTGTGTTTGTGTGTCTGGGTGGTGTGGTGTGTGGGGGAGCATGTTTTGGGTGGGGCATGCTCAATGCACAAAAATACAGATATGTACAAATATATACGCATGCACAACTCCTTCATCTCCTCTTTTCACACACACATACACACAGCATGCAATACATACAGCATACAATACACACCCTATACAACACAACACCCAACACCCAACACAGATCCTAAGCAAGCCCCTGAAGAGTGCTGGCTATTACAAGTCAAAAGCAGTAGTCACACGTGTACTCCCAGTGACCAAGGGGCGTGTGGTTGCTGAGCTTGAATGTGGGGATGGGGCTGTGGTGCAGGTGGATCAGGAAGAGTTGGAAACAGTGCTACCACAACCAGGTGTGTGATGTGGGTGGGGTGTGATGTGGGTGAGGTGCAGGGGGTATGCGAATGTATAGGGAAATAGGGAGGCATGAGTGCTGTGTAGGTCAGTGATGTGTGAACAACATGTGCTTGCGCATGTGCTGAAGGTGTGCACATAAAGGGTGTGCACTTGAAAAGTATGCACATGGCTTCATGTGTGTCCACCATCTATTCGTGTCACACCCACACTCACATACACATGTCGTCACAACATGCAGGTGGCCGTGTGGCTGTGGTGCGTGGTCGATATGCAGGATGCAGGGCAGTCATGAAACAAGTGGATGTGGACAAATTTCGTGCCCAAGTTGAGCTTTCGAGTGGAGAAAATGAGGGGGAGGTGTTGTGGATGGAGTATGAAGACGTCTGCAAGGTGTCAAGCTCAGGAGGGGGTCGAGCGTGACAGGAGGGGTTGGAGCGTGAGGGGGCCGGAATGTGAGGGGGTTGCATGTGATAGGGAGGGGGGGTGCATGGGACAGCAGGGAGACGAGGGATGGACCATGCATGGAAAGCGCGAGAAAGGAGAGGGGAGCACATGTCCCTCTATGTCCGCGGTGTGATTGTTGTCCCCGTATTGTATCAACAGTGTGATGATTTCATGTGTGAGTGTACAACAAACGTGCAAGCGTTACATAGAGCGCCCGTGTGCAAATCACTACGTGCTTGCCAGCATAAACGACGGCAATAATGCTCGTGATGGATGCTATAACACACAAAAACGCACACCGTACTCGTATTCATCCTCTCCCTCACCCTACCGTCCTCAATTTCACCTCACTGTCCTCAATTTTACACCCTATCGTCCTCAAACACACCCTCAAACACACCCTCGAACACACCCTCAAACACACCCTCAAACACACCCTCAAACACACCCTCAAACACACCCTCAGTTCTCCCTCCTACATTTGTGATGGCCTGTTGTCCTCAGGTACACCCAATGTACCTCAATTTCACCCCCTTCAATTTGTCATAGCAGCCAATGCCTTGAGTTGTTCCCGTGCCTCTGCACTCGATTTGAGCTCCCACCGGGCCCCCTGGGGGGTCCCCTCCCCCCCCTCCCCATCCAGCGTGCGCTCCATGTACAACACAGTATCATGAAAGTCCACCAGTGTGGGTCGGTGACCTACTGAGATAAAGGTGACCCCACTCTTACGTAATTGGTCGTACAGTGCGGCTTCGTTGACCGTGTCGAGCGCAGATGTTGACTCATCCATGAGCAGGAGGGCTGGTTTTGTGAGGAGCACACTGTGTGGGGGGGAGATGGCAAATGGGGAGGTGGTGAGAGGGAAATGAGAGGGAAATGAGAGGGGATGAGAGGGAAGTGAGAGGGGAATGAAAGGAAAACGCGTCAATGGCATTTGCTAGTACATACCCAATGGTGTTGCGCAACATAAGCAACAGCACACCATACGCACCCCCCCCACCAACCCCCCCCCACCCCGCATCATACTCACCACCAAACAACACCCCCAACCCCCCATCACATACCGTGCAAACGCAAGACGCTGCTGTTCCCCCAGTGACAGCTTACTTGCCCAGTCAGCAACCACATCAAGGGGGCTCCCACCTGGATTCATTGCCCTTACCCTCTGCAGCACCTCTGACAGCCGCACCCTATGCATGGCCTCCTCCAGTTGGGCGTCCGTGGGTATGTCAGTTTGGGGTGTGGTGGGGGGGGACTTGGAGGATGAGCTGTGTGTGGGGGGTGGGGGTGGGGTGGGGTTTGGGGGGGTAATTGTGCGTGTGTGTATGATTGTAGGGGAGGTACAATAGGGGGATGTGTGTGTAAAAACACAAAGGTGAATGATGCAGATAAACAGAGGTGAACCACATTCGTACAATCCCTCACATTGCCCCCCACACACACACCAACCTCCCACACACACTCACATCTCCCACCTACCTGCTCCCATTGTCCCCACCACCAGCACCACCACTTGCGGCAGTTGTCATCCCATCATCACTCCCTCCCAAATCCGCCCAAGTAGGGTAGAGCAGCTGGTCACGCAAGCTACCCAACACCATGTAGGGGCGTTGAGGCACAAACATGATATCACGTGCTGATATGCTGGTACTGTCATCGCTGAAGCTGTTACTCGTAGTAGTGGTAGTGGTAGTGTTGTTGATGGATGATGAAGATGTTGGGGTGTTGTCTTCGCTGTGGTGCCCCTGTGGTGTGTGGTGTGCAAATTATTGTGGTGCATGACGGGTACATTGCTGCGACATAGTGTACCACCAGCAATACAACACCACCAGCAATACAACACCACCAGCAATACAACACCACCGTGCCCTCCTCCCCCCACATCAGCCCACAACCACACCCACCACCCTACCTGCACCGCACCACCATCCTCCCCTAGTCCCCCCCGCACTCCCTTGCTCCTCAATATACACCCTGATCCCCTATCCCACAGACCAGCAATGGCACGCAGGAGGGATGTCTTTCCAGTGCCAGAGGGCCCCATGAGAAGGAGGGAGTCCCCCTTGTGTACTTGTAGGGAGAGCCCCTTGACGAGGGTGGTGGCTCCGTTGGGTGTGAGGAGTGTGACGTCTTGGAGATTGAGCAGTACACCATTGCCTGTGTGGTTGTGGGGGGAAGGAGGGGGGATGGTGCTGGTGTTTCATTTGTATTGCACGAGTAACATGTGCACATGAAAGAGTGCATACACCCCAAAACACTCCAAAATACACCAAAACACCCCCAAATACTCTGAAACACTCCAAAACACCTACCATTGATTGGTACATCTTTGATTCGAATGGATGCCCCTGACGGCTGCATCAACACCACTCCTGCTGCTGCTGCTGTGGTACATGCTGCTGCTGCTGCTGTTGCTGCATCTCCCACTTGCCCATCACTTGCCTGTGTAGCATGTTGTGCATTGTCCCCCATCTTGTCCAGTTGTTGCTCCTCCCCTTGTGATGTCATTTCCCCTTGTGTCGTTTCCCCTTGTGTTGTTTTCGCACGTTCAGCACCAGCACTGCTATCCACCACCTCACAAAACTCACCCAGTCGATCCACCACAGCACTGAAACCCGCCAGCGACTCAAACTGTGTGTGTAGAGGAGTACAGAATGAGAGGGGGGATGAATGCGTGCATATAGCAGTATAGGATGAGAGGGTGTGTATAGAAAGTAAAGGATGAGGGGGGGGATGTATGTGTGTGTACGGGTACAGTATGTGGGAGAATGTGTCAACGCATATATACTCGCACCAACACATCCTCTACACATGCCACCAATGGACAAATCCTCTACACATACCACCAATGTAACACCCACACACACACACACACCTGATACACAATCAACGACACGTCTGATAATATGTGATTAAACGCCGATAACGACTGGTTAATCACCCCAAATTGAATGCGCCCTTGAAAATAAAGGGGAGCAATAACGGCTGCTGGTAGGATTTGTATAAGGTATCGATAGCCCCCCGTGAAAAACGACAGGTTACGACTGGCGATCAGTAGCTCTCCATAGTTTGCCACCACACCACGCAGGCGATCACCAAGCAGGCGTGCCTCACTGCGCTCACCACCGTAGAATGCAATGGATTCGCTGTTTTCACGGATGCGCACCAACCCATACCTGTGTGTATGGGGTGGGGATGGGGGGTGGGGTGAGATGCATTGTGTGAGATGCATTGTGTGGATGGGGGAAATGTGAGATGTATTGTGTGGATGGGGGGAGTATGTGTTGGATGCATAAGGAAAAACCAGACAGAATGTCAGACAAAATAAAACCAGACGGAAATGTCAGACACAAAATAAACAACCCATTTTGAGTACACCACCCCATCACAAATTACTCCCCCTGAAAACATAAAACAACCACTCACCCACCCTATCACAACTTGATCATGTCAAACACACAAAAAAGAAACAAAAAGAAACAAAAAGAAGAAAAAGAAGAAAACCAAACCAAACAACCCCCCACACCACACCCACACAAACCACCTTAAATCTGCCTCTTGTGCCTCTTGTTTAAAATTCAAACCCACCAGAGGCTGACCCAGTTTCACACTCACCCACGTCCCCCCCACCGAGTACACCACCAGCGCCACAAACAACGGCGGGTAGATCGAATACAAAATCTCGGAAAACGACACCAAATCGATGATGCTGTTGAGTACTACCACCGACAGGGAGACGGCCGTGTCCGTAAACGCCCGTATGTCGGCAGAAATGCGCTGATCCGGGTTGTCTACGAGAAATTCAGACTGGATTTTATAAAAAGTACGATTGGCCATGTACTTGTCTGTGAGGTCCTTTGTCATCCACTCCCGCCACTCAAGTGCTAGCTTTGACTGTGTGTGTGAGTGTGGTGTGTGTGTGATGGTGTGTGTAGTGTATGTGTGCGAGAGTGTATGTATGTGTAGTGTGTGTGTGAGAGAATGTGTGTGTGCACACATAGACACCAACAGCCCCTTCATGCTCCCCCATCACCCACCATGGTTGACCCCCACAACACACCCACCATGGTACCCCCCCAGCACACAAGCACCCCACCTGATAGTAATCCCGGTACACAAACACCGGTACGCCCAGCAACACCGCCGCAAACCACTTGTACAACTGCACAGTAAAGCGCTCAACATCCTTCTCAGACAGGGCATTGAAGAAATCTCTGCCAAGGAAGTTGAACAACACAGATACGCCTGTGCATGCCAGTGTGAGGGCAACCACACCACCAAGACGCCACCTGGCTTGATCACGTTCCTCTGACTCTGTCCAGTAGGGCATAGCAAGCTGTGGTGGGGGGGGACATGGGGGGGTGGACTGTTGGAGGGTCAAGTAAGAGTGATGGGATGGGGTTGGTGTGGTTTGTGGGGGTGATGTGCGAGTGATGAACGTGTGTGTGCATGTGTCTTGTGCAACATGAATGCATGTGTAGGGCGTATGTGTACTATTTGTGAATACTTTGCTACACAAACACACCACATGCACCGATCACACAGAAGAATCACATACAACGATACGCACTCCTATGTATACCTTCCAAAACCTATCAATCACAACACCCAGGTCTGTAGACGGCCCCTCACGCTTGTCCAACTTGTGCGATGCATCGTACAGCGCCTCGAGTGATGTGTCTTCCTGTTGTGTGGTTGTTGTGCTGCTCTGGGGGTCGGTGGCATGTGCGGGGGTCACACGACGGCGGCGTAGGCCATATGGTGGTGGTGTGAGGGAGGGGCGCCGGATGGGGGGATGTGGTACCCTCCGGGTGTGTGTTGGTGTGCCCAATTGTATGCCTATGTTGTTGTGAAGATTTGTGTGAACAAGAGTTGCAGAATAGCACTGGTGAAGATCAGGGTGTGCGAGAAGGGCTACACAATCCCATCCCCATCGAGTATGCTTTCAGAGAGCTGCGATTAAATGCGTGTCCATACCTCTTGCAACCATCTGCGATGTACCGCACGCGCGATGCACGGTGTACAAGAACAATTGAGCTGCACGTCAGGCGTGGTCAATACTCCTCGATGATCTCCTGCCTCAAGCAACCACCTTTTGTCAGGTATGTACGTTGTGACACAAGTCTGTAGTGTTACAAGAGGAGTGCAATATACAACAGTGCTGTACACAAGCATGAAATAGCACAAAAAACAGTATGCAGAATCACTCGTCCTTCAACAACACTTGCCCAAGGAGGGTCTCCACAACCACAGAATCAAGCACCCAAACATCCTCCTCCACCTCAACATCCCCCCCACTATCACCACCATCAACCATCGGTGCCAGGGCAGCACTCACAAACGCCCGCAGCTGCTGCATGTCCATTGCCCGCTGCTGCTTTTGCACCACTGCCTGTTGCTGTGCACTTGACACTATGTTTTTCACTGCCTCTGTTGCTGCACTTGCTGCCAGGACTGTATCACTTGGCAAACCCACTGCCACACGAGGTGGGGGATTACCAGGAGGAGGGGGGGGGGGAAGTGGAGGCAAGGGGGTGGGGGTCGGCATGCATGCGGCTCGCAACAGGAGTGAGGATGCAGAGGCACGTGCGAGTGAAGCTGCCCTGGCTGGTGGTGTGTTATCACTCCAGGGTGGTGTGTTGACTCGTGTGTTGACTTGTGTGGATAATGGCGTGTTGTTGTTCTTCAATAGCATGTCCAGTCTGCTGCTGATCTCCTGCAAGCACGCATGCACATCACCAAGCGTGGTCGCATCCTTGCTGCTGGTGGTTGCTGGTGTATTTGTTGTATGCGTTGTGTTGGGGGGTGCTGGGGGTGTCGAGGTGATGTTCTGGGTGGTCACGGTGGGTGGGTGTTGTGTATTGGTTGGATGTGGGGGTGGGGGAGGGGGGGATACTGGTGTATCAAGTAGCTGGGGAGTGCGTGGCATAGCCGCGAGGCGTACAATACGATTCATGCTGGTGGTGGTGGTGGTGGTCGGGGAGGAAGGGGGTGGTGTCAACCATTCCTGTGTGTGTATAGAGAGAGTATTGTATATATACATGTATACAGTGGCGGTGGTGGCGATACACTAACTCATTGCTATGCGTAAATATGCATACAAGACACACACATTCGATGCACACCACACACACGTCCATGTGCATCGTATGCACACAACAACAAAAGCAACACACCTGCAACACATCCTCGTCCACAACAATTTCCAACACAAGGGGCCCCTCTTCTGCCACAGGGCCCCCCTCCTCACCCTGCTCCCACTGCTGCTGCACAACACCACTCCCACCAACACCACCAACACCAACACCACCACTAGTACGACCACCACCCTGCTTCACCATGCGGTCGATCCCAGCCAACGTGCCCAGTGCAGCAAACACTGCAGAGGAAGAAGGGGAAGAAAGGGAAGGGGAAGAAGAGGGGGAAGGGGACGAAGAGGAGGAAGAAGGGGACGAAAAGGAGGAATAAGTGGATGATACTAATGCACCTTGTTGTTGTTGCTGCTGTAATGGCTGTTGTTGTGGCTGTTGTTGTTGGGTGTAGTCTTCTTTTTCTTCTTCTGTTGGGTGTAGCGAGCATGATGGTGCAGCAGCATGTGGAGAGGGGGGCTCAAGGGGGTCATCAGGTGAGGTTGTTGGCCTGTGTTGTAATAATGCAGGGTGTTGATGTGTCAGAATGTACATGTGTTTCTGTGAAACAATGCAGGGTGTTATCTGTGAGAGGGTACATGCACCCCTCAAACCATACAACAACTCCACCCAATACCCACAGAGGCATTGCATACCGTGGAAAGGAACTGCTTGCAATACGAAAAGCTGTGTTGAAGTCCATACCCGAAAATGGTGACCCCTCACACCGCAACAGCATATCCGTGTTGACAGAAAAAGGTGAAGAAAAAGCTGAAGAAAATGGTGAATCATGTGTTGCTGTATCATCTGATTCAACAGGTGGTATGGCAACACTGTCTGTGTCTTGGTGGTGTGCTGGCATGGGGGTAGTTGTGAAATTAGAGGGGGGTGTAGAAGAAGAAGACGAGGAGGAGGAAGCAGCAGAGGGGAAACGCCATGATGTGTTGCTATTTGGTGTGTTGCTTGGTGTATTGTTTGGTGTGTTGCTTGGTGTAATTGGATCATTGACGTGTTCATGCACACCATTTTGTGTTTGCTCATTGCTATCACCACCAGCAGCAGCACTTGTATCACTACCACCAAATGCATTGGCGAGGGTGGTGGTGTGGAGATCTTGTGGCACACAGTCAGTGTCTAGCAGGAGAAAGTCCAGGGTGGGGTTGGGAAGGTTCTCTGGAAGGTTCAGGGGGCCACCCAGTGCAGCATGATCTAGTGCTGCCATCTTTATAGGGGGGGAAAAGTGGGGGTTATGATGGGTATGATGGGTATGTACAGCATTACAAACACATAATACAATCACATAATCCATACACACCCATATCATATCATATGATCACATACAAACACACACACAAACACAAACACACACACACACACACACACACACACACAACTCCCGTACACACCCCACCCCACCACTCCACCACCCCACCACCAATATCAACATACCTCACGTTCCAATGCCTCCAATGCCCTCCCCGGGTCCTCCTCCACTGCCTCCCACCCACACGCCTCCTCATCATCATCACTCACAGCATCCACACACCTATACCGCCCCGTTTTCGGATCAAACACCCACGGGCGACGCCGCGGCTGTGCCGTCGGGGGTGGGTGTGGCTGTTGTGTGGGGTCTGCCAGTTGCAAGGGGTGTCGCCATCCCCACCGCTGCTCTGCTGCTTGTAGAAGGGACAAGCGTGTCACACCAAACCCCAAGTCGTCTCCCTTGGATGGTGGTGGAGGTGGTTGCATGGGGGAGGCAGTGCGGGTGGGTTGCGGGGCGCCGTTGGGCATTGTGGTGGTGGTGCGGCGGGTTGTGTTTGTGGTATTGCTTCTGGAAGGTTCCCTGGAAGGTTCCTTGACAACTTCCGAGACGAGGTCTTGCCAAACACGACCCATGTATTCAGATTCCTCTGCCTGTGTGGGTTTTTGTGGGTGGGGAGTGGGGAAAGTGTGTTTTATTGTGTGTGTCTGTGATTCTGGGTATGTCAACATGTATATGTATGTGTGTGTGTGTGTAAATGACCAGCACATCCCATCCCAACAACGCACCCTTGAAACACACCCCAACCCAATCATACCTGCATGCGAGCGGTGTATGAAGTCAATGCGCTCCCCGCACGCTGCCCCCCTCCACCACCATCCCCACCCTTGTCATCACGTTTCTTTGGTCGGAAAAACGCAGCCATTCCACCACCACCGCTGCCGTTGTCATCGCCCTTTGCACCCATAGCAACACCCCATCCTCGTCCTCGTTTGCTTTTATCATTGTCGGCGTTGTTGTTTTTGGGTTGTGTTTCACCATCATTTTCATTCTATTGTAGAAAAAGGGAGGGGATTGATGTGTTGTTGCAATAATTCTTCTTGTTCTTCTTATTCTTATTATCACTGATTATCATTATTATCATCATCATGATATTGTGATAGATCCACTGGGCAACATGTGCACCCCTCCACACCTCCCTACACCCCTTTTCACACAACAATCCCCCCCACACACACACATCTACCCCCCCCACACACACCCCACACACCTGTACAATGGTTTTCAATTCCTCTATACTGCTCCTCAGACTCCTTCTCTTTGCCTCCAACCCCGTGATCAATGCATCCACATCAAACCACCGTTCTAGGTTGATGCTGATGGGTTCCATTTCTTCTATTGTTCCGGAAGGTACTGTGTGAAGCATAGACTTGCCTGCACTTGCTGGGACCTGTGTGTGTGGGTGTTTTTGTATTTGTGTGTGGGGGGGGCGGGTGCTTTTTGTGTGTGTGTGTGCGTGTTGTGTGTGTGTGTGTGAAAACACGCCCACAAACACATAACAAACATACACCCACAGCCCCCCATTGTACTATGTATGGATGTACATGCACTATGGATAGTATATGTACAATGTATGGATAGTATATCCAACATGCCCCCCCTTGTAGTACTTACTGCAGCACTACACATACCTCAAACTCTCTGCTCTTCCCCTTTTCCCAGTCCACAGTGCCATCCCCCTTGAGTGTGGTGACCTTGAATGCATACCTCCCGGGGGGGAGCTTCACCTCTGCAGACCAATACCCACTCAGCTTCCCATCCTAGGTGATGATTGGGTTTTTATGTGTTTCTTGATTGTTTCTAATGATGAGGTTGTGTGTGTGTATTGATTGTGTTGTGTGTGTTTATCATGATGGGGTTGTGTGTGTGTCATCCCCCCCGAAACACACACCTCTTCAGGTGAAGCATCAGCAGTCCATAGGCCCGTGTTGGCACCAGATCCCACAATACGCAACCGTTCATTAAACTGACAGAAACAGTTTGGGAGTAGGAATTTGACAGTGACGAGCTTCTTATTGGATGATTTACCATCACGTGCATCACCCTCTGCAGCACGGGTCTGTGGGTGCAAAGGCATGGAGGATATATAATGCATCGCATGGCGTGCACCATGGTGTCGTGGACATACCACAATTGCTCGGCGGTGATGCTGGTATCTTCTTCTATGGCAAGCAAGTACGCTGTTGGACGGTCTTCGTATGGCACCTGGGGACAGCATGTATGAACAACAACAATTGTATAGCAAAACCATGCGGCACGGGCACCCAACAGCAACTGGCCCACCAACCGCACCTATATAGATATATCCATGGGTACAACCCCATGCATGCCCAGACGATGCGCTTGTACGCCTCAAAAACGAGGTGCTCTGTTGCATTGCCCGCACGCTCCTATTCAACTCTGCACGCACTGGCTATGCTTCCATACTGCTACTGCAGCACTGCAATGACCAATAGTCGGCAACAGGTTTGTCGAAAGCACACGCACGGCACCTATTCGTGCACTGTCTTGTGTTTCGAATTGCTTGGTGGTGAAGTACGTTGGTCCAAGTTGGTGTGTTTCACCACGGGTGTTAAAACGGGATCCCCGCCCTACTGTTGGCTAGACTATGCTAGTAGTAAAAGTTGCGGTGGATTTTCGTTCAGGAGAGCTAGCTCCATACACTCGTTGGTTTTATCACAACACCCGCCATACTTGCCATATCAACTTGCCCTTGCTGCCAGCTATATCAGCGTCATTCAAGCCATTTCAACCACATTGGTTTCCACCACACGCATTGTATACTGTCGTTGCATTGACAGACGACAAACCCACACCACATTGCCCTTTTACCCTCCTTCACCCCGGAAGCAATGCTGTCAGTGTCATTCATGATTGCACAAGGCCAGGCGACGCCAACCATGGCGAATATGGTACACATCCCTGTTCCATGCCGTGGTCTTGGTGCGCACAACTTTCGTGGCGATACCACACGCATCGCCACGCGAAGTACACATGGTAGACAGTCGCATCAGGCGCGTATGCGCGCCATTCGTGGTGGTGGTTTGGTGTGCCAAGCAATCCTGGCACGTCAGGCCGCATACGACCACGAAGCCGCTGCCACTGTGCAGTCCAACAAGCGCACCGTGATCTCCACCAACCGGTATGTTGATACAACCACATACCCTGGTGTGGACTGCTTTCCTATGGGTATCTGTCTTTGTGTGCGTATTTGTTTTTTGTGCGCACATCCATCTGTGTCCATGTTCTCCCGTTTTGAAAGGGATTCACAACAACCCACACTATAACCCAGATACGAGGGTGGTGTATCCATTGAGCTGGCGAGCGTTGGCAACCGTCTCGAAGTTGACATCTGGGCAGAACCAGCAAAACGCAGGATGCTGCATTGGGCAGTGAATGCATGGGAATTGCCACCCAAGAGCTGCTGGCCACCCAACACCAATCAAGTAGATGAAAAGGCCTGTCAGACTGAATTTACCAATGGGAATCATGTCAAAATGACGTTTACAGAGTTTGATTGTCCACAGCGTGTTGTTTTTGTGATCAAGGTGTGGAGGTGGTGTGTGTGTGTGTAGTGTCTCACACCCCCTCTCCCACCTCACCCACCCCACCTCACCTCACCACCCCAGGAGCTCGAACCAGAGGAGAACTGGGTCAACAATGGTGGTGTTGACTATGGTGTACAGCTCAAAGCCCCATCATTGAATGACATTACAAGCAAGATCCTCGATGCAGAGGCTGATTACAGCAACTGGGGGTTGTTCAGTCGTTTTTGTTTGGCCAATGAATTGATGGATGGTGCTTGTGCTGCAGGTATGCTGCTGGGTGTAGGGGGTGGGGGGGTGGATGCATATACAATGTGTTTGTGACTGTGTGTTTGTGTTTGAGAGTATTTGTGTGTGTGTGTGTGTATGTGTTTGTGGGTGTATGCATATGTGTCATCCTTCCCTCCATCACCCCATATGTGTTCTCCTTTCTCACACACCCACCCCCCATGCACACACCCACACAACCCACACAAACACACCACCCCCCCACACAGGTCCTGAGGGGATGGGTTTCCTATACACATGGTTGCGCCTCAGCTCCCTCCGACAACTTGACTGGTACAGGAATTGCAACTACCAATCAAAAGACATAGCCCACGTGCAAAAGGTCATCACACAGCGTGCAGCAGAAAAAGCAGCGGGGGATGATGACCCACTCGTGCGACTGATGGCGAGGTTGACTGTGGCGTTGTTGCCCCGAGGAGGGGGGGATGGGGATGCGATACGCATGGGGATTTTGCATATCATGCGCGATAATGGTATCAAGGAGGGACATCGACCGGTGCGTGTGTTTGTTGGGGGTGGGGGGTTGTGTGGGTGTGTTTGTGAGGGGGATGTATGGGTGAGAAAGGAGAGGGGAGTGACATGAAATGTAGGATATATATGTGTGCATGTGTGAACGCATGTATATGTATACACACATACCCACACATAAACGCACACACACACGTACAAACACACACATACGTACAAACCTACACGCAACACACATGTACAAACACACGCACACATAAACAGGGTTTGGAGGAGCGTTTTCTTGAGCAGTGGCATCAGAAGCTACACACCAACACCTCACCTGAAGACATTATCATTTGCGAGGTGCGTTTTATTGTTATGTGTACTGTTGTGAATGTAGGGAGTGTATTGAGGTGTTCAAGTGGGTGGGTGTGTGTATGGTTATTACGTGTATTGTTATCACGCATGTAGGGAGTGTATATGTGCAGATGGTGTATGTGTGTGTACCAGGTGTATGTGTGTACCAGGTGTATGTGTGTACCAGGTGTATGTGTGTACCAGTTGTAATAGCACACACTGGTATACACGCAGACAAGTACCCTCCAGTGATGCATACTCCCACGTATCCCACCTCTAGAAGAAAAACAAAACTCCACCCCTCCCCTCTCATTTCCCACCACGCACACAGGCATACCTCAACTTTTTGCACAGTGGTAATATGGGTGATTACTGGGCACATCTGGAAGGTAATAATGTGACTAGGGAATCCTTGCAGACCATGGACCACCCCATTTCAGGTGTGTGCGTGTGTGTGTGTGCTGGTATGATGATATGATGATGTGATATGCATGATATGTGTTGGTGCTGTGGTGTGGTGTGCATAATGTGTGCTGGTGATGTGCATGTGTGTAGATGGTCAACAATAATAATGGTCTACAGTAATAATGGTCAACAAATACCACATACATGCTGCTGTGCTCCTTTACACATGCACACATCCATATAGTTGTTGTTATTCTTATTGCCCTCGTCACCCACCCCCCACCCCCACAGCCGAGCCCCTCCACCTCCCCTACCTCATCGACCCAATAAAACACTTTCTGTGGGTCCTCAAAACAACACACAAGGGTGCCGACCTGGACGTGTCTATGGAGATGGCAAAGGGGTACATGGATGAGGAGCTCAGCTGGCAGTTGTTTGACCTATTAGCGCATAGGGATGAGTGGTGGGCTCCAGGGAAAGTGGTGGAGCTTCGTCATCGATTGAAACAGTATTGGAAGGTGCCGG
>VFQP010002030.1_pt1 | contig 24073 bp, 21 predicted proteins | sample 3512351 | NCBI WGS metagenome assembly VFQP01 (sample SAMN10412372, study PRJNA504923) | tailings metagenome | isolation source: Relicate 1 Philex TSF1 revegetated site | place: Philippines: Tuba, Benguet | collected 2017-08-29
ACAGCGCGCACAGCAGCGTGGCGATGTGCAGGCCGTCGGAGTCGGCGTCGGCCAGGATCACGACCTTGCCGTAGCGCAGGCCGGAGATGTCCTCCTTGCCGGGGTCGCAACCGATCGCGATCGCGAGGTTGTGCACTTCTTCCGAACCCAGCACCGAGGTGCTGGCCACTTCCCAGGTGTTGAGGATCTTGCCGCGCAGCGGGAGGATCGCCTGGAAATCCTTGTCACGCGCCTGCTTGGCGCTGCCGCCGGCCGAGTCGCCCTCGACGAGGAACAGTTCGGTGCGCGAGAGATCCTGGCTGATGCAGTCGGCGAGCTTGCCCGGCAACGCCGGCCCCTGGGTGACCTTCTTGCGGACGATCTGCTTTTCGGTCTTGAGCCGCGCGCTGGCGCGGTCGATCGCGAGCTGGGCGATCTTTTCGCCCAGATCGGTGTGCTGGTTGAGCCACAGCGAGAACGCATCGTGCGCCGCGCCCTCGACGAAGCCCGCGGCCTGGCGCGACGACAGCCGCTCCTTGGTCTGGCCGGAGAACTGCGGGTCGGTCATCTTCATCGACAGCACGAAGGCGACGCGGTCCCACACGTCTTCCGGCGCCAGCTTCACCCCGCGCGGCAGCAGGTTGCGGAAATCGCAGAACTCGCGCAGCGCATCGGTGAAGCCGGTGCGCAGGCCGTTGACGTGGGTGCCGTGCTGCGCGGTCGGAATCAGGTTGACGTAGCTCTCCTGCACCAGCTCGCCTTCGACCACCCAGGCCACTGCCCAGTCGACGGTCTCGGTGTCCTTCTTCAGTGCGCCGACGAACAGCTCCGGCGGCAGCAACTCGCGCTCGGCCAGTTCGCCTTTGAGGTAGTCGCGCAGGCCGTCCTCGAACAGCCACTGGTCGCGTTCGCCGGTGGCCTCGTCCAGCAGGGTGACGGTGAGGCCCGGGCACAGCACGGCCTTGGCGCGCAGCAGGTGACGCAGGGCGCGCACGCTGAACTTCGGCGTGTCGAAATACTTCGGGTCGGCCCAGAAGCGCACGCGGGTGCCGGTGTTCTTCTTGCCGACGGTGCCGACGACTTCCAGCGGCGTGGCGCGGTCACCGTCACGGAAGGTGATGCGGTGTTCCTGGCCTTCGCGCTTGATGTGCACTTCCACCAGCGTCGAGAGGGCGTTGACCACGCTCACGCCGACACCGTGCAGGCCGCCGCTGAAGGTGTAGTTCTTGTTGCTGAACTTTCCGCCCGCGTGCAGGCGGGTGAGGATCAGTTCGACGCCCGGAATCTTCTCTTCCGGGTGGATGTCGACCGGCATGCCGCGGCCGTCGTCGGCCACCTCGCAGCTGCCGTCCTTGAACAGGGTCACCGCGATCTCGCGGGCGTGTCCGGCCAGGGCCTCGTCGACGGCGTTGTCGATCACTTCCTGCGCCAGATGATTCGGGCGCGCGGTGTCGGTGTACATGCCCGGACGGCGTTTGACCGGATCCAGGCCGGAAAGGACTTCGATGTCGGCGGCGTTGTAGCGGGTGTTCATGCGTGCCCGGAGCGGAAAGACCGGCGCATGGTAATGGATCGTGCGTTCCGGGACGCCGGACGCGCGGAATCGCGCAAATCCCGGCCCGACCGCATGTAACCGCTTGCAGTTCCGTTAAGAGCGTGTGCGCACGAGGTAACGCGCGCGTTGTTCAGGGCGCGGCCGGTTTTCGTCTGGCAGGTTGGAGCCGTCGACGCGTCACCGCATCGACGTGCGCCGGCCGGTTCCCCCGCCTGCCGACGCCTCAGAACCCCTTACCGTTGTTCGTTCATTCCGTTCCAGGGAGAGTCCAATGAAGACCCGCCACGTTCTGTTCGCCGCCCTCGTGTCCGCCGCCTTCGCCGCGCCGGCCTTCGCCCAGGAGGCGACGATCGAGCAGGAGGCACGCGCCGCGCAGGCCGCCGCCCAGCAGGCCGAGACCGATGCACAGACGGCCGAAGCCGCGGCCCAGGCCGCCGAGACCGCCGCCCAGAACGCCGCCGTGGAGAGCAGCTACGCGGCCGACGCGGTCAACGAGGCCTATGACGCCCAGGCCGAAGCCGAGCAGCAGGCGACCGAGATCGAGGAAGAGGAATCGGGCGATCCGGCCTGATCACCGTCGCATTCCGCGTGACCGAACGCCCCGGCCTGGCCGGGGCGTTCGCGTTCAGGGCCGTGGTTTTTCCGTGCCAGGCATCCGCGGCCGGACGCCCGCCGGCGTCAGCCTGTAGAATGGGGCTTTCCAGCGACCCGCTGTGCTCATGACTCTCCCCAACAGTTCCGTCACTCCGCTCGTCTTCGTCACCGGCGGCGTGGTTTCTTCTCTCGGCAAGGGCATCGCGGCCGCGTCGCTTGCCGCCATCCTCGAAGCCCGCGGCCTGCGGGTGACGATGATGAAGCTCGATCCCTACATCAACGTCGATCCGGGCACGATGAGCCCGTTCCAGCACGGCGAGGTCTACGTGACCGACGACGGGGCGGAAACCGATCTCGATCTCGGCCACTACGAGCGCTTCATCAACGTGCGCCTGTCGGGCAAGAACTCGATCACGACCGGCAAGATCTACGAGAGCGTGATCCGCAAGGAACGCCGCGGCGACTACCTCGGCGCGACCGTGCAGGTCATCCCGCACATCACCGATGCGATCAAGCGCGCGATCGACGAGGCCACCCAGGGCTTCGACGTGGCCCTGGTGGAAATCGGCGGCACGGTTGGTGACATCGAGTCGCTGCCGTTCCTCGAAGCGATCCGCCAGATCCGCACCGACCGCGGCAGCGAGAAGGCCGTCTTCATGCACCTGACCCTGGTGCCGTACATCGCGGCCGCCGGCGAGCTGAAGACCAAGCCCACCCAGCATTCGGTCAAGGAACTGCGCTCGATCGGCATCCAGCCCGACATCCTGCTGTGCCGCAGCGAGCAGCCGCTGCCCGACGGCGAGCGCCGCAAGATCGCGTCCTTCACCAACGTGTCGGAAAAGGCGGTGATCTCGGCCGTCGATCTCGACAACATCCACAAGATTCCGATGTGGCTGCATGCCCAGGGGCTGGACCAGCTGGTGGTCGAGCGCCTGCGCCTGGACGCCAAGGCCGCACCGAAGGCCGATCTGTCGGAGTGGATCGACGTCGTCAACGCGGTCGAGCATCCGGTCGACGAAGTGACGATCGGCGTCGTCGGCAAGTACGTGGACCACAAGGACGCCTACAAGTCGGTCGGCGAGGCGCTCAAGCACGGCGGCATCCGCCAGCGCACGCGCGTGAGCCTGAAATGGATCGAATCGCAGGACATCGAGCGCGACGGTGCAGCGGCGTGGCTCGGCGATGTCGATGGCGTGCTGGTGCCCGGCGGCTTCGGCGACCGCGGGTTCGAAGGCAAGGTGCTGGCCTCGCAGTACGCGCGCGAGACCGGCCTGCCGTACTTCGGCATCTGCTACGGCATGCAGGCGGCGGTGGTCGACATGGCGCGCAACGTCGCCGGTCTCGAAGGCGCCAACAGCACCGAGAACGACCGCCAGTCGCCGCATCCGGTGATCGGCCTGATCACCGAGTGGCGTACGCAGTCGGGCGAGGTCGAGCGGCGCGACGAGAAGAGCGATCTCGGCGGCACGATGCGCCTCGGCCTGCAGGAGCAGCGGCTCAAGCCCGGCACGAAATCGCGCGAGGTCTACGGCCAGGACGTCGTCGGCGAGCGTCACCGTCACCGCTACGAGTTCAACAACCGCTACCGCACCCAGCTCGAGGACGCCGGCCTGGTGATCTCGGCCAAGTCGATGGACGATCTGCTGGTGGAGATGGTCGAGCTGCCGCAGCACCCGTGGTTCATCGCCTGCCAGGCGCATCCCGAATTCCTGTCCACGCCGCGCGGCGGACACCCGCTGTTCGTCGGTTTCGTGGGCGCCGCGCGTGCGCGCCGCGCCGGCGATGCGACGGGTGACACCACGCGCCTCAAGGAGGCACACGCATGAAGCTTTGTGGGTTCGAGGTCGGTCTCGACCAGCCGTTCTTTCTGATCGCCGGACCGTGCGTGATCGAAAGCGAACAGCTGCAGCTCGATGTCGCCGGCCAGCTGAAGGAGATCACCGCCGCGCTCGGCATCAACTTCATCTTCAAGTCCAGCTTCGACAAGGCCAACCGCACCTCGGGCACCAGCTTCCGCGGCCCGGGCATGGAAGAAGGCCTGCGCGTGCTCAGCGAGGTGAAGCGCCAGCTCGGCGTGCCGGTGCTGACCGACGTGCACGAGTACACGCCGATGGACGAGGTCGCATCGGTCGTCGACGTGCTGCAGACGCCGGCGTTTCTCGTGCGCCAGACCGATTTCATCAAGAAGGTCTGCGCCGCCGGCAAGCCGGTCAACATCAAGAAGGGCCAGTTTCTCTCGCCGTGGGACATGAAGCCCGTGGTCGAGAAGGCGAAGTCCACCGGCAACGACCAGATCATGGTCTGCGAGCGCGGCGCGAGCTTCGGCTACAACAATCTGGTCAGCGACATGCGCTCGCTGGCGGTGATGCGCGAGACGCAGTGCCCGGTCGTGTTCGACGCCACCCACTCGGTGCAGCTGCCCGGCGGGCAGGGCACGTCCAGCGGCGGCCAGCGCGAGTTCGTGCCGGTGCTTGCACGCGCGGCGATCGCCGTCGGTGTGGCCGGTGTGTTCATGGAAACGCATCCGGATCCGGCCAATGCCTTGTCGGACGGCCCCAATGCATGGCCGCTCGATCGCATGCGCGCACTGCTCGAGACGATGCGTGAGCTGGATGCGTTGACCAAGCGCCATCCCTTCGCCGAGACCGAACTGACGGCCTGATGCGCTGCCCGCGTCGCCGGGTGCGCGCAACGCCGGTATGCAGCCTGCTCCAGTGCTGATTCCGGGCACTGTCTGCTTCTGATCTGAACTTCCCTACATCGAGACCGAAAAGGACGCCATGACCGCCATCGCCAAGATCCACGCCCGCGAAATCCTCGATTCCCGCGGCAATCCCACCCTCGAAGCCGAAGTCACGCTCGAAGACGGCAGCTTCGGCCGCGCGATGGTGCCGTCCGGCGCCTCGACCGGCGCGCGTGAGGCGGTGGAGCTGCGCGACGGCGACAAGACGCGCTATCTCGGCAAGGGCGTGCGCAAGGCGGTCGAGAACGTCAACGGCACGATCGCCGACACCCTCGCGGGCTTCGACGCCGCCGACCAGGCCGGTCTGGACAAGCGCCTGATCGATCTCGACGGCACCGAGAACAAGGGCCGCCTGGGCGCCAACGCGCTGCTCGGCGTGTCGATGGCGAACGCGCATGCGCTGGCCGCGTCGAGGAAGATCCCGCTGTGGAAGCTGCTGGCCGGCGACCGCGCGCCGGTGCTGCCAGTGCCGATGATGAACATCATCAACGGCGGCGCGCATGCCGACAACAACGTCGACTTCCAGGAGTTCATGGTGCTGCCGGTCGGCTTCACCAGCTTTTCCGAATCGCTGCGCGCCGGCACCGAAATCTTCCATGCACTCAAGTCCGTGCTCAAGGGCCACGGCCTGAGCACCGCGGTCGGCGACGAAGGCGGCTTCGCGCCGGACTTCCGCAGCAACGTCGAGGCGCTCGACACCATTCTCGAAGCGATCGGCAAGGCCGGCTACCGCGCCGGCGACGACGTGCTGCTGGGCCTGGACGTCGCATCGAGCGAGTTCTTCGACAACGGCAAGTACCACCTGGTCGGCGAGGGCAAGCGCCTGACCGGCGAGCAGTTCGTCGACTTCCTCGCCGATTGGGCCGCGCAGTACCCGATCATCACGATCGAGGACGGCATGGCCGAGGACGACTGGACCGGCTGGAAGCAGCTCACCGACCGCATCGGCGACAAGGTGCAGCTGGTGGGCGACGATCTGTTCGTCACCAACCCGCGCATCTTCAAGGATGGCATCGATTCGAAGACCGCGAATGCGATCCTGATCAAGGTCAACCAGATCGGCACGCTGACCGAGACGCTCGAAGCCATCGCGATGGCCGACGCGGCGAAGTACGCGTCGGTCGTCTCGCACCGCTCCGGTGAGACCGAGGACACGACGATCGCCGACATCGCAGTCGCCACCACGGCCACGCAGATCAAGACCGGCTCGCTGTGCCGCAGCGACCGCGTGGCCAAGTACAACCAGTTGCTGCGCATCGAGGAAGCCCTCGGCGCCGGCGCGCGCTACGCCGGCCGCGATGCGTTCGTCTCGCTGACGCGCTGAGCCCGGAGCCGACATCGCCATGCGCGTCCGCGCGTTCCTTCTGGTGCTTCTGGGCCTGGCCGGGCTGCTCGCGTGGCTGCAGTACAGGCTGTGGTTCGGCGTGGGCGGCACCACGCAGGTGGAGGAACTGCGCGGACGCGTCGAGGCGCAGGCGCGCCAGAACGAGGGGCTGCAGCAGCGGAACGACGCGTTGGCGGCCGAGGTCGCCGATCTGAAATCGGGCGAGGCCGCGATCGAGGAGCGCGCGCGGGGTGAGCTGGGCATGATCAAGCCGGGTGAAACCTTTTATCGCGTGGTCGACGATGCGCGGCTCGCGCCGCTTCCGGTCGAGCACGGCCTCGACCCGGACGCGGCGCGGAGCGATCCGCCGTGACCTGGGCCATCGTGCCCGCCGCCGGGCGCGGTGCGCGCTTCGGTGGCGATGTTCCCAAGCAATACCTGCAGGTGGGCGGCCGCAGCGTGCTCGCGCATACGCTCGCCGCGCTGACCGTGCACCCCGGTGTGGCCGGCGTGGTGCTGGTGAGCGGTGCGCACGACACCGTCGAGCACCTGACGGATCTCGACACCGCGACGCACGGCAAGCCGCTGCTGCGCGCGACCGGTGGCGAGACGCGTGCCGATTCGGTGTTCGCGGGCCTGGCGGCGCTGCCCGACACGGTGCGCGCCGACGATTTCGTGCTGGTCCACGACGCCGCGCGTCCGAACCTCGCCCAGGCCGATCTCGACGCGCTGCTCGAGCGCGGTCGCGCCGATCCGGTGGGTGCGATCCTCGCCGCCCCGGTGCGCGACACGCTCAAGCGCGCGGGCGACGACGGCGGCATCGACGGCACCGAGCCGCGCGAGCGCCTGTGGCGTGCGCTGACGCCGCAGCTGTTCCGCCGCCTGCAACTCGCGCGGGCACTCGAGGCCGCGGCCGCGGCCGGAGTCGCCGTCACCGACGAGGCCATGGCGATGGAACGGCAGGGCGCGCGCCCGCTGCTGGTGGAAGGCGCCGACGACAATTTCAAGATCACCACGCCGGCCGATCTGGCCCGTTTCGAATTCGTGCTGGCGCAGCGCCACCGGTGATGCCCGCGCGCGGCGTCGTGCGGCGCGGGCGGCGATCCCGCATCTCCTTTTATCCGAGCGTTCCTCCATGTCTTCAGTTCCCAGCTTCCGTATCGGTCAGGGCATCGACGTCCACGCCTTCGGCGACGGCGACCACGTCATGATCGGCGGCGTGCGCGTGCCGCACAGCCAGGGCGTGCTCGCGCACAGCGACGGTGACGTCGCCCTGCACGCGCTCTGCGACGCGATGCTCGGCGCGCTCGCGCTCGGCGACATCGGTGTGCATTTCCCGCCATCCGACGACCGCTGGAAGGGCGCCGACAGCCGCGCCTTGCTGCGCCACTGCAACGGCTTGCTCGCCGCGCGCGGCTGGCAGGTCGGCAATGCCGACGTCACCGTGATCTGCGAGCGTCCGAAAATCGGGCCGCACGCGCAGGCGATGCGCGAGACGATCGCCGCCGATCTCGGCATCGACGTGGACCGGGTCTCGGTCAAGGCCACCACCAGCGAGCGCCTGGGCTTCACCGGTCGCGGCGAGGGCATCGCCGCGCAGGCGGTGTGCCTGCTCGTCGCGGCATGAACGCGGGCGATGCGCCGCCGCGCGCGCACGGCGACGCGGTGCTGACGGCGACGATCCGCCAGGACGCCGAGGATTTCCGGGTCGATGAACTCGACGCGTTCGCGCCCAGCGGGCAGGGCGAGCACCTGCTGCTCACCATCGAGAAGCGCGGCATGAACACCCAGTTCGTCGCCCGCCTGCTCGCGCAGTGGGCGGGTGTGGACGAGCGCGCGGTCGGTTACGCCGGGCTCAAGGACCGGCACGCGCTGACCACCCAGCGGTTCAGCGTGCAACTGCCGGGGCGTGCCGATCCGGAGAGCGCCGCGCTCGAGGCGATGGCGGCGGGCGCGGGGCAGGGCCTGCGTGTGCTGGCTGCGGCGCGCCATTCGCGCAAGCTGCCGCGCGGCGCACTGGCCGGTAACCGTTTCGTGCTGACGCTGCGCGGGGTCGAAGGCGATGCGGCCGCGATCGACGCGCGTCTGCAACGCATTGCCGATGCGGGTGTGCCCAATTATTTCGGCGAGCAGCGTTTCGGCCACGGCGGCGGCAACACCGCCAAGGCGCTGGCGATGTTCGCTGCGCCGCGCCGGCGGATCGCGCGCGAGCAACGGGCGATGCTGCTGTCGTCGGCGCGCTCGGCGCTGTTCAACCGGGTGCTGGCGGTGCGCGTCGACGCCGGGTCCTGGGCGACGGGGCTCGACGGCGAGGTGTGGATGCTGGCCGGCACGCGCAGTGTGTTCGGACCCGAGGCGCGCAGCGCCGAACTCGATGCGCGCGCCGCCGCGCACGATATCCATCCGACCGCGCCGCTGTGGGGACGCGGCGCGCTGCGCAGCGCCGGCGAGGCGCGCGCCTGCGAGCTTGCGGCGCTGGACGATCCCGAGGCGGCCGCGCTGCGGGCCGGACTCGAACACGCGGGGCTGGAACAGGACCGGCGCGCCACACGCCTGCTGCCGGGCGCGCTGGCGTGGGCGTGGCCCGATGCCGCCACGCTGACGCTGGCGTTCGCGTTGCCGGCCGGCTGTTACGCGACCGCCGTGCTCGCCGAGCTCGGCGCCATCCGCAATGCCGCCGGTCGGATGGAGGCCATGGCGCCGACGGACGGTTGAGCGGGGCGCGCGCGCCGGGTGTAAAGCGGCGGAAGGCCACTGGCGGCCGGTCGCGGAGCAGACGCATGACCATCCGGACACGATGCACGGGGCTCGCACTCCCGATGCTGGCGACGGCCGCGCTGGCCGGATGCGCCACCCAGCCGCCGCGACAGACGAGTGCGCCACCGCCGCGCCCCGGCCTGATGGTGCAGGACACCGACTACATCGCCCAGGTCGAGCGGAAGGCCCTGCGGCGCGGCCTGCAGGTGCAGTGGATCAACCCCCCGACGCGGCGGACGCCACGCACCGATTGACCCCGCGGATCAGCCGGCGACGCGCTGCGCCGGGTCGGTGATGTCGAGTCCGCGCAGGATCACGCCGGCGTGGGTACGGTTGCGCGCGCCGAGCTTCTCGAAGATCGCGGACATGTGCGCCTTGATCGTGCGCTCCTGCACGTCCAGGCGGTCCGCGATCTGCTTGTTGAGCAGGCCCTCGGCCACCAGCGACAGCACCCGGAACTGCTGCGGCGTCAGGCTGGCCAGGCGGGCCGCCAGGTCCATGTCCTCGGGCGCCGACTGCGCATGCGCAACGGCGGCGCGCAGCGCCGGTGGCAGCCACTGCTCGCAGGCCAGCACGGTGCGGATCGCGTCGCGCAGTTCGCCCAGGCCCGCACTCTTGGGGATGTACCCGGCAACGCCGTGGTCGAGGGCGCGGCGCACGACGCGTGGATCCTCGTTCGCCGAGACCAGCACCACCGCCACGGCCGGGAACTGCGCGCGGATCGCCGCGAGGCCGGCCAGACCGTGATTGCCGGGCATGTGCAGGTCCAGCAGCACGAGGTCGACGTCGTCCTCGGCCTCCAGCAGCGCCAGCACGCCGGCCAGCGTTTCGGCCTCGCGGGTGACGACATCGGGCGCGGCATCGGCGGCCGCCCCGCGCAGTGCGGCGCGGAACAGCGGATGGTCGTCGGCGATCAGCAGTTTGGGCATGGGGCGGTGATTCGTGATTGGTGATCTGTGATTCGTGATTCGTGATTCGACCGGGCCGCAGACGCACGGGTGTTCACCAGGTGCAGCGCCTACGAATCACCAATCACGAATCACCCATCATGGCGTTCAAATCACCATAGCAAGCACCGCCGAGGTCCGGGCCTGGTACCAAAGTACGATGGCCGCTGCCCGGTGCACTGCTACGGTGCCTGCATGACCAAGACCCGCATGCTCCGGCCGCTGTGCCTGGCCACCCTCGCGCTTTCGCTCGCCGCCTGTGCCGGCAGCGCCACGCGCGGCGATCCTGCCTCGATCCGCGGAGACGACGCCACCATGTTCACCGCCCAGCGCACCAGCCTGCACCGCGACGGCGACGACCTGCTGACGGCCGGGCTGGGGCTATCCGGCCTGCAGGCGATGGCGCCGCCGGCGTTTGCCGATCCCGAGCGGCCGTCGTCCGCCGAGGTCCGCCGCCGTGCGCTGTGGGCGAACTGGCGCGGCATCGCCGATCTCGCGCCCGGGGGCGGCTACGGCACGCTCTACGGCAGCGTGGCGCCGGTGCCGGGGCGCGAGTTCCACGCCCTGGCCACCGTGCCGGGCGCCGCGCAGCCGCATCGGGTGCTGGTGCAGGTACCGGACGCCTTCGACCGGGCCCGCCGGTGCATCGTGGTCACGGCATCGTCCGGCTCGCGCGGCATCTACGGCGCGATCGCCGTCGCCGGCGCCTGGGGCCTGCCCAAGGGATGCGCCGTCGCCTACACCGACAAGGGTGCAGGCACCGATTACTTCGATGCCGACGCGGGCATTGGGGTTGCGGCCGATGGCACGCCAGCCGGTGATCGCACGCAGAGCGTGTTCGCGCCCGAGGGCGCAGCGCAGGGCATCGCGTTCAAGCACGCGCATTCCGGCGACAATCCCGAGGCCGACTGGGGGCGGCACGTGCGCCAGACGGCGGAGTTCGCGCTGCAGGCGCTGGGCGAGGCGTATCCGGACGATGCGCCCTTCGATTTCGCCAGCACGCGTGTCATCGCGGTCGGCATCTCCAACGGCGGCGGCGCGGTGCTGCGCGCAGCGGAGCTCGACGGCGACTGGCTCGATGCCGTGGTCGCTGGCGAGCCCAGCGTGCTGGTCGATGCGCCAAGCGCGCGTTCGCTCTACGACTACACCACCGAGGCCGCGCTGCTGATGCCGTGCGCGCTGCTCGCGCTCGACGCCTTGCCGCAGCCGCCGCTGACCGCCCAGGTGGCGCCGCTGTGGGCCACGCGCTGCGCCTCGCTGCGCGCGGCCGGTCTGGTCGACGGCACTGGGGCCGCATCCCAGTCGCAATCCGCGCTGGCGATCCTGCGCGGCAACGGCTGGACGGACGGTGCCCTGCGCGCCGGCGCGCTGTCGGTCGGTTTCGATCTGTGGCGTGCGGTCGCCGTGACCTATGCCTCGGCCTACGGCCGGTACTCCGCCGACGCGCATCCCTGCGGATACCGGTTTTCCGCCCAAGGCGCAGACCTCTCGCCCCGGACTGCCACCGCCGCCGAGCGCGCGGCCTGGTGGAGCGACGGCAGCGGGATTCCGCCGGGCGCGGGCGTCGGCATCGTGGATCCGGGCGCGGCCGGCGCCGATCCCGCCCTGTCGGGTCTGCAGTGCCTGCGCGCGCTGGCCGTCGGTGACGGCGCCGATGCGCGCCGCGTGCAGGCGGGCATCGCCGAAACGCGTGCGGGTCTGCCGCGCCGCGGGCTGCCGGTCGTCGTCGTGCACGGTGTCGACGACGGTCTGATTCCGATGGCGTTCTCCAGCAAGCCGTACGTGGACCGCGCACAGGCCGCGGGGCGCGACGTGCACTTCTGGCAGGTGCCGCATGCGCAGCATTTCGACGGCTTTCTCGCGCTGCCCGACTACGCCGCGCGCTACGTGCCGCTGTTGCCCTACGTGTACGCCGCGCTGGACCAGGTGGACGCCCACCTCGACGGTGGGCCGTCGCCGCGGGACACGACGGTGAACAGTGCACCGCGCGGCAATGCGCCGCTGGCCGCGCGCCATCTCGCGCTTCCGGCGTCGACACCGGCGCGCTGACAGGCGCCGCAGCCGGTATTCCGACGATCCGTCTCCTGCCCGGACTTGTGTGAGGCTTCGTTAGTAGTAATACTACTAACCATGAACCTGTCGACCACCCAGCGCGCCATTCTCGAACTGATCGGCGAACGCATCGAGGCCGAGGGCATGCCGCCCTCGCAGACCGAGATCGCGCGGGCTTTCGGCTTCAGTGGCGTCCGCGCCGCGCAGTACCACCTCGACGCGCTCGAAGCGGCCGGCGCCATCGAGCGTCTGCCGGGCCGGGCGCGCGGCATTCGCCTGCGGGTGGCTCCGCAGGCGGCACAGCCTCTGCCGCCGCTGGGTGACGGGCATGCGGATGCGCTGCGTCTGCCGGTGCTCGGCCAAGTCGCCGCGGGGCTGCCCATCGGCGCGGACATCGGCTCGGACGATTACGTCGTTCTCGACCGCGTGCTGTTCTCGCCGTCGCCCGATTACCTGCTCAAGGTCAAAGGCGATTCGATGCGCGACGAAGGCATCTTCGAAGGCGACCTGATCGGCGTGCACCGCACCCGCGATGCGCGTTCGGGCCAGATCGTCGTCGCCCGGCTGGACGATGCGATCACCGTCAAGCTGCTGAAGATCGGAAAGGACCGGATCCGCCTGTTGCCGCGCAATCCCGACTACGCGCCGATCGACGTCTCGCCCGATCAGGACTTCGCGATCGAAGGCCTGTATTGCGGCCTCGTGCGGCCGAACCGGTGAGTCGGTGCGCTGCCCATCGCAGCCGCGGTATTTCCCGACCGGCCTGCGCCCGATCCGCCAATGACCCGCTGGCGCCCCGGGCTCTAGCGTCGACATCGCCACGCCACAGCGTCGCAGCCTGTGCGATCCGCGCCTGCGACGATGCGTCCCACACACCGGAACACGAATGACAAGGACCATCACGATGGACGAGAACAAGAAGCGCGCCCTTTCCGCCGCCCTGAGCCAGATCGAAAAGCAGTTCGGCAAGGGATCGGTGATCCGCATGGGCGATCGTGCGTCGGAGGTGGTGCCGGTGATTCCCACCGGCTCGCTGCAGCTCGATCTCGCGCTCGGTATCGGTGGCCTGCCGCGCGGCCGCGTGATCGAGGTCTACGGCCCGGAATCCTCCGGCAAGACCACGCTGACGCTGCAGACGATCGCGCAGTGCCAGAAGATGGGCGGCGTCGCCGCCTTCATCGACGCCGAGCATGCGCTCGATCCCACCTATGCCGCCAAGCTGGGCGTGAATGTCGAAGATCTGCTGGTCTCCCAGCCCGATACCGGCGAACAGGCGCTCGAAATCGCCGACATGCTGGTGCGCTCCAATTCGGTGGACATGGTGGTCATCGACTCGGTCGCCGCGCTCACGCCGCGGGCGGAAATCGAAGGCGAGATGGGCGACCAGCTGCCGGGTCTGCAGGCCCGCCTGATGAGTCAGGCCCTGCGCAAGCTCACCGGCAACATCAAGCGCAGCAACTGCATGGTGTTCTTCATCAACCAGCTGCGCATGAAGATCGGCATCATGATGCCGGGCCAGAGCCCCGAGACCACCACCGGCGGCAACGCGCTGAAGTTCTACGCCTCGGTCCGTCTCGACATCCGTCGCATCGGCGCGATCAAGAAAGGCGACGAGATCATCGGCAACCAGACCCGCGTCAAGGTCGTCAAGAACAAGATGGCGCCGCCGTTCAAGCAGGTCGTCACCGAGATCCTCTACGGCGAGGGCATCAGCCGTGAGGGCGAGCTGATCGACATGGGCGTGGAGGCCAAGCTGGTCGAGAAGGCCGGCGCCTGGTACAGCTGCGGTGACGAGCGGATCGGGCAGGGCAAGGAGAACGCGCGCCAGTACCTCAAGGACAATCCGGAGGTCGCGGCTCGCATCGAGGCCGGCATCCGTGAGCGCCTGTTGCCGACCGCAGTCGCGGTGATGGATGAAGAAGACGACGTCGAGTAATGGCCGCTCGTCGGCGGTGATCGGGGCGGAATCGCCGGTCACCACGCAGCCCAACGAGGACGCCGGCGCAGATCATGCGCCGGCGTCGCCGCGTCGGCGCCGACGCGAGACGACACCGGCCCAGCGTGCGCTCGGGCTGCTGGTGCGTCGGGAGCATTCGAAGCCCGAGCTTCAGCGCAAGCTGGTCGCCCGCGGCATCGCCGACGGCGAGGCCGAGGCGGCGGTCGCGGCCATGGCCGAGGCCGGCTGGCAGGACGATGCGCGCTTCGCCGCCAGCCTTGCCCGGAACCGGGCGACGAGCGGCTACGGGCCGGTGCGCATCGAAGCCGAGCTCGCCACCCACGGCCTGCCTGCCGAGGTCATCGCCGGCGCATTCCGGACGCTGGAAGACGAGGGCGAGGCGGACTGGCCCGCGCGCGCGCTCGACCTGCTCGCGCGACGCTTCGATGCCGACGTGCTGGCCGACGACATCCTCGCCCGGCGCAAGGCAGGGGATTACCTGCTGCGCCGGGGGTTCGGCGCCGAGGTGCTGCGCGCGGCGATCCGGCAGTTCTGCGGGCGCTGAGCGCGCGTCGGCGCCCTCGCGCGCGGCGCGCCATTCCCCGCCATGCGCGGGCAGGAGGGCCGGTCGGCCTGCTACCCTTTGCCGATTGGGCGACAGCGTCGCGCCGACCCGCCCGAAGGCGGCGGGCCGTGGCGCATGCCCGTTTTCGTCAACGCCAGGCCTATGACCACGCAGACCCCGACCAGCACCGCGCAGATCCGCGCCGATTTCCTCGAGTTCTTCAAAGGCAGGGGGCACACCATCGTGCCGTCGGCGCCGCTGGTGCCGGGCAACGACCCCACGCTGATGTTCACCAACTCGGGCATGGTCCAGTTCAAGGACGTGTTCCTGGGCGCCGAGAAGCGCAGCTACGTGCGCGCCGCCGACGTCCAGCGCTGTCTGCGCGCCGGTGGCAAGCACAACGATCTCGACCAGGTCGGCTACACCGCGCGGCACCACACCTTCTTCGAGATGCTCGGCAACTGGTCCTTCGGCGACTACTTCAAGAAGGACGCCATCGCCTGGGCCTGGGAACTGCTGACGCAGGTCTGGAAGCTGCCGGCCGACCGCCTGCTGGTCACCGTCTACCACACCGACGACGAGGCCTATGCGCTGTGGCGCGACATGGTCGGCGTGCCGGAAGACCGCATCGTCCGCATCGGCGACAACAAGGGCGCACCGTTCGCCTCGGACAACTTCTGGCAGATGGCCGATACCGGCCCCTGCGGCCCCTGCACCGAGATCTTCTACGACCACGGCCCAGCCCATTTCGGCGGTCCGCCGGGCTCGCCCGACGAGGACGGCGACCGTTTCATCGAAATCTGGAACCTCGTCTTCATGCAGTTCGACAAGCAGCCCGACGGTACGCTGCTGCCGCTGCCGGCACCCTGCGTCGATACCGGCATGGGCCTGGAGCGTCTGGCCGCGATCCTGCAGGGCGTGCACAGCAATTACGAGATCGATCTGTTCCAGGCGTTGATCCGCAAGGCCGGCGAGCTGACCGGCACGACCGATCTGGAGAACAAGTCGCTGCGCGTGATCGCCGATCACATCCGCGCCTGCAGCTTCCTGATCGTCGACGGCGTACTGCCGTCCAACGAGGGGCGCGGCTACGTGCTCCGCCGGATCATCCGCCGCGCGCTGCGTCACGGCTGGATGCTCGGCGTGCGCCGGCCGTTCTTCAGCGCCATGGTCGCCACGCTCGACGCCGTGATGGGCGAGGCCTACCCCGAGCTGCGTGAGAAGCGCGATCTGGTCGAGCGCGCATTGCGGGCCGAGGAGGACCGCTTCGCCGAAACCCTGGACGCCGGCATGCGCATCTTCGACGAGATCGCGACCCGCAGCCAGGGCGCGATTCCGGGCGAGGACGCGTTCCGGCTCTACGACACCTATGGTTTTCCGCTGGATCTGACGGCCGACATCGCGCGTGAGCGCGGGCTCGAGGTCGATATGGCCGGCTTCGACGCCGCGATGCAGCGTCAGCGCGACACCGCCCGCGCCGCGGGCAAGTTCGCCTCCAGCGCCGGTCTGCCGGCCGACCTCGTCGCACAGCTTTCGCCCACCGTATTCGAAGGCTACGACGCGACCGACGCCTCCGGCCTGGAGGTCGTGGCATTGCTGCGCGACGGGCGCCCGGTCGACGCGATTGACGCCGGCGACGAAGCCGTGGTGATCCTCGACCGCACGCCGTTCTACGGCGAATCCGGCGGCCAGGTCGGCGACACCGGCACGCTCGATGCCGACGGTGTGCGCTTCGACGTCGACGACACGCAGAAGTTCGCCGGCCAGTTCCACGGCCACGTCGGCCGGCTGACCGCCGGTACGCTGCGTCGCGGCGACCGCCTGCGCGGCGCGGTGGACGATGCACGGCGCGCCAGCATCCTGCTCAACCACAGCGCCACGCATCTGCTGCACGGGGCGCTGCGCGATCTGCTCGGTACCCACGTCGCCCAGAAGGGCTCGCTGGTCGCACCGGAGCGCCTGCGCTTCGACTTCTCGCACTTCCAGCCGGTGACCGGTGAGGAGCTCGGCGAGATCGAACGCCGGGTCAATGTCGAGGTGCGTGCCAACCACCCGGTCACGATCGAGCAGATGGACATGCAGTCCGCACTCGACGCCGGCGCGATGGCGCTGTTCGGCGAGAAGTACGGCGAGCGCGTGCGCGTGGTGACGATGGGGAACTCGGTCGAACTGTGCGGCGGCACCCATGTCGACCGCACCGGCCGCATCGGCCTGTTCAAGCTGGTTTCCGAAGGTGGCGTCTCGGCGGGTGTACGCCGGATCGAGGCGCTGACCGGACAGGCGGCGCTGGATCACGTGCGCGCCGAGGAAGAGCGCCTGCGCCAGGCCGCCGGCCTGCTCGGCGGCACTGCGGCCGATGTCGGCGACCGCGTGCGTGCGCTGCTCGATCGTCAGAAGCAGCTGGAACGCGAGCTCGACGCGCTCAAGGCCAAGGCGGCCAGCGGCGCGACGTCGGACCTGGCCGCGGGTGCGGTCGATGTCGCCGGGCTGAAGGTCGTGGCCGCGCGGATCGAAGGGCTCGACGCCAGGGCCCTGCGGGACGCGGTGGACCGTCTCAAGCAGCAGCTGGGTGATGTCGTCGTGGTGCTGGCCGGCGCCAACGATGGCAAGGCGGCGCTGGTGGCGGGCGTCGGCGGTGCCGCGGCGGGCCGGGTCAAGGCGGGTGAGCTGCTGTCTGAGATCGCCGGCCGGATCGGCGGCAAGGGCGGCGGCCGCCCGGATCTCGCCCAGGGCGGCGGCGAGGACGGTCCGGCCCTGCAGGCAGCGCTCGCGGACGTGGGGCGCTGGGTCGCCGAGCGGGCCGGTTAAGCGCGCGATAAACACGTTCCGGCGGCGGTTGACCCGCCGTCCGCCGCAGGACATCCTTTCCCGTTACACAGTGGCCTGTAATCGGTTTCCAATGGTCGAGAACGGTCCGAATTGCAGTCCATGCCGCCACGACAGCGTGTCGGCCCGAGGAGATTCCCAATGTTGATTCTGACCCGACGTGTCGGCGAGACGCTGATGATTGGAGACTCCGTCTCCGTGACCGTCCTGGGCGTCAAGGGCAACCAGGTGCGCATCGGCATCAACGCGCCGAAGGACGTGTCGGTGCATCGCGAGGAGATCTATCAGCGCATCCATCGCGAGGGTGCGGACGAGCACGCGGACGGCGACGCGCAAGAAAGTTTGCCGCAGGCGAGGTGACCCGGTATCCTTCGCACCTCGCTCGAATGTCACACCTCGAGCGGGTTGCTACGGAGAGTTGCCCGAGTGGCTGAAGGGGCTCCCCTGCTAAGGGAGTATGGGGCTTAAAACTCCATCGAGGGTTCGAATCCCTCACTCTCCGCCACTGCTTGATTCGATCGGATTCCCGCGGGAATCAGCGAAAAAAATCTCGCAGAGCGGTTGACGAAACACAGGTTCTTCTGCAAAATTCCGCTTCTGTTCCACGCGCCCGTAGCTCAGTTGGATAGAGCACCAGGCTACGAACTTGGGGGTCGGAGGTTCGAATCCTTCCGGGCGCGCCAGAACACACAGGAAAGCCAGCGACGCGTCGCTGGCTTTTTTGTGTGCGCGTGGTGTGCCCGGCGTGGGCTCCGTTGAGATCGCACCGGACGGCGCATGCCGCGAAGCGATCCGGATGGTGTCGGCGTCGCGGTCTGTCGACGCGTCGAGACGATGTGCCGGGCGGGACCGCGCACCCTTCGGTGCGATGGATCCGTGCATGGGTGCATGTGCGCGATGCCGGCATCGACGCGGGCGCGGGAGGGCGCTGGCGTAGCGTTGGCACGACGATCGGGGCGGCACCGTCGGGGCGTCAGACAGCGCCGTCGGTGTGGTGGCACGGGTCGCGCCCGTGATGACGTCGGCGATCTGGAACGCCCAGCCTGCTCGCCGGTCGCGGGCGCGCGCGCTGCGACCCGGATGTCGGGGCGTCATCGGCGCGGAAGGCGGCCGCGACTGCAGGCGACGCGTCCCGGCGGGCGCGTCCGGCCGTGAACCGCCGGGCTCAGAGCCGCGCGTCGGCCTCGGCGAGTGCCGCCTTGACGTCGAACAACACTGCGCCGGGCTTGCCCAGCGCACGGATGCCGGCGCTGCCCAGCGCGATGAACTGGGCGTGCGGCACCGCCAGGATCATCGCGTCGTAGGTCTGCGCTGCAGGCTCGGCGACCAGCGCCAGACCGTGCTCGGCCTGTGCGTACGCCGGCGCGACCCAGGGGTCGTGCACGTCGACCTCCACGCCGTAACTGCGCAGTTCGGCGACCACGTCGACCACGCGCGTATTGCGCAAGTCCGGGCAGTTCTCCTTGAACGCAAGCCCCAGCACCAGCACGCGCGCGCCGGAGGTCTGCAGACCTCGACGGTGCATCAGTTTGACCACGCGCTGGGCCACGTGCAGCCCCATGCTGTCGTTGATGCGACGGCCGGCGAGAATGACTTCCGGGTGATAGCCGATCTCCTGCGCCTTGTGGGTCAGGTAATACGGGTCCACGCCGATGCAATGCCCACCGACCAGGCCCGGCCGGAACGGCAGGAAATTCCACTTCGTTCCGGCCGCCTCGAGGACTTCATGCGTGTCGATGCCGAGGCGCTCGAAGATCAGCGCGAGCTCGTTGACCAGGGCGATGTTGACGTCGCGCTGGGTGTTCTCGATGACCTTGGCGGCCTCGGCGACGCGGATGCTCGACACACGATGCGTCCCCGCCTCGACGATGTCGCGATACAGCGCATCGACGAACTCCGCTGAATCCGGGCACGAGCCCGCGGTCACCTTCAGGGTGTTTTCCAGGCGATGCAGTTTGTCGCCGGGGTTGATGCGCTCGGGGCTGTAGCCCACGTGGAAATCCTCGCGGAAGCGCAGCCCGGAGGCCGCTTCGAGGATCGGCACGCAGATTTCCTCGGTTGCGCCGGGATACACGGTGGATTCGAAGATCACCACGTCGCCGCGGCCGAGCGCGGATCCGACCGCGCGGCTGGCGCTCTCCAGCGCCGAGAGATCCGGGCGCTTGTAGGCGTCGACCGGAGTCGGCACGGTGACGATGTGCACGTTGCAGGCGCCGAGATCATCGGCGTCGGCGCTGTAACGCAGATGCGCGGCTGCGCGCAGATCGTGCTCGGAAAGTTCGCGCGTGTGGTCGTGGCCCCTGCGCAGGCCGTCGATGCGCTCGCGATCGATGTCGAAGCCCAGCGTCGGATGACGGCGTCCGAACGCCACCGCGAGCGGCAGGCCCACGTAACCCAGGCCGACGATCGCGATGCGGATGTCGTCACGTGCGGGTAGCGCTGCGCTCATTGCGTCGGTTCACCATCGGAAAGGGCCGGCGCAGTGTAGCGGACGCGTCGGTGCCTAACCGATGCGCGTCAGTCGCTGCGGGTCAGCCACTCGACGACGGCGTCGGGCCGTTTCATCCATGCGAAGTGATCGGCTGCTACGCCCAGCGCCGCCGCATCCAGCGATACGACCGCGGGCACGGACATCCCGAGCTTCGAGAGCAGGAAGTGCAGCGACGACGGCGGCCCCAGCCAGTCGGCCTGCAGGCAGACCGCGCGCACCGGCACGTCGATACGCGCGAGCGCCGCGTCGAGGTCGACCTCCAGCCCGGCTGCGCGGTAGGACCCGGTGATCCCGCTGCGGCTCCAGTCGGCGATCACGCCGGGTGCCTCGTTGCCGGCGAAGCCGAGGCGGCGCCCCGGAAGCACGCCGCGCACACGTGACAGCCAGGCCATGAAGCGGTACAGCGGCGGCAGTGCATAGCGCTGCGGCACCGGAAACGCACGCCAGTACGGTGCACCGCTCGCGACCAGCCACAAGGCGCCGACGCCGTCGGGCTGGCGCGCGAGGTGGCAGCACGCCAGCTGTCCGCCGAGACTGTGCCCGCCGATGACCGGCGCGAGACCGGCGGTCGCAGCGCGCATGGCGCGTGCGCTGGTCGCGATGTCCTCGTCGAGCAGTTCGCGATAGCCCCAGTCCGCGCCGCCGCCGGCGCGCAGCCCACTCGAGCCGATGCCGCGCCATTCGTGCAGGAACACCGCGACGCCGCGCGCGGCGAGTCGTTCGGCGAACGGCAGATAGTGCTTCGCAGGCACGCCCATCGCGGGCAGCCAGAGCAGGGCGCGATCGGCGTCGTCGGGAATCCGGGCGATCAGTTCGTAGCGGTGACCGTCGGCCGTGACCAACGTCTCGAGACGCGATGCCGCCGTGCTCATCGCGTCCGCGGCGCGAGATGGCCGAGCACGCTGACGTCGCCGCGTCCGGGTCGGTATGCCGCGCGCATCGCCGCATGCACGTAGTCGATCGCGGCGCGGCAGGCGTCGGCCGGCGCTTCGCCGCGCGCGATGCGCGCAGCGATCGCGGACGACAGCGTGCAGCCGGTGCCGTGGCCGTCGACCGCCAGCCGCGGCCCGCGGTGCGCGAAACGTGTTGCCGGGTCGGCGTAGCGATCGACGACGGTGTCGCCTTCGTCCAGGTGGCCGCCCTTGAGCAGGACGCCGTGCGCACCCAGGCCGCGCAGCGCCTCGAGCGCGACGTCGGCGGCCGCGGCGTCGACGATCGGACGGCCGAGCAGCAATTCGGCCTCGGGAATGTTGGGCGTCAGCACCGTCGCCCGCGGCACCAGTCGGGTGCGCAGCGCATCGAGGGCGTCGTCATCGAGCAGCTTGGCGCCGGAGGTCGCGATCATCACCGGATCCAGCACCACCGCCGCACCGGGCTGCGCATCCAGTGCATCGGCCACCGCGTGCACGATGTCGGCCGTCGCCAGCATGCCGATCTTCACCGCGCGGATCTCGAAATCGTCGAAACAGGCATCGATCTGCGCCTGCAGGAAGGTCACCGGCGGCGCGTGCACGGCGGTGACGCCGCGCGTGTGCTGCGCGGTCAGCGCGGCGATCGCCGACAGGCCGTGGATATCGTGGGCGGCGAAGGTTTTCAGATCCGCCTGGATACCGGCGCCGCCGCCCGAGTCGGAGCCGGCGATCGTCAGGACGGAGACGGGGCGTGGGACGGAAGCGTTCATGCGGCCATTGTGCCTGCTCGGCCGTGGCGGACGCTGCTCAGGTGGAGCGTTCCGGCGCGACGCCGCGCCACTGGCGATAGGCGGCGTAGCCCAGGCCGGTGGCACCGGTGAGCGCGGCCGGCACCAGAAGCGCGTGGTAGCGGACGTGTCCGAACAGCCAGGCGCCGATCAGGCCGCCGACCAGGAAACCCGTGATGATCAGCGCGCTCAGCGCCAAGCGCCGCACCGGCAGCGGAAGGCCGCGCAGCAGATGGCCGAGCCCGATGCCCAGATCGGTGAACATGCCGCTCAGATGCGTGGTGCGCACGAGCGCGCCGCTGTAGGTGGTGACCATCGCGTTCTGCAGGCCGCAGGCCATGGCCGCGAGCAGGGCGCCGAGCAGATGGACGCGTTCGAACGCCGGGACCGCGATGGCGAGCAGCAGGGCCTCGAGCGCAAGCGCCACCCCGTAGCGCCGGCCCAGGCGCAGCGTGTCGTCCTGCAGGATCAACCCGCTGAGCGTGGCCCCGGCGCAGAACGCCAGCACCACCGCGCACAGGTGCGCGACGGTGCGCCAGTCGTGCTGCACCAGCGCCGCGCCGAGCAGGCTGGTGGTGCCGGTCAGGTGGCTCACTGCCTGGTGCTCGAAGCCGAGATAGCCGACCACGTTGACCATGCCCGCAACGCAGGCCAGCGCCACGGCACCGATCCACACCCAGGCCGGCAAGCGCATGCCCACGTCAGCGGTGCCGCCGTGCGTCGACCGCCGAACGGGTGCGCGGATGATCCCGACGCGCGACGTGCGCCCTCGCACGGGCACCATCCGGCGCCGTGACGCGTGGGCCCGCGCAATCGCTGCGGCGGCGCCGCTGCGTGCGGCATCCACTCGCTGCACATGGACCCTGCGGCCCTCCGGTCAGCCGCAGGGCCCGTTCCATCACAGCACCTCGGACGCGAAGTCGGCCAAACGCGAACGCTCACCCCGGCGCAGGGTGATGTGCGCGCTGTGCGCCCACTGCTTGAAGCGGTCCACCGCGTAGGTCAGGCCCGAGGTCGTCTCGGTGAGATACGGGGTGTCGATCTGCTCCACGTTACCGAGGCACACGATCTTCGTGCCCGGACCCGCGCGCGTGACCAGCGTCTTCATCTGCTTGGGCGTGAGGTTCTGGGCTTCGTCGAGAATCAGGTAGCGCGACAGGAAGGTGCGCCCGCGCATGAAGTTCATCGAGCGGATCTTGATGCGCGATGCGAGAAGATCGTTGGTCGCCGCGCGCCCCCAGCTGCCGCCGTCCTGGTTGTGGGTGAGCACTTCGAGGTTGTCGGTCAACGCGCCCATCCACGGCGTCATTTTTTCCTCCTCCGTGCCGGGCAGGAAACCGATGTCCTCGCCGACGCTGACCGTCGCGCGGGTCATGATGATCTCGCGGTAGCGCTGCTGGTCCATCGTCTGCGCCAGGCCTGCAGCCAGCGCCAGCAGGGTCTTGCCGGTGCCTGCGGTGCCGAGCAGGGTGACGAAATCGACATCGGGGTCCATCAGCGCATTGAGCGCGAAGTTCTGCTCCCGGTTGCGCGCGAGAATGCCCCAGACCGCGTGCTGGTTGTGGCGGAAATCATCGACGATCTGCAGGGTCGCGCGTCCGTTCTCCACGCCGACCACGCGGAACTCCGATTCCTCGTCGCCTGGCAGATAGAGAAACTGGTTGGGATACCAGTCGTCGTTCGCATCGGCCGCCAGCTCGTAGAAGGTGCGACCGCGATCGGTCCACGAGCGCAGGTCCTTGCCGTGGCGCGCCCAGAAATCCTCCGGGAGCGCGGTGGCGCCTGTATAGAGCAGGCTGAAATCGTCGAGCGCGCGGTCGTTCTCGTAATCCTCGTTGGGGATGCCCGCGATGGCGGCCTTGATGCGGAGATTGATGTCCTTGGAGACGAACACCACCGGGTAGTCGGGTTCGGTGCGCAGCAGGTCGAGAATCGCGCCCAGGATGCGGTTGTCCGGCGCGGCCACGCCGAAGGAGGTGGGGTCCTCGGCCGGGACCGTGGTCTGGAAGCGCAGCTTGCCCACACTCTGGCCACCGCGCAGTTGCAGGCCCTGCGGGCGCTGCAGCGGCAGCCCGGACGCGATGTGATCGCTGCCCGCCGCTTCGATCAGTTCGTTGATGAAACGGCTCACCTGCCGCGCATTGCGGCTGGCCTCGCTGGTGCCCTTCTTGCCGTTGTCGAGCTCCTCGATCACCTGCATCGGCAGATAGACATCGTGCTCCTCGAACTTGAACAGCGCGGTGGGGTCGTGCATCAGCACGTTGGTGTCGAGAACGTAGACGCGCTTGCCTTGGGTCATCATCGGCGTGTCGGAAATCCTTGAGAGAGGGAAGAACACGGCGTGTCGGCGCCGCGCAACACACACGCACACGGCCGCATCGCCTGACCCCGTGGAGCGGAGTGGCGACGCGGACGGGTCGGGGCGGCTGTCACTGGGCCGTGGCAGCCTTCAGGGCATCGAGCACGGCCTGGGCATGGCCCGGCACGCGCACCTTGCGCCATTCGGCCGCGATGCGGCCGTCGGGATCGATCAGGAACGTGCTGCGCTCGACACCGAGCACCGTTCGACCGTACATGTTCTTCTCGCGAATCACGTCGAACGCGC
>VFQP010002031.1_pt1 | contig 24066 bp, 17 predicted proteins | sample 3512351 | NCBI WGS metagenome assembly VFQP01 (sample SAMN10412372, study PRJNA504923) | tailings metagenome | isolation source: Relicate 1 Philex TSF1 revegetated site | place: Philippines: Tuba, Benguet | collected 2017-08-29
GCGGCGACGGCACCGCCAGCTTGGGCGCCTGCTGCAGCATGGCCGCCAGCGTGACGTGCCCCACGTCCAGCGAGTCCGTCACGCCGGGGGGCGGCGGCGCCGGCGCCGACGACGCGCGCGACGAGGCCGACGCCGCCCGCGCGGGCCCCTCGCCGTCACCAGGCTCATCGGCGCGCTGGGGGTGGTTGTCCTTGGGCGGCGGCGTCGGGGCGCCGGCGGCGGCGGCGTCGGGGCTGGCGAGTGCGCTGCTGGGTGCGCTGGTGCCAGCGCCCTGGAGGGGGACAGGCGTGCTTGGGTAGCTGTGCTCGCCGTCGTAGGGGGTGGGCTCTGGGGGCTCGGCGGGCATGGCCAGGGGCTTGGGCAGGGCTGCCCGGGTGGGCGAGCCGGTGCCGGGGGCGGGGGCGGGCGCCTGGGCGGGCGCGGCGGGCTGCTCGTGGAGCGGTCCAGCGGTGGGTGGCGCGGTGGCTGCTGGGGTGGGGCCGGTGGCGGCGGGCAGGGCGAGGGCGGCTGGGCCGGTGCCTCCCTCCGACGCCAGGGGACCCCGCATGCCTGCAAATGCGAGCAGAAAGCGGGACGAGGCGCGTTGATTGATCGCGCGAACAAAGCGAGGAGGGCGCAAGAGATGTGTGCAGGCGCGTGTATACAAACGGCGCCTCTCACGCTGGATGGTGGAGCCGATGCTGATGGCGTCGTCCTCCAGGTGCCGGTGCGCCCCCAAGGCCATCAAACTCGCCGGCCACGCCCCGCCCGGCCCTGCGCCAGGCGCCGCCGCGCCGCCCACCGACCCCCCGCGCGGCTGCGCGCCCCCGCCGCTGCCCGTGCCGCCCCCCGCCGCCGCCGCGCCACCGCCGCTCCCCGCCCGCGCGTGCAGCGTCAGCTGCGACCGGCCCTCCCACGCGGGCCCGGCCCTCGCCCCGCCGCCCGTCGCCGCCCCGTCGCCGCCCTCCTGGGAGCCCCTCCCCGCCAGCAGGGCGGGCATGGGGTCCCCACTGCTGATGCGCCCCATGGTGAGCACGCTGCCCGGGCGGTGGCTGTCGCGCACGCTGAAGAGCGACAGGCTGGCCTCCGACCCACCGCCCGCCGACTCGTCAGACACGCGCGCCGAGCGGCGCTGCAGGCGACTGCCGGGCAGTGGCTGCGCCGCGTGGGGCGGCGGTGCGCCGTCGGCGGCCCCGCTTGGCTTCGGGAGGTGCGAGGAGGGGCCGGCGGCGCCGGTGGGGGCCGCCGCCGCCGCCGCGGCGTGCGCTGCGCCGTCGTCCTGCGGCGGAGGCTCTGGGGCAGCTCCGGGCGCGGCGGGGGCAGCGAGGTGCGGGTGCTGCGGCGCAGGGCTCGCGTAGGGCGGCGGGGGGATCGCGGGGACGGCGCCGTAGGTGGTGGGGTGGTGCAGGTGCGGGGACCAGGCCGCCGCCACGTGCGCCGGGCCCCAAACAGGGTGGGCCTGCGCCATCATGTGCATGGCGGCCAGGGCCGGGTGCGGCAGGGCGGCGTGAGGTAGTTCTGAGGGGGGCGGCGGCGCCCACGCCACCCGCCCGTCAGGCAGCGGCACCGGCTGCCACCCTGCCGGCGCTACGGGTGCTGCGGGCGCGTGCCCCGGGTGCTGTGCGTGGCGTGGCTGGTGCTGCGGGTGCGTCCCCGCGCTCCCGTCAACGCTGCTGAGGCCGCCCCAGGTGGACGCGCCGTCGCCGCTGCCGCTGGCGCCGCCCCGCGGGGATGCGGCGTCGCGGGGCGGCGAGGCGGCGTCGCGGGCGGCGCGCAGGGCCGTGGCGTGCTGCGCCAGGCGGGCCTCGCGCTCGAGCCGCGCCTGCGCCTGCTGCAGCTGCTGCTGCATGGCCACCAGCTCCCTGCGCGCTAGGACGGGGACGAGCGGCGGGCAAAGCTGCGTCTCTCTCAGGTGTGTGAGTGGGGCCACCGTGCGGAGAGCGGGGCGTGTGCGTGCGGGCACGGCAATAGGGGCGAGGGCCCCGAACAGTCGTCCCGGCTGAATGCATGCAGCATCAACATCCGCAGCAGCGGGGCGAGCCGCACCGTTCGTGCAGCAGCTGCTGCGCCCTCAGGTGCACGGCCTGCATGCGCGCGGCGTGCGCCCTGAGGTACTCGCCCTGCCTCTGCGCCGCCGTGGTGAGGTAGCTGTGCTTGGCCACGCGGAACTGCGGACAGGAGAGCGCAGGAGGTGTGCGTCGCGAGGAGTGAGTCCATGCCTGCGTGTGTGCGCACTGGGGCGGCTTCCCCTGGACGCATGCGCTCGCCTCTGCTCGCTTGACGATGTCTTCTGCGGACTGCGCCTGCCCGCCGGCGCCGTGCTTGAGCAGCTGGTGCAGCTGCTGCCGGATGGCCGTGTTGCGCTGCGCCGCCGCCGCGTCGTGCTTCTGTTGCTTGGCCTGCACGCAGTGCAAGCACGCTTGCCGTGCATTTCACTCAAACAGCACGAAGGAGCACGAGAGGAGAGGCGCGGGCCACGAGGTGGGTCACATCGCACCTTGAGCGCCCGCAGCGAGTAGCTGCTGTGCCCGCCCGCGTTGACCATGGATTCCACGACGGTGCGCCTGTGGCGCAGCCTCTCCAGCTCCAGCGCCAGCAGCGGCGTGGCCCCGGGCAGGCCATCCGCGTCGGGTGCAGTCGCGCCGTGGCCGCTGCTCCAGCCGCCGTGGCCACTGGCCACGCCCTGCCCGCTGTACAGCATGCCAGCTGCATGGTGGTGGTGCTCCTGAAGGCGCTGCTGGCCCAGCAGGTGCGAAGCCATCGTGAGCGGTTGTTGCGCTAGCGTCGAGCGCTGAGAGCAACGCGCTACATCCGCACGGCGACGAGCACTACGCTGCGCGACACGCTCTGGTTTTGCTGTCGTGCGCGCGCATGTCTTCGCTCGCTTTGCGCTGCGCACGCCATCCAAGGGCGAAGCGCACGCCATGAAGCTCGTTCTCGCTCGCGCATTCACGCCGTCTTGGTGGGCTTGCAGAAGGGGAGCTTGCGCACAACGCGTCACGACCGGACAGAGCAGGCTCAGGGCGCCTCACACGCCCATCCCGACGACGCCTCCACCCCCCAGCGCGCGGCCCACCGCCCGCAGCAGCACAGGCGCACAGCTGCTGGCGGCGGCCACTTGGGGCAGAGAGCGAAGAGGCACGCCAGGGAAGAAGCGAGGCGCCTGCGAGCAGAGCAGCAGCGCAGGTGAACAGGGGGGGCGAGATCGCGTGATGCATGACGGGCCACGGCGCCCGCCCCAAGGGGCCCTGGCCACACCCACCCACCCACAGGCTGCGGCCCCTCTTCCTCACCCTGAGCTTGTGGCCCGGTGTGGGGCGCGCGGCGCGCTTAGCGGCCCTTGAGGTACTCCTGCAGCACGGACAGGCCCTCCGACTCCTCGCCGTAGTCGGTCACGACGGCGCACGAGCAGGCCACCACGTTCTTGGCGTTGCCGTCGCTGTCGATGCGGCACAGGCCGGCAATCTCGCCCAGCTGCAGCTTGGTGGGCACGCTGATGAGGTTGACGTTGCGCTCGGCGCACAGGGCCTCAATCAGCTTCTTGTAGTCGGGCGAGTCCGTGTCATCGGCAAGGATGCACAGCTGGGCCTGTGTGAGTGGTGAGTGGTGGAGAGGGCCAGCAGCACGTGGTGAGGAGGCCCCGGGGCGCGCACCACCCCGCACGCCCAGATCGCGCCCCGCCCCCCCTTCCCACCCGCACCCCATGAGTGTGCTCCTCTCACCCAGCCCTTCTCGATGGCGCGGGCGCCCTCGTGCAGGCCGCGCGCCAGGCCGTCGTGCTGCAGCGCCTTCTTGAGCACCACCTTGACGGCCGTGTTCACGTCCATGGCCTCCTTGGGCACGGGGGCCTCCACCTCAGCAACAACAGCGGGCGCCTCTCTGCGCTCAGCGCGCGTGCGTGGTGCGCGCAGGCTAGCTCTCGCTCTCGGGCCGTCGGCAGGACAACCCGCGCGAGAGAAGTCTCATCGCGTGCGCGACCGCCACGGCATTGCGACACGCCATGCGCGCTGCGGTGCCCAGGTGCTGCTGCTGCTGCGAGCGGAGTGCGTGTGGCGTCCGCTCACCCCTCAGACATCGTGGTCCTCGGCTTGGTAAGAGCCTCCCTGGTGTCTGGTCGGTCCTCGAGGGTCCTGCGCAGCGCGCACACGTCATTGAAGCATCGTCGCGTCGTCGCCTGCAGCACCTGCCGAGCTGGCGCCTCCGCTGCTGCGGGGCAGTACTCCGCCTGCGCCGAACGCGCGCCCGCTGGCAGCTACAGGGAGCCCTCCAGAGCCACGCACCGCTGGAACAAGTCTTTTGGTGCGCAAAGAGGGCGAGGAGGGGCCGGGGCGAGCAGGAAATCCCAGTGCATGCGCGAACTGGGGAATACCGTCGGATTCTTCACTGTGCGACGCTCCCAACTCGTGTGCGACGCTTCGACACCTCGAGCACGATGTCTCTCGCCGGCAGCAACGTGTTCGTGACGGGTGGCGTGGGCTTCATCGGTGAGGAGTCGCGATGATCGCGATGAGACATGTTGTCCCCTCTGGCTCGCGCTCACGCTGCCGAGGGTCATCAGCAGCAGCTAGAGCCGTCACACCGACAATCCTCCTCGCGGCGCTGGGGATCTGAGGAGCGGAGGAGCCCCTTGAGAGCGAGTCGGGAGATCGCGCACACCTCCACAGCACCGCAAATGCGTGCTGCTCTCCACACGCACTGCTGCGCAGCGAGCCACACCGTGCTGGTGCTGCTCGAGCATGGCGCCACGGTGACGCTGATCGACAACCTGAGCAACTCGTTCGTGCGTGTCTTCGAGCACATGAAGAAGCTCGCGGGCGACAAGGCCGACCGCATGAAGTTCATCAAGGTGCGTGGCGCGTGGTGGTGGTGGTCCTGTGCACGCTGGGGGCTGCTGGCACGCACCCACAGCGCGGGCGGTTACAGCGCGACGCGTGCGCGTGTGCGGCCGCAGTGCGACATCAACGACTACGACCTGCTGACCAAGCTGTTTGCCGAGGAGAAGTGAGGGAGGAGCGCAGTGCCAGGTCAGCGCGCGTGCCTTTTTTCCCGGGGGGGCGGCGCCTCCCACCTGCAGCCCTGCCGTGCACGTCCTGCGCGCCCCACCCCCTCAGGTACGACTGCGTCATCCACTTTGCCGGCTACAAGGCTGTGGGCGAGAGCGTCGAGAAGCCGCTCGAGTACTACTACAACAACTTCCAGGGCACCATCACGCTGCTGCGCGTCCTGCGCGAGGCCAAGTGCAAGAACGTGAGCTCGAGGAGCAGGCGTGCACGCAGCGCCCAACACTCCTGAGGATGCGGGGCACACCTTGACAGTGGCGGCGTCGCTCCCCCCTGGCACGTGCGCACGCCCGGTGTGCGCAGATGGTGTTTAGCTCGAGCTGCACCGTGTACGGCCTGCCCGAGGAGGTGCCCATCACCGAGCAGGCGCCCCTCAAGGCCATCTCGCCCTACGGCCGCACCAAGCTCTTCCAGGAGGACATGTTCCGCGACCTCGGCGTCAGCGACCCCGAGTGGCGCATCCTGCTGCTCAGGTAGGCATCATCAAGGAGTGCGCGGCGCGAGGGAAGTGGCACACCGCCCGCACGCAGCAGGCGCGCGGGACCGCGGAAGGAGGCAAGCACCTGCGACGTGCGGCGCGTGGCGTGGCGTGGCGTGCAGGTACTTCAACCCGGTGGGCGCGCACCCCAGCGGCGACCTGGGCGAGCACCCCGTGGGCATCCCCAACAACCTCATGCCCTACATCCAGCAGGTGGCGCTGGGCCAGCGCGAGTTCTTGCGCGTGTGGGGCAGCGACTACCCCACGCCCGACGGCACCGCCATCCGCGACTACATCCACGTCATGGACCTCGCCGAGGGGCACGTGAGTCAGTCACGCTTCGCCGCGCGGACACGGCTCCCAGGGTCCTCGCCACCCAGCTGCAGAGCGACGCCCTGGGCCCTGGCACATTCACACGTGTGCGTGTGCAGGTGTCGGCCGTGGTCAAGGTGCTCAAGACGCCCGACCTGGGCTGCAAGGCCATCAACCTCGGCACGGGCAAGGGTGAGGGGCGCGCGCGCACCCACCGTGCAGCGCGGGCGCACTGCGTCACTTGACGCCCTCCTCGTCGCACCGCGGCGCTGCTTTTGCGTGCAGGCTCGTCGGTGCTGGAGATGGTGGCTGCGTTTGAGAAGGCCAGCGGCAAGAAGGTGCCCTACAAGCTCATGGAGCGCCGCCCGGGCGACAGCGTGGCCGTGTGGGCCGCCACCGAGACGGCCGAGACGGAGCTGGGCTGGAAGTCCAAGTTCACCGTCGACGACATGTGCTTGCACCAGTGGCAGTGGGCCACCAAGTACCCCCAGGGGTACGAGACGCCCATCGCGTAGATGTGACCTCGCTGGACCCCGGACCTGCTGCTCGCCTTCATCCTCCGTGCATGCGCTGCGTGCCTGCCGCGTCCTGGCCTTTGAATCTTCTTCCCTCGTCAACCGCGCTGCAACAAGGGCACTCTCTGTATTGAAGACGATAAGGCAGTTTGTGGAAGCGACAGTGGAAATCCCACAGCGAGACAGTTCGAGCAGTTCCATCATGACCCGGGCCGAGGCCGCTTCTGCGCTGCTTGTGGCGGCGGCGGCGGCTGCTGCTGCTGTTGCTGCTGCTGGCGCCGCTGCTGCAGCATCGCCTCGTGGTCCTCCTGGCTCGCCCTGCGTGCGCACGCGCCATGAGCAGCACACCACTGGTGCTGCCAGCACCCTGCCACGCCGCACCCCGCCGCCCTCTCTCCCTGGAGCACGGCCTCCCACCGCCAACCCCTTACCTGTGCGCCATCTTGCAGGCGCCGGCGGGCACCACCTTGCGCATCTTTTCCCAGTCGGCCATGGTGAGCGCCAGCACAAACTGCGACTGCTCGCCGGGCCCCTGCGTGCCGCCGCCCTGCTGGCCCTTGCGCGGCCGCGTCACCTGCTGCGCCACCATGCCCTGGCCCGGGTCGAACCGCAGCCGCACCTTGTGGTCCCGCACCTGCATCAGCGGCATCAGCCACGCCACCAGGGTGAGCAGCGGCCCCACCTCCGCCACGGCACGCCTGGCTGCGCGCGGCGCTCGCCCAGCGAGCCGCCACATGCGCACACAACCGTGCGAACGGAGCCTGGCGAGGCGCACCAGGAAGGAGAGCGTGAAGAGGTTCTCGACCGTCTGCGGGAAGGACCTTGGGTTGAGCACCAGCTCAGCCACGGGGCAGCCCTGCTCGCCCTGCTCCTCCAGCACCTCCCACATTTCGTCCATGAGCCGGTCCGTCTCCTGCTTGTCCTTGTCGCCGCCCGCCTGCGTGCCGCCGCCGGCGCCCCCCGCGCCGTCCAGCTCGTCCGGCCGCACCAGCGCCGCCACCGGAGCCTTGGCCGCGCGCTGCGCCACCTTGCGCACCTGCCCCACACGCGCCGCACGCAGGCCCACAGATGCAGGACACGGCTGGGTCGCCACCCTCATCCCCACACCCCCCATCATGCAAACGAGGGCTGCTGCGTGCCAGGGCACCACGCCATGGGCACTGTGCCAGCGGCGCCCGCCCGCACCTTGGCCTGGGCGTCGAGCGGGCCGAGCATGCAGTTGATGCCGGGCGCCGCCAGGAAGAAGGGCGACGTGGCCTGGTCGAGCATGTGCCACTGGAAGGCCCGCTCGTCCGCCGCCGCGTCGCCGCCGCCGGCGTAGCGCGACCGCAGGCGCACAATCAGGTCGCCGGCCGTGCGCGCCTGCACGAGGGCGAGGCAGGGCCAAGGGACGACAAAGGGCGCGGTGACCAGCGACCCCTCTCTCCCCTCCCACCACCCAACAAAAAGGTGCGCAGAGGATTGCCATCAGCGATGCCCCCCAACCCCCCATCCTCTCACGTTGCTGCCCTGGGCGTTGAGCTTGCGCGTGGCGTCCAGGCCGGCGTCGGCCAGCGTCTCAAACAGCGCGGCGTCCAGCGCATGCTCCTTGGGCTTGTCGACTGCGCGCCACCAGGAGGCCCAGGAAGATCTGTGAAGCGCTATCCCCTTGGGCGGAGAGCAGAGAGCAGCGCGCCCGCCCCCGCAGCGCGCCCGACCCCCCGCACCGTTGTGGTGGAGCTTGTTGGCCTCCGTCAGCAGGCTCACTAGGCAGCCCGTCTCCAGCCGTGACAGGTCCGCCTTCTTGGCTGCGAGCAGAGCAGCGCAGAGAGCCGCAAAGCTCGGTCGCCACAGGATGCTTCGCGTGCTCCGCCAGACCCGCCCGCAAGACGCGCGCACGCACTCTTGGCCTGTTGCTGAAGGTCACGGTAGCCATGCCGCAGCTGCTGCGCGTCGATGGGGTCCTGGGCGGCCGGCGCGGCCATGGTCGCGTTCAAGTGAACTCGCCCGCGTAGAGAACACGAGCTCGCGCAGGCGTGGAGCGAGGTCCACCACACGTCAACAGCTGCTCATGGTCGCCGCTGAGCAGGAGCGCGCCGCTGCTGCGGGGCCATGCTTTCTCACCCGGGGTCGGGCTCTTGCTGAGCTGAGAGGAGAAGCTGCTCTGGACTGCACAAGCTGCACAGCGTGCAGTGCGTTGCAGGAGCTGCAAAAGTCTGAGGGAGCAGGGGGCGCGCGACGGGCGCAAACCCTAGGTCGCGCGCGCACGGTGAGCTCCAAGCAAGGCCAAGGTCCGAGGCTGGAGGGGGGTGAGGGGCACGAACCCTACGCCGGGCGCTTGACGAGCAGCACGCGGTACACGGGCAGCCCCTGCTGCAGGACGTAGTGCTCCCGCTCGGTGGGCACGCAGATGGGGTTGCTGCGGAGCCATCCCGCCTCCGCCCACACGGACCGCATCTCCAGGTAGTCGTCGTGCGTGCCGCTGCCGTCGCTGTCGCTGTCGCTGCCCTCCAGTGGGTCTGCCGCGCCCACCGGGGGATCGTCCTCCCCGCTGCTGCTGCCGCTCCCCGCCGCCCCCTGCCGCCGCTCCACCCCTTCGAGCGCCCCGTCGCCTTCGTGAGGCGAGGCGCCCTGCGGGGCGTACGCCGGTAGCTCCTCGAAAAAGACGCCGTCGGGCCCGGCCGCCGCCGCCGCCGCCGCCGCCAGGTGCGCCGGCGCCACGGCCAGCACGTCCGACGCGTACTTTTCGAAAACGTTGCGCATAGCCACCGCCACCTCGAGCACATCCGATTGGAGGAACAGGTGGCCTGCAGGGTTTGCGGTGGCAGGGGTTGGGGGCACGTCGCGCGTGCGTGGGCGTGTGGGCGGGTTGCGCAGATGGAGATGCGTTGCGCGTGCCCCGCCAGGCCCGCCGGCGCACGGGTTCGTCACTCACCGCCGGGTGCCAGCAGCCCGGCGACCTCCTTGACCATGCTGGGCTGGAAGATGCGCCGCTTGTGGTGCCGCTTCTTGAAGTGCGGGTCGGGCATGCAGATGCACACGAGCTGGACGCTGCCCGGGTAGGAGCGCAGGATGTGCCCGAGCGAAATGGTGGCGTTGCTGGTGATGAAGTGCGCGGACCTGCCGTAGCCCAGGCGCTCGCACCACTGCGCCGCGCGGTCCACCAGCTGCGGTGTGGTGCGAGGTGCCAGCGACGGGAGCGAGTTGCTCGTGAGGTGGCGGCCAAGGCGGGCAGCTGAGCGAAAGCGACTGCCCTGCGGCGCACGTGCCCAACCAGTCCTGCCCCGCTCACCGGCTTGCGGATCTCCAGCCCGAGCAGGTTGAGCGGCTGCCCGGCGGGCGGCAAGCCCACCGCCTGGTGCTGCACGCGGCCCGCGTCGTGCCGGTGCTTGAGCAGCAGCAGAAAGCGCCCCGGGCCGCAGCCCAGGTCCACCACCAGGGGCGCCTGCGGGCGCTCAAACGTCTGCTGCCAGTCCGGCGCGCCGGTGACCTCCTGGTGCTCGCGCCGGAGGGGGTTTACGTGCTGGCGCACCCGCGTGCGGCCCAGCCTGCGCAGCGCAGCGTCAGTCACGTGTGCAGCCTGACGGGCGTGCAGCCGGCTGCGCGCACAGAGCGACACACGCGTCACCGCCACGGGCAGCTCCTGCTGCGCACCCCTCGCCAATCTCTGCGATGTCGAGCTCGTGGAACGGGGACTCGCTGTGGTCGGCGGGCCGCAGCCAGGGCAGCTTGCTGTTGCGGCACGGCTCCAGCAGCGGGGGGTGAGCGCAGCCACTGATGGGTGGGTGGTGCGGCAGCTGGCCCACGCGGCCAGCAGGGGCGCCGCACGCCCACAGCCGTCGCCCGCGCTGCGCTGTGGCGGCCCGGGCAGAGGGCGCGGGGGAAGCTCCGCTCTGCAGGAGCTGCTGCTGCAGGCCTGACGCTGCTGCCATCGCCAGGCTGTGCTGCTGCGCCGAACCACGGACTTGCGCGGACGCCGCTGAGTCGTGCATGGATGTCGCCGGGCTTGGCGAGGTCACGAGCGAAACGGCGCCCAGCTCGACGATCGCAGCCTCACGCACGCACGCACGCACGCACGCATCCCCACTCCTGACAGCCACTGAACGGAGGACTCTTCAATTTCTCTCTGAGGCGGGGCACGACCAGGGAAAAGATGCTGGAGGCGCTGTTTGGCAAGAAGAAGACTCCCGCGGGTGAGGAGCGCCTGGGAGACATCGGCGCGCTGGGCGTGGGGCGACTTGCGGGGGCGCGACGAGCCCTTGTTCGCTGAGGGAGCCCCAGCCAAGGCGCAGCTGCCTCGCACCTCCCGGGGTGCGCGCAAGAAGGTCTAGCAAGCGGCGCAGCGGGGCAAGCACACTCAGCGTGCATGCTGGCTGGCAGCTGCGGCCCAGTGCGCACGTCTTCGGGTGGTCAGGGGGGGATCGCGGCGCCATCGCGCGCACGTGCACGCGCAGAGCTGCTGCGGGAGAACAAGCGGCAGCTCGACAAGGCGATCCGGGAGCTGGACCGCGAGCGCATGGGCCTGCAGAACCAGGAGAAGCGCATCATCGCCGACATCAAGAAGATGGCCAAAGAGGGGCAAATGGTGAGCGCACGCAGCAGCACAAGGTGGCACGCCCGGCCCGCGCTCCCTCTCCCCCTGTGCGCAGCTAGCCAAGCGCGCGAACGTGCGTGGGGCGCAGGACGCCGTGCGCGTGATGGCCAAGTCGCTGGTGCGCAACCGGCACGCCGTCACCAAGATGTACGGCCTCAAGTCGCAGCTGCAGGCCGTCTCGCTCCGCATCCAGGTGCGGCATGTCTACTGCCGCGCGCTAGCGCAAGGAGCGACCCTGGTCGTGAGCCGCCGTGCTTGGGCGCCATCCTCTTTCGCAGACGCTGAAGTCCACGCAGGCCATGGCGGACGCCATGCGCGGCGCGACCAAGGTGGGCAGGGCGGGCAGGGGGAGCGCGAGGGGTCCTGAGGAGGCGTGCAGTGCGGCGGGAGCAACAGCACGCCACGGTTGCGCCGCCCGCTTGCTGTGCAGGCCATGCGCATCATGAACAAGCAGCTCAACATGCCTCAGCTCCAAAACATCATGCGCGAGTTCGAGCGCCAGGTACGCCCTGGAGCACTCTCTGGAGGGCGCGGGTGTGCACTGCGCAGCCGGGCTGCACAGCCCACACCTCCTTCCTGTGTGGCGCGATTCCCTTGGTGCGCAGAACGAGCGGATGGAGATGACGAGCGACATGATGGGCGACGCCATCGACGACGCCATGGAGGTGCGTGTGTGTGTGTGTGTGCGCACGTCACGTGCGCACGGCATCGCAGCCGGCGGCAACGCGACGACACGGTGTTTTTCACCCGCTGCAGGGCGAGGGCGAGGAGGAGCAGACGGACGAGTTGGTCAGCCAAGTGCTGGACGAGATTGGCATCAGCAACATGACAGAGGTGAGGAGGGGGGACCCTTTCGCGGTGGCCGTTGTCGCTGCAAGTGCGACAAGGACAAGCGACGCGACCCTCCCACCACCACTGGCCAATGTCGTGCGCAGATGGCAGCAGCGCCCCAAGCGCGCGTGGGAGCGCAAGCGGCGGCGGCGCCCGTACCCATGGCAGAGGGCCCGACGGCCGTGGGAGCAGGCGGGGGCGCGGGGGGCGGCGCCGGCGCGCCAGAGGGGCCCGGGCTGGACGACGATCTCCAAGCGCGGCTCGACAACCTGCGCAAGTCATAGATGGATGCTCATCGCCAGTTGCTGAGTCTGCCAAGCCTTCTGCCATTGGTTTGCCGGGACATGGGCCAAAGTCTCGCGAGAGCGTATTAAGGAAAGTGGCGAGAAGGCGTGCAGGAGCAGCAGGATGGCGCCGAAGAAGTCCGGCAAGGTGTCAAAGGCCAAAGGGCTGAGGCGCAGAGGCCGCTGCGGAGGCGGACCCGCGCCGAAGCAAGAGCAGCTCCTGGGCAAGTGTGGCCGCTTGGAGAATGCTGCAGGCAGCGCGGCACGCGGCGTGTGGATGAATGCTCAGGGCGCTGGGATCGCTGCGTGCGCTGCGCGTTTGCCTTTGCTGGACGTGGGCGCCCGCCGTGCGTTCGCTGTACGGGCAGGTGACCGGTGGCGGCGCTCAGGTTGGGGTTGCCGGCCCCAGCCGGCGGCAAGCAGCGAGGGCCACGCTGCGGCGTGCAGCGCTCACTCGCAGTGTGCCTGCCGTGCGTGGCACGCGGCGTGTGAATGAATGCTCAGGGCGCTGGGACGCGCCAGGATCCGATGGCGCCAGGCTGGACGGAGCGCGTGGACGGAGGGTCGCGCGTGCCAGGCCCCCCCCCACGAAGCCATGCTGCTGAAGAAGCAGAGGTGCTGAAGCACAGCACAGCAAGCCCACACCAGTGCCTGCGCGCTGGTGGAGCACACCCGACCCCTCCCCTCCCTGCGCTTTTCCGGATTTGCGGCGCTGGAGGCACTCACTCGCTCCCGAAAGCTCACAAGCGCGCTCGCTAATCGCGCAGGAATGCAGCACAGCAGCAGCACTGTAGAACGGCAGCGCACGGCTGGCTGAGGCGCCGCACACTGCTACCGCGCTCGGACTTCGTGGCGGAGGGGCGATGCAGGGCCTAGGCACGGCGAGCGGCGCGGGGGCGCCGTCGCACTGGCCCCTGCAGTGGGCCCTGGCCCACGTCGTCGCGGCGCTGCGGCGCTTGCTGGACGTGGCGGCCCGCGAGGAGGACGCCGCGTGGCGCGTGGTGCGCCTTTGGGGGCAGTCGTGCAGTGCAGCGCGCCAAGCAGTGGGCAACGTCAGGCAGCAGGGTCTTCTCTTCACCTCAGCGCTGTTGCTTTCTTGCCCATGGCCAACCATGCTGCTGCAGGTGGACGACGCGCTGGACGCCTGCCTCCGCCTGCCGTGCGCCGTCGACCGGCTGCAGTTCCTGGCGCGACGCTTGGTCGAGAGCAACCTTGTGGCCTTTGCTGGGTGAGAGATGCTGCAGCTCTGGCGCTGCTAATGCGCCCCCTTGTGCACGCCTGGCTGTGCAGCCCGCACGCGACGGCGCTCGAACGCAACGGCGGCGCACACGCGCAGGGTGGCGGTGGTGAGCTCCAGCGGCGGGTTCGCTCTGGCCGCCGTCCACGGGCCCGGCACCGAGCACTTTCCTTCGCCGCTCAGCAGCAGCGCCGCGCAGCCGCCGCAGGGCCGGCTGCAGCCTGACGAAGCACACCAGACGGGAGGCGGGCCAGACGCAGTGCCATCGAGCTTGCAGCCGGACGTGGGCAAGAGGCGGCTCTTTTCGCTCTTTGGCAGGCAGCAGGCGTTCAAGCTGGACGGCAGCGGCTGGTCCGTCGCCGACGTCGCGCTGTCGGGCCTGCCCTGGCTGTACGACTGCTCCGACGCCAGCGTGTCCACCCCAGGTGAGGGCGGCACACAGTGCGCTCTCTGCCGCAGGCGCTCTGCTCCACCGCCCCGCGCCAACCCTCCGCCGTCCCCCGCGCCGCGCCTGCCCCTCCCCACCGCGGGCGCAGGCCAGCAGCACCCGTGGGAGGCCCTGTGGCTCAACCAGGCGGGCGCGCAGTCCCTGCTGTCGCTGCCGTGCCAGCACGAGCAGCGCGTGTGCGGCGTGCTGCTGCTGGGCTCGCGGCACCTCAGCTGGGAGCACCGCCTGCTGCGCCGGCTGGGCCACCTGGCGTACCGCCTCACGCCGTTTGCCGCCCAGGCCGGCGCCGACGCCGCCGCGCTGCTGCACGGCGCCGCGCTGCGCCGCTTCAAGTCGCCCACCGACATTGCGTCCAGCATGCTCAACGAGCTCATCTGCCTGGACAAGATCCTCGTCGCGCGCATCACGCTGCAGCAGCAGCACAAGCAGGCACGGGCGGCAACGCCTGCGGCCTTGCCGCCAAAGCTCGCGGCCCCCGCCGGCGTCGTCGCGGCGTCGCAGGCGCAGCACACCATCCCTGCCGTGCGGGCGTCGGCCGGGGGCGGCGTCAGCCAAGGCAACCGGTGGCTGGACGCCGACGCCCTGGTGCTGCAGCACGCGGCGGCGCACGCCGCCGCCGTGGCCGCCGCCGCCGCTGGCGACTCCATCTCCCTGCCTGACGACAGCGTCACCACGGCGCACGGGGCCGCGCGCGGCAGCGCGGACGCGGCGGCGCTGGGCGAGGCGCCTCTGACGCCCCGGCGCCGCCACACGGAGCAGCACGAGCAGCAGCAGCACCAGCGGCACGCACGCCCGGACGTGCCCGGCGGCGGGTCCCGGCCGTCAGCGCCGCACCTCCCGCACCCGCACCTGCACCACCTCGCCGGCGGTGGCATGCAGCAGCCCGCCAAGTGCACCCCCGCCGCCGCGCCCGCACGCGTCGCGTGGGCGCCCGGCGAGGCGCTCCACGCCGCCGCGCCCGTCGCCCCGCCCACCCCGCAGGACATGCTCCGGCGCCTGCAGGGCTCGGCGGCCTACGTGGCCGCCCGCGCCTCGCTGGACGACCACCTGCAGCAGCTGGCGGCATACGACGAGCGCTGCCGCGCCGCCGCGCTGGCGCTGGAGCTAGCGGCCCCCAGCGGCGCGCAGTCCCTGCCACCGGGCGCGGGCACAGGCGCCGGCCTGGAGGAGCTGCTCATCCGGGCGGGCTACAGCCACCAGCACCACCAGCACCACCACTCGGCGCCGTCCGGGCCCGCTGGCCCCCTGCCCGACCCCTGGCTGCTGGCCGCCGCAGGAGGCGACGCCACCACCGCGCCAGCGCCCGTGCCCTGGGCGCCCGCCGCCGCCGCCGCCTCTGCCTCGCGCGTGGACCGGGCGGCGCTGGCCGCCGACGACTTTTTGCTCTACATGAGCGCCGCCCGCCCGGCACCAGCCCTGGGGAACGCCCTGGGGCGGCGCTGCGCGGCGGGGCAGCACGAGGGGGGCCGCGGCGGCTCCTCGCTGGACTTGGTGGATCCGGTGCTGGTGCAGCAGCTGCTGATCCGCGGCCTGCTGTCCAGCAGCGGAGCCGCCCTGGACTCGCGCACGGAGGCGCTGCCCCTGGCTGCCATGGAGCAGCAGCAGCACGGCCACCACAGCGAGGGCCCCGTGCCGGCGTCGTCGCCGCTCCTGCCGCTCGACTTCATGCTGAGCTACGCGGCGCCTCCTGCTCCTGCTGGCGCCAGCGGCGGGGTGAGCCTGAGCGGCGGCGCGGGCAACCGCGAGCAGCGCGGCAAGCTGTCGTTCTCCGAGCCGCCGCTGCCGCCGGCGCGCAGCGCGGCGAGCGCGTTGGCGCTGCGGCAGGACAGCGCGCGCAGCACGCAGCACGACCTCTTCATGTCGAGCCTGCTGAGCAGCGGCGCGCACGACAGCGCCGGCTTCTTCCACCGCCAGGTGCAGCAGCACCTGCTCACCTCGGCCTTCCTCCGCCACTCGGTGGACTCTGGCGTCAGCGGCGCGCCGGCGCCGGGCCCCTCGCCCGGCAACTCGCAGGCGCACCACAGCCTGGCGTCGGCGGCCAGCCGCAACGGTGCCGCGCTCACGCGCCGCTCCAGCCGCGCCAGCACGCAGGCGCCGCCCAGCCCGCTGCACCCCGGAGCAGCACGCCGCGCCTCGGTCGAGTGCCACTCCTTTGCCGCCGCCGCCGCCCCCGCTGCCGCGCCCGGCGCGCGCCTGGCGCAGCAGCAGCAGCAGCAGGGCCTGCCCAACAACCGCAGCGCCGCGCCGCACCACGACGTTGTGCTGCCGTCGCTGCACGACCCGTACCTGGCCCTGGCGGCCTCGTCGGCGCTCTACCAACGTGTGTCCATGGGCACGGCGGCGAGCGCGGGCGAGGTGGGCGGCGTCACGGCGGCGGCGCGGCAGGGCGACGGCCCCGTCGGGGCGGAGCTGGGCGCGGCGGCCATCTCTTGGTCGGGCGTGGGGGCGGCGGCGCGGGCCGCGGCGGCGCCCTCACCTCCCCCTTTGGCGTTGGGCGCGAGCCTCGGTGCGGGGGGTGTGGGCGGCGGGGAGCAGCTCGGCCACGCAGTGGGGGGCGCCTTTGGCGCGTTTGTGGCCGTGCAGGGTCCCGCGTCGGCGGCCGACAGGGCGGCGGGGGCGCCTGCTGGCGCGCACTCGGCGGTCGCGCGCCACCCCCCCAGCAGCAGCGCGGTCGCTCTGCCCAGCCTGCCGGAGGAGGAGAGGGAGGCGTTGCACTTGTGCCACAGCGGGCTCGCGGATTCATAGCTTGGCCTCTCCTCGTCCGTCATTTTCTATGCAAACCTGGCCTGACGTTTCGTTGGGAACCGGGCCAGGTGAGAGCAGAGCCCCCTTCTTTTGTTGTTGGTAGGTGAACGCCATGATGCCCAGGTGGGCACAAACGAGGTTTTGGAAATTTCTCACCCGAGGGGCTGAGAGACCGCTGCTGCTACCTGCTACGTTGAACACTCCAGAACTCTCTCTTTTCCCTCTCTTTTTGCGCTAGCTTTTCTTCGTGGGCGTCAAGCGTCGTGGCTGGGTGACCCGCCAACTGCGTCGCTGACGCCATTGACCCCTGCCAAGGCCATCCCAGCTCATCTGCTCATCTGCCGCGATCTGCCAACCTCATCTCCCGCGATGCGTCGCTCCTGCCACTGGGATCCCGACGGGCCGCAAACCTGAATGCCAAACTGGGCGCCACATGCTCCTTTGGTGATGGAAACGGTGGACACCTGTGTCCTGCGAGCTGCCGCTGTAGCCTGCCTCACTTCCTCCCTGCTGCCAATGGCGCACTCCTGGCTTTGGCGCCGCAAGCCTGCTGGCCGCTTTCCCTGTGCTGTGCTGTGCGCTTGGACGACGCCGTGTTGCGGTGCTCAGCTGTGACGATGCTTTGGCGGTGTGCTCCCTGAGCTGATGTGTGATTCCTGGACGAGTCCTGGAGGTTGGAGTTGCAACACGGTGGCAGGAAGAAACCTGCGGCAGCGGACGGAACGCGTGCGGCCGCCACGCCACCAGCGCCCAGCAGGAAGAAGATGAAGAAGGAGAGAGGATGAATGTGCTAGGCACGCTGGACATGCTGACAGGAGCAGCTACTGCTTGGGCGCCGGCGGTGCAGCGTGGGTATCAGCAGCCTGGGCGCCCTCTGCAGCAGGCGCGGGCGGTGCGGCCTGCTCCATGAGGTCCGCCACAGACTTTTCGAGCTGGTCGATGCTGGCCCCCATGGCGTCCACCTTGTTCAGGATGCCGTCGCTCCTGCAGGACGCCACCAGGTGGGCGCCAAGCGCCATGCATGAGCACGACGGTCGCGGGACGCGCGTGTTGGAAGCGTGCGGCCATTTGCCCCTGGGCCGCTGGCAGCCCCCCGCATTAGAGCCGGAAGCGTCCGTTGCGCAGCCCTCTCACATGGTCTCGAAGCGCGTGCGCATCTGCGTGAGCAGCCCTTGGACGAACTGCGTGGTCTCCGTGGCGGGGACGCCTCCTCCTCCCCCTCCTGCCACTGTTCCTCCTCCTCCTGCAGCTGCCATTCGCACGCCCTTGAGCTGCTCCCCCCACATGTGCGTCCAAGCAGTCCAGCATGGGCTACCGGGCTTGGTGCAGACGGCTGCTCAGCCGGGCCCCGGCGCTCTGACAGCCTGCTTCCGTGTGATTTGCGTGCAAGCGGACGGGGGCGACAGAGGAGGAGGGACTGGGATGATACCCGGATCAGCCATTGGAGCCGGACCCCTGGATGGCAACCCCGTCTACGAGTTCGTGCGCACGATCGGGCGCGGGCAGCGTTCCTTGGTGCAGGTCGCGCGGCACCGGCTGACGGGGCAGCTCGTGGCCATCAAGTTCCTCCCGCGAGGTGCGCTTCGCCGGGGCGGGCCTGGTGATCGATCACCAGCGGTGCAGGTGCACGGCCAGCGCAGCGGGCCATCACCAGCAGCCCGCGTTTGGCCTCCTCGCACGCCGCGCGCAAGCCGCTGCGGGGCCCGATCCCGGCTGCAGCAGGCCTCTGTTCCCTCGGCACGCCACCTTCTGCAATGCACTCTACCTGGCTGCCGTGCTGCAGGATGGGAACCGAACCTCAGCAAGTACGTGGCAAGGCAAGTGTGTTGGCGACGCCTGGCGGCAGTCGTGCCATGGGCACACTCGCGTGGGCGCGCCTGGGCACCTGCCCGGAAGCGAGGCGGTGGGCACCCGCGCCGGGGCAGCAAGCGCCACACGGGCACACACCCCGCACGCTAGGATTCTTCACAGCCGCCGCACCCGCGCAGCACGGCAGTTCATCACGGCGCCGCTGGCGGGCGCGCACCGCCGACGATGACTGACGGCCGTGTGTTGGCGTGAGGGGCGGCAGAACTCGGTCAGGCCACACACAACGCGTGCACGCAGGGAGATCCTCAACCACCAGGAGCTGAGCCTGTCCAAGCACCCGCACGTGGTGGAGTTCAAGGAGGTGTTCGTCACGCAGCGATACCTGGCAGAGGTGCTCGAGTACGTCGAGGGGGAGACGCTGCAGGTCTTTCTCGAAAAGGTCCGTGCGTGCGCAAGGGATGGTGGGCGCTGCGGGGCTGGCAGGATTGCAACGGCGTGCCGTCGGGCGGCGCCGGGCGGCGGCGGGGCAGCCTACCACGCGCCTCGTCCGTCCTCACCGCACCGCACCGCACCGCGCTGGGGGGACGCGGCTTGCGTGCGGCTTGCGCCTCCCCACGCAGGTGGGCGGCAAGGTGATTGAGGGGCTGGCGCGCTTCATCTTCCAGCAGCTCATCATCGCGCTCGACTTTTGCCACCGCAAGGGCAAGGTCAACCGCGACATCAAGCTGAGCAACATTTTGCTGTCGATCGCCGAGGGGCAGCTGCCGCTGGTCAAGCTGTGCGACTTTGGCTTCTCAAAGGACACGCACCGGCACTCGGAGCCGCACTCCCAGGTCGGCACGGCGCTGTTCGTGGCGCCAGAGGTGATGCAGAACTTCAGCGGCGGGCGGTACGACGGGCAGGCCGCCGACGTGTGGGCGTGCGGCGTGTGCCTCTTCATCATGCTGTTTGGCCGGCACCCCTACCTGCGCCCCGAGGACTCCAAGCTCAACGAGCAGCAGCAAATGATCAAGCTCTTCCAGCGCATGATGCAGGTGCGACGGCGGGCGGGCGGGCGGGCGGGCGCTGACGCCGCCGCCGCCCTCGCCCAAAGCGCCGTCCGTCATCGGGCAACAGGGGGCTTGGGGCTGGGCTCCCAGCAGATATATCACGGGGCAGCATCACACGCAGTGCCTGCCCTCTCTTCGTTTGCATCCCTCAACCCTGCCACGGCGCGTCCTCACCGACCGGTGTGTGCCGTGCGCCCCCTGGCCACCCCCCCCCACCCCCACCCGCGTGGCCGCGCAGAACCAGCTCGAGTTCCCGCCCGAGCTGGCCAGCACGCTCACGCCCGAGTGCCTCGACCTGCTCGGCCGCATGCTGCGCACCAACCCCGCCGAGCGCTCCACCATGGGCGACATCCAGCGCCACGTGTGGTTCACCACGGCGCTGCCCGAGGGCGCCGGCCTCATGAACGACCTCTTCCTCGCCGAGGAGACCACCTCGCTGTCGCCCCAGAGCCAGTCGCAGATCGAGCAGATGGTGGCGCTGGCCGCCAAGCTAGACGACCTCCCGCCCACGCGCGTGCAGCTGCCCTCGGTCGCCGCGCGCATGGCGGCGGGCATGCCGCCGCTGCCGCAGGGCGCCGGCGGCAGCGCCGGCGGCGGCGCCATGCTGCAGCAGCACCAACAGCACCAGCAGCAGCAGAGGCAGGCGATGAGCGCCGGCGGCGTCGTGCCGCCCCCCAGGCTCATGCAGCAGCAGCAGCAGCAGGCGCAGCCGCAGCAGGCGGCGTCGAGTTTGAGCGCTGGCATGGCGACGTCGTCGCACGCTGTCCCGACCAGCAGCACGGCTCAGAGCGGGCACCTGCTGCAGCACCGGGGGTCGGTGGGCACGCCTCCGGCGCCGCCGCCCTCGCACGTGGGCAGCCCGGCGCCCTTCCCCACGTCCAGCAACGGCATGGCGCACTCGCAGCAGCCGCAGTTCAGCGGCGGCGGCGCGCAGGGCGCCGTGGCGGCGGGCGGCGGCGGGTACGGCGCCACGTCGGCGCCGCACGCCGGCGGCCCGCAGCAGCTCCCGCCGCAGCAGGCGCACAGCGGCGGCTACGGCGACGCGCACAAGCAGCAGCAGCAACAGCAGCAGCACTTGTCGCCGCCGCCGCTGCCGGGCCTAGGGCTGGCGCCGGGGCAGCTGGGCTTTGCCCACGCGCACGCGCACGCGCACGTGCACCCGGCGGGGCCTCCCTTGGGCTCCAGTCCTGGGCCAGGCGGCGGCGGCGGCGGCGGCAGCGCCAACGTCAATGCCGTGCTGAGCATGATCCCGGACTTGGACGCGATGATCATGTCCATGCCAGAGACGGACCTGCTCCAGGCGGCCACCATTGACCTGCGGCCCTTCAATGGCATGCAGCAGCAGCAGCAGCAGCAGCCAAGTGGGCGCCTGGGCGGGCCGCAGGATGCCATGGGCCCGCCGCCCGCGCGCGGAGGCGCGCCGCCGCCGCCGCCGCCGCCAGCGGCGGCAGTGGGCCGCACCTACGTCGGCGGCAGCATCTCCTCCGTGGCGCCGGGCAGCGTGGTGCTGCCGGGCGGGCGGCCCTTTGCGCCCTCCGCCGCCCTGGACGGCGGCTCTGGCTCCTTCCTCGCCACCATCCCTGGGGGGCCCAGCATGATTGGCGCGTCGGGGAGCCTGGCGCCGCTGGTGCCGCCGCCCGCCATGGGCGCGCCGCCGCCGCAGCCGGCGCCACCTCCTCCGCAGCCACAGCAGCAGCAGGGCGGGGCGGACGCGACGCCCTTTTTGTACGAGGGCAACGACGACGACCTGCCCATGGTCGGTTCGGTGTCGGCCGTGCGCCCCGCCTTTGACTGGGTGAGGAGGAGTTTCCGCGCGCGCCGCCTGCGCTGGCGGGCGCCCTCATCTCGCGCTTGGCCGTCGCGACGCCCCTTTTTGCTTCGCGCGGCCAAGAAACCCGGGTGCTGCGCGCGGCGGTGGTGTCCGGTTGGTGGCGCACGCAGGGTTCGTTCAACGCGCCGATGCTGGCCAACAACGTGGAGCTGCAGGCGAGCCAGCAGTGGCAGGCCTCGCGCTTCACGCGCGTGTGCCGCGACGTGACGGCCAAGCTCTCCGAGGCGGGGGGAGGGGGAGGGGGGGGCGGCGGGGGGCGCGCGGGCACGCCGCCGGCAATGGTGGGCGCGCAGGGGCCGGGCGGACTGTCGGACGAGGCGCTGCAGCAGCAAATGTCGGCAATGGGCGTCGGGCTGCACGGCGGGGGGCCGGCGGGGGGCCACGCGGCGCCCTTGCCGGGGTTGCACGCGCCAGGGAGCAACGGGCTCGCGCGGATGGGGCCGCAGTGACGGGCGGTCGGTGCCGCGTTGGTGGTGGTGTTGGGGGGGGGCGTTGGGGCAGGATGGCGCGGTTGCGTTTGCGTGGCGGGTGTGAGCGTGTGCGGTGTATGCAGGGGTGCGGCCGCGGCGCGGCTGTCTGTGGGCGTGCGCTGCGGTCTGTTTGCGCGAGGTTGCGGCACGGAGAGCGGAGTTTTGCGTGAGCGGAAGGGAGACCTGTGCGTGCTCTGGGAGGTGCGTCTCGGCCTCGCGCCATTGGTGTGACCCTGCTGCGAGTTGCGTCTCCGGAACCTGCACAAGATCCAGTCAAGATTCATCACAGGGGACCAGAAACCAATGCAAAGGGAAGCAGCACGTGACGCGACGCAGCCCGCCCGTCCTCAAACGTTGGGCCTGCCGGCCCACGCAATGTTGGCCCGCTTCTTCTCGCGCTGCGCCGCCTTTGAGAACTTGCCCTTGGCTTGCTCCAGCAGCGGGTCAAACACCTGCGGGGCAAAGCGGGGGGGGGAAGGCCAGGCGAGCAACCGGCCCCAGCAGCAGGCAGCTCACTTGTCCCTGAGCAAGCCGCCTCGCCCACCCGCCTGGCGGCCCGGTGCCTATTGAACCAGCTGCGCCCCGTGGGCTCACCACATAGTCGTCCACGTTGTCGCGCCGCGCCATGTCGTCTGCCCGGCCGGACGGCGCCTTGAAGGACAGCGTGTGGTTGCGCAGCCCGTCCAGCGACGCGTCCTGTGGGCAGAGCGCGCAGAGGGGCGGGAGAGGAGCCATGAGGAGGGGCCCTGGCGCTGCGCACGCGCGACGCTTACCGCTGCACGCCCAACCCCGCTCACGTTGAAGTCGCCGTCCAGGTAGTCATCCACCTGCGGCGCGACGGAGAGCGGCAGAATGAGCGCCGCTCCCCAGGCCCTTTGGGAACGAGCGAAACCAGCGCACGCGCCGCCTGGGGTCAGGCAGGCGCCAGGGACGCACCCGCCAGGAGGGGGGCATGTACGCCTTGTGGTCGATGTCGGTGCGGACCTTGCCGTCGTACCCGCCCTGCTGCTCCTCGGCGGCCGCCGCGCCCTTGTCTGCCTCGGCGGCCGCCTCCTGCGCCCTCGCAACACCCCGCAAAGGCAAACGGCGCCGGCGCCGTGCTGGAGGCAGCTGGACGGCGCTGCTCGTGCTGTTGCGCAAGTGGGAGCGAGGGACGCGTCGGCGGCGCACCTGCGCGCTGGCGCCGGCACTGCCGGTGCCCCCGTGCAGCTTGGCGGTGAAGCTGGCCAGGCGCGACAGCGTGTCCTTCTCCCGCCCGCCGATGATTTGCTTGCGCTTCTTGTACCGCTCCCGCGACACCTGCCACGGCTTGAGCAGCGTGGCGTCCGCCACCTGCACGACGCAGCACACGCAGCGCACGCAGCACACGCAGCACACGTAGCACGACGCAGCGCACGCACGGCCATCAGGCAGGCGGGCAAACGCCAGCCGCTCGCGTGGCAGACCAGCAAGTCGGCCTTGCCCTAACCGCCGTACCTCGAACCCCGCCGCCTGCATCTTGCCGTACGCCCGCTTGTCCCGCCGGATGCTGTCCAGCTCGTCCGCGCGCCGCGCGCGCACGTCGCCGGCGCCGCCCGCACCGCGCCGCTCCCCCTCCTCCTCCTCGTCCTCCTCGCTGCCCCGTCGCTCCCTCTCCTCCTCGCCCTCCTCGCCTCGGTCCTCCCGCGGCCGTGCGGGCGGCTGGTCTTTCGCGCCCTGCTGCCTGTCCTTTACGCGTGTGAGCATCTGCTGCGCGAAGCGGTCGCTGTCCTCCTTGGCGCGGCCACGACGCGACGCCGCGCCCCTGCAGCCGGCAGCACACCCACCCACACGGCGCACGTCGTCAGCGACGCCTCGGGCCCAGGCGCAGCAAACGCAAAAGACGCGCGCGGCGCCGGCGCAGCAGCGCATGCACCCACCCGGGTGGCGCGTCGCCGCCGTCCTCCTGCCCCTCATCGTCCGACGCCTGTCTCCGCCCGGACACGGCCGCGGCGCCGGCACTGCCGCCAGCGTCCCCGCCAGCGGCGCCCCCCTTGCCCGCCAGCGTGGCGCGCAGCCGCTGCAGCGCCGCAGCCTTGCTCGCCACCTTGCCCGCGTCCCGCTCCTCCTCCTCCTCTGCCTCCTCCTCCTCGCCCACCTCCTCACCACCCTGATCAGACGACGGGCCCCCGCCTGCCTGCGCCCCGCGCTGCCGTTTGCCGCCCGCCGCCCGCTTCCCCGCGGCGGCCAGGTCCACCACGATGCGCTCCTCTGCTGGCGTGTCCTCCTCCCGCACCAGCCTGCGCGCACCCACCACCAACCACCACCCACCACCACGCCGCCACCGGGCAATCCACCACGCAAACGGCGACCGCGTGAGACGTCCGTGAGAGGGGCCAGTCAGCCTCACGAGGCCGCAGGCGCGCTTCGCTGCTGAAGCACGTCATTCAAGGATGCGAATTCAGCAAGGGCGCTCCGCCGCCGTGG
>VFQP010002032.1_pt1 | contig 24064 bp, 16 predicted proteins | sample 3512351 | NCBI WGS metagenome assembly VFQP01 (sample SAMN10412372, study PRJNA504923) | tailings metagenome | isolation source: Relicate 1 Philex TSF1 revegetated site | place: Philippines: Tuba, Benguet | collected 2017-08-29
TCAATCCTTTTGTCCGTTACAGGTTTGGTCAGTCATTGGCTGTATCGGTAAATGGAAACAACGTCTTCAATACACTTGGTATAACAGAAGCAGAAGAAGGTGCTATCACCGAAGGTGTTTCCAATATCATCCGCGCTCGTTCGGTGACAGGCAGAACTATTTCCGCCACGATCTCTTATAGCTTTTAAATATCGGAGTCATTTTGACTGGCCTCCCGCACGATCTTACCGGCATAAAAGAAGACAAGCCGGTAAGGTCCTACAGGAAAATGATTGAGCTGCCAGCACGGATGGTAGTGGTTCAATAAAGTCTCATAAAATGAAGCACCGTCATGGCGGCAGAAATCGCTAACTTATACCGTTGAAAATGGACAAGCAAAAACTGAAGATACCGTTCCGGGCCATCATCAACATGAACGTAGGCTTCTTTGGCATCCAATACAGTTTTGGATTGCAACAGACCAACATGACTCCGATCTATTCCTTTCTTGGCGCCAATCCCGAGCAGATCCCTTTATTGAACCTCGCAGGGCCAATGACAGGACTGATCGTGCAGCCGATCATCGGTGCATTGAGTGATAAGACCACCAGCCGCTTCGGCAGACGCCGTCCTTATTTTTTGGCAGGGGCCATCATCTGCAGCATTTGCCTGCTGGCCATGCCCTTCAGCCAAAGCCTTTGGATGGCGGCCGGCCTGCTCTGGATCCTGGACGCGGCCAACAACATGACCATGGAGCCTTACCGCGCTTTCATCAGTGATCAGCTTCCGCCTGAACAGCATGCTACCGGTTTCTTAAGCCAGAGTTTTTTTACAGGACTGGGCATCACCCTTGCCAATCTTACACCGGGCATACTCGTCAGCCTCGGCCTGATCAGTCTCAATGCACGCAGCAGCAATCATATCACCTATACAACCTATGCGGCTTTCCTGATCGGAGCAGTTGTCTCTATCGGAACCATTCTTTATTCTGTAATGACGACCAAAGAAGAACCGATGAGCCCGGAGGAAAAACAACAATTAAGCCTTCAGCCGGGTGGTATCGGTATGATATTCCGTGATATTTTTTCAGCGATCAGGGACATGCCTGCCACGATGAAACAACTGGGTGTGGTGTACCTGTTCAACTGGTATGCGATGTTTGTTTACTGGCAGTTCATCACCCTTTGCCTGGCAAGAACCATTTACCACACCACTGATCCCTCTTCGGAAGGATTCAGTTCAGCACAACTGCTGACCGGCACCGTTAACGGCATGTATAACATTATAACATTCTGCACTGCTTTTGCACTGGCATGGATCGCCCGGAAGAGAGGAGCTACACTTACACATGCCGGAAGTTTACTATTAGCGGGAGCCGGGTTGTTGCTACTGCCCTTTATCCATTCATCCTCATTGTTATTCATTCCGATGATCGGGTTGGGGATCGGGTGGGCCAGTATGATGGGTACGCCTTATGTGATCCTTGCAGGCAGTATTCCGCAGGAACGTAATGGCGTCTATATGGGTATTCTGAATATGTTCATCGTATTGCCCATGCTGCTTGAAACGATCTCTTTCCGGTTTATTTATGCGCATCTACTGAACAATGATCCGGTAAATGCCATCCGCTTTGCAGGAAGCCTCATCATCATAGCAGGGCTCATCACTTTTTTTATCAGATCACATACCAGAAAACAAAAAGCCGTTGGTTTCAAATTATAAGAGGATGCATCATAATATACAGGCATATCAACAGAGCATCGCGCTCCTGCGACAGGCTTCATCTCCAGATGGGTTTGTAGCCGCAGTACAGCCGCATGATAACTATCAAAGGGTTTGGACAAGAGATGGTGTTGTCTGTAGCCTGGCTGCCTTGTTGTCGGAAGACAGGGATTTGATCGCTACCGCGGCAGCAACTATTCAAACGATCTTTCAGCATCAGCATGCAGACGGTTTTATGCCGAGCAATATAGATATGGCAACAGGAAAAGTAAGCTATGGTGGCATTGTTGGTCGCGCTGACAATCCCTGCTGGGCTGTAATAGGGCTTTGTCAATACACTTTGTTGACACAAGATCTTTCACTGAGCAAACAATACCTTCCCTCCGTGGAGCATTGCTTCCGCTTGCTGACGGCATGGGAGTTCAATGGCCGTCATTTGCTGTATGTTCCGCAAAGCGGAGACTGGGCCGATGAATACATTCAGCATGGCTATATACTCTTTGAACAGCTTCTGCGGATCTGGGCACTGGAACTGGCAGGAGAGGTGTATGGCCGAAGCGAATGGATAGGAAAAGCAGCGAAGATCCGGAAGGTGATCCTGGATAATTACTGGCCCAGTGACAAAGACCATGCTTATTCCGCCAACCTTTATTCCAAACAACGGCATGCGTTCCGCGGCTACTGGCTGATGGGTTTCAATCCATCCCGCGTGTATCCTTATTTTGATCTGCAGGCCAATTCACTCGCGATCCTGCTGAAGCTCGGAGATGAAGAAAAAATGGAAAGACAGGTGACCACTTACATGAAGCAACTGCTGGCAGAATATCACAGCAATATGCTGCCGTCTTTTTACCCGGCTATACTTGATACGGATGAAGACATGAAAGAGCTCCGGAACAATTTCGCCTATCAATTCCGCAATAAGCCACATCAATTTCATAATGGCGGTCTCTGGCCGGTATGGAACGGACTGGCTGTACAGGCGCTGCAATCTGCCGGCGAATTCGAAGTTGCACGGAAACTGACTGCAGGCATACATGCAGGCAATCAACAGGAAGGAGACAGTTTCAATGAGTGTCTTGACGGATCAACCGCAGCTCCCTGCGGAGTGGCTTATTGTGCCTGGAGCGCAGCCGGTGCTGTGTTGGCTGAAAAAGCACTTGAAGGAAAAAAACTGATCAACCTATTTTTATAAAAGATGGATAAAAAAATACTGGCTATCGGTGAATTACTGATCGATGGCATTACGGATTCACCTGTTCAGGATCTTTCACAAGCAACTGCATTGAAATTGTATCCCGGTGGAAGTCCGGGCAATTTTTCCCGTTATCTCCATCGTTTGGGCATACCGGTCCGGCTTATCGCAACAGTTGGTCAGGACGGCTTCGGCAAGATCTTATTACAGCGAGTGCGGGAGGAAGGCTTCGATACAACAGGCATCCATCAAAGTAAAAGGTATCACACTTCTTTTATCGCTGTAGCCCGAACAAGTAATACCCCTGATTTTATCGCCTACCGTGATGCAGATATGCATATCGGAAAGGTGAATGAGTCGCTTATCTGTACTTCATCACTTGTGCATACTACCGCATTCGCATTGAGCCGTGACCCCGCACGAAAAAATATCTTACAGGCTTTGGAAACCGCTTCGCAACAGGGGATCCCAGTATCCGTTGACTGGAACTATGCAACGCCGATCTGGGGAACGGAGAATGAAAGTGCGCAGGTATTTGCGCGGCTCCAGCAGTTCCGCCCGCTGTTCAAATTCAGTCTCGATGACGTTGAACGGTTTACCGGCAGGAAAACTATCGCGGAAGCCTGTGACTGGCTGAACTCGATCGAAAGTACCTGTATCTGTCTTACCTGCGGAAGCAAGGGGGTTTATTACAGATCGATGGATACATCATGGCAATTTCAACCAGCAGAAAAAATTGAAGTTAAGAATGCTACCGGCGCGGGAGACGCCTTCTGGGCAGGATTCATCAGTACTTATGGTGGACATTTGTTTCTGGAAGATGCTGTTGCTAACGGCATCAGAGTAGCCTCTATGCAACTGCAGAATAAATGGCAGACTGTTTAACGGGAGATAATATGCGAAGATCATTTTCAAATTGGTCAAAGCTGAACAGGACAGTTAAACGTTTACAATAGTTAGGGCCTCTCTTCCTTTGTACTGGCGTAGGGTTCCCGCAGATGAACGCAGATGGGCGCGCAGATACGCAGATAAGTTGCTGATCGCAGAAAATATCTGCGTATCTGCGCCTTGATCAGCGTAATCTGCGGGAACCCTTACGCCAAACACCCGGTAAAAACAATACCGTAATCCCATGAATCCCTTAAGCATCGGGCAGCCCTTATCTTCTCCCAAAATCGTATATTGCATGCCAAGCCCATTATCCGACGAAAATTGTATTATTCAGTTTTCAAAAAGGACGGTTGACAGACTACATCAATTATACAGATCAAGAACTGCTGAAAGAGCTGAGAATGGATAGCCAGTCAGCATTTGCAGAACTCTACCGGCGTTATCAACCGAAGCTCCATTTTTTTATACTCCGCCTCACCAAATCAAGGCAGCTTACCGAAGATGCACTACAGGACGTCTTTCTTAAATTATGGTTCTCCCGGAAGGATGAACACTCCATTACTGATTTCAATGCATGGATGTTCCGAGTGGCCAGAAATCATGTGATCAATGGGTTGAAACGGATGGCAGGAGAAACCCTCATGCTGGCCGAGATAGCCCGCGAAATGGAACCCGGCAGCAAGGCCACCGAGCAACTGCTCAGTTACCGGGATGCCAGCAGGGTGCTGAACGAAGCCATTGCGGAATTACCAACCCAGCAAAAAACCGTATTGCTGCTGAGCAGGGAAGAAGGACTTTCCTATGAACAGATCGCTGCACAACTGCAGCTTTCCCCCTTGACGGTGAAAAAGCATGCCGCACTGGCGCTTCAGTTCCTGCGCAGGAAGATCAGTGAGAAATACGGGCTGGCAGGCCTTCTGCTCGCTTCCCTCACCTTCATGATCGGAAATAAATAAGCCGTTTTTTTCAACTTCATTACTCCCTCCGCATTTCCCGTTTGTCTTATATAGGCAAACGCAGTTAACTTTTTATTACCGGAACATTAAATCCTTGTAAATCAACCATAATGTCCAAACAGGAATTGACCACACTGCTTAAAAGATACTTTTCAGACGAGATAACCCCTGATGAAAAACTGGAACTGGCGCATCTGATCTCCGCTAATACCACGGCGGATGCGCTGCAAAGTTCCGTTGAAGAGCTGTGGAATGACTATCAGCCGGAAGAACAATTGCTGCAGCAGGAATCCGAAGATCAGCTAAAGCGGATCCTTGAGAAGATAGACCAGCAAAACAATGAGCAACGCCCTGCAGTGATTCGCCAACTGCCTTTCTGGAAAAAGTGGAAATTTCAAACCGTCGCTGCCGCTGCAGTAGTGGCGATCATCGCCGGGGTGATCTATTTCAACAGCACAGGAACCAGTGTCAGCACAGAAGATAATGGTCAGTTGGCTTTGGCTACCCCCAGGATCACAAAGAATATTGTCTTGCCGGACAGCAGCCTCGTCATCCTGCAACCCGGCAGCAGGCTGGACTATGCTCCCGCATTCGGCAAGGACGCAAGAGAGCTCACCCTTACAGGAGAAGCCTGGTTTGATGTTCGTCATGATGCAACCCGGCCATTCATCGTACATACGGGCAAAGTGAGCACGACGGTGTTGGGAACCGCATTCTCCGTGAGGGCCTGGGAGAACGGCAACGACGTAGTGGTAACGGTAAACCGGGGCAGGGTACAGGTGGCCGATAATGCCGGCATTTTGGGAGTGATCACGCCGGATCAACAGATCAGTTATAATAACGCCACTGCCATTGCATCACAATCAAGTGTGAATGCCGCCCAGATCTCCTCCTGGAAAGAACAGGAATATACAATGGATGACCTGACGATTGAAGAGCTGACCCGTGCATTGCAGGAAAAATATGGCGTTGCCATCGAAGTGACGCAGAAAGAAGGCACAGGCGAATGCCGGTTCACCGGCTCATTCAGGCAGGATGAAACACTTGATCGCGTACTGAATGTGATCAGCAAAGTATTCAAAGCAAGCTGGATCAGAAAGGACAATAAGATCCTGCTTCAACATATACGTTGCGACGGATGACCAATTTTATTCACCAAAAAACTGTCTTATGCTTCAAACCCATTTCTATTTACGGCCCTTCCCGTAAACAACACTGCCTGAAATAAGAAAACCGTTCCGGCTGGAACCCGAAACGGTTGGATGTTCAAACAATCTCTCGAATCATTTAAACAACCAAAAGTATGTTTTTTTTCACATTTGGTTCAGGGAAGGCTTATGCCCTCCAGGGAGCCGGACAACAACTGCATTTAAACAAAAGACTACTGTATTTCTGTATGCGCGTAAGTATGATCTGGACGATATGCATGATCGTTTGCCTGCAAATGTGGGCACGCAACTCGCACGCGCAAAGCCTGGGAGAAGTCAGTATTTCTCTCAACCTGGATCATGAAACGATTATTCAGGCATTCAGGAAAATTGAAAAAAGCACCCCCTTCCGCTTTGCCTATAAGAAAGCTTCTATCAGCACTGCACGCCGTTTGTCCATGGACGTAAGAATGAAACCGGTTGATGAAATACTCGACCTGCTGTTTGACGGAACCGGGCTGAAATATGAACAGTCAGACTATTCCATCATTGTCACCGACACGGCGACTGTTCACCGCGAAAGACTGATCGAGAAAGCGATGAATGCCGATACTTCTATCATCGTCCGCGGAAAGATCATGTCTGATGAAAATACGCCGCTCGCCGGCGCTGTGATCAGGGTTACCGGAACCAGCTATGGAACTGCTTCGGGTACCAATGGAAATTTCGAGATCAGGGATGTTCCGTTGAACTCAACTTTGGCAATCAGTTTTGTCGGTTACACCAGCCAGGAGTTAAAGGTCAATGGCAGCACCAATTACTTCCTGGTTAAAATGGAGAAAGCACAGAATACACTGGATGCCGTCACGGTAGTGTCTACCGGTTATCAGTCGCTGCCAAAAGAAAGGTCTACCGGTTCTTTCAGCGTGATCACGGCCAAAGAGCTGGAGAAGATCCCGACAGCGAACCTGATCCAGCGGATCGAAGGATTGGTGACGGGCCTGCAGCCAAAGATCATGGCCGGTGATAATTCATTCCTCTATCAAAATCTTACACAGGGGATCAACAGTGATACGCGTACTGTCGGTAATAATGATTACGATCTGAATGTTCGCGGCAATACCACGGTATTGGGAGAGAAGATGCCGTTGATCGTGGTGGATGGATTTCCGACCAACTTCGATCTGAAGACATTGAATCCCGCCGATATCGAACAGATCACCGTGTTGAAAGATGCGGCTGCTGCATCCATCTGGGGCGCACGCGCAGCCAACGGTGTGATCGTGATCGATACAAAAAAAGGAAAAAGCCGCACTACGCCAAGCATAAATTTCTCTGCATCATACACAACCTTTGGTTCACCGCGTTTTGATTACTTGCCACTGGCCAACAGCGCGCAGATCATCAATTACGAAGAAGAAGTGATCAATAAGAACCTGAACCTGTACAGCCCGTTCAGTCCAAACCCATCCCTGCAACTTTACAAAAGCGATGCATCCACACTTGTATACAGGTTGAGAGCGGGTCAGATCGATTCTGCAACGTATCGTTCCGAAATTGCAAAGCTCAGCAGCATCAACGGTTATGATCAGTACCAGCGTTACCTGTTGCAGAATGCCAGCGCACAGAACTATAACCTTTCCGTTAGTGGCGGCAATGAATCACATACTTACTTCCTGGGAGCATCTTACTCAAGGGAAATTCCATCTGCCGTGGGCAACAATGGTGACCGGTTCACGCTGACCGCCAATCAAAGTTTCAAATTGTTGAAAAAAGCAACACTGGAATTGGGATTACGGGCATCCGCTTTCAATTACAACTACAATGGTATCGGTCTGTCAAGGATCGGCAGCGGTACGAATACCTTTCTTCCTTACAACCAGGTATTCGATGAGAATGGAAATAAAGTGTACTATTCCTATAATTATTTCAAAGGACGTACTGATACGCTGCAAAGCAAGTATGGCTACCAGAACTGGGGGTATAATTATCTTGATGAATCACAAAGCACGCAGCGTTCGATCAAGGATAACAATTTCGCAGGGAACATCAGTCTTAATGTGCCTATCATCGCCGGTCTTTCTGCCAGTGGTCAGTTCATGATGGAGAAAGCCTACCAGGATACACGCACCTGGAACGGGCCGGAGTCTTATTACACCCGGGATATTGTAAACACCGCCACCGCACTTAACTATGCGGCACGCACCATCAGCTACGGAATTCCACGTGGCGGTATACTCTCACAGAGCCGTGGTGATAATACCAATTATAGTGCAAGAGGTCAATTGATATACAATGCTGTGCTTGGCTCTATCCACCAGCTGAATGCCGTTGCCGGTACAGAGATCCGTCAGACCAAAGCGGGTCAGACCATCGATCCGGTGATCTATGGATACAATATGCAGACGGGCATCGGGCAACCTGTACTCGCCAACTATGTCAATGTAAACGGAACAGCAGTTACGGCGTTTTCCATCAGCAGTACCGGGCAACAAAATAAAACAAGGCGATTCCTTTCATATTATGCTAATGCCGCTTATACGTTGATGGACAAATATTCCCTGTCGGGAAGCGTTCGCTATGATGACTATAACAACTTTGGTGTTGACAGGAAATACAGGGCCACTCCGCTCTGGTCTGCCGGTGCAAAATGGGCAATGCATAAAGAAAAATTTCTGGAGAATGTTTCCTGGCTGAATTCACTGGCATTGAGAGCAACCTATGGTTACAATGGAAATATTGCACAGGGCATTTATCCGTTTACCAATATTTCGATCGGTACAAATTTTACTACTGGTCTTCCTTCGGCTTCTATCATCAGCCCCGCTAACCCAACACTGCGTTGGGAGAAAACAGGTGTGGTGAATATCGGCCTGGATTACGCCATTCTGAACAACCGCCTTTCCGGAACATTTGAATGGTACAGTAAAAAAGGAAGAGACCTGCTTTACGCATTCCCGGTTGACCCCACGTACGGTGTTAGCACGATGATCGCCAATAACACAAAAGTGGATGCAAAAGGATTTGAAGCCTCACTCAGCGGCGTGCTGGTTACTTCAAAAAGTATCAACTGGACTGCTACGTTCAATTTCTCTTATAATAAAAATAAGATCGTTGATACAAGGTTTATACCGACCTCATCTACATATTCTGCGCTGTCCGGAACAAATATTGCCGGCTATCCAACAAATGCTGTATGGGTGTACCGCTATGCCGGCCTGGACAATACCGGTATGACGCAGGTGTATGATGCAGATAAACAGACGAAGATCCCGCCATCCCGCAATCCAACAGGCATAGACGCATTGTATTATGCAGGAACAACAACGGCACCCTATTATGGAAGCCTGAGCCAGACCTTCCGTTACAAACAGTTCAGCCTTTATGCGATCGGTATGTACAGTTTCGGATCGGTTTTTCGCCGCCCCACGATCTCTACGTATACCTCCACGCGCCAGGCCTATGTGTTTTATGATCTGAATAAGGATATCGACCTCCGCTGGAGAAATCCGGGAGACGAACTCACCACACAGGTTCCCGGTATCGCAGGCAGTTTTGCTCCCACCAGCCTGTTCCGCTATGCAAATTCTGATATCAATATTCTTGATGGTAGCTATATCCGCCTGCGCGAGGTATCACTGGGATATGATCTGCCCGCTTCGGTGGCTAATAAGATCGCTGCACGGAATATCAACTTCAGCCTGGCCGTTAGAAATCCCGGCCTGTTATGGACAAAGAATAAAGAAGGGATCGATCCTGATTTTATTCCTTACCTGAACTCCAATACATTGGGATTACCGCCTTCCGCTTCTTATACCATGACCATCAACATAGGCTTTTAAGAAGGAAGAAAATGCTGATTAACGTGAACCGTAAAAAGATAACAATGAAACGCAATTCAATATTACTGATCATACTTTCATTTTTTGTGTTCGGAACGGGATGCAAAAAATACGTAGACATAAAAACACAGGGAAACCTCGTGCCGGGAGAAACACTGAACTATCGTTATTTGTTGAATGATAATTCCACCTTCGCTTTCAGCGTCAGGGGAATTGATATTCCTTCAGACGATATATACATCGCTGACAGTTCGCAGATGGCAGACATACAGAATTCTTCGTCGCTGCAATATTACCAGCGGACGTATACCTGGCAACCCTCGATCTATATTATTTCGGGGGAATCGGATCCTGACTGGGATCGTCTTTACAAGACCATCTATAATGCCAACGTCATCATCACGGAAGTGGGCAAGAGCACCGGTGGCACCGATTCTGCAAAGAATGAGATCTCCGCGGAAGCAAAAGTTCATCGTGCAGAAGCTTACCTGATGCTGGTGAATATGTATGCAAAGCCATACAGCAATACTGCATCGACAGACCTGGGAGTACCGTTGCTTACTGCACCAACGGTTACAGAGGCGCTGACCCGTGCACCGCTGGCCAGAGTAGTTGAACAGATCCTGGAAGATCTTCAGACCAGCACAAAATATCTTCCTGCAAAAAACCAGTTCAATACACTGCCATCGAAGGCTGCGGCGTATGCGTTACTGGCTCGTGTGAACCTTTATATGGCAAACTATCAGCAGGCAGGCGCCTGGGCGGACAGCGCACTGGCCATCCAAAGTACATTGAATGACCTCGCTGCGCTGACTGCTTCGAGCTATCCCAGAACCCTCGCTGATCCTGAGCTGATCTTCTCCAAATCAGCGGCGCAATCGAATGCCTTCGGACAAACAGCTTTCCGGCTGAGTGATTCGTTGCTGAATCTTTTAGGCACCGCAGATCTTCGCTATTCGCTTTTTACGGCTCCAGCCAATACGGTGAACAGCAATTATACCGGAAGATTCTTCAGCAAAGAGCGTATTGGTAATTTCGAAACACGCAACTATGGGCCCACTGTTCCTGAAATGATGCTCATCAAAGCGGAAGCACTTGCACGCAATGGAAGTATTGCTGATGCGATGACACTCGTGAATAATCTTCGCAGGAAAAGATTCACCGTTGCAGGTTATACGCCGGTTACGGCAACATCACAGCAGGAAGCATTGGTTCAGGTGATCAAAGAACGGCAGCGTGAATTCTTCTGCCGCGGTCTCCGTTGGTTTGATATGAGAAGACTGAAGAGCGATCCGATGTTTGCCCAAACGCTTACACGCCGGTTTTTAAATAATACCTATACGCTCGCGCCGAACAGTGACCGGTATGTATTTCCGATTGCTGATTATTACAGGACGTTCAACCCGGGGATACAAGCTAATCCATAAGCGGTGGGCGTAATGTTTCCTACTTCGCTTCGCTTCGGCGGACGGAGCCCGCAGATTTCGCAGATTTTATATTCCCTGTTATTGAAATGTGACTGTGCTACTGAAAATATCCTTATTAGCCTGCGCAGATTTCGCAGATAACAGTCTGCTATCGGAGGCTAATCTGCGAGATCTGCGCATCCGGTAGCAACCAGATCCATAGATAAATACTTTGCGACGGTAGGAATGATAAAATCTGCGAGATCCGCGGGCTCCGTCCCCCCTTCGTTATTTCGGCCGGTGCAACCCTGAACATCGCAATCCATTTCTCAACTATCAATACACAATCATGAATAACCTTTTTTCCGGATGGAAACATTTTACAATACACCGGATGATCATCTCATTGTTGGCTTTGTTTGCAACAGCACATGCATTTTCGCAAACAGATACAAAAGTGTTTGCTGTTAAACCTGAATTTCCCAAACCCGGAGAAACGATCTCCATCACCTATCATCCTGAAAGAAGTAACCTGAAAGATCAGCAGTCAATAAAGGGTGTCATCTACACTTTCGCAGGCTTTAAATGGCGCGCGGACGATCTGAAGCTGGTGAAGAATGACACGGCGCTGGCCGCAACATTTAAGCTTCCGCCGGGTGCGGCACTGATCTCCTGTGTGTTCAGGGACGGCGATGCTATAGATAATGGGGGCCGCTGGACCTATAGCTGGATGCTGTCAGACACCAGCAAACTCTTTATGCCGGGCGGGTATTACGGCTGGGGCATGCTGCGCAGCCCATTATTCATGGCAGCCAACCCTTTCACGGTAGATACCAGCGCGTATATCGAAGAAGAAGTAACGCGGATGTGGTTCCGCAATGAACTGAAATACCGCCCTGCCAGCAAGCCGTTCGTATTCAAAAATGCATTGACATTATACAAGCGATCATCAAAAGATCCGGAGACGGATAACAACATCCGTAAGGAGCTCAGCAGCGTGCTGGAAATGCCCGGCATCAACGAACAGGTTTGGATGGATGCAAAGGATGTATATGCTATCGTGCTCAATGATCGCAAAAGCGCTGATTCGCTTCAGCAGATCATTCTTCAAAAATATCCGAAAGGGATAACAGCGAGAGATGCGGAGATCTATCGCCTGTTCAGGCAACCGAACCAGGACAGTCTTGCTATCGGTTTTGAAGCGCTTTTAAAGAAATATCCCGGCAGGGCATTTGCTGGCATCAGAACGCAGACCAGTGATCTATATTACGGCAAACTCTTTCGCAACTTTATCTATACACCTATCATCAAAGACAGCAATTACAGTCGCCTGTATCAATACCTCCACGATGTACCGACATCAGAGTTGCCCACCTTCTATCATCACATAGTGGAAATCCCGCATGAGAAAAAGAGTACATCTTTACAAGCCCTGTTGAAATTGTCAGACCTGCTATACAATGAGATCCTGAACCGTCCGCCCGATGGGGTATACAGCGCTTCTCAATGGAAGGAACAACAGCATCGAATGAATGCGATCGTCCTATTCACCCACGCAAGTATTCTGTATGAAAGCAAACAGGCAAAGAAAGCATTGGAGATCGCATCACTTGCTGAACCTGTATATAAAAGAAAGAAAGCCGATTTCAATGAGTTCTATGCAAGATTGTTGTATGACAACAAAAGGAATAAAGATATAAAACCGCTGCTGTTCGACGCGGCCAGGGAAAATGCACTGACGCCGTATTTGCTGGAACTGCTGAAAAAAGAATATACAGCCCAGGCAAATAAAACAACCGATTTTGAAGAATGGGTCAACTCGCTGAAATCCGGAACACAGGTTACCGTTGCGCAGCAAAAGATCATGGACGAAATGACCAACCAGGATATACCGCCTTTCACCCTGAAGAACACAAAAGGTGAAACGATCAGCCTCGCTGCCCAAAAAGGAAAGATCGTTATACTTGATTTTTGGGCTACCTGGTGCGCGCCTTGCAAAGCGGCGATGCCGGGTATGCAACTGGCTGTTGACAAATTCAGTAATGATACAACAGTAGCGTTTTATTTCATCTCGACGATGGAAACCAATCCGGAATATAAAAAGGAGATCGACCGGTTCATCAACGCAAAAAAATATTCTTTCAATGTGCTGTATGACGGGTTTAATGATAAATCCAAACAGGAAGATCTTACCTATGCCACCTATGCTGAAAAATACAAGCTGTCCGGGATCCCGTTCAAGATGATCATCGATCAGGATGGCCGGTTGCGCTGGTTGAGTATCGGCTACAAAGGAAGTCCTAGCGGATTGGCAGATGAGATCTCATTCATCATTCAGCAATTAAAAAAGGAGAATGCAGGGAAGAATGATAAGGCAGCTGTTCATCATCAAACAGATAAAAACACAGAGGCCGCGAGGCCTCTTTATCGTTCAGAGGAGGTCCGGTATTACAATCAGGACAGTTCTATTCTTTTTGCCGGTACGCTGACGCTTCCGCTTGGAAGGGAAATAAAGAAAGCGGTTGTGCTGGTGTCGGGAACCGGTAAGCAGGACAGGGACGGTACCATGGCCGGGCATAACATCTTTGCACAACTGGCGGATTCATTAAGCAGTCATGGGATCGCTGTGTTGAGAACCGATGACCGGGGAACGGGCGCAACAACAGGCGTGTATGAAACAGCGACCACAGCAGACTTTGCCGCGGATGCATTGCTGGCGATCAGTTACCTGAAAACGAGAAAGGAATTGTTAAAGGCCAAGACCGGACTGATGGGTCACAGCGAGGGAGCTGCAGCTGCGCTGATAGCGGCCGCAGGATCTTCCCAAGTGAAGTTCCTGGTTTCATTGTCCGGCCTTGCCAGTAAAGGGCTTGAAGCGCTGATCGCGCAGAATGAGCAACTCGTGCATGCGGCCAATATCCCCGATCTCAATAAAGAACGTTTCAATACCATTAACGGTCTTATGTTCCGCACGGCTTACCAGTTCGCCGCTTCACCAGAAATGGATAAGCAACTCCGAAATACGTATACCGAATGGCAACAAAAGGATCAGCGGATGATAGACAGCCTGAAGATCGTTAACGATCATTTCAGGTTTTTCCTGGAAAGTTATATTACGCAGGCTACAGGTAAATGGTACAGGTATCATATCCGGTTTGATCCGGTGGTGTATATGAAACAAGTGAAGATCCCGTGCCTGGTGATATATGGATCCGGGGACAAAATGATCGATGTAAAAGCAAGTGTCGACAACTGGAACAAATATGTGCCCTCCATGAAGCGTTCAGATAGCAGGGTAGAAGTGTACAAGGGATTGAACCATCTGCTGCAGGAGTGCAGTACCTGCGATCCCGATGAATACCGTTCGTTAAAAGATGGTGTTTACAGTCTGGTGATTAGTGACATTGTTTCCTGGATCTTGCATTAAAATTTATTTTTTGAAAAGCTAAAAAAAATGGACGGGAGTAACCTCAAAGGCAGGTATCTCCAGGTGAAAAAAAGTTGTCGCTCAGCCAGCCAGCCCGTCATAGTTTCCTAAGACTCACAGCGGGTTTCATAGAACAACGTCTAAATGTAGTAACAATAAGAATTATAAATATAAACAATGCAATACCGGACATCGACAGTCCTAAAGTTATCACGTCAGGCTTAACCCGATAGGCAAATTCAGAAACTGCGGCAGTCGAAATTAAGTAGCCCACGGGAATTCCAATACACACAGATATGAGTAATAATATTAAATACTCTCTGGTAATCGAAAAAAAGATTTGAGGAATACTGGCTCCCATTATTTTTCGAATGGTAATTTCTTTCGATTGTTGAAATGTGGAATAACTTACTATTCCGATCAGGCTCAAACTCGCAATGGCCAGTAGTGCGATTGTAAAAAAAGACAACAATACTACACCATCACCATGGGCTTGTTTGCTTTTATACTCTTTTTCCCATAAGGTAGTTTCAGGCGTCCTTCCTATTTTATCGCGAAACGCTGCAGAAGCAATTCTCGCCTTTACTATTTCTATGTGTTCGGGATGGATCCGGGCATTTACAAACTCCAGTTTCCCCGGGTCGTACCGGAAAAGCATTGGCGCGATTGCTCTTTTAAAATTTTGAAAATGAAAATCCTTAACAACACCAACGACTTGAACTATTGTTGAGTCATCAAGAGTAATCTGATGATTAAGGACATTATCTGGAGTTGAAAATTCCAGCGACCGCATTAATGATTCATTAATGATTACATGATTTAAATTAGACTGCTGTCTTTGATCAAAATTCGATCCTGCTAATAGTTTTAAATTCAGCTCTGGTATTGTTTTGTCGTCAATAAAATAGCTGCCAACCTGGATTTTTCTCTCAGGTTTTGTTTCGTCGTATATGTCAAACTCTTGAGTTGGCATATATCCAAGATTTGTCGAGATCCCGGACATTTCGGCCACTTCAGGCCATCTGGCTAATTCCGCTTTCACAATTGAATGCTCTGCCGAGTCAATTGTTTTAATGCTTAAGATATTTTTATAAGAAAAACCGTAGTCACTGGTTGCCATAAAGTTGCTCTGTTGAAACAGTACAACCGCCGTTACAACCATTATCGTACATAGCGAAAATTGAATTAGCAGAACAATCTTTTGAAGAGAAAATCTTTTTAACGCCGGGTTCTTAAAAACCCCACGCATCAGTTTCAAATTTTTTTGGGAAGAAACAATAAAAGCGGGCAATAGCCCTGCAATGACTCCGACAATGGCCGCGAAAACTATTGAATACAACAACAGCTTAAAGTCGTAAGTGCCTTGAGCGCTCATCTCAGAAAATGGAGGAATCGTCTTTACAAAAGGGAAAAGTAGAATTGCAAATAAGTAAGCGCATAACGCAGTTATAATGGCTTCGAGAATGAATTGAAAAAAAATATGTCTCCTCCCAGCACCAATCAACCTTTTAATACCTACTTCTTTTGCCCTGGTAATCCCCAGGGCTAACAGGATACTGGCGTAGTTAAAAGATGACAGCGTAATCATGATTATAATTACACCCACTAAAATCAAAACGTCTGACTTTGACAATGCCCTGCTGTTCTCTAACCAATAATCTGTGCGGGGAGCCAGATTTTTAAAAGGAATCCAGGTAAAATCCAAAGCCTTTATATCAGGTGTTGGGCTAAAATTTATGGCCGTGCTCTTAAGTACATTATTGATTGCAGGATGTAGGCTATTATCCTTTGTCATATCGTTTTCGAAGAGCAAGAAAGTATACGAGGCCGTGTAATTGGACAGGTCGACAAAATTTGAATCCAGCTGATGCTTTTTAATTGCAGAAAGAATATTTTTTGAGCTGATCAGATAATCACTTCCTATTACACTCTTGCTATTACTTTCATCAAAAACCAATGTAACGGCAAAGTCGCCAAGCTCTTTAATCCGAACGGTCTTACCAATGCTGTTAGTTGTATTAAATAATTTAAGTGATGTACTGTTAGAAAGTGCTATGTTATTAGGATTATCCAGCAATTGACGAACATCTCCTGATAAAATCGGAAGATTAAATGCTTTGAAATAATTCCCTTCCAGCCAGTTTCCTCTCGCAGAAACTTCACTATTACCCACAGAAATCGAGTAGGAGGGAACTGGTGTAATACTTACCAACTCGCTAAATAAACTTTTATCAAGCTTTTCCGTTAGCCCATATGGTACTGTTGCAAACGTTCCTTTATCTCCATCCTTATTTGTGATGACTGTATTTAGCCTGACCAGACGATCTCGGTTTGGATTGTCTGTGTCGAAATTATATTGATTATAAATGATGGAAATTGCAACAAGCGAAATAGCTAAACATATTGTCAGCGACAGTACATTCATTGCAGAATAAACGGGATATTTCATGATGCTCCTTACAGCATTTTTAAAATGCAGCGCATTCATAGATTAAGGTTTTTAGATGTTCTTAAAATTACCAGCTTATTTTAAATGGCAGATCAGATAAAGGCATTCAGGTGTCGATGTTCAACAGTCACCACACTCATCGGACAGCTTTAGCCTTATGAGCTACCACAGGAATCTTCAGGCAAGGAACAAAATATGTAATTCGAGGGACACTTGATACAAGCCATCTATTTAATTTATTAAAAATGCAATCGGAATTACTGAAAAGAATTACTAGACTTTTAAATGTAAACACTTACCAGTGAAATCATTTCCATAGTTAATACCGGCATACAAATGTTGAATCATTGAATTTAAGAAGATAATATTCCTTATCGCTCAACTATCGTATTGATATCAATTTAAAAATATGAAATGAAATTATTGAAATAAAATATTTAGACTAAAAAACATATTTATATAAAATAAACAAGTAACTTCCATTTAGTACTTATGTCGCCACTTTCAGTGATATTAGTAATACCTTAAACTTAATACTATGGCAAAATTCCTTGACAACCTTTCAGCGCAGGTTCAAAAGCCAAAAATTCAATTGGCTTTAGGCCTTTCCGTTGCTGCCGCTGTTTTCATTGCTCCTAAAGATTCCAGCAGCAGCCAAAGTGTAGAGAAGAATAATTGTAAATACGGGTCCACCGGTGATTGTGACTTAAGTACCGATGGAAACAAATATTGTATCGCAACCAGCATCCCTCCCAGGGATTGTTCCTGAAATCCTGACACTATGAATCGTTGATAAATGGTTCATTGAAGGTGGCGACTCTTCTAAAATGATGTTCATTTTAAAATCCATTCAACAGTTTCTGTACTTTCAGTGAATGCCGATAAGGGCTATGGAGAGTGACGAAATTCTGAAGAGAATGTTCCAGTAACCCCAACGTGTCAACTGTCTGTTACAAATCATAAATCCAGGGATCAATAAGATCTATGGCGGAACTTCATGCAAATTATAATGCGTCAAAACAGTTAGACTGTACAGTAAACTGATTTCAGCTAACCCCGAAAGCTAATAATAACAAGTACGTGGATCTTCTTACTGCTCATCCTGTGAGGGTGTTAGCATGGCTGTGCCGTTTTCTCACAAAAAACCATTCCTGGCAGCCTGATGCTATCTGGCGTTAGGTGTGCGTCATAGACAATCCAATAATCCAGAGGCATAGAACTTACCAATGCAGGGTGTCAAAAAATGTCATACTATAAGTATCGTTTGATCAAAGAACATCACATACAAATCTGTATGGGCCCTTTATGATTGGGTTGGAAATATATGGCAACCATTAAAACAGAAACATCAGAGATCCTTTATAATCCTGTTCCTGTATATCTCGAATCAATAGTGAAGCCGATTATTTTATCACTAAAAATCCGCTTGGCCTCAGAATGGGGAGCGTTATACAAGCATATGCGATACCTCAAATTTATTATCATCTTTTTACTAGTAGCCGTGTTGGGTTATGCAGCCTATCATGCAATCGTATATCGAAAACCACGGGTTGTTCAAAACCCACACAGCAATGCCAAGGAGCCTTTACTTACTGCAAAACTCATAAAAACTTTTGAATTCAAAGTTGACTCTTTAACTGAACCTGATAACATCAAATACTATCAGTTATTCGACGACTCTGACAAATCCTATTTAACATTTCTCAATAGCGATATTCATACTATATATTTTTATGATCTCGCAAATGGTCAACTAGTCAGAACCATCGATCTCAAACATTATGGATTCGAATTATCCTCAAAGATCCAGGGATATTATATACTGAATAGCGATTCAATCCTTCTATACAGTTATAAAGACTCGAATTTATCATTGCTGAGTATTACCAATGGCTTACAGTATAGCATAACAATGGATAGCAGGCTTTTCGACCAGGACAAAACTGCTCATCCTTTCCTGAGCACGCGAACCCCGATTTTAAAGGATGAAGTCAACAATGTTGTTTATATGTCCGGGTTTTGGTCTTATGAAGGGCGATCGAAAAAAAAAGATAGTGAAAGAAACGTAATCGCTCAATTCTCCCTCAACAGTGGAAAGCTGGTTCATGATGTTCCATACCCTCCGATATTCTGGGGAGTGAACTGGGGCGGAGCAGGTGGTTTCAGGCAGGCATTTTTAGACATGTGGGCAGATACTCTAATTGTTGGTTTTATGGCTGATCACAACATACATTTCTATAACTCGGAAATGAAGGAGATCAGGAGCGAGTACTTTGGATCAAGTATGGTCCCGGAAATCAGATCGATGGGTTACGCAAATTATTTCAAAGAGTTTCTTCCGACCCAGGAAATATACGAGTACTACCTTAGCACACCTTCCTATTCGCTCATCAAATTTGATAAATATCGACAAAAGCTTTATCGGGTCGTGGAATCCACTGAGCTGTTTACGTTGAAAAATATGCAGAGAAAAAGGAAATCACTACTTGTTATGACAAAAGATTTCTCTATTGCTGGTGTATGGAAAATACCTGATGAAGAAGTCGATTTTGATCATATGCTGATTCACCGTGATGGACTGCTCGTCCTAAACCGGGGTTCGAGTTCAGACCATCTTTATTTTAACCTGTATGAACTTTGAAAATTAAAACTTATGAATAAGAGATCTCCAATTGTTATTTACTTTCACCGAAGTTATATATTCATATTTGCCGCTGCCGCTATATTGTGGTCGTGTAAGTCGGCAGACAAAGAAGCCTTATCCGATATGGATACCTTGTTGGCCTCTGCCATAAATCCGAAACAATTCAATACTGTACTTGTAATTCCGTCTGAAGGTTGTGGTGCCTGCATAACTTCAGCAGAATCTCTGATGATTGAAAATTGTCAAAAACCTGGCGCTAAAGATATTCTGTTCATTATCACCGGGCACAATTCGATCAAATCAGCCACAGTCCGGTTTGGACAATCCGTTATAAAGGCGAATAACATTTTTGTTGATACCGCTCACATTTTCGACAGGCCGCCATTTTCCGAAGGTTATCCCATGCAACTTAAACTCCAAAACGGAAGATTGGTTCAGTATGAAGAGATCAATCCCAGAAATCCACTGAAGAAAATTTAAAACACAACTCCACATGCAACTTTCAGATTTGTTAAGTCCTTTTGATGTTGATACGTTTTTTAAAATGTACTGGCGAAAACAACCATTGCTTTTATCTAACGAGCGAAGCTTCGAGAACCTGGTTTCGATTGATGAAATTGATAAGTATCTAACGCAGTCGACATTAACATATCCATTCGTAAGATTAGCAGGAGAGGGTATCGAATGGCCACTGGAAAAATATAGCAGCCAGAAAGAACGCTACTTTAACGTTTTAGAAAAAACAAAACTATTCGAGCTGTTCGAGAATGGGAAGACAATGGTAATTCAGGGAGGGCAATACAGTTTTCCCCATTTATTCGAATTGAGGAATCAATTAATAAAAGAACTGGACTCCTCCATAAATTTGAATCTGTATATTACGCCTTCCGGCAATCAGGGATTCTATCCACATTTTGATAGTCATGATGTTTTCGTTTTGCAGGTTTTTGGATCAAAAAACTGGAGACTGTACGATCAAAAGCATATCAATCCTCAAAAATCCTGGAGCTTGACAGATGAAGAAGTAGGCTTATATCGGAATGCGAAACCGAATCATGAGCTTACTTTAAGCAGAGGCGACCTTCTATATTTCCCGGCAGGTGTTGTACACGATGCTTACTCAACTGACGAGTTATCTATCCATATCACCATTGGGGCCAGCTATAAAAGTAATTTAGATTTCATAAAAAGCACTATCGAGCATGGTGAAAAGATTGATTTTTTCCGGGAACCGTTTGCGGTGAATTCGGAAAATGATTTTAATCGCCTGATTGAACAATTGACAATCCTATTACGAGATTTTTATTCAAATTATTTAGACGACATCAGATCGTTGCCGGCAAAATTTCCTGAAGGACTTTTTGTTGATTACTGCTGCGTCGATAGCCTGGTTAATCTTTCTGAAGAGGATTTTACGGTCACGAATGATGGATATGAGCGTGATGACAAAGCAGAAACGGATATAATCCAGGCCATCCGCCAAAAAAGCTTAAAAAAGTTGATACTAAATGACGCAAATGAAAATTCATACCTGCGCGAGAAACTTAAAGGGCTAATCAGAAAAAATGTAGTAAGTATAAATAAATGAGCATATGAATATTCATTACCATCATGCTTCCGAAGTGAAAAGTTTGTACTTTCAAAAGGATGCTTATGGCTATCTCAAACCTCCGCTTGACAATATTGATCAAGTGCCGGTTTACAATCGCATGGTGCTAAATGAAATTGTTTCGATTTCAAAAGAGCATCTTAGAGATAAACTTGTGGCTATATATTTTCGGGGATCGAGGCTAACCAGTAATAATGTGAGTGACTTTGATACTGTCACAATTACAAAAGAGCATCAGGAAGATTCGATGAGTAATCTTTTCAGAACACGTTTAGCAAGCAGATTTTCAAATATCCTCTATTTTGACAATTTTCCGATTTCTTTACAGGAATTGCATTCCGACAGGTCATTGCAGTTTATCGTCAAAGTATTATCGGTTAGGGTTTTCGGGCAAGATGTAAGTGCAACAATATCCCCTTTCAAAATCGGGAGGGACCTTGTCTTATTTATCCCCAAACTCCGGTCCAAGCTCGACTGGGTCATCCAGGTCTCCCCGCAATTAAACAAAATAGAAGATATAAGAGCTGTTGCTAATCACGCTATCAAATTCAGCTTAAGAGCAGCCAGTGAGCTTGTTATTGAAAGATCGGGGGAATACAGCCGCGAAATAACAAGTTGCTGCGATCTTTTTTGTCGTTACTACCAGGACCACGCTTTGTATGCACAAAAACTCCTTGAACAATATGATAGATGTTCTAAAGCTGACTTCGGTCAATTAATTTCTGACGTCATATATTTTTGCGATTTCATTACTGAAGAATATAATCGATTATATGAAGAGAAAGTTTAAATTTCGGTTACTCACAAAATTAGCCATTGTGATTATTGCCGTGTCCATCATAAGAATTTTTCTGATCGACACATTTAGAGTCACGACCGGCTCGATGGAACCAACCTTAAAAGTAGGAGATATTGTCCTGGTAGACAAAGTGTCCATTGGCAGTCGGATCCCAACCAGTTTCGGCGTTCCTTTTGTTGAGGCTGATAATAATATTCTGAGACTTTTCGGAATAAATACCTATACAGGTACACTTTGGGACACAAGAAGGCTTCCCGGATTTTCAAACATCAATAGGAATGATATAATAGCGTTTAACATGCCAATCGCCAGTGATATACCAGTTGACTTCAGAACTCTTTACATAAAACGCTGCGTAGGTATTCCTGGAGACGTGATTGAGGTAAAGGAGGGCGAAATGTTCATCAATAATCTGCCTCTTGCTAAAGCCGCTCTCGAAAAAGACGAATGGTTTGTGACGACATGTAGTTCAATTGATAGCTGGACTGAAATAGTGAATTCAAAAGATTTGATCGAAGTTGTGAATTTGACATCACGCAAACCCGATGAACACCTGTATAAAATTACGACTTCAGATTCAAATATGCTGGCTATTAGACGAGATAAGCGGGTAATTTCAATCAATCATATTTCAGAAAAAGAAACTCATACGGTTAACTTAGACATCTATCCTCACTTATTATCTTCAGGCAACAATGTTACAAAGATCAAGCCTATTCAATTGCCTAAACGAGGCGAAACAATTGTAATTGATTCCAGTAATGCCGATCACCTTCTTACCCTCATAAAAATGCACGAGGATGTACATACATTTTCGGACTATGATAAGGCGATTAAATCAAAAGCTGTGCTCAAACATACATTTAAACACGATTATTATTATTTTGTTGGTGATAATCGCTGGCAGTCTTTTGATTCCAGGTATTGGGGTCCGGTGCCGGATGATTACATTGTAGGAAAAGTCAGATCTTCTATTTGGTCACATTAAGATTATTTCAGGCTGGTATTAATCTTTTGGATCGAAAACGATCAACTAAAATATAATTCCAGCGTTTTGTTAGTGTGTTTCAGGACCCCTTTACTAAAAGTAATGTATGTTGCGCTGCAAAAACTTTTTTGAACATCATAGATGCCTCCGCATTCAAAAGCTCGAATAATCCTTCATCCAAAAAACTGAAATAGCCTTCCTCTGAAATGATCAGGTGATCGAGCAGCCGGAGATTGACAAACTCACTTCCTTTCATTAATTGTTGCGTAATCGATTTGTCTGCCGGCGATGGCTTTAGCCGCCCGCTGGGGTGGTTGTGAATAGCGACAATACTCGACGCGTTTTGTTGCAGCGCCAGGCTGTATACTTCCCGGGGATCGATCAGTACTTTGGTTTGAGTGCCCAATGCGAGGAGTTCGAGGACTTGTCCCGGACGCAGATCCGGGATGGCAGACGGTTTGCCCGGGACCGAGGCATAAGATCCAGAAGTGTTCGCGGAGGCGATCACGTTTGGAGCAACGGCGGAGAATGGGTTGGAGGAGGTGGAAGATGTCGGAGGAGGAGGTGATGCGGATTTTTTGGTGGGGGCGAAGACGGATGGTCATGATGGTTCAGTTTTGAGGATGAAGAGATTAATGGTGGGGCATGAGAATGCAGGGCAGACGTTGGCATGTTTGCTGGCGTGACTCGTATCCGTTAAATATTTTGGCGACTACCGGTGTGTATTTGTGTATCGACGTGATAATGCGATGCGGTCATTGATCCAGATGAATTGTTCTTCTTTCAACAGGTCTTTCGTTTATTCGATCGTGAGAGAAACCTTGTTGAAATCTGTTTCGGTGTGTAGCTGTGCGTGATCGCTCATCGATATGCAGCATACAAATTTATCAAGGTCGATACGTGAAAACTTGCCCTTTGCGATAGTAACGAAGAAAGCTGATGCATGAGAAGTTACGTACGCAATGATGAAATAATAATTCAAATTTGTGCCATTACCCTATGTCATATT
>VFQP010002033.1_pt1 | contig 24064 bp, 29 predicted proteins | sample 3512351 | NCBI WGS metagenome assembly VFQP01 (sample SAMN10412372, study PRJNA504923) | tailings metagenome | isolation source: Relicate 1 Philex TSF1 revegetated site | place: Philippines: Tuba, Benguet | collected 2017-08-29
GGGGCGCGGCGCACGGGGGCAAGCCAGGAGTGAGAGTGAGGCAAACCGGGGGGGGGGGGAGGCTACGCGCCTCCGTCAAAGTAGCACATGACGTCGCTGGTGGTCCAGCGCGTGGACGTGTCGTGGTCGTGCAGTCCCATGGTGTAGGTCGGCGCCATCACCTCCACAACGTCCTGCGTGCGCAAAAAGGAAAGAGACAGCACGTCCGCCCACACGCTCATCTTGGTGGAGCTGGCCGCGCACGCATGCGCGCGCCTGTGGCATCAGGCAGTCAAGGACAGACCTGGAGGATGAGGAAGCCAAAGAGCGGCGTGAAGTCGAGCTGGCCGAACAGGGGCGGCAGGATGCCGCGGTAGATCTGCAGGTAGGGCTCGGTGATCTGCGCGGCGCTCCGGGGCACGAGCCGAGCAATCCACAAGTGGGCCTGCGGGCTAGGCTGCCGAGCACGCAGCGTGACGCCGGAGCGCCTCCTGGCTGTTCAGCTCACCAGGCGCAGGAAGGTCCACGGCTGGGCGTTCCAGTCAATCCCGGGGAACCAGCTCAGCAGCACGCGCATGAAGAGGCAGAAGAGGTACATCTGCAGAGCAGCGCCGCATGCGTCCGCCGTCAGGGCACGCAGATGCAGCGTCAGCAGGTTTGCAGCAGCTGCGCCCCTGCCGCCGCCCCTTGACAGTGTGGCGGCCTGACCTTGGCGAAGCCAAAGGCCGCGCGCTCAAAGGTGCGGGCGTAGAGCGCGGTGAGTGACTCGGAGCCGGCCGCCCGCGCCAGGGGCGCCACGAACGCCAGCACGCGCACGCCCGCCTTGAGCCGGCACAGCTGCTCGTGCACGTCCTGCACCGGCGCAGCAGCAGCGCAGCGGCGTGGACATCAACAGGGTGGATCCGCGCGCCCTGGACGGCAGAGCGCCGCCGCCGCCGCTGCCCTAAATATGGGCCCTGTCTGCCTGCGCACCTTGGCCGTGACGCCCTCGACCTGGGGGAAGGCCGCCACGACGGCGCTGCGCACCCGCTCCAGCACCTCGGTGAGGAACTGCGTCAGCCTGACCACGGCCTGCACGAGGTTGGCCACGAGGGCCGTCAGCGGCTGTTGCTGGTGGATCGCGCTGCTGCTGGGATCGCCGCCGTCCATGGGGAACGCCGCCGCGGCGGCGCCGCTGCTGGCGCACGCCACCGCCGCGCCCCTCTGCCTGGGGCCCCCTGTGGCGTGCGGGCGCTGCCACGCCACGCTGCTGCTGCACGACGCCGCGTGTGCGTCCTGATGCGCGGCAGCGGCTCCATCGCAGCGCGCAGAAGAACTGGCTGAGGTGGCGGCGGTCCAGGCGCGCGATGGGCCGCTGCGCACGAGCGGATGCGCGCGAGCGGATGGCGCGGCCTTGATCCCCCGCTGCGGCAGCGCCTGGCGCAGCCCGTGCGGCGCGCCGATGGGCTCGAGCGCGCACTGGTGCGCCATCGGGCCCCTGCAGCAGCTGCCTCCTCCTCGAAGAGCTGCCAAGGCTCCTGCTGCGCGCACGGCAAAGCGATCCTTCGCAGCACGCAAAGGGTCCCGACGGCACGCTCGCGCCCGAGCGCAAGCCCTCAGGGCGCATGGTTTAGTCCCGCTCAGCGGCTCGGCCCCAGCACCTTTTTTTGAGCCTCTCCTCGAAGCTCAACACCCGTCACCAATCGCCAGGATGCAGACCACGATGCAGCGCCGCCAGGCCGCCGGCTCCAAGGCCGCGAGCTCTTCTGGCGCTCGGGCCGTGAGCTCGGTGCCACGCGTGAGCCGCCGCTCGGCGGTGCAGGTGCACGCGCAGGCCGTGGCCGCGCCCGCGGCCGTCAGCAAGGAGCAGGTGGACAAGTGCGTGAACGCGATCCGCTTCCTGGCGATCGACGCGGTGAACAAGAGCAAGAGCGGGCACCCGGGGATGCCGATGGGCTGCGCGCCGATGGGCTACGTGCTGTGGAACGAGACGATGAAGTACAACCCCAAGAACCCGCAGTGGTTCAACCGCGACCGCTTCGTGCTCTCGGCGGGCCACGGCTCGATGTTCCAGTGAGTCGGGGCCCCGACTTGTGCCTCGCGCCCGCCCCACCTTTTGGGGCGCTCCCTCCCCTGGCCAGCCTGCGGCGCGAGGCGCCTCGACGATGAATCCTGTTGCGCGCTGCTCTCTCGTGCGCGCGCAGGTACGCCATGTGAGTTGAGCTCGGGCGGGGGAGGGCCACAGGCGTTGCGATCCTCGACCCTGAGGAGCCTCTGAGATAAGGAGCGGCCCAGCGAGCGCGCCGCCCAGCCAGCCGGCCGCGCGGCGGAGCGCGCGTGATCTGGGCGCCGCGAGCGTGCGGCCAGCGGGCGTCAGCGCGCGCGCCGCTGCACATGGCGGTCCGTAATTGTGCTCTCTGCCTTTGGCCCGTGCCCCTCGCGCGCAGGCTGCACCTGACGGGCTACGACTCCGTCAAGGCGAGTGTGGGGCTGTGCGGGCCTGCGCCAGGCGCCTGAGGCGCGCGATCGCGCGCGCTCGGCCTGTGGGCTCCTTATCTTGAGGAGGCGCGAGTCCACACGAGGTGCTCCTCACGCAGCCGCGCCCCCGCCCTTGACGCCTCTTCCTGCAGATGGAGGACATCAAGCAGTTCCGCCAGTGGGAGAGCCTGACGCCCGGCCACCCTGAGAACTTCGTCACGCCCGGCGTCGAGGTCACCACGGGTGAGTGCCCCGAGCAAGGAGGAGGACAGCGCGAAGCGTGCAGGACACACGCCGCTAGGACGACACGAGCGCTGCTGCCACGACGCCTCGCGCAGGTCCCCTGGGCCAGGGCATTTGCAACGCCGTCGGCCTGGCGGTGGCCGAGGCCCACCTGGCCGCGCGCTTCAACAAGCCTGACGCGCCCAAGATCGTCGACCACTACACGTGCGTGGTGCTGAGGCTGGAGGGATCCATCATCAGGGGATCGGGCACAGTGGGTGGGGGCAGGCGCGCGCGCCTGGCGTGCGTCGCGACGCTGCTCGCTCGCTCGAGCAGCACACTGCTCTGCTGGCCGGGCGTGAAGCACAGCTTTGCATATGGGCATCACGGGAGTGGTGTGGGCGCGTGGGCGGTGGTGGCGCAGGTACGTCATCCTGGGCGACGGCTGCATGATGGAGGGCATCTCCAACGAGGCGAGCTCGCTGGCGGGCCACTGGGGCCTGGGCAAGCTGATTGCCCTGTACGACGACAACAAGATCTCGATCGACGGCCACACGGAGATCTCGTTCACCGAGGACGTGGGCAAGCGCTACGAGGCGCTGGGCTGGCACGTGATCCACGTCAAGGACGGCAACACCGACTACGACGCCATCCGCAAGGCCATCGCCGACGCCAAGGCCGTCACGGACAAGCCCACCCTCATCAAGGTGACTTTGACAGCGACGCCCAGGCCCTGCGGGGCGGTGCTTGGCGGGATGGGCGTCGCGGGCGATGCCGCAACCCCTCGTGCTGTCGTGTGTGGGCGTCTGCGCAGGTGTCGACGCTGATTGGCTACGGCTCGCCCAACAAGGCCGACACGCACGACGTGCACGGCGCGCCCCTGGGCGCTGAGGAGACGGCGGCCACCCGCAAGAACCTGGGCTGGACGTTTGGCGAGTTCGAGGTGCCCCAGGACGTGTACGACGTGTTCCGCCAGGTGCGCATCAGGCGGGTCGCGGTGCAGAGCAGCTGCTGCGGTCAAGGAGCCCCTCAGCAAAGGCGGGCGCAGGAGGGCAGCAGGCGAATGCGGCTGGGCTCAGGGTGGTGGTGCTCGCGTGTCGCGCGCAGGCCATCACCCGCGGCGCCAAGGAGGAGGAGCAGTGGAAGGCGGACTGCGCCGCCTACGCCGCCAAGTACCCCAAGGAGTACAAGGAGTTCAGCGACCTCATCTCCGGTGAGAGGGACGGGATGGGCTCATCCCCAGAGGTGCTGCCTCGGCTTGCCGAGGGCAGCAGGCAGGGTCTCCAGGGGCTCTTCCCTTGACGTGGGACCTGGCGTCGTTGTGCTTGGTGGTGGCGCAGGCAAGCTGCCCGCCGGCTGGGAGGCGGCGCTGCCCACCTTCAAGCCCGAGGACAAGCCCCTGGCCACGCGCCAGTACAGCCAGACCATGCTCAACGCCCTGGCGCCCGTGCTGCCCGGCCTGATCGGCGGCTCGGCTGACCTGGCGCCCTCCAACCTGACGCTCATGAAGATGTTCGGCGACTTCCAGAAGGGCCAGGTGCGACTCGGGGCTTGTTGTGGGTGGGGGCTGGAGAGGGGAGGAGCTTGGGGGAGGAGGAGCTGAGTCGTGCGCCACCTGCGGTCCCTCTCTGTGCCTGCGCAGTACGCCGAGCGCAACCTGCGCTTCGGCGTGCGCGAGCACGGCATGGGCGCCATCTGCAACGGCATTGCGCTGCACAACAGCGGCCTCATCCCCTACTGCGCCACCTTCTACATCTTCACCGACTACATGCGCTCGGCCATGCGCATGTCGGCGCTGTCCGAGGCGGGCGTCATCTACGGTGAGGAGGAGGCTTCGTTGCTTTGCTTTGGGGGGTCTGGGGGATGGTGAGACGGACCAGCACGTCTGCTACGCGCCGACGGGGCGAACGCACGCTGACGCCGGCCCTCTGTGCACTCTTCGTCCTGCGCTTTGCAGTGATGACGCACGACTCTATCGGCCTGGGCGAGGACGGCCCCACGCACCAGCCGGTGGAGCACCTGGCGTCGTTCCGCGCCATGCCCGACATGCTCATGCTCCGCCCCGCCGGCGGCAACGAGACGGCGGGCGCCTACAAGGTGGCGGTGGCCAACCGCAAGCGCCCCTCGACCATCGCGCTGTCGCGCCAGAACATGCCCAACCTGCCAGGCGCGTCGGCCGAGGGCGTGGCCAAGGGCGGCTACATCATCAAGGACAGCCAGGGCACGCCCGACGTCATCCTCATCGGCACGGGCTCCGAGCTGGAGCTGGCCTACCAGGCGGCCGAGGTGCGCACACACGCGCTGTTGTAGCGGCCTGCACGTGCACTCCCCGCTGTGCGGGGTCTGAGTTCCACCTGACCCGCACCGTGTCGCGCCACCTCGCCACATTGGTTTGCAGACGCTGGAGAAGGAGGGCAAGAAGGTGCGCGTCGTGTCGCTGCCCTGCTGGGAGCTCTTTGACGCCCAGCCCGCCGAGTACCGCGAGAGCGTGCTGCCGCCCTCGGTGACGGCGCGCGTGTCGGTGGAGGCTGGCACCAGCTTTGGCTGGGCCAAGTACCTGGGCTTTGGCGGCAAGCACGTGGGCATTGACAGCTTCGGCGCGTCGGCGCCCGCCCCCACCCTGTACGACAAGTTCGGCATCACGGTGGGCAAGGTGGTGGAGGCGGCCAAGTCGGTCATCAAGCACTAAGCAGCAGCCGCTCTCTCTGGGACGCTCATCGGTTGGTGGCTCTGCCTAGCCAGGAGGCGCCTGCGCGGGTCCGAGTTTGGCCCGCCGTTTTGGACGCGCCTGCTTGACGTGGGGGATCTCTCAGGCCGTGTGTGAGCCTCAGCGTGTGTGTTGCTCGCCCCGCTTCTCCCTCTCTCCAACGTGTTGCTGCAACGCTTTCGTCGTCGAAAAAGATGGGGATGAGCCCTGGATGGGAGTGGCACCCATGCGACTGGTGAACGCCTCGACGCCTCGCTCGAAGCGCCCTCTCCTCCTCCAGCCCAGCAGCCACGATGAAGACCACGCAGCAGCTGGTGAGGCGGGCTTGCTCGCACAGTTCACGGCGCGCGTGTGGCGTTCCGTTCCTGCGCCGAGTTGCCGACGGCGCCCTGGCAAGTGGTCGTGCTCACGCCCCCCTCCCCGCTCTCGCCCGCTCGCAGAACATGCGCTCCAACGTGCAGGGCGCCAAGCCTTTCGGCGCGGCGCGCCCCAGCCGCCGCAGCCTGGTGAGCCTGGGTTGCGAGGTCTCCAGAGACTTGGCGAAGAAGCGCTCGCCCCCGGCCCCCCCACCTCCGTGCGCGCCTCGACACGCGCGCCTCTCGTGCTCGCTGTTCGTCCTCTGCAGATCGTGCAGGCCGCGGACGCCAAGGAGATCGTGTTCGACACGGACTCGCGCAGGCGGCTGCAGGCCGGCATCAACAAGGTGGCCGACGCCGTGGCCGTCACCCTGGGCCCGCGCGGTGAGCAGCGAGCTCCTGAGCCGTCCGTGCAGGCGATGCGCTCAGGCGATGGGGCGCTCGCGCGAGAGGCGCGCAGTACATGAGCGTGATGGCGATGGGCTTCTGGACGCCTCGACGCCTGGAGGCCTCGGTGGATGGCTGCCAGCAAGCGCGTGCGCAGCAGGAGCAGCGGGTCACTGTGCTTCAGGCACAGGCATCAGCAGCCTCCTGGCGCGTGGGGGGCCCGCGGGCGTGGATCGCGGCCGATGCGGCGGCCGATGCGGCCACAACTGCGGCTCACAGCCCACGCCGCGCCTGGCTCGCGCGTCGTGGCTGCAGGCCGCAACGTGGTGCTGGAGCAGAAGTTCGGCCTGCCTCAAGTCATCAACGACGGCGTCTCCATCGCGCGCGCCATTGACCTGGCCGACCCCGTGGAGAACGCCGGCGCGCAGCTCATCAAGGAGGTGCGTGCGCCTGGACAAGCGCCAGCGTGATTGCATGTGGTGCTACTTGATGGCCACCACTATGTGAGAGCTAACGCTGCACGTGCGGCGCGTGCGTGCGTGCAGGTGGCTGGCCGCACCAACGACTCTGCCGGCGACGGCACCACCACCGCCTCGGTGCTGGCCCGCGAGATGATCCACTTTGGCCTGCAGGTGCGCCAGGGGCGGGCGGGACAGGCGCCTCCCCACCAGCAGCAGGGAGCTCAGCAGCCGCAGCCTGTGGTGGCGGCGCTCCGCGCAGCCAGCCGGGAGGACGGCAGCCCCGCAGGGTGCCCAGCTGGGGACTTGGCGGGTCAGCAGAGGGCGCGGTCGAGCGGTCCTTGGGGCGCGCACAACTGCGGGTGCGCAGGTGGTGACTGCGGGCGCCAACCCCATGGTGGTCAAGCGCGGCATTGACAAGACGTGCGAGCACCTGGTGGCCAAGCTCAAGGAGGCGGCCAAGCCCGTCAAGGGACGCGAGGACATCAAGGTGAGAACGCCATGCCATGCTCACGGCACGGGGCGCCCTGGCCACCGCGGGCGCGGCAACAACGGCGCCACCTGCCGCTCCCAGCGCGCCCTGACATGTGGACCGCCCCTCCACACATGGTGCACACGTGGTGCGTGCGCGCAGAACGTGGCCAGCATCTCTGCCGGCAACGACGAGGCCATTGGCGAGATGATTGCCAGCGCGCTGGACAAGGTCGGCAGCAACGGCGTGCTGTCGATCGAGTCGAGCAACTCTACCGAGACGTTTGTCGAGGTGCAGGAGGGCATGGAGATTGACCGCGGCTACATCTCGCCCCAGTTTGTGACCAACCAGGAGCGCCTGCTCACCGAGTACGACAACTGCCGCGTGCTCGTCACGGACCAGAAGATTGAGAGCATCCGCGACATCGTGCCCATCCTCGAGCAGGTGCGCTTGGAAGGGCGGGAGGGAGGGGCGCGGGGGACGTGCGCTGCCCCAGCATCCCAGAGCCGTCGTTGCGCGGCCGACGAGCGTCCTGCAGGGAGGTTGGAGGGGCGCCGCACGCAGTGGTGTGCCCCTTGACGCGGGTCCTGCCCTGGGTGCCAATGTGCGCAGGTGACGCGCCTCAACGCGCCCCTGCTCATCATTGCCGAGGACGTGACTGGCGAGGCGCTGGCCACGCTGGTGGTCAACAAGCTGCGCGGCATCCTCAACGTGTGCGCCATCAAGGCGCCGGGCTTTGGCGAGCGCCGCAAGGCTCTGCTGCAGGACATTGCCATCGTGACGGGCGCCGAGTTCATCGCCAAGGACCTCGGCATGAAGGTGAGCGTGTGCGTGCGAGGGAGCAAGGAGCGCGCTTTTGCGCCAGCGGAGGAAGCAGGTTGTCCTGTTCTGAGGCGTGCGTGCGAATACGCCGCGCTGGCCCGCTCCTCCTGTGTGCTCAGCACGCCGCGCCCTGCCACGTGATGTGCGCGCGCAGGTGGAGAGCACCGTGGTGGAGCAGCTGGGCGTGGCGCGCAAGGTGACGGTGGGCTCCACCAGCACCACGCTCATCGCCGACAGCGCCAGCAGGGACGAGATTGAGATGCGCGTCGCGCAGGTGAGGAGTGAACGCGTCCGCCACGCACCCACCAACTGCGCGCGACGCTGCCGCGCCGGGCGCTCAAATTTCGCGCCGCAACTGTTCTCACTTGCTACCGCCCATTGTCCTCCCTGTGCGCAGCTCAAGAAGGAGCTGGCCGAGACGGACAGCGTGTACGACACGGAGAAGCTGAGCGAGCGCATCGCCAAGCTGAGCGGCGGCGTGGCCGTCATCAAGGTCGGCGCCGCCACCGAGGCGGAGCTGGAGGACCGCAAGCTGCGCATCGAGGACGCCAAGAACGCCACCTTTGCGGCGGTCGAGGAGGGCATCCTGCCCGGCGGCGGCGCCGCGCTGCTGCACCTCTCGGAGCTGCTGCCCGCCTTCCGCTCCACGCTGGTTGACGAGGAGGAGCGCCTCGGCTGCGACATCGTGATGAAGGCGCTGCGCGCGCCGTGCCGCATCATCGCCGAGAACGCCGGCGTCGAGGGCGAGGTGGTGGTGCAGCGGCTGCTGGGCAAGCCCTTTGAGCAGGGGTACAACGCCATGGACGACAAGGTCCAGGACCTGCTGGCCGCCGGCGTCATCGACCCGGCCAAGGTGACCAAGAACGGCCTGCTCAACAGCTGCTCCATCGCCGGCATCATGCTCACCACCCAGGCCGTCATGGTGGAGCGCAAGAAGCTCGACGCCAAGGACCTGGGCTTCACCAAGTCGGGCGTGCCCACCGGCTTGACGGTCTGAGCGCCGCCCCCTGTGCCCCGGTCCCCGGCCCTCTTCCCACCAACCCACCCGCCCCTGTGCTGCCCTTCCCTCCCAGCCACCTTGACGCGGTTCAGTTGACCCTTTGCGGTGGGCGCTCGCGCCGCCTTGGTATTTTTTTTCGCCTGCGACGCCTTCCCCGGGGCGACTGCAACGGTCCATCCTCCTCCTTGTGGGATGCGTTGCATGATGGTGCGCAAGAGGATGGATCACCAGCGCAGAAGCAACGTGCGCGCAGAGTCACCCACCGGCAGGCGAGCCTGAGCTACGACTCTTGATCCAAACACAGCCTCCACCGCACCCTGAGGAGCTCCTACTCAATGTACGCGGGGTGCGACAGGCGCCTGGTGATGTCTCGAAGCAGCATCTTGATGAAGAAGCCAGTCTGCGGCGGCAGCATGACGATCAGCAGCGGTGCAGGGGTGAGATCCTTGCTGGGGACGAGGTCCAACGGCCAGCCGCAGCACAGCCCCTCGGCTCACCTCCTCGGGGTTGGCCACCCACAGCACGCTGCACACGTCACGCGTGGCCGTGTCGTTGCCGCTCAGCGTGAAGCGGTCGCCCACGTGCAGCGTCTGCGGCAGCACGGTGGCGCACGTTGCGCGAGCAGTGTTGGACGCCAGCTGCATATCACCCCGGCCATCCCGCACCTCTGCCCAGGCGCCGCATCACCTCGTGCGGCCGCTCACCTCGTGCGGCAGGGCGCCCGTGTAGGCCATCATGGCCTGCAGGCCCAGCGACTTGTTGCCGGCGTCCACAAAGACGTCGTTGCCGCCGTTGAAGGCGCAAAAGGGCACGCGCGCCACCAGCTGGTTCTGCACCGTCAGCGCAATGTCCTCCAGCACCTGCAACGGCGCACATGGAGCACAGACACACGCAGCGGCCGCTGATGGAGCGGTACCAGGTGGAGGGGTATAGGCGCGCAAGGAGCACGCCAGGAGCGCCACGTGCCAGCGCGCGGCTTGAGCTGCAATCCTGAGTCAAGGGAGGAAGTCGGTGGGGAGCAGAGCCCGGGCGCTCCCGGGACGCGCGCGCCGCACGCCGCGCCACGCCGCGCACCTCGTAGATGGTGGGCGTCTGCGGCACGATGCCGACCGACCGCGGCTTGCGTATGAGCTGCACGCGCAGGTTGAGCCGCTTGGCGCCCTCGACCAGCAGCGCCTCGGCGCCCGACAGCATGGCCTGGATGTCCTGCGGGGCGTGAGGATCACGGAGCGGGCACCGCGACGCATGGGCTGGGCGCCTGCGCCGGCGCCGGCAATCCCGCGCCCGCAGCCCGTGGCCCGTCGCCGCGCAAAGGAGGCGCGCGCGCGCCTGTTCCTTCCAGGCCTGCATGGCGGGGGACTGCCAGTCGGGGTCGGGCACAAACTCGAGCCGCTTGGTGTCGGGCGTCACGCGCAGCAGGTAGTTGCACTCGCCGCCCATGACGTGGAACCTGCAGAGGGGAAAGAGGACGGGGGACCGCGCAGCCCACATGTGTGCATCAGCGCCCATGGCACACAGTGGCCCGTTGTCAGAGGGGGCAAGTCCGAGGCACGTGCGGGCGCACGCGCCTGTCGGTGATCTCCGCCGGCAGCTTGAGCTGGCGGAAGGTCTCGAGCAGCCCCGCCAGGCGCGTCTCAAACTTGTCCGCCTCACCCGGGTAGCCCGCCGCCGTCACAATGCCCACCTGCACGTCACGTCGCAGCGGTGGCGATCCAAGCAACCGTGGTGCGGCACGTGCGCCTGGGGAGGTGGAGCAGGGTGCGCTGGCGGCAAGGGCTCCTCGCTCACGTGCACGTTGCAGCGCATCAGGTTGATGATGTGCGCAATCATGGCGTTGTCCTGGTCAAAGTGCGCGCCGTCGGCGTACAGCGTGCCGTCGGCGTCAAACGTGATGAGCTTGAGCGCGTCGGCGCTGGCGTGCACCTGCGGCGGCTCGGAGGAGGGTGACGAAAGGAGACACGCCCACATGGAGCTTACACGGCCCGCATGTCACGGCGTGCGTGACGGTGCTGCGGGCGCCCCAGTGGCCCCGATGGTCCTGTCCTCGCTCCTTCCAGTGAGTCCCCTGACAGCCACACGCGCCGCTGACCTGCGAGATGTTGACGATGTGCCTGAGCTCGGCGAAGTTGGGCGGGATGTACTTGCGCCGGCTGAGCGCAAACACGCTGTCGTACTCGCGGAAGGCGTCCACCAGCCGCAGCGAGGTGAAGAAGTTGCCCAGCTGAAAGCAGGCAAGCGGTGGGGCCAGTGTGAGGCGGCGTTCGCTGCGGGAGCATGACGGCAGGGCGTGCACGCCTGCGCATCACGCACGCACCTGGGGCACCAGGCGGCGCAAGCGGGACCTGCGGGGGTCCTGCCGGTGCTCGGCGATCCACCGCTCCATCTTCATCATCACCTGCACTCAACAGCACCGTGCGTGTTGCCACGCAAAACGGGTCTCACCGCGAACGAACGTGTGCCCGCGCCGCCGTGTGCCCACCCCCTTCCGTCACGCTGCTGCGCCTGGGGCTGCCGTGGGCAACTCTCGCACCTCCTCGCAGGTGTGCGTCTCGTGCATGCGCCGCATGTAGTCGATGAGGTAGTCCTGCTCCTTGAGGTGCCCCTTGCGCCGCAGCACGTTGGCATCAGTGGCCGAGCGCGCGCGGTTGCCAAAGATGGTCTGCTCCTGCTCGGGGTTGTTGAGCAGCTCCCAGTAGCTGTTGGTCGACACGATGCCCGACGGCACGCTGCCTGCAGGGCGCGCGCGGGTGGCGCGTTGCCAGCGCGGCAGAGTCGCGCAGGCTGCCAGCACCGGTCCGTGCACTGGTGGAAGCACCCGTGGCGCGGTGCCGCTGCCCCAGCACAGCCTGGTTCGCGGCAGAGGCTCCCTGCACACACCTGGCGTGGGGCCTGGGGCGCCCGGCGCCGCGGATCCCGGGCTGGACACGGGCACCGACGTCGCGCCGCAGGGCGCTGCACACCGCACGCACGCATGAGGCAGGAGGAGCGGTGGTGTGCCGTGCGATCGCTGGTTACTGAACCGTGGCGGTCGCTGGTGCGCCGTCCCCGCCATCACAGAGGTGCGGGGCGCACCTGGCCCACGCCGCCTGCACTGCAAGACGCTCCTGCCCAGCAGCTCATCGTGCGCCCTGCCAGGGAAGCTCCCTGGCTGCAGGTGCCGCCGCTGCGGTGCAGGCTGCCTCAGCCCCACTGCGGTCGCGGTGCTGCCGCTGCCGCACGCCTTGACGGCGCAACGCCGCGACGGCAGCGCAGCAGCTCCACGCATCGCGTCGCGTAGCGCGTAAGGCGCACGCAGTGCTGGGCCGATGCTCGCGCCTCGCGGGTGTGCGTGGTGCGCCTCCCGAAGGCGTGCACCCAAGGCGTGATGGCCAAGTGGGGTGGGGGCCGGCCTCTCTTAGTCGTTTGCTGGCCGCAGGCTTTGCACGGGGACTGCAAAGCCTGCTCTGCGTGGTGGCCAGCACTGACACGCTGCTGCGGGCTGCTCCGGCCACGCTCCATGGCTCCGGGCGCACGTCGTTTGAACGAGCACGCGACAGCCACATCACACGATCACGTGGAGAGGTGGCATATCACCCCTCCTCGCCGAGCGGCTGCTGCATCTCGAACCACAAGTCTGCGCCGTGCACGACGTCTGATGGCCCCACAAGCTCGAAGCCGGCCCCCGCGTACAGCTTGACCTGCAGGGCAGGCGCAAGGAAGAGGCGTGGAGGCGCGCTACAGCAAAGCCCACCGTGCGACAGGTCCTGTTCCGGCCCAGCGCCCTCACCAGGTTGTCCTTGCAGAGCAGCGCCGCACGCTGCAGGTGCGGGTTGGCGGCCTGGACGAACTGGAGGTACGCCTGCAAGCACCGCACGCGTGAGGTGTGGCATCAGTGCCTGGCCCAAGGGAGTCGGGGCGGAGGGGGCGGCGGGCCGAATCAGCGGGATGCATAGAGGACCGCCTGCCGCCATCGCGCCTCGTCCCACCTTGAGCATTCGGGTGGCGATGCCCTGGCGGCGCAGTTCCTCAGCCACCACCACCGAATGCACGCACAGCAGCGTGCCCTCTGGCTGGTGCGTGGACATGGACGCGTGCGTCAGGTTGTCGCCCACAGCGCTGGTCCCGCAGGTGAAGCCCACGATGCGATCGGACGGCTCCTGCGGCCCTGCGGGCAGGCCAGGGGAGGGTTTAGAGGGTGAGGGAATCCCAACTATGTGCGCTGATCCGGTGATCTGCGCCCAAGGACGCACCGCCGGGCCGGACTGCCACGAGGAACAGCGTGCCGGCGTGCTCTATGCGGAACTTGAGCTTCTCCAGCGTGGCTGCCTCATCAGGGGGATAGGAGGCGATCTCCAGCGCGAAGCACGCGTCCAAGTCGTCCAGTGCCGCCGGCCGGAAAAAGATGATCCCTGCGTCGGCCGTCAGGGGAGTGTAGGACGCTGACGCCTCAGCTGCCTGCTCTTCCAGCTCCTGCTCCTGCGCCATGGCTGCTGCTGCCCGGCGCTGCTCCTTCTGCATGGAGTGCAAGCCGCAGTGCTAACAGCTCGTGCAGGAGCGGCGAGCGCGCCCCTCAGTGCTACGATGATGCAGCGCCTCTCTACGCCCTCGATGGCGTGCACGCCTGGCGCGGCGCAGCTCCGGCGACCTGTGGCGGTGCCGATCGGCGCGAGGTGCGCCGAGGCAGGCCACACACGCAGCGCCCAGGCGCCCAGGGCCCCATCGCAGGGAGTCAGTGCGAGCACGAGCACCTCTGACGTCGTCGTGCATGCGCTGCTCTCGCGCAGGAGCCTGCGGTGCGCCGCCGGCGCGATTCCTTGCCGAGGTGAGCTGGAGCGCCTGCGTGTGCCGAAGGGCGACAATTCAGGCGCGCGGGCGCAGGCGCCACAACGTGCTGCTGCTCGACTCGGCTGTGGAGCGCAGGCACGCTGCTGCGCTGCGCGGCGCTGCCCCCGATGGATCCGCTACCCTCTGGCCTCCACCACAACTTGGGCAGGTGCGCGAGGACGCACCAGCAGATCCCGCGCGCGGCGACGCAGCACGCTCTCGCCGGCCTGTGATGCACGCTGGCTCTGCTCTCGCGCACGCGCGTGCGGCGCAGCCTCTGGGAGTCGGTGCAGCACCACGCCAATGTCGTCGCCACTGTGGCCGAGGACGCTGCGGCAAACACGGCAGCGGCAGTCACCACGGCGGCGGCGACCGCGCGCACCGACAGCGGGCCCTTTGACTTCCTGGCCATCGCGTTCGAGAACGTGCTCGAGGTGAAGAGCACGTGAGCAGAATTCAGCACAGGCTGTGCTGAATTCTGGGGGGCACTGGCGCCCAGCCTGCAAGAGTTCAGGCCGCAACGATGGGCGTGCGTGCCTGCGCTCCATCCATGACCCTGTGCAGTTCCTGGACGAGGTGCTGGAGAAGGGGGGCGTGCCGTACTCGTACGGCTTCGCCATCATCCTGCTCACCCTCATGGTCAAGCTGGCCACCTTCCCGCTCACGCAGAAGCAGGTACACCTCCTGCGCCACCTCCTCCTTGGGAGCACACAAGGAGGAGGTGCAGCGGCCGAGGCCAGGGTATCCCAAGGGTTGGCGCTCACCGCCCCACCACCACCGACCCACGGGCGTGCCGCCGTTGCTCCTCCCTGGCGGTGCGCAGGTGCAGTCCACCGTGGCGCTGCAGGCGCTTCAGCCGCGCGTGCGCGAGCTGCAGGCCAGGTACGCCAACGACACGGAGACGCTGCAGCTCGAGACGGCCAAGCTCTACCGCGACGCCGGTGCGCGTGCACGCCACCCTCCAGCAGCCCCCAGCCGCGCGCGCACACGCACGCCAGCGCCTTGGCGTGGGGCCTGGACATGTCACGGCACGCCAGGGAGGTCGAGGAGTCAGCGCTGGTGGTGGTGTTGCTTGTGTGCGCCGCAGGCGTCAACCCGCTGGCGGGGTGCCTGCCCACGCTGGCCACCATCCCCGTCTTCATCGGGCTCTACCGCGCGCTGACGCTGGCGGCGCAGGACAACCTGCTGGACCAGGACTTTTTCTGGATCCCCTCGCTCAGCGGGCCCGCCTCCACCTCGGCGCAGGCAGCGGTGAGCAGCCAGCCGCTCGCGCCGCGCTCCAAAGCGCCAGTGTCTAGGGGGTCCAGGGGGCGATGCATGCGCCGCACGTGGGCAGCTGGCCCAGCGCCCCCCAACTATGCGCCCGATGGCTGCCGCCGTGCGCCGCAGGGCATGGGCCTGTCGTGGCTCTTCCCCTTTGTGGACGGACACCCCCCCATTGGGTGGGGCGCGGCGGGCGCGTACCTGGTGCTGCCGGTGCTGCTGGTGGTGAGCCAGTACGCCTCGCAGCGCATCATCAGCCCGCCCAACAACGACCCGCAGCAGCAGCAGGCGCAGGCCATCCTCAAGTTCCTCCCGCTCATGATCGGTGAGTGGCGCTTGGCAACGCTCTCCTCCTTGCAGCTTCTCGATGCAGCGAGCCCATCAAGCGCTGGTGCGGCTAGTAGTGCTGCCCGGCGTCGTGGTGGTCGCGAGGCCTGACCTGTGTGCCTCCTGGGGTGTGCGTGTGCGTGGCGCACCTGCCGTGCTGCACAGGTTGGTTCTCCCTCAACGTGCCGGCGGGCCTCACGCTCTACTGGTTCGTCAACAACATCCTGAGCACAGCGCAGCAAGTGAGCGCGCCTTCTCGCCAGGGAGCAGCGCTCGCTTACCACGCGCCTGGGAGGGCGTGCCAGGGGAGACGACATGGCCAGGCGTCAGGACGCATGGCCACACCCATGTCGCCGCATACATGCGTGCAGGTGTACCTCAAGTCCACCACCAAGGTCAACAGCCCCGACCTGCCAGCCAGCTCCACCAGCAGCTCCACGCCCTACATCTCACCAAAGGAGGAAAAGGTCAAGAAGGTCACCGGTGAGCGCTCCCCTCTTGCCTTGGCTCCTTTCCGTCGCGCCGGCGCCGCCGCGACCACGGCACCGCTTCGGTCCGGCGCCTTTCCTGACGGGGGTGCGTGGCCCTGCCCTTGACCCTTGGGTGCGTGCGCGCAGGCAAGGACGTGGGCGCGCGCCGCAGCCGCGGCAAGGGTGACGTGGTGGACGTCGAGGTGATTGAGAGCACGCCCAGCACGTCGGGCAGCAACGGCCTGGCCGAGAACGGGGCGGCGGCGGCGCCGGCGCCAAAGGCAGCCGTGGTGAGTGCGAGGTTGCTCGCCGGGGAAGGGCTGGGGGGGCGTCTCGCGGTTTGCGCGAGGCGGGTGTGCTTGCGCCGGTGGCATGCTGACGTGGCGCCTCTGTGGCCTGTGTGCGTGTGCCGTGACGCAGCAGAGCGGCGGCAAGGGCGACAAATTCCGCGCGCGCAAGGCCAGGGAAGCGGCGGCCAAGGCGGCCGACGTGGCGGCCGCGCCAAGCAGCACCAGCACCAGCACGGCGACAGCAGCGGCGCCCGCAGGCAGCAGCTCAGGAGAGGGCCAGCAGAAGAGCGACTGAGGAACCAACCACTGTCTTCTGCTCCTGCACCGGCGTTCGACCGTGGTGACTTTCTTTCGACCTGCCAGACGCCTGCGAGACGGGGTCGTGCCAGGGTATGACTTGACCGGACTGGCCTTTTTGGTTTTTTGCGTGGTGGGGGTGGGTCTGCCGGACGCTGTGTGGCTGTGCTGCTGCCGTCGCCACGAGGTGCTCGCCACTGCAACTGTCGTCGTCAGCGTGGTTGCACGGTGACCCACAAAACGTCGATGCCCTCCCTCACCGTGCAGCTCAAAACTCGTCGTCGTGGCAAAGCCAGGCAACAACCAGGCCAGCAACATCGAAAATCTCTCTCTCGCTCTTTTACCTCTCTGCATGCGTGTGTGCGGTTGCGCCTAGCTGGTTCCTCGTGAAGTCCTACCGCCTGCCCCGCTCCTCCCCCGCGCCTGCACCTGCACCACTAGCGGCCGCTGCTCAGAAGCCGCAGCGTACGGCGGCGCCTCTGACGCCTCAAACGCGGCCACAGAGGCCTGGCCCGCCACCAGCTGCTCCTGCTCCGCGTCCAGCTCCGTGGGCCGCTCCTCGCGCCGCTCGAACGCCTGCTCCTGCCGCTGCCCACCGGCCGGCGCCCCGCCGGCGCTCCCCTGAGCGCCCACGCCGCCCGCCGCCCGCCGCCCATTGACAGCCTGCGGCCCCGGCTCCACCGCCGCCGCCGCGCCCTCCGCCGCCTCCGGCTGCTCCGGCTCGCCCTCCGCACCGTCCCGCGGCAACGGCGCCGGGCCCGGCAGCGGCACCCACGCCACCCCGTACGGGTTCGCCTCCGATGGCCGGCGCGCCGCGTAGGGCCCCGGCACGCCCGGCGCCCGCATCCAGCCCAGCTGCTTCTTGCGTTCTAGCGCCGCCCGCGCCAGCTGCCGGCGCGGCTCGGCGCGGCTCTCCTCGAGGTACATGGTCCAGGCCTCGTGCGTGCTGTAGCCCAGCAGGCGCTTGGCCTTGAGCACGCGACGCACCGTCTGCAGGTGCGCCTCGAGCGCCAGCGCCAGCTCCCGCTCGCCCAGCGCGCGCAGCAGCAGCACGCGCTCGCGCAGCACCTCGGTCTGGAACGCGTGCGACACCTGCGGCCGAGTACAGCGGTGGGACGAGGCAGCGTGTGAGCAACTCGCTCGCTCGCCGTGGCCGCGTGGCGCCGAGCCTGCAACAGCTCGGAAAGGGAGAGGGAGAAAGCGCTCGCCGCACCTGCTGCGCGCGCCGGAGCGCCGCCTGCGCGTCGCCCCACCGCGCCATGAGCCGGTGCATGCGCGCCGTGGCGAGCAGCGCCGGCACGTGCGCCGGGTGCATGCGCAGGCCCTCGTCCAGCAGCTCGCGCGCCGCGCCCACGCCGCCCTGGTCCAGCAGCAGCCGCGCCAGCTCCACGCGGCAGGGCATGCTGGTGGCGCTGTGGTCGTCGATGGAGAGCGCGCGCTCGTAGAGGTCCATGGCCGCCTCCACGTCGCCCTCCTCGGCCTCGTAGCGCGCGTAGGCGCACAGCAGCTTGGTGTTGAGGGGGTGGTACTCGAGCCCGCGCTCAAACAGCACCTGCGGTGGCAGGCGCAGCGACGGCTCTGATCAGATAGGTCCCTGGTGGACGGCACCACCTCACTAGGTGGTGAGTGTGTGAGGCGGACACGTCGCCGAGCCGTCCCCGAAACAGGGCTGCGAGGTGGGAGGCGCTGCCCGGCGGCGCGGCGAGGCGCAGCGCGCGTTGTTGGCGTCCAGTGCAGACGGCCTGCTCACCCTGGCCTTGTCCCGCTCGCCGAGGGCGGCCATGACGTCGGGCCAGACCAGGTAGAGCTGCTTGTTGGTGCGGTCCAGCTCGTAGGCGCGCAGGCAAAACTCGCGCGCCAGCTCTGCGCGCGCCACGCCACCACCACCACCACGGCAAGTACCTGGCAACGTGAACACTTGAACTCTGTGCTGCTGGGCCAGAGCGCACACGGCTTGCTGCGGCGCTGCACAAGACACCTGTGTTTACTCCCCGGGCAACGTTTTGGGGCGAAAAGAAAGGGCGCGGACGCACCTGGGTTTCCTCCCTCGAGCTCGACGCGCGCCGCCGCCACAAAGAGCGCCTGGTCGGCCGGGCACTTGCGCAGGCCCTCGGCCACCACCACGCGCGCGTTGTGCACGTTGGCCTGCTCCAGCTCCACCAGAGCCCACGTGTGCATCACCATGCCCAGCCCGCCTGCGACGCACCACCACGACCCACGCAGCCACCGCCCTCACCACCACCCGCCTTATCAATCAGTCCTCCTCACCCAAGGCCCCAAAAGAGAGAGCTCGTTTCGCACCTGCCGGTGCGCCGTCGGGGTGCAGGCCCGCCACGTCGGCTGCCAGCCGCCACAGGTGCCGCGCCGACCCCTTTAGCCTCGCCACGTTCCACTCAAACCGCCCCCAGGTGAAGAGCACGTGCACCAGGCCCAGCACGCCGCCGCCGCTGCTCACCACCGCCGCCGCCGCCGCCGCCGCGCCCTGCGGCGCGCCGCCCCCATCCTCCTCCTCCTGCCCCTCCTCGCGCGTCATCTGCCATGCCGCCTGCCAGCCGGCGGCGGCGGCAGCGCCGCCCGCCAGCGCCGCCGCCGCCAGCGCGCCCGCCGCCGCCTCCGCCGCCGCCAGCACGCTGCGCGCGTCGCCGGGGCAACCCGCCGGCGCCGCCGCCGCCAGCGCCGCGCGGAACAGCGCGCGCGCCCGCCCCTGCGCGCCGCGCCGCGCGCACAGCTGCGCCCAGGCGATCCACGCAAAGGCGTTGCGCCGCTCCACCGTGGCCACCGCCGTCCAGTAGCCCGCCTCTGCGGCGTCGGGGTGGCTCCGCGCCAGCTGCGCCAGCACCGGGAGCGGCACCGGCGCGCCCGCAAGCGCCGCCACCGCCGCCGCCTCCACCTGCTGCCGAGATACGAAACGGCTGCGCGGCGCGCCCGCCGCGCCACTGCCGCTGCCGGCGCCGTCCTCGCCAGCCGCGTCGCCGCCCTCCTGCTGCAGCTGCTGCTGCTGCGGTTGCTGCTGCTGCTGCTGCTGCAGCACGGGGGCGCAGAGCTGAAGCACCTCGTCGATCACGGCGCTGCCGTCGCGCGGAGGCAGCGGCTGCTGCGCGCCAAGCGAGCGCTGCTCCTCCGCCTGCTGCTGCTGCTGCTGCTGCGCGGGCGCCAGCTCCACCCGGAAGCGCGGCGCGTCGCGGCCGCCGCCCAGCGTGATGACGTCACCCGCGCGCAGCACCAGCCCCCGGTCCCCGGGCTCCAGCCGCGCCACCTGCGGAGCGCCCGCCCGGCTGCTGCCGGCGCCTCCCTGCTGCGGCCCACCAGCGGCGGCGGCTGCAGAGCGCTCCACCAGCACCAAGGCGTCCCGCTGGTGCCCACGCCGCCGCCGGCTGATGTTGAACAGCCGCAGCTGCGGCGCCGCAGGGCCGCCGTCGGCGCCGCCGCCCGCCGGCGTCACCCACGCGCTGCTCTCCTGCTGCTGCTGCTGCTGCTGCGACCCGTAGGGCCACAGGACAGGCCCCTGTGCCTCGCCCGCCGCCGCCTCCACCCCACTGGGACCCTCCAGCTGCTGGTGCTGGTGCTGCGGAGGCAGCGGCAGCGGAGGCGGGGGCGGGGGCAGGTCCGCGTCCAGCTCGCTGGCCCGCGGCGCGACGTACTCGAGGCGCAGCGCCAGGCGGGCGCGGGCCGTCTCCGGCCCCGCCTGGTGGTCCAGCAGGGCGTCTGCCGAGGGGAAGGCGGGCAGGTGGTTGGTGAGCACCCAGGGGCCCATGAGCGGGAGCGGCACGCCGGCGCCTGGGTGGGGGGAGGGCGCTGCGTGGGAGGAGGCGGCCAGCGCGAGGCGGATGGGGTGCCGCTGCGGGTCCAGGGGGACTAACTGGAGCGGCACAGCGCGCGCCTGCCCCGGCCACAACGCGGGCCCTTGCGTTGTGACGGCCGCGGGCGAACCTGCGCGGTCGGCGCTCCCCAGGGGCGCTGGGCTGCTGCTGCTGCTGCTGGAGGGGGGGCTGCTGCTGCTGCTGCTGGAGGGGGGGAAGAGCGACTGCCGCTCGTGCGGCGGCGGTGTCGCCGTCGCGTCCGCTGGCGCTTGCGCCGGCGGCGGCGAGGCGGCGGCGACGGGCGGCTGCTGCTGCTGCTGCTGCTGCTGCGCGTCGCCCGCTGCGTCCTGCTGTGGTGGCGGCTCGGGCGTGGGCCGCTGGGGCCGCTTGAGAGTGCCCCGCCGGGCCCGCGGCACGCGAGGCGCCAGCACGGGCACGCCCGGGGTGTCGCTGTCTCCTGTGGCTAGGGGCAGGTAGGTGGTGGCGCTGAGAGGAGGAGGCGCGCCCGCCGCTTCCTGCGCGCCGCCGCCGTTGACGCCGTTGCCGAGCGGCGCCGCCTCTTGCTGCTGCGGCTGCGAATGCTTGGGGACACGCCTGCTTGCGCCGGCGCCGCCGCTGCTGTGCCTGTGCGCGGCCGCTGCGGGGGCTGCGTGCTGAGCGGGATGGCCCTGGCCCTGGTGCTCGCTGCTGCTGCTGCTGCTGCTGCTGCTGCTGCTGCTGCTGTCCACGTGCGGGTCGTCCACGAGCTCCTCCTGCTGCTGAGGGCGCTGCTGCTGGGTGGACGACGACACGTGCAGGCACAGGACGCGGGGCAAGCTCTGCGCCGCCGTGCGCCCTCCCGCCACCGCCAGCAGCGGGGGCTGGTGCTGCTGCGCCTCCAGGCACGCGCTGCTGCCAGGCGAGGGCGGGCCCGCTGCGTCGTCGAGGAGGTTGCTGCAGCTCGTGGAGCTCGGCGCGTGGGCGTGGGGGGGCCCTGGCGGCGCCAGCTCCAGCACGGGCGCCCTGCCACGCCACGCGCAGCACCACACGCGGGCTGTGAGGCACCTGGCGCGCTGGCACGGGCCGCTCTGGCCCACAGCAGCCCGGGGCTGCGTGGCCACAGTGGGCCGCACAACCACACACCAGCGCGACCCCACCACCCACACGCACCGCGAGCCCTGGGCGGACGTCCCCGCGTCGAGCGCTGCGAGCTCCTGCGCTCGGCACGCGGCTGGTCGCCCGCTCCACGCGCGCGCACGGGGAGCGCCGGGCGAGCTGGACGAGCAGGTGCGCGCCGAGCCTTCTGCTTCGCCCCCCTGCAACAGATCCACGCAGGCGCAGCGCCAGCCGAGCGTCACGCACGAGCGCCCATCCCCTCGCTCTTGTGCCAATGCCTGCTGCGCTGCCCGGTGATCCAGCACGCGAGGCTCGCTGCGCCCCCTCTCCCGCCCGAGAGAGGCAACCCCCGCGCCGCCTGCAGGGCCACGCGCCACACACACTCGACGTCACTGACGCTGCGCCTCACCTGCTGCGGCCGGCTGACGGGGAGGTCTCCTGCCGTGTGGCTCTGCTGCCCCTCCTGCCGCTCCACCTCGGGGGCGAGCGAGCATCCTCCCGCGGGCACGGGCTGCTGCTGCAGGCTGTTGTTCTGCCCCCGTCGTCTCCGGCGCCGCACGCTGTGCTGCTCCTCTGTGGCGCTCGCGACCACGCCGAGCCGCAAAGGTGTGCTGCCGCCCATCCACGGCCTCGCTGCGCCGTGCAAGCACGCCGAGCCGGAGACGCAGGGCCTGTGCCAATCGCTCAGGCCCGAGCTGGCCGCCTTGTGCTTGCTGATGGCCATCGGCGCGCCGGGCCGAACGCACGGAGCCATCGTGCCTGGCCTCCTCTCTGGACACCACACGACGCGACGCTAAGCTAGCCAAGTGACATCGTGCGAGCGTGAAGCGGGGGCCCACTACTGCTGATCGTTGAGGCGGATCCTGGCCTGCACGCATGAGGGTGCTGTGCCCTGAGGGAGGGAAGGAGAGGAGAGGAGAGGAGGAGGGCCCCTGCTCCTCCTGCTGCAGCCAACTCCTTCCGCCCGGCGCGGCGCCTGGGCGCCCCCATCACGAGATCCGCCGCGCCTGGGCGCCTCCCCTCTGGCCATCAGCTCCCAAAGGCTCCTCAAGTGACGAACGGGTTTTTACATGACCTCGAGAGCTTGGGCACAGCAGCGCGACCAGAGCCACAGAGCCACCAGTGCACCAGCCGCTGCCCCCAGTCCCCCGCGGCCCCGATCGAGGAGGCCGCTCACTTCTTGCCAGCCGCTGCGCGCACACAACACGCACAACGAAGAAGACCATGAGCGGCCAGAGCCGTCAGCATGCTTGGTGGCGCCCTCCGCCACAGCAATGTGCGAGCAGGAGCCGCCCCACACCCCGCAGCTGCAGAGAGCGCACCGCCGACTGCGGCGGCCTGCTTTGCCTGGTCCCCCTGCTGCATGGACATCACGCTGGATGCTCGCGCCGCTGTGCCCCTTCCCAGGTGCTGCTGCTTGCCGCCCCCCGCCCACACTCACCGCCCTTCTTGACGCCGCGGACCTTGCGGGCGCGGTTGCGCCTCTCCTTCTTCTGCTTGCGGCTCTTCTCGATCTTCTTGGCCAGGCCGTTCTGCGCAGCACGGCAGCAGCGCAGCGGCCGCAATGAGCCGCCGCCGGCACGTGGCACCTGTGTGCCCCACGCTGCCCCCAACCACGTCCTGCTCAGCGGCTCCTCAGCACTGCCGCCATGCAGCTCCACTGCAGCATGCTGCTCCTCCTCTCCTGGCTGCTGGTCCATGGCCGAGCCGTCCTCTGCTCGGCCGAACCTGGCCGGCCCCCGCGGCCGCCGCTGCTCCCATCTGCCTCCATTGCGCAGGCACGCCGCCGCTGCTGCTCCTGCGCCTGCTGCAGCTCGCGCCTTCTGCTGCTCCAGGTGGTCGTCGCTGCACGCACCCGGATCAGACGGTACTTGGGCTCGAACTTCTGCGCCGACTTGACGTCGTCGTAGATGAGGCCGAAGCCGGTGGACTTGCCACCGCCAAACTGCGCGCAGCAGTTCCCGAGCGCGAGCTTGGCGCATGGTGTGCCTTCCACCCTGCCAGCCCCCGCCACGGCCGCCTCCAGGAATCCACGACGACGACGCGGAGCTCCGTTGCTGTGTCGCCGTGTCGCGCTGCAGCTGGGAGCTGTGGGCGCCTCGCCTGCTGCGAACGGGGCTGCGCGCCGCAGTACACACCTGGGTGCGGAAGCCGAACAGGAAGATGGCTTGCTGGTCCTTGACGTCGTAGGTGGACGCGAGCTTCTCCTTCAGCTCGGCCTGCGCGCGCGTGCCAAGGGGCGGGCTCTCCTGTGTGGCCCCGGCCCTGCGAGGGAGAGATCGGCGAGCGCGAAGCGCGAAGACCCACACGCACCTTGGAGACATTCGGCCGCCCAGGGTGCAGCACGTCAATGACCTGCGAGCATGCGTGGAGCGAGGGCGACGCGCTCAGGCCCCGTTCTCGCTCCAGCGTGCTGCGCCCCTCTGGTCCTGGCCCCCACTCACGAACTGCTTGCGCTGGAGCAGCCGGTTCGTGATGAACTTGCGGGTGCGGATCGTCGTGGACGACATCTTGGTGCACGCAGCCCGCGGAAGAGGCCGAGCCAGGCGCGCGGCACGCTGGTTGTCCATGCGCGACCGGGCTTTGCATCTGGGCCCTAACGTGCAGCAGAACGAGCAGCAGCAGAAGCGGGGCCGCCAAGGCCCGCGAGGCCCGCCACGTGCGCAGCCGCCAGGATGGACGCGTCGTTGGCGGCCAAGGAGGAGGACGGCTGCAGACCGAGCGGCGGGCGCGGCGCCACAGGCCCTGGGGCGGCCGCAGCTGCTGCCTGCTGCTGCTGCTGCTGCTGCTGCTGTTGCTGCTGGCCGCTGCTGCTGCTGCGGCCAAAGCTCATGCGCGACCCCGCCGACAGAAGGATGC
>VFQP010002034.1_pt1 | contig 24043 bp, 35 predicted proteins | sample 3512351 | NCBI WGS metagenome assembly VFQP01 (sample SAMN10412372, study PRJNA504923) | tailings metagenome | isolation source: Relicate 1 Philex TSF1 revegetated site | place: Philippines: Tuba, Benguet | collected 2017-08-29
GAGTACAAGTATGTGGGGGGATGTGTGTGTTATGTGTGTGATGTGTAGATAGGGAATACAAGTATGTGGGGGGATGTGTGTGTTATGTGTGTGATGTGTAGATAGGGAGTACAAGTATGTGGGGGGATGTGTGTGTTATGTGTGTGATGTGTAGATAGGGAATACAAGTATGTGGGGATGTGTGTACAGTATAGGCCTACCCTGCAAACACACACACACACACACACTCAAATGCACACACAAACACACACAGATCAAGGCAAACAGCCAACACATACGAATCCTCACGAGTGTGTGAACGATTGGAAATGGCGTGTGAAGACGAAATTGAAGCTCAACAACATGTAGCACTGCCTTCATTAGAGCGTTTTCAAGCACGCACACGTCGGTGTAAAGAGCGGTTTGATGCACAGTGTGTAGGACCAGGACGCACCACACAACAAGGTAGGTGGGTTCATATGGTGGGTGGGTGGGTGGGTGGTGGGCAGGTGGGTTTATGGGTGGGTGGGTTTATGGGTGGGTACGTCTCTCCCCTTTTGTTTCCTTTTTTTTCTTTTCTTTCCACAAACAACTACACATATACACACACAGAGCGGTTGGCCAAGTTGTGGGCAAGGGAATTGGAGCACTTTCAGCGTGACTACAACGACAAGTTGTATAATGGTCTAGTAATAGCCTCCCTTGCAGATATATTGTTGTTTCGGTTTGTGTTTAAAATTTCACTCCTAGAGACACTCGGGTGGTTGCTGTTTGTGTTTCTGCAGGTGTGTTGATGTGGTGGTTTGTGGATGTGGTGGTGTGGTGATGTGTCTTCTGCTCGCTACACAAGACAACAGCTGTACACAAGACAAATAGCAGGGGGAAGAAGAGGCATTGGTATTTCCAAGAAGAAGAGGAATTACCAATACCCCTTCCCACCCTTGTACCACCCTCCATCACACACACACATTCACCACTTCCACACCCACAATCTCAGGTCTACCCCAAACTCTTCCTGAGTGGGGGATCCATGTACGACACACGTTGGTGGAAAACCGTTGCGCGTGTGTGGGAGCTGCTGGTATACAATCCCCTCTTTGACATGCTGACTCTGGGCCCCCTGCTGCTGCTGGCGCTGGTGGGCGTGTGTGCATATCGATGCTGGTCACGGTGGCCGTGTTTGCCGCAGCCGTGGCGGCGGAGAGAGAAAAAGCGTGTGGCGGGGGGTGGTGGTGGGGACAAGGATTTGGACGTGTGAGGATGTGGGGGGGGGGGGAGCGTGTGTGTGTGATAACTTGGATGCATGTGTTTCGAGTGTGCTTGTATTTTGTGTGCGTATTTTTGACAATAAAACGCCAATGTGTTGGTGTTGTGCACCAGCATTGATGTGTAAAAACTTGCACATGTTGCACATTTGTGTTGTTGCACATTCCTGACCCCCACAAAAAAGGAAAAAAGGAAGGAAAACGTACAATGTAGCACTTTTTATGCCGCAGGTGTGTCATCATCACCCATCAACCTGCATTGCATCGTCACCATCATGCTGTTCTTGTGCAGTTTGACCATCAGCCCCTTCTTCATTGACAGGCAACGCTGGTCCACTTGTATTCGCAGCAGCCCCCTCAACCTCCTCCCCACTCTGCATCCCCACCATCGAGGGACCCCCAGCGGGCCCTGCATCTGTGCGTGCACGTTTTGCACAGGGGCCTGCTTGCTCCCCTTCCACACGCACTGCTGTTGTTGTTGTTTCATGTACAGCACCATCATGTACAGCACCAGCTGTATCATCTGCCCGAGTAGGTTGAGAAGCACCACCAGCACCTGCATCCCCACCGTCATCCCCACCACCAGCCCCACCAGCAGCAGTAGCTTCTAGTGGTGGTAGCACAGTGTCCCTCAGCCATGTCACATATGGTATTGCTCCAGGGTAGGTGGGTGCATGCTGCAATAATAACCGCGCAGTTTCTATTGTGTCTGGTAATGGTTGACCATTGACCAGGACCACACTACTGCTTGCATGTGCTCGCCCTCCTACACGACCCGCGCCTGTATGAGGACTTGCAGCAACAGCAGCAGCAGCAGTAGTAGTAGGTGTGGGTGTTTCTACTCCCCTTTCCCCGTGTGCACTGGCATCCTCCCCTTGTTTTTCTCCACTGCCATCCTGCCCTTGTTTTTCCTCCCCTTGATTTTCTCCCACGGGTATTCCTTCTCCTGCATGGGACTGTGTGGTGTCTGGTATAGGGTGATTGTTTCCTGCATCCCCCATTACACCCTCCACTGCAGGTATGGGCTTGACTTTGTGTTGTTGTTGTTCTTGTTCTTGTTGTTCTTGTTGTGCTTTTTGGCATTGTGTTGGTGGTGCTTGTGGCAGTGCAGGCAGCCCCTCAACACCACCATGTGCTGCTGCAAAGGTGGATTTCACAGTCAAACACCATAGCAGTGCATTGCGTTGTGTGTCAAGCTGAGTAAGCAGGGTGGGCGGCACAGCACGCACAGCATGACCCTCACCAAGCAACGCCTGTGTGTGGGAAATGCAGTTTGAGCTTGTGTGTGTGGGGGGTGATAATGAATATAGCATACTACTGTGTGCGCAGTATACAATGTGCATAACGTGATGCAGTACACAGAAACTCATGCACCAGGTAATACATATATAAATACATATGGTATTACATATATAAATACACCTGATACTCCACTGTATAAACAACAACCCCACACGCAACCAAGTCTCCCCCCCCATACCGTCAATGTGTCAAAATCGATAAACCCCTCTTCCACCCCACACGCAGCCTCTGCCCTCCCTATCCACTCCTGTGCAGCATTCACACGTGCTTGCAGTGCATCCCCACCCTCCAATGCCAGCGGCACCAGTTCCACCTGCCCCACAGCCTGTTCCACACGTTCCAGCAGTGACGACGTTGTGTTGGTGGTCTGCACATACCCTTCTTGTGCGCTCCCCCCAGCCCCCCCACCAAGAGTGCCCCCTCCCTTTCCACGTGCAGATGTGAGCATGTGTGCGGTGGAGGTTAGCCACCGAACAGCCCCAGCAGTGGCGAGCATGCGGGTGCGGAGGGTGTCCAGAGCTGGTTCTCCCGTCATGTTGAGTTGTGTGGCTTCCGTTGTGAGGGTACGGAGGGTGTCCAGGGTGGGGGGTGGAGTGGGGGTAGGTGGGGGGCCCTTGGTGGGGTCGAGTTGGTCTGAGGCAGTGGTGATGCGCTGTAGGAGGTTCTGCATGGATGACAGACGAGTACTGTGACAGAGTGGGGGGGTAGGTGGAGGTGAACATGGGGGAGGAGATGTGTGTGTTGTTTTGAGGTGTTACGGAGTGTACATGTTTCACACAGCAACATGTGCTCTGTATGAACCATCAAACACACACACACACACATATAAACACACACACACACACACACATATAAACACACACTCTCTCTATCAACACAAACACACCTGAGATCCACAACCAACTCAGAGTCACCCAACCCCACCTCCTTTGCCTCCTTCAACACCCCCTCAATCTGTGCACATGATGCCGCCCCATGACACAGCTTCCCAGCACCTTCCACCCACTGGCGGGCATGCAGGGCAGTCGTAATGGCAGTGGTATCTACGTGTATAGGCAGCTTGGAGGCTGCATGCAGGAGTTCTTTGTACCGGGCAAGGGGTGGGTTCTCTGAGGAGAGGACCTGGGTTGCTAAGTGTTGCCAGGTGTCTGCCTGCTCCATTGCCACCTAGGGGGGAGGGGGTTGTGTAGGGTTGTGTGTCTATGAGTATGTGAAGGTGTATTCATGAGTGTGTATATAAACATGGTAAGGTGTGTTTGTGTGTGTGTCAAGGTGTATTCATGGGTGTGTTTGTGTAATGAGTACATGTGTGTGATGCAGTATGTCTGTGGACATGTGCTACTACACACAAACACCAACAAGCATCAATCACACAAACCAACAAACAAACAAAAACACACCGCGAGTCCCTCTGCAGCTTCTAGATACACCGGCAATTCTGCTGCCTGCTTAAGCAACTCTGCTGCCACTTGCTGCTGCATCACATACTGCTGCCCCCCACTCCCCTGTTGCCCCACCCCTTGTTGTCCACTCCCCTTGTGTGCACCCCCTTGTCCCCCCCCCCTTTGTGTCCCACCACTTGACTGCCATGCATCTCTCACCGCAGCCTGCCATGCCCCCACACGAGCCACCACACCCTGGAGCCGCTCAATTGCACTACAGGTCACATGCATGTCTGCTGCTCGTTGTGCAAAGGACTGCAGCTGCTCCAGGGTGGGCCCCTTGGGGGTGGCATCGGGGCCCCATAGATGTGCACCGTAGGATCGACAGGGGTCTGCAGTAGGGGTGGTGTTGTCGGGTGTTGTTGATACATCCCGTGCTGTTGGTGGTGTGGATGATGTGTCCTGCTGTTGTGTTTCCATAGTTTGTTGACCATGAGTATCTTGACCCTTTTCCGCATGGTCAACATCCATCCCTTCAGGAGGGAGGGCCTCTGCTGGTGACGGTTCTCCCGTGGGTTGACCACCATCGTCATGTTGTTGACCAACCATGCTGCTGGTGCTGCTATGGTTGACAATGCTGGCATCACGTGTCCGCTGCTCCCGAGTGCGTGGCCGCTGTGAGGGGGGGGCTTGCTCAGCGGAGAGGGGAGAGGGTTTGGTGTCACGGGCCCTTTTTCGTGATGCAGTGGCACCAGTGGGGGTGTTGTTTTGCTTATCCTGTGTGGGGAGTTTTTTGTTGTTGACAGTGTTGATAATGTTGTTGTTGACGATGTAGTTGTCAATAATGATGTTGTTTCATGTGTATACATAACAGCACAGCATCGTCGTACACCACACACCACAAACACACAGCAACATCAGAGCAGATGTACAGAATCACGCCCCCACCCCCCCTCCCTTTCATACACACACCTCCCCCTCCTCGTCCTCATCATCACTCGACCCAGCAGGTGGTGGTGGCAGTGCCGCATCCACCTCAGCCAGCAATGCTCTTACTGCTGCCAGCCTCACTCGCACCTCCTTGGCCCGAGGCAGCAGACACCCGAGGCGTGTTGACTCGTTGGAGAGCTTTTCAAGTACACTAAAGGGGACCGGGAGGCCCCCGTTATCCCCCAGGATGTCTGCGGCACGTTTTTGCCATGCAAGACCTATTGTGTAGGGAAGGGGTGGGGAAGTGGATGTGTTGGGCGGAGTGCATGGGGGGAGGGGAGTGTGTGTGTGTGAGGGGAACACGTAGCTGTATCCAACCTCTGTATTCAACCACACCGTTATCATGATGCACCCACACACTAACGATACACACCCACACGCTAAGGATACACACCCACACGCTAAGGATACACACCCACACATGATTCCTGTATACACAATCCATACACACCCATGTACCCCCAAAACGACCCCAAAACCCACCCCGGCACCCACCCCAGAATTCACCGTTCACACCCGCATATACACACACCCACATACACCCACACCCACATATACACCTTGATAGTAGGATTCCTTGAGTCTATTGAATGATGAAATAGCAATAGGCATGGGGTCCCAGTCAACTATGGATGCTAGTTCATTTAAATGAGGACGGCCCTTGGCAAAACCATTCACCTGAGTGTGTTGACCATGTTGACCATTTGCATGTTGTCATATGTTGTATCCACCACTACAGACACACAACAACACACGTGCATATACAACCATTGCATACATCCACCACATGCATATCCCCCCCCGAAACACACCCATTTCCCCCACACCCAACACATACCTTGGTGCACCATGCGCGTGCATCCTTCAGCCGGGCCTCCAAACCCTGTACATCCCCAGCCAGCCACGTCCACATAAACCCCTGAGCCTCGGTCAACATGTGGTCAACATCCGTCGCACGCACCCCACCAATGGAAAACACCTCCTTTGCCTGGGCTTGCCAATCAAGGGCCCTGCTTGTCATGAGGGCCCGCCATGCTCCTACCTGGGATGCATCAGGTAGGTCACTTGTATACAGGGGGGCGTTGGCGAGGGGATTGTCGGTGTTGGTTGGGGAGGGGGTTTTGGGGTCGAGGAGGGCTTTTGTGGACTGTAGGATGTCGTCGAGCTCAGGGAGGGTGTGTCGATATACCAGGGTGTGCCTGTGGGGGGGGGGAGTGGGGGCGGGGATGTGTGAGGGTGGGTGTAGCATGGAGGTTTGTGTGACAAAACATGCATGGGGACAAAACATGCATGGGGTTGTATCAGACAAGGATGTTGTGGAATATGTGCTGCATACAATGTTTGTGTTTCACTAATACCCATGCACACACAGACCATCATCATCATCACAACACACACACACACACCACCACCACCACCACCACAAACACATACTTGCGTTTGTCACAGTTGCACAGTGATTCTGCACAGTTCAAGCACACAGCCACCTCATCAGAGCAGTCACACTGCACTGCTGACAGGTACAGGGGGGCCCTGCATGTGCGGCATTCAGGGGCCTCTTCATCTACGAGCAGGGGGTCCTCCTCTGTCATGCGGCGTGATGATAGGACACCTAGGTGTGAGTGAAAAGGCGATATGGTAGGGGTGTGGAAAGGGGGCGTGGTGGGGGTGTGAAAAGGGGGCGTGGTGGGGGTGGCAAGGGGGCGTGGTGGGGGGGTTTGATGCTGCTCTACAAACACACCACCCAAACAACACCCAATACCACCACCACCCACCACCACCACCACCACCACACCACACCCAAACACCACCACCACACCACCACACCACCACACCTGATGCCCACACAGCAAGGCGCAGTGCATGTTCCGAGGTGTACACGCGCTGTAGTTCTGGAATGATCCATGGAAGCAGCTGAGAAGCTGCCGCAGCATCTTCCTTGCATGCCTCTGCTACCTATGATGTATGATAAAGGGGGAGGATATGAGTGTATAGTGTAAACACAAGATGTGTGTACATGCAAACACAAAAAACACAAATGAACACCAGCAAACATCAACAACAAACACCAACAACCACATACAAGCACCAACACCCACATACGACCACATACCCGAACCAACAGCTCTTCTTGTGCAACAGACATTGCCTTACAAAACGTACGACACCGCTGTGCAGCAGACCCCGCCACCCTCAACCAATCAGGAGGTGCGATACATACACTCTCAGAGCAACCCAGCCCATAGTAAAAACCAGCATGATGTGCCCCTGGGAAGGTGATGATGATCTCCCCTTCATGCTGCACTACCTGTTGGTTTGGGGAGGGGTTGGTTGTCTGGAATGTGTAAAGGAATGTGTCACACGGTACGCGTAAAGGAATGTGTATTGTACACATACACCCACCCCCACATACACACCCCCACATACACACCCCCACATACACACCCCCACATACACACCCACAAACAATCCCACAAGCACCCCTCTTCCTCACACCCCCACCCAACCCCCCATCACAAATACCGAGTGTACAGGCAGCCCCTGTGCACGTAGCCCCTCAGGGTCCAGTAGTGTAGCAGGGCTCCACAACACCCCAGGTTGGGAGGCAGCTTCCGTGGCAAGTGCCTTGGCAAATGCTTCAGTCATTGACTCTGTTGCTGCTGCTGGTACAACATACCTGAGTGTGGTGGAGGAATGAGGTGTGATGAGAGTTGTTGACGGTGTGTATTCAGAGTTGTTGATGATGTGTGTGGTGTATGAAATGCTGATGTGTATGGTGAAGTGCTGATGTGTATGGTGAAGTGCTGATGTGTATGGTGAAGTGCTGATGTGTATTGAATTGTTGATGGTGTGCAATGAATTGTTGATGATGTGTTCGTTTGTACACGGATGCTGTGGGTATTGGAGTGCATGAAAACACACAACAAAAAACACAATACACTACACACACTACAAACACACCATTGCACAGGTTTCCCCCAGTGTCGGTAGTTGGCATTGTACAGCAGCTGTTCCTGCAGGCGCCAGCAAAAACTGCTAAACAGCATACCCACATGAAGATTGGGCACTGTGACACCAGCTACCTGCTTGTCCACCCATCGTAAGAGTGACCTGATGGTGGGGTACAATGGTGGTGGGGTGTAGTAATGGTGGTGTATTGCAATGGTGGTGTATTGTGGTGTATTGGTGGTGGGGTGTGTATATGAACCCTTGCATACAACCCCTTGAGTACACCCCCTTGTATACAAACAACCCCAATAAACAACCCCTCACACACACACCTGCACACACATACCCATATACACACACCCATACACAAACACCCAGTGCTACAAACCACCCCATACCCCTTGACTCTAGGTAAATTATTCAAATTCCATGGATGGGTCTTTGTGTCCCCTGCCCTTGCTGTGGGCAACGTAAACCCACTTCCTACTGTACGTGTGTCAAGGTCAAAGGCTGAGTGAACCTCCACTGGTACATCACCAGCAGTCACCAGCTGCCAGAACTCATGCTCTAGGTCTGGTAGTGTTGCCTGAGAGGGATGTGAGGGGTGGGTGTTGCGGGTGTTGTTGGAATGTGTGGGGACGTTGTGGGGGACCCACACATACACATACCCCCCCTCCCCCCAACCCCCTACCTCTGCATTCCCTTCCTCTGTTGTGTATCGTGTATAAAACTCATCTGCTGCCTTTGAAAATGCACTCATGCTCATCTGTGGCCCCTCTCTTGAGGCAAACACCTGAGGATTGCCAGTCAGACATGCGGAACAGTACCAGTCACCCTCGGGGGGGGAGGGGACTGGGGGGTTCATGCAAAATGAGTGACAGCCCTTGTCACAGCCGTCACACAAGACAATCATGTCCTCCTGTGAGAGGGGGGGTGGGGGTTGAGCGGGGGCAGGGGGGGGGGCATGTTGTGTGGGTGAGGGGGGGTTGTTGTGTGTGGCTCACATTCACACATGAGTAGAAACCAACATATCAGCACATACAAGTGACAAAACCCACACATTCACATACTAGTGACAAAACCCACACATCCACATCCATCAGTACATACCCTATGTCCTCCAGTACACACATCACACATCAGCACATCCAGGTTGGCTGGTATACGCTCCCCATCTGCCTCCTGTTGCCTAGAGGAACACCTGCGGCTCCTGTCCTTGAGACTTGCCAGTGCGTCCTTGCTTACCTGTGGTGTGTTTGAAACCACACATGTGTTTGTGTAAAGAGGTTGATGTGTATGTGTGCGGGGAGTGCATTTTGTATGTGTATGTGTGTATGTATTCAAGTATACACATCCAAAGCACATGCAAGGGAGAAACACAGCAAAAGCAAGGTATGCGTATACACATGTACACACTACAAAGCACACCACAACCCCTGGTCACACAACACACCTTGCTTCGAGTTTTGCCATACCCACCCCCACCCGCTGCCGGGGATGTCTGGCCCCCCTCACCCACACCACCATCAAACCCCCCCGTTGTGGTTTGTGCACTCTTCTCATCCTCATCCTGTACCACCACAGTGCCCACTGCACCAGCAGCGCCCGATGTGCTTGGTTGGGTGCTGGGTGCACCACCAGCATGTGTCTTGGTGGTGCACTGCTCCTGTTCATAGTCGAGGAGGGTTTTGCTGTACATGGTGCGCAATTGATTGGCTGCATCACCACGACGGTCTTTGATCTGTGTTGAGGGGGGAGGGGTTGTGTGGGCGTGTGGGTGTGCATGGGTGGGTGGGTGGGTGGGTGGGTGCGTATACTGCATATACTGTTTGTCTGAAACACAAAACATGCTCACTGTGCTGCCACCATATTCATCTCCACAACCACCACAACCACCAACACCCAACACCTGCAGCGCCTTGGCAACGGTGCGCCACGCGCCAGCATCACAGCATGCTTGAAAACCACCTCGACGTGTGACAGCACTGTAGAGTGCTGCAAGATCGACGTCCTGACCGTACAGCTGAGGTGGCTTGCGAAAGGTTTTGCCTTGGCGTGTGAGCCATGCCTTGTAATCGATCAAAAAGCGCTTGCCACCCGTATTCCCTTGTTGCACCTCAGCATCGTGCTCACTGATGTGTTGCAGCATATGCAGTGCTTGGATACGTGTGGGCAGGGTGCACTGCTCTTTGTTGATGGCAAAGCTGGGTCGCCATCCCGATGGTGGCACAATCTTGCACATTCCAAACGGCTCTGCCTGCTGACGTATGCTGCTTAAATATGCCACGGGATCCTTGAATTCTTGCGTGCTTGGGTGAAACACGGGGATGCTGGGATCCTTGGCAAAGGGGGTGACGTTGGTGCCATGCTGCTGCCTGGTCTTTGCTGTTGGAGAAGAAGCCATAGTGTCGTAGGGGATTTGGGTGTGTTGTTGTCAATGCATTTATGGCGCTGGAATGTGCGTTGACTAGGCTGTGTAGCTGGATGACAGGCGGGCGGGGATGTAGCTTATGGCATGCTGGTAGTGAGAGAGTGGGATTGTGGTGTTTTGGGTATGCTGAATTGTTTGGAATAGTGTTTTGAATGCTGTTTTGAATGCTGTTTGGAATGCTAGATGATGGTAAACAAGGGGTTGCAAGAAAAATCCTCGTTGCTCTCTGCCCTCAGGTAGTCATACCTCAGCATCCACACACACAATTGCACGAAATTGTTAAAGGGCCATGGGTCACAACAGATACCCCACGGCCGAATCCCATCAGAAAATGGTCATACTGCACACAACTCCTGCGTCAAACCTCCCCAAACCCAAACCACCTAAAACACCACGTACACCCCCCAGCACACCTCCAAATCCACCAAAACCAGTGGGTACAGAATCAATGCACAATGCATGCATGATAATTGTCATGGACACGCATCGCCTCTCAACAACACCATCATCATGGTGCATTGTCACACACACTCGAGGAACGCATGGTGGTGGTCATGCACTTCACACACACACACACGAAAATACCACACATACACAAGAGCACCACACAATCATACGAGAAAAACAACAAAAAACACCAAGCGTTAGTACTCACAACCCTCTCACCACCCACAGGCCTCCTGCAACTGTTCCCTCTCACCTACAATTTCACCAGTCCCGTCTCACCTACAACTGCTCCAACCTATAAAACACCACAATCAGCATCACCACACTCGCCGCCGACAAAATCGACAGCAGCACCAACCACGGTCGTTCCCGCTTTGCCAGAGCACGTTGCAGCAGGTTTTCAACGTGTACCTCTTTTAGTCTCCAACTGTTTTGTACCTCTTCTGCAAGGGCTTCGATGTCAAGTTCAGGTGGGAGGTCCACTCGAGAGAGCGGTTGGGAGGGATCTGTGTGATGAGGGTGGGGGAATGTGGAGGAGTGTGGGGGTGTATGTGGGAGAGCGTGGTGTGTATGTGGGAGCGTGTGAGAAAGTGAGGGGTGTATGTGGGATCGTGTGGTGTGTATGTGCAAGGAATGTGTCAGACAAATATCACAAGCACATACTTGTCCTCTATATACTCGTACCCCTTCACACTTGCACTATACACAACACATAACAGTGGTACACACCCACCACCAAACATACATACCCACCAACATACCCATACCCATACCCACCAACATACCAGAGGATGCCTGTGATTTGCTCGTCACACCTGCAGCACCCTTATCACCACCCTGTCCCTTGCTACCAGCCCCCCACCACCCCCACCCCTTCCACCAAGGCTCCTCCACACCCTCCCCACCCTTGCCCTGTGCATCATTACTCGCACCACCACCACTACCATCACTGTCATTCCTCGTGGTATTCTCTTGTCCACCACTCCCACCAGCCACACCAGCATCATGAGCACCCTCAGACACACCATCCTTTGTTGTGGTGTTGCTGCTGGTCTTGGTGGTGCTGGTGTCCCTCCCCCACCAATTCATCCACCCAAACAGAAAGCTCCGTTCATCATCGCCACTCTCTGCCACTGGTTGGGATGCAGGTGCTGCTGCAGTGCCCTGCTTACTGGTGGTGGGGGTGGGGGTGGGGGGTGGGGGGTTGTCGCTATTGGAGAAGCTATCACGAAACATGGGGCGGTCAATGTCGGTCAATGCTGGGAGAACCTCTACTTCACGCACAATTGGTGTGTCGGTGCTTGTATTCGTAGCTGTTATTGTTGTTGTTGATGATGAGGAGGAGGAGGATGTTGATGATGATACAGCATCATGATCTAGTACACCCCCTGCTGCTGCTGTTGCTGTTGTGGATGTTGTTGATACAGCATCATCATTATCCTCACCAATCTGTACAGCCCCCAACTCCTCTGCACTACTACCCACACCCTGCCCAACCCCACCACCCACATGTGTGCCCACAACACCCCCTGTTTCCACACCAGCACCCACACCATCACCAACATCACCACCAGCAGCATCATGTGTGGGAGGAGGCATGTCATGTGCTGCATGGGGGCTGGGTGTAGGAGAGGTAGGGTTGGGGGTTCCATAATCATCGTCATCATCACTTGAGAGGGCAAACAGCTCTTCTTCTGACAGTGTGTCCCAGTCAGCCCTGTGATTGTGTGGGAAAATACTGTGCATAGAACAAAACATAAAAAATGTGTGTGTGTGTGCATGTGTGTGTGTGTGTGCGTGCATAGAGGAATGTGTGGGAATGGGTGTGTGGGAATGGATGTGTGGGAATGGATGTGTATACATGAATGGCACCCTAAAAACACACATCAAAACACATACAATACACCACAACCCCTTCCCCCACGTACTGTTGAACGGGGTGGGACGCCACATCATCCTGCCCCCCCTGCCCACCCCTGTTGACCATGGATGACTCAGCAGCAGGTGTATATCCCATGGGGAGATCATCGTCAGCCTTGTCAGTGATGCGTACTGATGCTGGCGGAAACAGTACTTGTGATTGTTTATCAAGGTAGGCATCTGATATACGTTGAGTCATTGCCTCCTCCTGTTGTTTTTTTTGAGTGCGTGTGTGTGTTTGAGTGTATACTATGTGTGTGTGTGTGCATTTGATATGTGTGTGTGTAGTATGTGTGTGTGGAATATACAGACAGACCTCCTCACCACCATGCATCACCTCATTCATCCACCCCCACTCACATACATCACCTCACATCATCCCCACACATGTACCTCTTCATCCAATGACTCAAGTGCCTGCACACGATCCAGCAGTGTCTTCATACTCTCTGCACTCCACTGACCACCAACACCACCATCCTCCCCACCAACACCCACGCCTGGTATGGCCGAACCAGGTGAGGTATTTACACCACCACTGGGGCCCCCGGGGCCCGGGGGGCCCCGGGGGCTGCGTCCATTGGCACCAGAAGGACCTGCTGTTTTGCTGGTGTCAGTGGTGGTAGTAGATGGTCTTGTGCTGCTGGGCTTATCTTTTTTCTTCTGTGCCAGTCGGAGAGCACGAGCAGCAGCACGAGCAGCAGCAGCCTGTGTGTGTGTGTATGTGGTGGGTGTTGGGTGGGTGTGATTCAGCATTGTGATCATATACCATTCAGTATACCTACAACATGTAACAACTCCATGTGCTTCCGTTTCCCTTAACCCCCCAGCCCCCTACCCCCCACGCACGCACTGTGCGCAACACACACACCCCACCCCACCCACCCACCTTGGTCACAGCCACAGCTGCTGCAGCTGCCGATGCAGCTACTGCTGCCCGTGATGACGCATCTGCTGCACTTTTCACATCCGTGATGCTGCTTGATTGTCGTACAAGTGTTGCATTGTAATTTTCCGCTTCCCTGTATCCACTGTCATACTCGTCATCCTCAAATGGCTGTGTGTGTGGTGGTGCGTGTGTAGGTACATGTATTGGGTATGTGTGTGTGTTGTTTTGTTCCCTCACCACCACCCCACACCCTCACACCCACCCCACACCCCCTCACTCACACACCTCACACCCTCATACCCCCACCCCCACACCACCACACACCTTGTATGTCAACTGCAGCAGCAATTCCCCCTCTTGCTTATGCCCAGACACGACAGGTTGCACTGGCAGCCACACATCAATACACCCATCAGGTGGTATGGCACTGAGGGGGAATCGTACATAGCCTACCTCGCTACGTCCGGTCAGGTGACTGTCACGAACTGTGACATCAAGTGTCTGTGTGGGGGTGGGTGGGGGTGGTGCACAAGATGGTGGGTGTGATGCCACACATGTACTATGTGTACTCCACCACCCTCCCCCCTCTCACATACACACACAGGCTCCACAAGCCACATGACCGACACAGGCATCCAACACACACAATGCACACGTTCCACATCGCCTCTACAACACCCCTTGCACCAAAAACACGCCTTGCACCAAAAACACCATCCCTACAAACAACCACAACCACAAACAACCACAACCATGACACACAACAACAACAACAACAAAAAAGCTACGCACCTGTGTAGAAGCATCCTCCACTAAAAAGTGAAATTCTTGGTTCCACACAGGTGCCCTGTGCCTGCCTGCATGACTGGTATCATCATCTCTTCGACTGCTCACCACTTGATTGCCTAGCAATAATCGACAATAGGGGTTGCTCTGCCATGGGAGGCCACCTACTGGAAGGTTCCGTGCCTCTCGTAATGTGACCTGGAGCTCACCCTGTGTGTGTGGTGTGACACATGGGTGTGTGGTTGTAATATGATACATGGGTGTGTGGTATGACACATGGGTGTGTGATTGCATGGTGGTAGGCGGGTGGTTGAAGGCATGTGTGTTTGTGTAGGTGTGTTCCCCCCCACATCAACACACACACAATCAACACCACACCCACCCACAAAATACACCCACCCACAAAATACACATACCGAGAATGAATCAGGCAGCATAATCCCCCCCGCAGGACTCTGTGGCCCCAGAGGCAGGGCAGCATGGAGCGCATGCTCCAACGCATCTGCCTGCAACACTGCCGAGGCAACTGCCCTCATGACCGCATCACGACCCACAGCGGCTTCAGCAACGGCGGTGATGGCTGGGGGGATGTTGATCTCCAGGCGACGGGGGAGCACCATGAGGCCGGGGAGGTCCACCGTGAAGAGCTTACGTAGGAATGCCTGGGGGGGGGGGGGGGGTAATGGATTGGTGGATGGGCAAGTGTATGTCAAGAGCAGGTGGTGGTTGATCGTACACATGCACACCACCACCACAACGACAATGAAAACATGCACACAACATTCTCATAACATCTATAACCAACACAATTATTATTATCATTATCATACCTGCAATACAGGGATACGCATCAGGCGCACGGTGTTGTATGGGTTCAGTTGTACTTTGATGGTGGGGGGTCCCACAAAGGCAAGGCTGATGGTGCCCAGGTAGGGGCACATGGGAGCCAGGCGAACCTTGATCCACATCTGTGTGTTGGAAATGAGAGGGGAGGAGTGTGTTGGGAAGGAGAGGGGAAGGGTGTGTGAATGGGAGAAAGAGGGTGTGTGTTGTGTGTTGGGTGGGTGGGTGGGTGTGCCAGAGCAGCGGCGACAAAACAACAATACATGTACATGAAGCAAACAATGCATACATGTACAATACACAACAGCACACACCAATACACACCAATACACACACCATCGCCCCCACCAAATACACAAAAATACACACCTTACACTCCAAGTCCAGGTCACTCACAAGCACCGGTACTTTGAACCGCCAACGTCCCTGTCCCACCTCAATAAGCAACAGCAGCTTGGCACCACCAGTGTATCGCACATCCACCACACCATTGAGGTCAGAATCCTGTGTGATGACAAGGTTGTGATGATGAGGGTGTGTGTGGGGTGTGGGGGGGTATGTATTTGCATGTATAAAGAATGGCGAGTGTGTACAATGTATGGCGAGTGTGTACAATGTATGGCGAGTGTGTACAATGTATGGCGAGTGTGTAAGATGCAAGGGAAATGTAACACACCAACCTTGCGTGATGTACGTCGGCGCATGTCATCAAAATACGGTGCCTCATGATCTAATGTAAACTCCAATATCCTCAACCTCTGCACAAACCTAGGCACAGCACCATCTGCAACTAAATTATCAAACACAGGTTGCAGTAAATCAGCCAACCACCGCTCGAGCCCACGTTGGTAGACCCGCCATGCCTTGCGCCAACACATGTTGACCCACTCGACCGACTCAGATACGTCTGTGTAGAGCACCATGGCTGTGTTTTCGCTGCCTGGTGGAGCACTGGAGTCACCTGGTGGGTGTGGGTGTGGGGGTGGTTGTGGTTGTGGGGTTGTTTGTGAGTGGGGACATGTACACACCACACGTCTCCCATGACCATCCCCATCTACTCATGCACCTGCTGTGTTGCTGCTGTGCCCCTCTGGCAACAGCCACCAGAAAAAGCGCGTGAGGAATCGACGCACTCGAGGCAAATTGCCCACCCACTGCACTGCAAATTGGAGCATCAGCATGCATGCAGCACCTAGGGAAAACACCGTCCAGAGATTGGGCAGGAATGGTGGGGATGGGGGTGGATGGACTGGGTTGGGACCGAGGGTGCGCTGGAAGGTTTGTGTACGGGAGGACACTGCATCCCACATCCTGTGTGTGTGAAAGAAGGGTGTGCTTTTGTGGTCGACACACACAGTCACTGATGGTGATGATGATGATGATGGTAATCAAGATCACACAAGGCAGTGCAACAACCCGTGTGTACACCAACCCTCATGTACACCACCTGTGTTGTATGGGGGGTGGTGCTTGTGTGATGGCAGTGTCCACCATGGGCGCCCCAGTGCTGCTGGAGGACGCATGGACGGTGGTCCCACGGCGCCGCCGCCGTTGTGTATGCACCCTCTTCTGTGTGTATGAGGATAGGTAGCTCATGATGTCTGTCATGTATTCATGATCCAAATATGCATCCATACACCCTGTCAAAACACCCACCTGCTGCTTGGCTGGGTCGAAATGCCACACATTCGGTTTACATCGTGCGTGTCTGGAGCGCCTTGTGACACCACTGTCTGTACGACCTAGCACACCGTGCCCCGATGCAAGGCTTCGGACAGGTGCTGGCATCACACACAGTGGCTATTGCTATAAACCACACGAACCATGGAAACAACTCGGCATGTATCTATTGTGATTTTTGCTGTGTGGTTGTGTGGTTGTCTGCAACTGTTGTGGTAGCTTTTTTGTTTGGCTGAAGACACACAAGAACACCATTCTTTGCAAAAAATCAACACAGTTGTTGTTTGATCAGGGGTGCGCCTTTGATCATCACCCCACATTGTTGTTGTTGTCTTTCCCGTTACAAAACGCCACGCATGATAACACACAGTTGGGCACCGCCGCCGTGTTGTGATGTTTATTATAGTGCATGGCAACGGGTCCTGCTAGAAAGGAACATGTTCTCGTCATAGTGTGGGGAAATAAAAAAAGAGAAACGCACACAAAGAGCAAAGCACACACTGCAACGCACGTACAGCAACAACAGCATGCGTGTCAATCAGGCAAGGTGTGACCCCGCCACAAAACAAGCATTCTTTTGTAGTCTGGGTTGCAGTCTGGCTGTAGTCAGCAGCGCAACACACAGATTGAGGGGCCAAATAAACATGATACACAAGCAGGTGACAATGTTGGTGCAATCAACAAGCTTGGTGTAGTGGGAGAAATGCATGCATCAGTAAATGGTGGTGTGACTCTGAGTGGAACACTCTCAACATATTTCCATAAAGGAGGTTTTAAAAAATAAGTCTGTTGTGTAAACCAGGGAAGAAGTGTACTCAAGTGTACGCACTAGAAACCAAAATTGGCATACACTCGTTTGCATCAAGTGCATAGGAAAAGAAAGCAGGTAGGTCTCTCTCGCTAGCAATAAACCACCGCAAAACACATCATCATCATCATTATCATCATCAACAACATAGCTGGTTGGTGTACCCCCACACACCACTATCACCACTATCACATCTCCCCCATACCCATCACATCATCATCATCGTTTGCCGCCCTGTTTAAATTTCGCAAAGAAACCCTTTTGTGCGCTGCCACTCGCACCCCCAGGTGTGTTGGCCCCTGCTTTGTCAGCCTGCAAACTGGCCTCATACATACCCTCTACACGTTGTTTGAGCACCTCAAACGTGGGCCGTTCTGTTGGCATGCGTGTCCAGCACACACGCATCAGGTCGGCAACAGCTGCAGGGCATGTGGCTGGGATGACAGGACGGAGCCCCTTTTGCACCACACCCACAGCAGCCTGCAAGGGTGTCATGTCACTGTATGGAATCTGCCCTGTAACAAGCTCCCACAACACAATGCCAAAGGAGTAGACATCGGCCGATTCGCGATAGGGGCTGTGTTCAATCACCTCGGGTGCCATCCATCGGTAGGTGCCTGTTTCCGCGGTCATCACCCCATGGGGATCCAAAACTCTCGACACACCAAAGTCTGCAATTTTGACAGTGCCCATGTCATCAAGCAGCAGGTTGGCAGCCTTGAGGTCGCGGTGGACGATGCGGCGCTTGTGTAGGTAATCCATTCCCCGACACACTTCGAGGGCAATCTTGAGCACATGCGTCGGTGGCAACGCGCCATGCTGGGTGATGGGGGTGGGTGATGGGGTGGAAAATATATGGAGAATGATGTGCTTGCATGCATGTTGACTGGAAACACAGTATACCATGGCCCATGCATACCCTGCGTATGAAATCGTACACGCTCCCCCCCGACATGTATTCAAATACGATGCATAAATTTGGCTTGATGGTGCAAGCACCAATAAATTGAACTACATTCTTGTGTCGTACTTTACGCATAATCGACACCTCCTGTGAAGATGATGGTGGGTACATGGTGGACCGGGATGTGGTTGTTATTAAAGTACAATGTTTGTTGACATTATTGATCATAAGCTAATCACACCATGCATTACCAAAACACACCTGCAAGAATTCTTGATATTGCTGCGAATCATCCTGCACATTGCGTAGGATCTTGATGGCCACATCCTGCCCGCAATAGGTCCCCTTGTATAGGTCACCAAATGCACCCGACGCAACCTTGACATTCAGCTCAATGTCACGAGGATCCAATTCCCAGTCGTCGTGGGGGCCATCAGTCTCCATCTTCTGGATTGCAGGTGGATGCATGGTGAGGATGCGTGGTGGTGTAGATGGGTGGTGATGTACATAGAAATGCGACCACCATACAAACATCTGCTGCTGCACAAACAATCAAATACCACACATAACAACCAAAAGCACCTTGGGGAGCTGGTCTTGAAACGCTGGTTGTGATGGGCTGGCATCCTGCATCACCGATACCCGCCGTGCAACCCCTGATGGGGGCTGTGCTGCTTGTGCACGCAACGCCTGCAACCTGCTTCCAAGTGCCTCTTCCAGCTCCTGTACGCCCTGTGTGATGATGATGATGATCAATGACGAACACCAATATAAGAATGGGTACTTGTCACATGGTACGTTATGCATGTACTGCCGCATGCACACCTCCGAAACCCCCCCATACCCCGCCTTGCCAGCCGTTTACAACAAATACGTCAAGTACAAGTCTGTCATTTGTGTTGAATGCATGTGCTTCGCAAATGTTGAGCCCCATATCTCCCTGTTTGTGTGTGTGTGAAAATGTGATGCAGTAATCACATACATATGAGACGAGTATGCATACAAGACAACGCACCAATGCATCGGACAATTGGCTAAGCAGCTTTGGTTGATCAATAGATGCAACAGTGACTTCATAAAATTCAGCATGCTCTGCACTGCGCACAGCCTCCTCTGCATCGCGTGCATCCACCTCTGCTGCCAGTGCCTGTGTGTTAGAGAGTACCCATCATCATATGCATGAGGTATACCCCATGTATGCGCCCATCCCATCCAGCACACGCACCTTAACATTGGGCGAGCTGCCAAATGCTGGACGTGGTAGCGTCGAACGCCGTGTTATTGGCTGCCCAACCTGAGGCTGTTGTTGTGAAGGCATGTTGTTGTGACGGAATGTGACAACAATATACATCCGTTCGACCCGCACCACATCAAAATCAGCATACACCTGATCAAGGAACAACATTTCTGTGCTGGCAAAAGATGGTCTCTTTGATCCCATAGAGGCACTACCAGACTGGTTGGCTGAAACATCCACAGGTCTCACTTGAAACGATATACTGGAGGTGTCTGACCGTGCTGATTCAAGCAGACGGCGGTGGTTGAGTACATCGAGACTAGATAAATTGATGTCAAGCGCATAACGAGTTGGTAATGATCGAAAGTGCTCATGGATGGCCTCCCTGAAGCGTGCATCTCCAGCTCCTGGGTGTCCTCGTAGACCGAGATTCTTTAAAAAGGCTTCACAAACATCCTGTTTCGTACGCCGTCTCAACTGAAGCGCTGGTAATTCTGTCTGTGACGCCATAGGCTGCAGACTGCTGGATGCCATCTAAAACAACAAACACCACTGCGTGGTGTGCTTGATACTGTGATATGTTTTTATGGGAAATATGCTGTAGGGCACATGTTTGTATCGTGTGTGTGGTGTATTAATGGCAGGAATGCATGCCAAGTCTTTTAATCACATGGGTGCTGAGTGTACATCACATTGTTGTTGCAAGATGCCATCCCTGATTTTTTTATTGAAGAAGATCATATAGCAATGAAATTGCAAATGACGCTGAGGGGAGGGGTTGGTGAGAGCAGTGTAGGGAGGGTATGCTTTCTGCATGCATTGCATTGCCCTTTTGCAAGAGTATTTCCGTGTAGAAAAACTACTTGGTGCAATAGACATGTTGTTTCAAGTGCCAGTGACAAGCAAGCAAGTGGGGCCTCTTCTGTAGAACAGTCTGATCTGGGATTGACCGGGGTAGATGATGCTCCTCCTCCTCCTCCTGCTGTGGCGAGTCGTGATGCAGTGCTCACATCATGCACCACTGTCAGTGCATTGCTGGCCTTGCTTGGAATTGGGCTCCACATCGGTGCCACAGCGTTGGACATTGGGCAAGCAGACCTGCTGCAAGGTGTGTGGATGGTGGCTGTATACACATGTCCACATACAACACATATGTCGTTGCAACCATACAGTGCCACATGGTTTGAGTGTGAAGGATGTGGGTGTGGGACTGGGCACAAGCACAGCAGTCACCGTTGCTCGCATTGCACTCTTGTCCGTGTGGATGCCATTTCAAGAGGCAACAGACAAGTCACTCGGACAGGTATGCGCTAGTATGTGCTACAGGGGTTTTGCGCTCTATGGCTGTGCCTCACCAGTTGTGCCACCCAACAGACATTGCCCAACTTGCAACCTGCGGACATTGCCTACATATCTGTGCTTCCGGGTGTGTCTGAAGAGCTGCTGTTTCGTGGTGGCTTGCTACCCCTGTTTCCCAACCCCTGGTACGCCGAGTGTATCACTATGAATGGGATGTTGTGTTATGTGTACATCAGCATGTACACCTACTTCAACCACCCAGGGTTGGCGTGGTGATTGCAGGTGGTGTATTTGGTTTGCTGCACAACAACGGTGGGCGCAACCTGGCATTCAGTGCATGGGCAAGTGCAGTGGGGGTTGCGTATGGTGTTGCATTTGTGGTTACTGGCAACCTCTTGGTGCCGTGTATATCCCATGCACTTTCCAATGCTGCCTCTGCATTTTGGTGGCGTGCTGCTCGTCAAGGATCTGTGCTGTGATGAATATGGCGAGTGTATTGTGATGATGTGTGATGATGAATACGAGCTTGGTGTAACAATATATTTCATTGTCGATTCTCATTAATCCCAGTCTACTCTCATTGATCCCTGTGTCCATGTTTGCACAACAGCAATGCAACACCATCGTCACAGAACGCCAAACGTTGACGAGGCTGCATCCATCAGCAACCCTTTTGCAAACCATGGTGTTGCGTACACACCACGCACCCACCGCAGTATTGCACTATGGTGTTCGCCATGCTGCTCACTATGGTGTTCGCCATGCAGCTCGACGTTTGGAAGCCACCATGAACCTGCATCCCCATCACCGTCCCCGCCGTGCAGCAGCCTGTGCTGCCCTTGACAATGGCCATCTCGTGCCAGACACCACCCCTCCCCCCCCCAACACCACCCCAGCATCCCCTGTTGCACTCCTCAAGCAACCAGAGGCCCCCCTCGTCCTCGTGCGGCGTCCCTTGCCCTCCGTACTCATCATCCACACGGGTGGCACACTGGGGATGGACCCGTCCAAGTCCTTTGAGCAGCAAGACATTACCAACCCCCACACGGGGCCCCCTGAGTTGAGGCATGGCACTGGCGGTCACTATGGTGGTCTCCGCCCCGGGCAACAGCTGCATCATTTGCTCCAGGTTGTTCCAGAACTCTCTCAATTTGCGCATTTAGACTTGAGGATTGCCTTTAACAAGGATTCCAGCCGTGTGGGGCCACGGGAATGGGTCAAACTGGCAAAGATTTTGCATGCCAACCGGTAGGGGATTGTGTGTGGATGATGGTGATGATGGTGTAGGTGTGACCAATCAACACACACACACACAGGGAGCAGTTTGATGCATTTCTTGTGGTGCATGGCACTGATACCATGGCCTACACAGCAGCAGCACTGTCCTTTATGTTGGCTGGGTTTCGCAAGCCCATTGTGCTGACAGGTTCACAATTGCCGTTGCTCAACCCCCGAACAGATGCAAGAACCAACCTGCTGGATGCCATCACATGCGCCACTGCCTACTTTAGCCCACCACATGTCAACCTTCAAGAAGTGTGCATATGTTTTGGTGGGTTGCTCTTGCGAGGCAACCGGGCACAAAAGGTGGATAGCATGGTGTATAGGGCATTTCAGAGTCCCACCATGCCGCCACTGGCAACCTTGGGTGTGGATGTGCAGTGGAACACACGGGGGCTGCTGGTGCCAGAGGGGACGTATCGACCCCGCTTTAAATTGTACGTTGTTTGTGTTCTTGTGCACTTGGACGCAGTAGTAGATAACCCAGGTCCAAGATGAGCATCCATCCACATGCACACACACGCACAAACACATCCCAGGGATCCCAATGTCATCCGTATCCCAATCGTCCCCGGCTGCGATCCTCGTCAGGCCTATGGGGATTTGACGGTCAAGGGAATCCGCGGAATCATCCTCGAATCCTTTGGGGTTGGCAACATGCCGGATTTGCCTCAACAGGGCTGGATGCCATGGTTACGATCGCAACGAAAGAAGGGGCTCATGGTGTACTTGGGGAGTCAGTGTTTGACTGGGCCGATGCATCCTGAATTATACAAGGCTGGCTCAGTGGCTATTGAGATGGGTATGAGATGGGGTGTGGTGTGGTTTACAAATGCCTCTAGAGTGCACGTATTTTGTATGTATGCTTTGTATTGTATGCAGTCTCCCTTGCTTTGTCATCAGTCATGCACCACTGTCATACACATAGGATGTGCATCAGGTCCACGTATGACTGTGGAGTCTGCTGTGGTGAAAATGATGCAATGTCTTGCCTACCCTGACATTCCTCTGGGCGTACCCATTGCAGGGGAAATGTAGCAGGGGTAGTAGTACTTGTAGGGGCCATGTGCTTGCCAGGCATATACACAGGGGCTTGCTGCCCTATTCCCCAGCCCTGTACATGCTGACCCACAAGCAAAGATAATGATTGCAAATCAAAATTGTGACACTATGATGCTAACGTATATTGAAAGTATCCTGCTATATTCTTCGACCATGCTGTTGACCTGGTCATACACACACATTATTTATATGCTGTAATTGCAGTAAAGAAAATGTTGCAAAATCGTCACATTTGCATACACAACTTTGATCATTTTGTTTGAAAAAAGCGTGTGATTTGCAGCACCCCCTCCGGCACATGATGGCTCTTGAAACCACCTTCCTTGGTGCCTTCCTTGGTACTTGCTGACCCAGCAGACGCCTTGTGCTCTGCTGTGAGTGACCCCAACACAGCCCTGGTGTATGTGGTGGTGGGGTGGTGGGAAAGCGTCGGTGGGTGGACATGGACGAGCACACATGAAACTCTAAACACTGGATGTGTATCGCAAACAGGTGTGCCACAAAATAAATGCATACTATTTAATACATACACAAAATAAATGCATACTATTTAATACATACACAAAATAAATGCATACTATTTAATACA
>VFQP010002035.1_pt1 | contig 24042 bp, 23 predicted proteins | sample 3512351 | NCBI WGS metagenome assembly VFQP01 (sample SAMN10412372, study PRJNA504923) | tailings metagenome | isolation source: Relicate 1 Philex TSF1 revegetated site | place: Philippines: Tuba, Benguet | collected 2017-08-29
GCGGTGTGCGCTTCAACTTCGTCAAGCGCCTGGTGGACTTCACGCCCAAGGACGAACTGATGGAGATCGCCGCCCGCATCCAGAAGCTGGGCTGGCACGTCGTCATCTACTTCGAGGCGGTGGACCTGCCCGAGCTGTGGGACTTCTTCACCGCGCTGCCCACCACCGTGGTGGTGGACCACATGGGCCGCCCCGATGTGAGCAAGCCGGTGGACGGCCCCGAGTTCGAGCTGTTCCTGAAGTTCATGCGCCAGCACCCCAACGTGTGGAGCAAGGTGAGCTGCCCCGAGCGCCTTTCCGTGACCGGCCCCAAGGCCCTGAACGGCGAGCAGGCGGCCTACCAGGACGTGGTGCCGTTCGCACGCAAGGTGGTCGAGGAGTTCCCCGACCGCGTGCTGTGGGGCACCGACTGGCCGCACCCCAACCTGAAGGACCACATGCCCGACGACGGCCTGCTGGTGGACTTCATTCCGCAGATCGCAACCACGCCCGAGCTGCAACAGAAACTGCTCGTCACCAACCCCATGCGCCTTTACTGGCCGGAAGAGGTCTGACCATGGCACTCGACAAACCCTACCTGGACGTGCCCGGCACGACCATCTTCGACGCCGAGCAGAGCCGCAAGGGCTACTGGCTCAACCAGTTCTGCATGAGCCTCATGAAGGCCGAGAACCGCGAGCGCTTCAAGAAGGACGAGCGCGCCTACCTCGACGAGTGGGCCATGAGCGAAGAGCAGAAGCAGGCCGTGCTCGCGCGCGACCTCAACTGGTGCATCCGCCTGGGCGGCAACATCTACTTCCTGGCCAAGATCGGCGCCACCGACGGCAAGAGCTTCCAGCAGATGGCGGGCTCCATGACCGGCATGACCGAGGACGAGTACCGCAACATGATGGTCGGCGGTGGCCGTTCCGTCGAGGGCAACCGCGTGGTCGGCGAAGACGGCACCGCGCAGGCGCACCGCCAGCCTCAAGGCAAAGGAAACCGTTGATATGGCACGCATCACCGCATCCGTCTACACCTCGCACGTCCCGGCCATCGGCGCCGCGCTCGACCTCGGCAAGACGCAGGAGGCCTACTGGCAACCCGTGTTCCAGGGCTACGACTTCGGCAAGCAGTGGATGAAGGACAACAAGCCCGACGTGATCTTCCTGGTCTTCAACGACCACGCCACGGCCTTCAGCCTGGACATGATCCCCACCTTCGCCATCGGCACTGCGGCCGAATACCAGCCAGCCGATGAAGGCTGGGGCCCGCGCCCCGTGCCCAAGGTCATGGGCCACCCCGCGCTGGCCTCGCACATCGCGCAGTCGGTGATCCAGCAGGACTTCGACCTCACCATCGTCAACAAGATGGACGTGGACCACGGCCTCACGGTGCCGCTGTCGCTGATGTGCGGCCAGCCCCAGGCCTGGCCCTGCCCGGTGATTCCGTTCGCCGTGAACGTGGTGCAGTACCCCGTGCCCAGCGGCCGCCGCTGCTACAACCTGGGCAAGGCCATTGCCAAGGCGGTGGCGAGCTACGACGAGGACATCAACGTGCACATCTGGGGCACGGGCGGCATGAGCCACCAGTTGCAGGGTCCGCGCGCGGGCCTGATCAACAAGGACTTCGACAACGCTTTCCTCGACAAGCTCATCAGCGACCCCGAAGCCGCCGCGAGCATCCCGCACATCGACTACGTGCGCGAAGCCGGCAGCGAAGGCATCGAGCTGGTGATGTGGCTGATCGCGCGCGGCGCGATGGCCGATGCCGCCGGCGGCCCCGCGCCCAAGGCCGTGAACCGCTTCTACCATGTGCCCGCGTCGAACACGGCGGTGGGCCATCTCATTCTGGAGAACACCTGACATGACCAAAACCATCAAAGTCGCACTCGCCGGTGCCGGCGCCTTCGGCATCAAGCACCTGGACGGCATCAAGAACATCGACGGCGTGGAAGTGATCTCGCTGATCGGCCGTGAGCTGGACAAGACGCAGGAAGTGGCCACCAAGTACGGCATCGGCCACGTCACCACCGAGCTGTCCGAATCGCTCGCGCTCAAGGAACTCGACGCCGTCATCCTGTGCACGCCCACGCAGATGCACGCCGAGCAGACCATCGCCTGCCTGAAGGCCGGCAAGCACGTGCAGGTGGAGATTCCGCTGGCCGACAGCCTCGCAGGCGCGAAGGCCGTGGTCGACCTGCAGAAACAGACCGGCCTGGTGGCCATGTGCGGCCACACGCGCCGCTTCAACCCCAGCCACCAGTACGTGCACAAGAAGATCGCCGCCGGCGAGTTCAACATCCAGCAGATGGATGTGCAGACCTATTTCTTCCGCCGCACCAACACCAACGCGCTGGGCCAGGCCCGCAGCTGGACCGACCACCTGCTGTGGCACCACGCCGCCCACACCGTGGACCTGTTCGCCTACCAGGCCAACAGTCCCATCGTGCAGGCCAACGCCGTGCAGGGCCCGATCCACCCGACGCTGGGCATCGCCATGGACATGAGCATCCAGCTCAAGACCGCCAGCGGCGCGATCTGCACGCTCTCGCTCTCGTTCAACAACGACGGCCCGCTGGGCACCTACTTCCGCTACATCGGCGACACGGCGACCTACCTCGCGCGCTACGACGACCTGTTCAACGGCAAGGACGAGCAGATCGACGTGTCGAAGGTCGACGTCAGCATGAACGGCATCGAGCTGCAGGACCGCGAGTTCTTCGCTGCCATCCGCGAAGGCCGCGAACCCAACGCCAGCGTCGGCCGCGTGTTCGCCTGCTACGAAGTGCTGCACAAGCTCGAACAGCAACTCAACGCGAACGGCTGATCGCCATGCAACAACGCCAGCTCGGTCCCTTCAGTGTCTCGGCCATCGGGCTGGGCTGCATGAACATCTGCCACGCCTACGGGGCTCCCGCCACGCGGGAGCAGGCCGAGCGGCTGCTGCTCTCGGCGTTCGACCAGGGCGTGACGCATTTCGACACCGCGTCGCTGTACGGCTTTGGCGCCAGCGAGACGCATGTGGGCAACGCGCTTTCGAAGCACCGCAGCCAGTTCACGCTGGCCAGCAAGGGTGGCATGGCGGGTGTGCAGTTCGATGACGGCATCAAGCGCGTGATCGACGGCCGGCCCGAAGCCATCCGCCGCAACTGCGAGGACAGCCTGCGCCGCCTCAAGACCGACGTGATCGACCTCTACTACCTGCACCGCTGGGACAAGCAGGTGCCGGTGGAAGACAGCGTGGGCGCGATGAGCGACCTGGTGCGCGCGGGCAAGGTGCGCACGCTGGGCCTGTCCGAGGTGTCGGCCGCCACCATCCGCAAGGCCCAGGCGGTGCACCCGATCACGGCCGTGCAGACGGAGTACTCGCTCTGGACGCGCAACCCGGAGATCGCGGTGCTCGAGACCTGCCGCGAATTCGGCATTGCCTTCGTGGCCTTCAGCCCGGTGGCGCGTGGTTTCCTGTGTGGCGATGACCTCGACGTGAACGCGTTCGATGCGAAGGACATCCGCCGCGCCATGCCGCGTTTCGCCCCCGATCACTTCGCGGCCAACCAGAAGCTGTTGCCGGCATACCGCGCCATCGCGCAAGAGGTGGGTTGCACGCCGGCCCAGCTTGCGCTGGCCTGGCTGTTGCACCAGGGGCCGGACATCCTGCCCATTCCCGGCACCGCGCGCGAAGACCACCTGCGCGACAACCTGGGCGCGGCCGACGTGAAGCTGGACGCGGCGACCCTTGCCCGTCTGGACGAACTCATCAACCAGCGCACGGTGAGCGGCAACCGCTACAACGAGCAGTCGAACCGGGAAGTGGACACGGAGGTGTTCTAGCCCCCACGCTCCGCCGCTGCGCGTGGCGGGTCGTTGTTCTTTTCCTGCGTCACTTCGACGGACGCACGCAGCTCACATCGCCTTCCTTGCATTCCATGAGCCGCTGCAGGTCGGCGGTTCGCTCGCGCGTCATGCGCGCCTGGCATTGCGCGTCCACCATGGGCGCCACGCTGCCGCCCGCCACGCCGCTGCGCTCGAACTCGCAGGCTTTCACGCGGTACTGGATCCATTCGGTCTGCGCCTGGCGCAACAGCTGGCGCCGCTGGTTGCCCACGCTTTGCGAGAGCGTGCGGTAGGCCTTGGCGTACTCTGCGGTGGCCGCCTCGAAGTCTTGCGCGGCACAGGCGTTGAGCTGGGCCTGGTTGCCGTCGGACTTGCATGCCACGGCCGGCGTGGCCTTGCCGCTGGCCGTGGCGAGCGCCAGCGCGGCGTGGCTGGCGAAGGCGAGGGTGATGAGCGTCTTGAGGGTGTTCATGCCGCATTGTGTGGCCGCTGCCCTGAAAAGAAACGAAACAAACCGAAACTGCGGCGAGACGACGCCAGGGCAGGGTGGGGCGCACCATCGCGGTCATGTTCAACAGTCCCCTGAAAGGACACCGTCATGAAACCCTGGATCAAACGCTCCCTCATGGCCTTCACCGGCGTCTCCATCGCCGTGGGTGGTCTGGCCGCCTGCGGCACGCGCCACCACGACCGCGCGCCCATGAGCGCCGAGAAGATCGCCGAGGTGCGGGGCAAGGTGGTGAACCGCATCACCAGCAAGCTGGACCTGAACGCCGAACAGCAGCAGAAGCTGAACGTGCTGGCCGACAAGGTGCAGGCCCAGCGCACGGCCCTCATTGGCCAGACCACCGACCCGCGCGGTGAAGTGCGTGCCCTGGTGGCCGGCGAGAAGTTCGACCGTGCCCGCGCCCTGAACCTGCTGGACGAAAAAACCCGCGTGGTGCAGGTGAGCAGCCCCGAGGTGATCAACGCCCTGGCCGACTTCTACGACAGCCTGAACCCCACGCAGCAGGCCGAGGTGCGCGAGCGCATGCAGAAGCGCAAGGGCTGGTTCTCGCGCGGCTGAGGCGGGTGAACACCATGTCGCCCGTGCTGCAACCGATCGCCCAGCGCCTGCGTGACCACGGGCCGGCCCTGCTGGCCGGCGTGGACGACCCGCACGACGAGCTGCTGGCCCTGGTGTGGGGCCCGCGCTTCGACCGGGAGCACGCGCTGGGCCTGTGGGCCAGCCTGTCGCGCCGCCAGCCGACCGAGGCCCTGCCCACGCTGCCGGCCATTCTCTCGGTGGCCGACCGCTTCGACGGCCTGGACCATGGCGCCCAGCAACGGCTGCGCCGCCTGATCGTTCGCCACCGCGCGATGAGCGCAATGTGACAATGCCGCATGCACCGCGTTCTGCTCATTGACGACGACGAACAGCTCGGCCCGCCGCTGGCCACGTACTTCCAGCGCTTCGAGCTGGCGCTCACGCACGCGCTGCGGCCCAGTGAGGGGCTGGCGCGCCTGCGCGCCGAGGCGTTCGACGCCGCCATCCTTGACGTGATGCTGCCGGAGATGGACGGTTTCGAACTCTGCCGCACCATCCGCAAGGAAAGCGACATTCCCATCGTCATGCTGACCGCGCGCGGTGACGTGATGGACCGCGTGGTCGGCCTGGAGCTGGGCGCCGACGCCTACCTGCCCAAGCCGTTCGAACCGCGCGAACTCGTTGCGCACATCCAGACCGTGCTGCGCCGCCGCAACGGTGGCAACGGTCCGGCCAGCGCGGCGCCGGCGGTGGACCCCGGCATGTTGATGTTCGAAGGCCTCACCATCGATCCCACGCGCCGCAGCGTGATGCGCGGCGGCGAGGCGGTGGAACTCACCAGCACCGAATTCGACCTGCTGCACCTGCTCGCGCGCGATGCCGGGCGCGTGTTCAGCCGCGACGACATCCTCAACCAGCTGCGCGGGCACGACGCCGACCTGTATACCCGCGCGGTCGACATCGTGATCAGCCGCCTGCGCAAGAAGCTCGAGCCGCTGGACTGCATCAAGACACTGCGCAACGCGGGCTACTCGCTCGCGCTGCCCCGGATCGCGCCATGACCCGCCCGCTGCCCTGGTACAGCCGGGCTGCCCAGAAGCTGCGCTGCTCGCTCAAGCTGCGCCTGGTGATGGTGTTCCTGCTGCTGGCGATGACGATGTCGTTCACCTTCATCAGCGGCGCGAAGAACGCGTTCTCGGTGGGCTGGCGCGAGGCCGCGCGGCCCCTGTTGCTGGACTACGTGACCCGGCTCGCTGGCGAGGTGGCGCCTGAGGGCACGCCCAGCATCGAACGCGCCCGGGCCCTCACGCAGCGCCTGCCGTTGACCATCGACATTGCAGGCCCGCAGATCCAGTGGCGCTCGCACCCCGAACAGGAGCGTTCGCACTGGCGGCGCGACCGCTCGCGTGAGCAGCTCGCCGACCCCGATGACGCGGGGTGGGGCGACGACGCGGAGTGGCTGGAGCTGCTGGTCCGCAAGACCGCCGACGGGCACCGCATCGAGTTCGGCGTCAACGAAGCCGTGTTCGACCGGCGGCCCAAACTGGTCGGCTACACCCTTGCGGCACTGCTCGTCCTCACGCTGCTGGCGTTCCTGTACGTGCGCCGCTTGTTGCGCCCGCTCGACGACATCCGGCAGGGCGCACTGCGCTTCGGCGCGGGCGATTTCCAGAAGCCCATTCCCGTTCGCCACCCCGAGCGGCCGGACGAACTGGGCGAGCTGGCCACCACCATCAACACCATGGGGCAGGACATCCACCAGATGCTCGAAGCCCAGCGCGCGCTGTTGCTGGCCATCAGCCACGAGCTGCGCAGCCCGCTCACCCGGGCGCGCCTCAACACCGAACTGCTGCCCGAGGGCGCAGAAGTGGCGCCGCAGCGTGAAGCCCTGCTGCGCGACCTGGGCGAAATGGCGCGCCTCATCAGCGACCTGCTGGAAAGCGAGCGCCTGGCCGGCCGCCACACGGCCCTGAACCGCGAAGCCACCGACCCGGCGGCGCTGGCCCGCGAGGTGATCGACGAACTGGCCGTCACGCAGTCCGCCGCGCGAAGCATCGCCCTGCACCTGGACAGCGGCTTGCCCACTTCGCTGCCGCTCGACCGCATCCGCGTGCGCCTGCTGCTGCGCAACCTGCTGGACAACGCGCTGCGGCACAGCGCGGGGGCGACCGTGCCGGTGACGCTGTACGTGCGCCCGATGGAGAGCGGGCACGGCATCGAACTCGAGGTGCGGGACCACGGCCCCGGCGTGCCCGAAGAGCAGCTTCCCCAGATGGCACAACCTTTCTTCCGCCCCGACACCGCGCGCACCCGCAGCGCCGGCGGGGTGGGGCTGGGCCTGTACCTGTGCCGGCTGGTGGCGCAGGCGCATGGCGGCGCGCTGCAGGTGCGCAACGCGAGGCCGGGGCTGTCGGTGGTCGTGACGTTGCCGGTGAAGGGCACGCCATCATGAAAATCCTGCCTATCCGTCTCTCTCCCGGCCAGGACCTGCGTGCCGCTCTGGAAGCCGCCGTGCGCACCGAAGGGTGTCGCGCGGCCTTCGTGATCGCCGGCATCGGCAGCCTGAGCGAGGCGCGCCTCCGTTTTGCCGGCGTGGACGAGGTTGAGACCTTCACGGGCGATACCGAAATCCTGAGCCTGTCAGGCACGGTGGGCGTGGACGATGGCGGACGAAGCCACTCGCATCTGCACATGTCGGTGTCCACCGCCACGGGCGCGGTGTTCGGCGGCCATGTGGCACCTGGCTGCCGCGTGCGCACCACGGCCGAGGTGCTGCTGGGCCTGCTGCCCGAATGGGGTTTCTCGCGGGAGAACGACCCGGCCACGGGCTTCCCGGAACTGGTGGTGCGGCGCACGGAAAACTGAAGCGTTGTGCCCATGAAAAAAGGGAGCCTGAAGGCTCCCTTTTTCGTGGTCGACAGTGGCTTACAACGTGTCGATGAAGCTGCGCAGCTTGTCCGAGCGGCTCGGGTGCTTGAGCTTGCGCACCGCCTTGCTTTCGATCTGGCGGATGCGTTCGCGCGTCACGTCGAACTGCTTGCCCACTTCTTCCAGCGTGTGGTCGGTGGACATCTCGATGCCGAAGCGCATGCGCAGCACCTTGGCTTCGCGCGGCGTGAGGCTGTCGAGGATTTCCTTGACCACTTCGCGCAGGCCGGCCTGCATCGCGGCCTCGATGGGCGCGGTGTTGGCCTGGTCCTCGATGAAGTCGCCCAGGTGCGAATCGTCGTCGTCGCCGATGGGGGTTTCCATCGAGATCGGCTCTTTCGCGATCTTCATGATCTTGCGGATCTTGTCCTCGGGCATCTCCATCTTTTCGGCCAGGATGGACGCATCGGGTTCGAAGCCGAATTCCTGCAAGTGCTGGCGGCTGATGCGGTTCATCTTGTTGATGGTCTCGATCATGTGCACCGGGATGCGGATGGTGCGCGCCTGGTCGGCGATCGAGCGGGTGATGGCCTGGCGGATCCACCACGTGGCGTAGGTCGAGAACTTGTAGCCGCGGCGGTATTCGAACTTGTCCACCGCCTTCATCAGGCCGATGTTGCCTTCCTGGATCAGGTCCAGGAACTGCAGGCCGCGGTTGGTGTACTTCTTCGCGATGGAGATCACCAGGCGCAGGTTGGCCTCGATCATTTCCTTCTTCGCGTCGCGCGAGGTGGACTCACCCTGGTTCATCCGCTTGTGGATGTCCTTCAGGTGCGCCAGCGGCACGACGACGCTGCTCTGGATGTTGATCAGGCCTTGTTGCAGTTCCTGCACCGGCGGGATGTTGCGCTCGAGCACCACGCTCCAGGGCTTGCCGGCGGCGGCCTGCTTCTCGACCCACTTGAGGTTGAGCAGGTTGGGCGGGAAGTCCTTGATGAACGTTTCCTGCGGCATGCCGCACTTGTCCACGATGATGCGGCGCAGTTCGCGTTCCTTCTTGCGCACGTCGTCGACCTGGCTGCGCATGGTGCCGCACAGCTTCTCGATCGCCTTGGCGGTGAAGCGGATCGACATCAGCGTTTCGGTGATCGCCAGCTGCGTCTTCAGGTAGGACGGCGTGCCGTAGCCTTCCTTGTCGTACGTCTTGTGCAGCTTCTCGAACAGCGCGCGCATGTTGTCGAAGCGGGTGAGGGCTTCGCGCTTGAGTTCTTCCAGCTTGCGGGTCAGCGCCTTGGAGCCGCCCTTGCCGTCGTCGTCATCGGCTTCGTCGTAGTCGTCGAAGTCTTCCTCGGCCACGTAGTCGTCGGCCGCGTCGGCGTCGGCGAAACCGTCCACCACGGTGGAGATGACGACCTTGCCTTCGCGGATGTCCTCGGCCATCACCAGGATCTCGGCGATGGTGGCCGGGCTCTCGCTGATGGCGGCCATCATGTCGTTGAGGCCGCCCTCGATGCGCTTGGCGATCTCGATTTCGCCTTCGCGCGTGAGCAGCTCCACCGTGCCCATTTCACGCATGTACATGCGCACGGGGTCGGTGGTGCGGCCGAATTCGCTGTCCACCGTGGACAGGGCGGCTTCGGCTTCTTCCTCGGCTTCCTCCTCGGTGGCGGCGGTCGGGCCGGTGTTGTTCAGCAGCAGGGTCTCGGCGTCGGGCGTCTGTTCGTAGACGGCCACACCCATGTCGTTGAGCAGCGAGACCACGACTTCCAGCGTCTCGGCCTCGACCAGCTTGTCGGGCAGGTGGTCGTTGATCTCGCCGTGCGTGAGGTAGCCGCGCGTCTTGCCCAGCTTGATCAGGGTCTTGAGGCGTTCGCGGCGGTTGCGGGCTTCTTCCTCGGACAGGACGGTTTCGTCCAGGCCGAATTCCTTCATCAGCGCGCGTTCCTTCGCCTTGCTGATCTTCATGCGCAGGGGCTTGACCTTCTCGGTCGTCTGCGCGGTGGTGTCGACCGCTTCGGCTTCCGGTTCGCCCGTCAGGTCGTCCTCGATGTCGCTCAGGTCTGCATCGTCCATGTCGGCGTCTGCCTTGCCCTTGGCATCTGCCTTGGGCTTGCGGCCACGCTTGGCCGCGGGCTTGTCGCCTGTATCAGCCTTGGCCGGGCGGCCGGCCTTCTTCTTCGCGGGTTCTTCGAGCAGCTCGGCCTCTGGCTTGGCCTTGGCGGCGGTTTTCTTGGCGGGAGCGGCCTTGGCGGCGGCTTTCACGGGGGTCTTCTGGGTCACAGCAGGTGCTTTCTTCGGCGGTGAAGCCGGGGCGGCGGCGCGTGGGCTGGCCTTCTTGGCGGTTTTGGTGCTGGGCGCAACGGACGTACTGGATTTCTTCGCGGGCATGAGGACCTCAAAAAAATGACGAACAGGAACCGGCAAAACACACAAAAACCGCCTGAAAGGCCGCGCGACGCGGACCACCCCGGTGATTTTGTTGGGCACAACGCCCGCCTTTCGCCGGAAAGGGCGGGCCTGCAAGCTGTGGGGCGAACATTTGGTGTGCAGTCCTTGCGGGGTTCCGTCGGGCCCGGGAGGGCGTCGAGGTGGCCAGGAAGATGTTCCATCTAGCCCCGTCTGGGGCCGGGCCGGTGCCGGAGGTGCTGCTGTCGCGCTTGCGGTGCAAAACCTTGGATTATACCGCTGACGGGGATTTTCGTCAGGATGTCACACTGGTGTTGAGCGCCAGCAACTGGGCGTTGACCCGCTTGTATTCCTCCATGGCGCCAGCGTCGCCACCGGCCACCCGCTCGGCGAGGTGGCGTGCCATCTCCACCAGGCTGTCGCGGCGCAGGCGGTTCATCACGTCCACCAACTCCGACAGCTCGGCGCCGGGGTCGGCCCCCATGGTCGCCTGTTCGACCTGGGCGCAGGCGAAAGTCTCGTGTTCGTGCCCGCGCAAAGCCTCGCGCAGGGCGGCCCAGGGCTGGGCGCCGTGTTCGTGCAGCTGGGCTTCGAGCCAGCTGAACATCGGCCCGTGCGGGGCGGGCAGGTGGGCCAGCAGGCTGTGGTCGTCAGCCGACAGCGTGTCCCAGGCCTGGGGGTTGGCCAGCAGCAGGCCCGCCGCGCGATCGGCGCGGCTGCCCCCGGCGCGGCGGGTGCCCAGCATGCGCGGCGGCGGCGGCGGGGTCTTGCGCCACTTGCCGAAGCTTTTCCCGCCGCCATAGCGGCCAGCCCTGTCGCCACCGGGGTTGCCGTAGGAGCTGGCCTCATGTCCGCCCCCCGACGGCTCATACGCGGCTGCACTGGTTCCGCCGTCGTAGGCCGCGTCGTGTGCCGCCTGGGCCGGGGCGCGGGGCGCACGCGGGCTGCCGCCGGTCTGCTGCCAGAGCTGGAGCAGGTCCGGGCTGCCGATGCCAATGCCGTTCGCCAGCTCAGTGATCAGCTGGCGCTTGAGCGCGCCGTCGGGCAGCGCGCTCCAGAGTGGCCGCGCCTGGCTGGCCATGCGGGCGCGGCCCTCGGCTGTGGTGAGGTCGCAGTCGGCGCTGGCGGCCTCGACCAGGAAGCGCGACAGCGGCACGGCCTCCTTGACACACTGGGCGAAGGCGGCTTCGCCGTTGGCGCGGATGAAGCTGTCGGGGTCGTGCTCGGCGGGCAGGAACAGGAACTTGACGCTGCGCGTGTCCGTGGCGAGGGGCAGGGCGGCATCGAGCGCCTTGCGCGCCGCGCGCCGCCCGGCGCCATCGCCGTCGAAGCTGAACACCACCGAGTCGGTGAAGCGGAAGAGCTTCTGCACATGGTCGGGCGTGCAGGCCGTGCCGAGCGTGGCCACGGCGTTGGCGAAACCCAGCTGGGCGAGCGCGACCACGTCCATGTAGCCCTCGGTGACCAGGGCGTAGCCATTCACGCGGATGGCAGTGCGTGCCTCGAACAGGCCATAGAGCTCGCGGCCCTTGCTGAAGACCGGCGTCTCGGGCGAATTGAGGTACTTGGGTTCGCCCTTGTCGAGCACGCGCCCGCCAAAGCCGATGCACTCGCCCTTGACGTTGCGGATGGGGAACATGATGCGGTCGCGGAAGCGGTCGTATCGCTTGCTCTGGCCGTCGGCGCCCTTTTCGTCCTCGTGCTCGATCACCATGCCCGACTCCACCAGCAGCGGCGCCTGGTAGTCGGCGAACACGCTGGCCAGCGCGCGCCAGCCCTCGGGCGCGTAACCCAGGCCGAAAGTCTTGGCGATCTGGCCAGAAAGGCCCCGGCCCTTCAGGTAGTCGATGGCGCGCGGGGCGCTCTTGAGGTGCTTCGCGTAGGCCAGTGCGGCCTTTTCCAGCACGTCGGTGAGGGTCGCCTGCTTCTGGCGCTGCTGCGCGGCGCGCTCACGGTCCTGTGGCGAGGCCTCGTCCTCCGGAATCTGCATGCCGGCCTGCTGCGCCAGGTCTTTCACGGCTTCGATGAAGGTCATGCCGGCGTGATCCATCAGGAAACCGATGGCGTTGCCGTTGGCGCCGCAGCCGAAGCAGTGATAGAACTGCTTGGTCGGGCTGACGCTGAACGAGGGCGATTTTTCGCCGTGGAACGGGCACAGGCCCATCAGGTTTGCGCCGCCCTTCTTGAGTTGCACGTAGCGTCCCACCACGTCGACCACGTCCACGCGGTTGAGCAGTTCCTGGATGAAGGTCTGGGGGATGGCCATAAGGGAAGGGCGTTAGCTTACCCGCGAGACCTCCAACCCGGAGAGGACGGGGGCAAACCCCCGCCGCCAGCTTCAGTCTCCCGCCACGATGCCCTCGCGGCGCGGGTCGGCACCGCCCAGCCAGACTTTCTGGCCGCGCTGCGTGCCGCGCTGGAGTGCCTGCAGGCCACTGGTCATCTCCGGCTCTTCCACGGTGTGGCCGCGGTCGCGCAGGGCCTGCACCGTGGGTGCCGGGAACCGGCCCTTTTCGAGCAGCAGCGGGCCCCCGGTGGTGCCGAAGTTGGGCAGGTTGATGGCGTCCTGCGGCGACAGGCCCCATTGCAGCGCGCCGTGCAGCGTCTTGGCGGTGAAGTGGATGATGAGCGCGCCCCCGGGGCTGCCGGCGCTCATGAGCAGTTCACCGCTGGCCTTGTCAAACACCAGGGTGGGCGACATCGAGGAGCGTGGGCGCTTGCCAGGCTCGACGCGGTTGGCGATCGGACGGCCTTGCGCGTCGCGCGGTGCGAGGCTGAAGTCGGTGAGCTCGTTGTTGAGCAGGAAGCCTCCGGCGCGCTGCGGGTCGGTGGTGACCATCATGCGCGAGCCAAAGGCGGCTTCGATGGTGGTGGTCATCGCGATCGCGTTGCCGAAACTGTCCACGATGCTGATGTGGCTGGTGCCGTATTCCATCTGCTCGGGCATGGGCGCCCAGCCCACCTGCACGCCGCCAGGCTGGCCGGCAGGTGCCTGCGGCATGCGGGCCGGGGTGATCAGGCGCGCGCGCTCGTCGAGGTAGCGCGCATCCAGCAGGCTGCTCCAGCGGCCGCCGGGCGCGGCGACGAAGTCGGGGTCGGCCACGTACTGCGCGCGGTCGGCAAAGGCCAGGCGCGAGGCTTCCGTGTAGCTGTGCAGCCAGTCGGCAGAGGGCAGGCCGCTGGACATGGCGCCACGCACCAGCGGTTCCTGCGCCTGCGGCGTGCGCGCGAGCAGTCCCAGGATCTGGCCCACCGCAATGGCGCCGGAGCTCGGTGGCGGGAAGCCGCAGATGCGCAAGGCGCGCTGGGCGGCCGTGTGGTCGTGGCACAGCGCTTCGCGCTCGCGCGGCTGGTAGCGCTTGAGGTCGTCCAGGCTCATGCTGCCGGGGCGCACGGGGTGCTGGCGCACCTTGTTGACGATGGCATTGGCCACCGGCCCTTCGTGCAGCGCAATCGGGCCCTGCGCCGCGATGTTGCGCAGCACCAGCGCGAGCTCCGGGTTGCGCAGCATGTGGCCGACAGGGTGCGGCTGGCCGTCCGGGCGGTAGAAGTAGGCCGCCGCCACCGGGTCGCTCTTGAGTGCCGTTTCAGCCAGCAGCAGCGTGTGCAGGCGCGGGCTCACCGCAAAGCCCTGTTCGGCCAGCGCAATGGCGGGTTCGAACAAGCGCGCCCACGGCAGCCTGCCGTGCTGCCGATGCGCCTGGGCCAGCATCATCACGGCCCCGGGCACGCCGACCGAGCGCCCGCTGGCCACGGCGTCCATGAAGGCCAGGGGCTTGCCCTGCGGGTCGAGGAAGAGCTGTTCCGTGGCGGCGGCGGGCGCGGTCTCGCGGCCGTCGAAGGCCTGGGTGCGGCGGCCGTCGTGGTGCAGCAGGAAGGCGCCGCCGCCAATGCCGCTGGACTGCGGTTCCACCAGCGTGAGCACCATCTGCACCGCAATGGCCGCGTCCACCGCGCTGCCGCCGGCGCGCAGGATGCGCGCGCCGGCTTCGGTGGCGAGTGGGTTGGCGGCCGCCACGGCCTGCCGCTGGAAGGTCCAGCCGGGTTTGACGGTGAGGCCCGACGCGCCCTCGGGCTGCTGCACCGACGAGCTGGCCGGCGGGCTGGTGGTGGATGTGCCGCAAGCGCTCAGCAGCGTGAGCGAGGCGAGCAGGCAGGCAAGGCGTGTCATGGGCTGTCTCCTGGTGGCTGGGTGGCGGGAAAGAGGCCAACCGTAACCCCGGAAATGGCTGTGGACCGGCAGAGCGGTCCACAGAGTCGTAAGAAGCCGTTTCACCGGCAACCGCCGGTGATGCCTGCCGGTTACTTCGGCGCCAGGCGGATCGCGCCATCGAGGCGGATCACCTCGCCGTTGAGCATGTCGTTCTCGAAGATGTGCTTTGCCAGCTTCGCGTAGTCGTCAGGCGTGCCCAGGCGGCTCGGGAACGGCACGCCGGCGGCCAGCGCGTCCTGCACTTCCTTGGGCATGCCGAACAGCATGGGCGTACCGAAGATGCCGGGGGCGATGGTCATGTTGCGGATGCCATTGCGCGCCAGGTCGCGCGCGATGGGCAGCGTCATGCCGACCACGCCACCCTTGGACGCTGCGTACGCCGCCTGGCCGATCTGGCCGTCGTAGGCCGCCACGCTGGCGGTGGAGATCATCACGCCGCGTTCACCGGTGGCTTCCGGTTCATTCTTGCTCATGGCCTCGGCCGCCAGGCGGATCATGTTGAAGCTGCCCACCAGGTTGACCATGATGGTCTTGGTATAGACGCCCAGGTTGTGCGCGCCGTTCTTGCCCACGGTCTTTTCGGCCGGCGCGATGCCCGCGCAGTTCACCAGGCCCATCAGCTTGCCCAGCGACACAGCCTTGGCCACCACGGCCTGGCCGTCGGCTTCATTGCTCACGTCGCACTTCAGGAAGGCGCCACCGATTTCCTTCGCCACGGCTTCGCCCTTGTCGGTCTGCATGTCGGCGATGACGACCTTGCCGCCGTTGGCCGCCAGCATGCGCGCCGTGCCTTCGCCCAGGCCCGATGCGCCGCCGGTGACGATGAATACCTTGCCTTGAATGTCCATGGTGAGCTCCTGTGTGTGTTGGGGTATTACGTTGACGTAAACGTCAATTCGACAGGGATTATGCGACATGCCCTTGTCACGACGCTGTCATGTCGGCGGCCTAGGCTGCTGGCTTTTGTCCCCCTTATTGGAGTTCCGATGTTTGACAGCCCCGACGAGCTGATGCGCCGCATTCGCGCCGACATCATGGATGGCTATGACGAAGAGCTGGAGATGGAGCTCGAGGACCGGAACCTCGACGGGCAGACGGAAACGCTGCTCAACGATGTCGCGCGTGCCGCAGAGAAGGAAGCGCGCCGCACCTACTTCCGCGAGCTGTTTCGCCTGCAGGCCGAGCTGGTGAAGCTGCAGGACTGGGTGGTCGCCACCGGCCACAAGGTGGTGATCGTGTTCGAGGGCCGCGACGCGGCGGGCAAGGGCGGTGCGATCAAGCGCATCACCCAGCGCCTGAATCCGCGCGTGTGCCGCGTGGCCGCGCTGCCCGCGCCCAACGACCGCGAACGCACGCAGTGGTATTTCCAGCGCTACGCCGCGCACCTGCCCGCGGCCGGTGAGATGGTGCTGTTCGATCGCAGCTGGTACAACCGCGCCGGCGTCGAACGCGTCATGGGTTTCTGCACCGACGAGCAGTACGAAGAGTTCTTCCGCTCAGTGCCCGAGTTCGAGAAGATGCTGGTGCGCTCCGGTGTCCAGCTCATCAAGTACTGGTTCTCCATCTCGGATGAAGAGCAGCACATGCGCTTCCTGGGCCGCATCCACGACCCGCTCAAGCAGTGGAAGCTCAGCCCCATGGACCTCGAGAGCCGCCGCCGCTGGGAGCTCTACACGCAGGCCAAGGAAACGATGCTCGAGCGCACCCACATTCCCGAGTCGCCATGGTGGGTGGTGCAGGCCGACGACAAGAAGAAGGCCCGCCTGAACTGCATCCACCACCTGCTGCAGCAGATGCCGTACCGCGAAGTCGAGCGCGCCACCATCACGCTGCCCGAGCGCGTGCGCCACGAGGGCTACCGCCGCCACCAGGTGCCCGGCGAAATCTACGTGCCGAAAGTCTATTGAACACCCCCGCCGCGCTGCGCGCGACCCCCTCAAGGGGGCAATGCCTGCGGCCTGGCAAAGCCAGTTCCGCGGCGTTTCCGGAGCGGGACGCTTGCTCACCCCAGGACCTGAAAAGAAAAAGCCCTTGGTGATCCCCAAGGGCTTTTTCTTTGGCTGACGCGCCTCAAGTCCAGAATGCCGCGGGTCCGGCTTTGCCGGTCCGCAGGCATTGCCCCCTTGAGGGGGTGACGGCCCGAGCATCGGGCCGGCGCGGGGGTGGGTTTACTTGTAGCCGACCCGATCCAGCATCTGCTGGACCTTGGTCAGGTTCTTGGCCACCGAGCCCAGTGGCACGGTCTCGGCCTTGAAGTTGTCGCCACCCATGGATTTGATGGCGGGGTTGTCCACCTTCACACCCTTGGCGGCCGGGAATTCGTTGTTGCCGTTGGCGAAGTAGTCCTGCGCGTACGGGCTGGACAGGAATTCCATGAACGCAATCGCGTTGTCGCGGTTCTTGGCGTGCTTGGCGACGGCTGCACCGGCGATGTTCACGTGCGTGCCGCTGGTGCCCTGGTTCGGGAACATCACCCGGACCTTGCTCATCACGGCCTTGTCTTCAGGCTTGTCCGACTTGATCAGGCGGGCGATGTAATAGGTGTTGGTCAGGCCGATGCCGCATTCGCCAGAGGCCACGCCCTTGATCTGGTCGGTGTCGCCGCCCTTGGGTGCGCGCGCCATGTTGTCCACCAGGCCCTTGAGCCAGGCTTCGCCCTTCTGGTCGCCCAGGCGCTCGACCACGGTGGCGAACAGCGAAAGGTTGTAAGGGTGCGAGCCCGAGCGCGTGCAGACCAGGCCCTTGAGCTTGGGGTCGGCCAGCTGTTCATAGGTGGCCACATCTTCGGCCTTGACGCGGGCCGGGTCGTACACGATCACGCGCGCACGGGTGGAAAAGCCGGTCCAGGTGACGCCGTCGGCGGTGGCGGTGGCGCGCAGGTTGGCGGGAATGGCAGCGTCGAGCTTTGCCGACTTGATCGGCTGGAACAGGCCCTGGGTGTCGGCCACGGCCAGGCGCGCGGCGTCCACCAGCATGATCACGTCGGCCGGCGATGCCGCGCCTTCGGCGCGCAGGCGCGCGATGATGCCCGCGTCGTCCGCGTCCACCCGGTTGATCTTGATGCCGGTGGTGCGGGTGAAGGTTTCATACATGGCCTCGTCCGTCTGGTAGTGACGGGCCGAATACAGGTTCAGCACCTTGTCCTGGGCGAAGGCCTGGGTCTGGGCGCCCAGGGCTGCGACTGCCAGCACCACGGAGAGCTTGAGGGCGTGTTTCATGTGTCTCTTTCGGAGGGGAGGACGCGGCCCGGCAACCGCACAAATCGCACCGGAGATAATCTCGAAGATGCTAGCACGGACGAGAATGGTTCTTAATGACTCTTAAGAAAACGGTGGCATGGTTTCCCCGCATCGCACCGGTCGCGATGGCGCTTTTGCTGGCCGCCTGCGGCAGCACACCGGTGCGTGTGCCTGACACGCCCACCAACACCCTCCCACCCACGGTGATGCCGGAACCCGCCACGCGCGCGCCGCGGCTGGGCCTGGCGCTGGGCGGCGGCGCGGCGCGGGGCTTTGCCCATGTGGGTGTGATCCAGGTGCTGGAGCAGAACGGCATCCGCCCGGACTTCGTCGTCGGCACCTCGGCGGGCAGCATGGTCGCGGCGATGTACGCCAGCGGCAAGACCGCGGCCGAACTGGAAGCCACCGCCCTCAGCATGGAGGAGGCGACGCTGACCGACTGGTCGCTGCCGATCCTGGGCCGTGGCGTGCTGCGCGGCGAGGCGCTCACCCGTTACATGCGCCAGGCCGTGGGCGGCAAGCTGCTGGAAAACATGCAGATCCCGCTCGGCGTGCTGGCCACCGATCTCGCCACGGGCCAGGGTGTGCTGTTTCGCCGGGGCGACACCGCCCAGGCGGTGCGCGCGTCCAGTGCCGTGCCCGGTGTGTTTGCCCCGGTGCATATCGCGGGCCGCGACTACGTGGACGGCGGCCTCGTGGCGCCGGTGCCTGTGCGCCACGCCCGCGACATGGGAGCCGAAGTGGTGCTGGCGGTGGACATCTCGAGCGCGCCCGAGGGCAATTCGGCAGTCGGAAGCGTGCAGGTGCTGCTGCAGACCTTCGCCATCATGGGCCAGAGCATCAACCGCCATGAGCTCGCGGGTGCCGACGTGGTGTTGCGGCCGGCCCTGGCGGGTGTGGGCAGCGCCGACTTCACGGCCCGGCTGCGCTCCATCGAGGCCGGCCGCACCGCCATGCAGGCCGCCTTGCCGCAACTGCGCACCCAGCTGGCCCGGCGCCTGCCCGCCAACCGGCCATAAAAAAAGCCCCCACCTTGCAGTGAGGGCTTAAGGGGTCCGATGAAATCGAATTTCGAAAAGGACCCGAGGAGACAACCAGAAAAACAGACTTGAGATTCAAGCGCTGCCTTTGAGGGGTAGCGCGTCGTGAATTGATACTAGTTTGGCCTTTTTGACGTGTGTCAAGCGGGCCGATCAACGGCACGATCGCGGTGATGTTCAGCGCTTCTTGGCGGCCGTCTTGGTCGCGTTCACGGCCGAGGCGGTCACGGTGTTGAAGTTGGCTTCGGCCATTTCGGTGGCTTGCTTCACAGCCTTCTGAACCGATTCGATGGCGTTGTTGGCGGCGGAAACGGCGCTCTTCATCACGGCCACGGCGGTTTCGGAACCGGCGGGGGCGTTCTTGGCGGCGTTGTCCACGACAGCCAGGAATTTCTTCTGGGTGTCGCTGGCTTGTGCTTCAGCGGCCTTGCCGAACTCGGCGCCGGTGCCGGCGGCGATGTCGTACAGGTGGCGGCTGTAGGCCACGGTCTTCTCGGCCAGGGGCTGCATCAGGTTGGCTTGCAGGGACAGCAGTTCCTGGGCGTCCTTGACGCTCAGCAGGGCCTGGGCGCTGTTGGCGGATTCGGACAGGGCGGCCTTGGTGGCTTGCACGTTCAGGTCGACCAGCTTTTCAACGCCTTCGAAGGCTTTCTGGGTCAGGCCGAAAAGGGTTTCGATGTTGGCTTTCTGGGCGGCAACGATTTGTTCAGCGGTCAACATATTCAATACTCCTAAACTTTGTAAAAAACAGGGCTTAGTTGAAGGCTGCGGAGAACACGCGCTGTCTGGACGCTGTTGTTTTCGTTCGCTTTGCTGCGCTGCAACATGACTCGAATTATAGGGATAACCCGCGGGCGTGCAAGCACTTTTTGCTGCGCTGCAACATTCTAGACGCCGACTTCTAAAACACGGTGCCGCCACCCCGGTTTCCTCCTGCAGCCACAATGGGAGCGCCCCAGGGGGCTCCACCTCTTTCCACCCGCCCGTGCACGCCTTCTACGCTGACCATTTCGTTCTACCTCTACCCGAAGGGCACCGGTTTCCGATGGGAAAGTACGCTCGGCTGCGCGAGCGGCTGGTAGCCGAATTGCCCGATGTCCGGATGCATGAGGCCTTGCCAGCGAGCCGGGGCGAACTGGCGCTGGTGCACGCGACCGACTACATCGATGCCGTGGCCACAGGCAGCCTGAGCGCGGCGGCCCAGCGCGAGATCGGTTTTCCATGGAGCCTGGCCATGGCCGAGCGGGCCCGCCGTTCGGTGGGCGCCACCCTGCAGGCCTGCCGCAACGCGCTGGGTGGGGGATGGCTCGCGGCGAATCTGGCGGGGGGCACGCACCACGCCTATGCGAACAAGGGCAGCGGGTTCTGTGTGTTCAACGACTTCGCCGTGGCGGCGCGCCTGATGCAGGCCGAGAAGCCCGGGTTGCGGGTCGCCATCGTCGACCTGGATGTGCACCAGGGCAATGGCACGGCAGCCATCTTCGCGAACGACCCGACGGTGTTCACCCTGTCGGTGCACGGTGCCAGGAACTTCCCGTTCCGCAAGGAGCCGAGCGACCTTGACGTGGAACTGCCAGATGGCTGTGCCGACGCGGAGTACCTGGAGTCGCTGGAACGCGCGCTTGACGAGCTGGCGCAGCGCTTCGACCCCGACCTCGTGCTGTACCTGGCGGGCGCCGATCCACACGAAGGCGACCGGCTCGGGCGGCTGAAACTGAGCTTTGACGGTCTGGAGGCGAGAGACCGCCGGGTGATGGACTGGGCCTGGCAACGGCGGTTGCCGCTGGCATTCGCCATGGGTGGTGGCTACGGCCACGATCTCGAAGCCACGGTGCAGGTGCAGCTCAACACCTACCGCACCGCGGTGGAATACGCCAGCCACTGGGCCGTGATCGCGCCCACGCGGGCGACAGTTGCCGAGTCAACCCACTGGCACAATGCCGCCGCATGAGCACCAGCCCGCCCCCGCGTCCGCAAGCCTTGCCCCGCAGTGCCTATCGCGTGTTCAGGCCCATCGGCACGCGCTGGAGCGACAACGACGTCTACGGTCACGTCAACAACGTCGTGTACTACAGCTGGTTCGACACGACGGTCAATGCGCACCTCATTGAACAGGGCGCGCTCGACATTCACGGCGGTGAGGTCATCGGCCTGGTGATCGAGACGCAATGCAACTACTTCGCGCCGCTGGCCTTTCCGCAGACCGTGTGGGCGGGCCTGCGCGTGGCGCACCTGGGCAGTTCCAGCGTGCGTTACGAGGTCGGCCTGTTTGCCGATGGTGAAGACCTTGCGGCCGCCTGCGGCCATTTCGTGCACGTGTACGTGAACCGCCAGACCCGCCGGCCGGTGCCCCTGCCGGACGTTCTCAAGAAAACCCTGGAGACCTTGCGATGAGCCAGAACCCCGCGTCGCCCGTGATCGACGCCGCCAGCGTCGACGCCGCGATCAACAGCCGCATGTCCGCCCGTGCGTTCCTGCCCGACCCGGTGCCGCGCGCCACCATCGAACACCTGCTGCGCCTGGCCAGCCGCTCACCTTCGGGCACCAACACGCAGCCCTGGAAGGTGTACGTGCTGCAGGGCGCGAGCCGCGATCGCCTGGTGGACAAGGTGTGTGCCGCCCACGACGCGCTGCGGGCCGACCCGTCGCTCGCGGCCGAGTACAAGGAAGAGTACGACTATTACCCCGAAAAATGGGTCAGCCCCTATATCGACCGCCGTCGCGAGAACGGCTGGAGCCTGTATGGCCTGCTGGGCATCACCAAGGGCGACAAGGACAAGATGCACGCGCAGCACCAGCGCAACTTCCACCTGTTCGATGCGCCCGTGGGCCTGATGTTCACGGTCGACCGCATCATGGGACGCGGCTCGCTGGTGGACTACGGCATGTTCCTGCAGACGATCATGGTGGCGGCGCGCGGGCATGGCCTGCACACCTGCCCGCAAGCGGCCTGGAACGGTTTCGCGAAGATCATCCTGCCGCACATCGGTGCCGGCGACAACGAGATGCTGGTCTGCGGCATGGCGCTGGGGTACGCTGATCCGAACGATCCGGTCAACGGATTCCACACGCCTCGCGAGACCGTGGAGAGCTTCACCCACTGGCTGGAATAATCGCCGGTTCCATTTCCCATTCAAAGGACACGACATCATGATCACCACCCCCAGCGGCCTGCAATACGAAGACACCGTGGTCGGCAACGGCGAAGTGGCCCAGGCCGGCCGCCCGGTGCAGGTGCACTACACCGGCTGGCTCTACAACGACGGCGTGCAAGGCGCCAAGTTCGATTCGAGCAAGGACCGCGGCCAGCCGTTCGAATTCCCGCTGGGCGCGGGCCACGTCATCAAGGGCTGGGACGAGGGCGTGCAGGGCATGGCCGTCGGTGGCACCCGCCGCCTGGTGATTCCCGCCGCGCTGGGCTACGGCGCACGCGGCGCTGGCGGTGTGATCCCGCCCAACGCCACGCTGCTGTTCGAAGTCGACCTGCTGGCGGTCTGAAGCACACGGCGCTTCTGCAGGCGCCTCTCAGCGCCCGGTGAAGGCGCGAACGGAGACAAGATGACAACAACCCTTTCGCGCCAGTCGGGTCTGGCCGTGTTTCTCGCCTTCGGCCTGGTTCCAGGGCTGGTACAGGCCGCCGAGGTCGATGGCAGTCAGCTCTCGGTCTGGTGGGGCGTGCCGTTTGCTGGCGTGCTGCTGTCCATCGCACTGGTGCCCTTGCTGGCGCCGGCATTCTGGCACCACCATTTCGGCAAGGTGTCGGCGGCCTGGGCGCTGGCCTTCCTTGTGCCCTTCACGGTGATGATGGGCCCCGGCGTGGCTGGGGCGAGTGTGGTGCACGCGCTGCTGGCCGAATACATCCCCTTCATCGTCCTGCTCACGACGCTGTTCACGGTGGCCGGCGGCATTTTCGTGCGCGGCAATCTGCACGGCAGCCCGGCGCTCAACACCGGGCTGCTGGCTGTGGGGGCGGTGCTTGCCAGCTTCATGGGCACGACAGGCGCGTCGATGTTGCTCATCCGCCCGCTGATCCGGGCCAACGACAACCGCAAGCACCAGGTGCATGTGGTGGTGTTCTTCATCTTCATCGTCTCCAACGCCGGTGGCGCGCTCACGCCGCTGGGCGATCCCCCGCTGTTCCTGGGTTTCCTCAAGGGCGTGGATTTCTTCTGGACCTTGACCCATCTCTGGAGTCACACGCTGTTCATCATCGGTGCGCTGCTGGTGCTGTTCTATGTGATCGACTGGTGGTACTACCACCGCCGCGAGGAGGTTCGCCCGATGGACCCCACGCCCGACACATCGCGCATGGGTTTTGACGGCGGCGTCAATTTCGTGTTGCTGGGCGTGGTGGTAGCGCTGGTGCTCATGAGCGGGCTGTGGAAGTCGACCGTGGTGTTCAACATCGCGGGCACCGAAGTCGGCCTGCCGGGCCTGCTGCGCGACCTCGGCCTGATCGCCGTCACCCTGGTCTCGCTCAAGCTGACGCCGGCCAGCGTTCATGAAAACAACCAGTTCTCTTGGGGCCCGATGCTGGAGGTCGCCAAGCTCTTCGCCGCCATCTTTCTCACCATCGTTCCGGTGATCGCCATGCTGAAGGCGGGTGTGGACGGCCCGTTCGGTGCCGTGGTGCGTGCGGTGACGAATGCCGACGGATCACCCAACCCCGCCATGTACTTCTGGGCCACCGGCGCATTGAGCTCCTTCCTGGACAACGCCCCCACGTACCTGGTGTTCTTCAACACCGCCGGCGGCGATCCGCAGGTGCTCATGACCACCCTGGCCCCCGTGCTGGTGGCCGTTTCCGCCGGCGCCGTGTTCATGGGCGCCAACACGTACATCGGCAACGCGCCCAACCTGATGGTGAAAGCGATTGCCGAGGACCGCGGCATCCGCATGCCCAGCTTTTTCGGCTACATGCTCTGGTCGGTCGGCATTCTGGTGCCGCTGTTCGCGCTCATGACCTGGATCTGGTTTGTCTGACATTCACAAGGAAACTTCCCGATGACCTCTCGCCCCTCCATCCTGGTTGCCCGCAAAGTCTTTCCCGAAGTGGTGGACAAGCTGCGGCAGCACTTCGATGTCGACACCAACGAGGACGACGCGCCCCTTTCCCCCGAAAAGCTGGCCGCGCGCCTGCAGGGCAAGGTGGGCGTGATCACCACCGGCAGCGAGCGCGTGGACGCGGCGCTCATCGCCGCCTGCCCGCAACTGAAGATCGTGGCCAATATCGCCGTGGGCTACAACAACTTCGACCTGCCCGCCATCACCGCCGCCGGCGTGCTCGCGAGCAACACGCCCGACGTGCTCACCGAGACCACAGCCGATTTCGGTTTCGCGCTGCTGCTGGCCACCGCGCGCCGCCTCACCGAGAGCGAACATTTCCTGCGCGCCGGCCAGTGGAACCGCTGGGCGCTGGACATGTTCGCGGGCG
>VFQP010002036.1_pt1 | contig 24008 bp, 23 predicted proteins | sample 3512351 | NCBI WGS metagenome assembly VFQP01 (sample SAMN10412372, study PRJNA504923) | tailings metagenome | isolation source: Relicate 1 Philex TSF1 revegetated site | place: Philippines: Tuba, Benguet | collected 2017-08-29
CGCGCGTGTCCCGCGCGCCATGCTGGAAGCGGCCCGTTTCGATCCGGGCGACGTTACGCGCTAGCTGGGGCATGACAAGGCGGGCGCATCATTCCGAAGATTGCCGGACGATGCACTCCCTCTGATGGCGCGTGACCGTCTCGAAAAATTGCATTATAGCGCGGTGGTCGAACCCGGAGCGATTAGCGTCCGGGATTTCGTCAGAACGGCGGGCACGCAATGCCCGCTAATTTGTTGCAGTGGAGGCGATCCGGGTCATCCTGTCGACGCCCCACGGGAGATTGGTGAACGGCGAAGATAACCCAGAGAAGAACAACACGAGAAAGGGATAGCGATGAAGGCATTTGGCAATCTGTCTGGCGCAGCCTTGGCAACGGTGTTGCTGGCCGCTTGCGGAGGCGGCTCAAGCGAACCGGCAGGCGATGCATCCGGGACCGATGCTACTACCCCGGCCGCCCCGGCTCCCGCGACGACAGCGGCTGCCGCACCTGCGGCGGACAATGTCGATACCGTCGATGGCACCACCCTGGCGCAGTTCACCGCCGACGCGACCAAGGGCCAGCGGGTCTTTCTCCAGTGCCAGTCCTGCCACGTCCGCGATCCGGGTGTGAACCGGATCGGCCCCTCTCTCGCGGGAATCGTCGGCCGCGCCGCCGGAACGATCGAAGGTTTCAACTATACCGATGCCAACAAGAACAGCGGCATCACGTGGTCTCCGGAAAAGATGTTCCAGTACCTCGAAAATCCGCAGCGGGTCGTGCCGGGCACCAAGATGGCCTTCGCCGGCCTTCCCAATGGCCAGGATCGCGCCGACCTGATCGCCTTTCTCCAGACCGAATAGGCTGGTCGCGATCCTATGCGAAAGGGCTGGCCTTGCGGCCAGCCCTTCTCGTTCGGGCGATACCCGTCAGGCGGCGATCGCCTGGCGCGCCAGTTCGCATTGCGACCAGATGTCGCTCAGCGCATCGATCAGCCGGTCGATGTCGCCATCGGTGTGAACGGGAGAGGGGGTGATCCGCAGCCGCTCGGTCCCACGTGGCACGGTGGGATAATTGATCGGCTGCACGTAGATGCCGTGATTGTCCATCAGCCAGTCGCTGATCCGCTTGGCCTTGTGCGGGTCGCCGACCATGACCGGGATGATGTGGCTCGGGTTGGGCAGGTGCGGGATGCCGAGCATGTCGAGCTGGCGCCGCACCTTGGCCACCCGGTCGCGCTGCATTTCGCGCTCGTGCTGGCTATCCTTGAGGTGGCGGATGCTGGCCGCCGCGCCCGCTGCAAGGGCCGGCGGCAAGGCGGTGGTGAAGATGAACCCGCTGGCGAAGGTGCGGACGAAATCGCACAGGTCGGCCGAGGCGGCGATATAGCCGCCCATCACGCCGTAGGCCTTGCCCAGCGTGCCCTCGATCACGGTGATCCGGTCCATCAGGCCCTCGCGTTCGGCGACCCCGCCGCCGCGCGGGCCGTAAAGGCCGACCGCGTGGACCTCGTCGATGTAACTCATCGCGCCGTGCTTCTCGCATACGTCGAGAATCTCGGCGATCGGGGCGATGTCGCCGTCCATCGAATAGACGCTCTCGAACGCTACCAGCTTGGGCACTTCCGGTTCGTAGTCCGACAGCAGTCGGTCGAGATCGGCCGGGTCGTTGTGCTGCCAGATCTTGTAGGGCGCCTTCGAATAGCGGATGCCCTCGATCATCGAAGCGTGGTTGAGCGCATCGGAGAACACCACGCATCCCGGGATCTTGCCTGCCAGCGTGCCGAGACCCGCCCAGTTCGAGACATAGCCCGAGGTGAACAGCAGAGCCGCTTCCTTGCCATGAAGGTCGGCCAGTTCGCGTTCGAGCAGGACGTGATGGTGGTTGGTGCCGGAGATGTTGCGCGTGCCACCCGCGCCCGCGCCGCACTGGTCGAGCACGCGGTGCATCGCTTCCAGCACTACCGGGTGCTGGCCCATGCCGAGGTAGTCGTTCGAACACCAAACGGTGACCGCCTGGGTGCCGCCGTCGACATAACGGGTCGCGTGCGGGAACCGGCCGCAATGCCGCTCGATCTCGGTGAACACGCGGTAGCGACCCTCCTCGCGCACGCTGTCGAGCTGCTCGGCGAAAAAGCGTTCGAAGTTCATGGGGTCGGTTCCTCCGTCCTGAAGTTCTGTCGTTCGGTTCGATGGGGAAGGGCCCAGCCCCAGACCGCGCCGTCGCGGAAGGGCACGGCCAGAAACAGGTGCTCGATCGCGCCCAGCGAGGCGAGCGCGAACAGGAGGCTGGCGCCCACCTGGCTTGCGCTGCCAAGGGGCGCGCCGAGCGCGGTCGCGCCCAGCCAACCGGACAACGCGATCGCGGCTGCCGCCGATCCGATCAGCGGCCACGAGAAGCGGTTGGGGCCGTAGTAGCTCTTCAGATAGGCGAGGTGTGGAGGCAGGATGTCGGTCGCGGAGTTCGGCACGCCGTGGAAGATATTCAACTTGGTGCTCAACCGCATAGCGTAGAGCAGCACGAAGGTCATCGCCGCGATCTGATTGGGTGCGTTCCACGTGAGCGAGACGAGCAGGAGCGCGGTCAGCGCCAGCGCGATCTCATGGTGGGCGAGTGTCCCTACCGCGCCCGAGAACCGCTCCCATGCACTTGCAGAAGGCGCGCAGGGTTCGCGGCGCGGCCCGGCTACAGCGCCCGTGAGGAAGCCGATCTCGAGCCAGGCCCAGACGAGCAGCGCGGCACCGAACGATGCATAGACGGCACCAAGGGTCGTCGAGCCCATGCTGAACAGCGCCAGGGCAAGGCCAGCCACGCCGCCCATTCCGCCCAGAATGAGGCTGCGCGGGAATGTGCTGCGGTCGCGGTTGTCGAGCCACGCGATCAGGCCCGTGGCCAGGAACCACACCGCCACGGTGACCAGCACCGGCAGTACATGGCCGCTCCAGCTCACCACGACGGTTGCAGCCTGACGGTCGTGGGCAGCGTGTTGGGTGTGGTGCGGTGGAGATAGAGTCGCGCGAAGGCGAGGCCCGCCCCTGCCATACCGCGCAGCCGCATCATGCCGCCGATAATCCCGCCGCGCGCTTTCCCTGCGTCGATCCGGCGGGTGGCGGCGAGCAGCCGCTCCATCCCGGCGCGGAAGGCGGGGGCATCGGTATCGAGTTCGACCGGGAAGACCTGGCGGCTGATCCGGGTGCAGATGTCGTAGACCTTGTAGTCGTACTCGGTCGGGTCGATCCCCAGCTCGCGGTGGAACACCGGGCGGGCGTGGTCGCGCACGTACATCGTGGCGTAGACCGACAGCAGGAAGAACCGCACCCACAGCTTGTTCATGCCGGTCAGCAGCTTGGGGTCGGCGCGCATCAGCATGGCGAAGGCCTCGCCGTGGCGGAACTCGTCGTTGCACCAGCGCTCGAACCACTGGAAGATCGGGTGGATGCGCAGGTGCGGGTTCGCGGCGAGATGCCGGTAGATGGTGATGTAGCGCGCGTAGCCGATCTTCTCCGACAGATAGACCGCGTAGAAAATGAACTTCGGCTTGAAATAGGTGTATTTCTTGGTCCGGGTCAGGAACCCGAGGTCGATCCCAACGCCTGCGTCCTTGAGCGTATCGTTGAGGAACCCCGCATGGCGGCTCTCGTCGCGCGCGAGCAGGCGGAACAGCTCCTTCACGTCTGGGTTTTTCGTCCGCCGCGCAATCTCGGCATAGAGGATGCAGCCGGAAAACTCGGCGGTGAGCGAACTGACGAGGAAGTCGATGAACTCGGCGCGCAGTTCGGGCTCCATGCCCTCGATCACCCCGTCGAAGCTGGCATCGCGCTTGAAGTGGTGCTTGTTGGGATCGCTCTTCATCTCGGCGATCAGCGCGTCCCATTCGGCGCGCACGGGGGTCACGTCGATCGCGTCGAGCTGAGCGAAATCGGTAGTGTAGAAGCGCGGGCTGAGGACCGTGTTCTCTTTCGCCATCGCCATGGTATCGGGCGCGGCTTCGATGGTGGTGTGCGCATTCATCGCAGGCTCCCCGGGGTGAAGCTGACTTCGTAGAGTTCGGCGAAATCGAAATAGGCGCCGAGCCGCGTCCACGCGCGCGCCAGCGGTCCGGCGCGGGTGACGGTCGCCATGCGCTCGACGCTGACGCTCTCGCCGAAGCGGACCTGCACCGGCGCGCCGTGGACGCGGACGCGGTCGCCGGGATAGATCGGCAGGTCGCCCGCCAGCTCGACATGGGCGTGGAAATGCTCGTCGCTCTGCGCGACCTCGATCCGGCACGGGACGTCGAAGCTGCTGCGCGACATCAGGTGGCCTCCCCGAGCAGGCCTGCGAACGCGGCGCGGTTGTCGGGGCCGAAGCCGCCAAGGTCGATCTCGCGCCCGGTGGCGCTGTCGGTCAGCGAAATCGCGCCGTCCTGCCACAGCGTCAGCACGAAGGGCGGCTGCCCATCCAGCCCGCGCATCCGCCGGTCGCGGGCAAGGCCGCGCAGCACCCCGCGGATGAAGCCGCTGCCGGGTGACTCATCGACAAAGCTGGCTACCGTCTCGCCGCTCAAGGCATCGGCGACCACGACCGAGCCATCCGGCTGGTCGGCGAAAGTAAGCACCCTGGTCTCGACGGCGGCGACCTGGGCCTGCGCGCGTTCGACGCCGGGCACCGCTTCCCGATCAAGCAGGCCGGTGGTCACTGCAGCGGTCATCAGCAGGCTCACTGCGACGAGCGCGCCCGCCATCGCCAGCACGGGACGGGGAACTGTGTTCTCGTGGTCGTGCGCCAGGCTCATGCCGCCACCTCCGTCAGGCCGACTGGCGCATAGGCGGGTTCCGGTTCCGCCTGCCGGACTTCGTTGGGCACCAGCGCCGCACAGGCGCGGGCGAGCACCTCGGCCACTGCCCCGGCATCGGGCACCGCGCGCAGCATCGGTTGCGGTGCGCCGAAACGCAGTGGGCGCGCGTGCGGCCACAGCATCGCGTAGCCCAGCCGGTGCGCCCCGGTCAGAGTCAGCGCGATGTCGCCGAACCCACCCGGCTGGGACCGCAGGTCAGCCGCGCCGACCAGCCGCAGCGGCAGGTTGACGCACTTGTTGAGCGCGACCCCGATCCGCAACACCACCCGCCGGTCGGTGATGGTGTAGACCGTCGTGCGTGCAACCATGATCGCGAACAGCGCCATCAGTCCGAGCCCGAGCGCGCCCGACGCCATCGTCGCCAGCGCGCCGAACAGGCTCCCGCTCGCCAGAGCGAACAGCGCCAGGGCGGCGAAATATCCGGCGATCCAGCGTGTGTAGAGCGCGCTGCGGGCAAAGGTTCGCCACTCGGGCGCGCCTTGCCACAGGATGCGCTCGCCCTCGGGCAGATCGCCCGGCAGGCCCCGGATGGCTTCGTGCTCGTATTCGGTCACGGTCATAGCCAGGGCTCCTGCCGGTCGGCATTGGCATAGAGGTAGCCGCCGCCGAACCAGGCCACGACGCGCTCCTCTTCGTAACGCGTGATCTCGCTGGGGCTGGCGGGCGCGGGTGCGCCTGCGAAATCGGCCGCGTTGATCGCGTCGATGCTCACGTGGTCGCGCCGGACGAGTGCCATCGCCATTGGCGCGAGCACCGCGCCGGTGCCGGTGTCGATCGCGAGATAGCGGATCATGTGCTCGGCCCGGTCGACCCACAGGTCGGTAACTGTCCCGGCCTTGAGCCCGTCCGCGCCATAGACCGGCAGCCCGCGCGGGTCGGTGCTGGCGGGGGCGACGACGATGCCGTCCACTGAGCCGATCGGAACGATGCGCGGCAAGCCATGTGCGTCCTGGTCCGGCCATTTGGCGCGGTCGGCCCAGGCCGCCGGGCCAATCCCGTCAGCCAGCGGATTGCCGGTCGGATCGTAGGGCGCGCCGCCGAAGTTCTCGCGGCGGCGGGCGGCGATGTTCACCGGCTCGCGCCCTTTGGTCGGCGCGGTCGCGGTGCCCCGGTCGAATGGCAGGGCGAAGCTCTTGGTCGACGCGGTGTGCAGCGCGCCGCCCGCGCTTTCGATCGCTCCGGTCAGTTCGTCCTCGAGCGGATAGCCCTCGCGCCGGTCCTCGCGTCGCAGCCAGAACACCAGCAGGATGAAAAACAGGGTGAATGCGTAGAGCGCCAGTTCGGCGACATCGATCGAGCCTACAATATTGCCATTCATCGCTCTTTCCTTTCCCGCTTGCTCATGTGGGGAACTCGTCGAGGCCGAAGCGGCGGCCGGTGGTGAGAGTGGAACATTCGCGCCCGCGGCCGACCAGCGGGCCGATCACGACCAGCGTCGCCAGCAACAGCGCGATTTCGGTTAGGTAGACGACCGCATAGCCGGTCGCCCGGTCGGCCAGTGTCGCGCCGAGCCCGTCGGCGACCGCGAGCCGTGAGGTCACGTCGCGCAGCATCCCGCCCGCAGCGATGGCCAGCCCGGCGCAACTCGCCTGGACCGCGCCCCATGCGCCGAGCGCAAGGCCCGAGGTGCCATCCCGGGCCAGCGCCATCGCCGCCACAAGGGTTCCGACCGAAAACAAGCCGACGCCGAGCCCGATGGCGAGGGCTCCGGCGGCCAGCAGTGCGGGCGAGCCGAGCGGCGCCGCGAAAAGGACCATCAGGAACGCGGCGATTCCGGCCACCACGCCGAAGCCCGCCAGCCGGAGCGGATCGATGCTGCGATCGAGATAGCGCGCCGAGACCACGAAACCCGCGAGCGCGCCTAGCGCCCATGCCCCGGTCAGCCCGGTGGTCGCACCGACCGAAAGGCCCAGGATCTCGCCGCCATAGGGTTCGAGCAGCGCATCCTGCATCGCGAACGCCGCCGCGCCGAGACCGATCGCGAGCAGCAGCCGGGCCGTCCTCGCCTCGGCCATGAAGGCCTGCCACACCACGCCGAACGCGGGTCGCGGGGTGTCGGGGGCGGCTACGGCGGCGCTACGCCCCTCCTGCTTCCACAGCGCGACGAGGTTGAGGATCAGCGTCAGCGCCGCTGCCCCCTGGATCACCTGCACCAGCCGGGTGGGGGTGAAGTCGGCCAGCAAATTGCCGATCACCAGTGCCGACAGCATCATTCCAACCAGCAGCATCACGTAGAGCAACGCCACCGCGCGCGGGCGCTTGTCGGGCGGGGCGAGGTCGGTCGCCAGCGCCAGCCCGGCGGTCTGCGTCGTGTGCATCCCCGCACCGGTCAGCAGGAAGGCGATTGCGGCTGCCGCCGCGCCGAGGGTGAATTGCTCCGGGCGGCTCATCAGCAGCAGCGCGAAGGGCATGATCGCGAGGCCCCCGAACTGTAACAACGTGCCGAACCAGATGTAGGGCACCCGCCGCCAGCCGAGCAGCGAGCGATGGGTATCCGACTTGTGACCGATCAGCGCGCGTAGCGGCGCGAACAGCAGCGGCACGGCGATCATCAGCGCGACGAGCCAGGCGGGCAGGCCCAGCTCGACGATCATCACCCGGTTGAGCGTGCCGTTGAGCAGGACCAGCGCCATGCCGACGCTGACCTGGAACAGTGCCAGGCGGAGCAGGCGCGACAGCGGCAGGTCGGCGCTCGCCACGTCCGCGAATGGCAGCCAGGCGATCGCCACCCGGGTCCACTTCGCGGCAAGAGGCTCGCCGGTGCGCATCAGCGCCGCACCAGTTCCAGCGCGTGCGAGGTATAGAATCCGCTCGCCACACGGCGGCTGCGCCCGACCTTCCAGCCGCTCAGTTCAGCGGTGAGGAGGCGGCGCAATTTATCTTCGGCCACCGGCACGATCGCGGGCGAGCGATTGCCGCGCGGGAACAGCTTGCCGGCCGAATGCATCGCGCCCAGCAGCGCGCTGTAAGGCGCAAAGGTGAACAGTATCGAGGAGGTGCAGCGCGCGCTCAGATCGCGCAGCGTCGCGACCATGTCGCCGGGAGAATAGTGGATCAGCGAATCCATCGCGACGATGTGGTCGAACCGGCCCAGCACTGGATCCAGCATATCGCCGGTGCGGAAGTCGATACGGCCGTGCCCCAGGAAAGCGGGCGCGCGTTCCTCGGCAATGGCGACGAGCCCGGCGGCGACGTCGACAGCGGTCACGTCGCCGCCGCGGCACGCCGCCTCCACGCTCAGCGCCCCGGTGCCACAGCCCGCGTCGAGTAAGCGCTTGCGGCGCAGGTCTTGCGGCAACCAGTCGAGCAGGACACCGCGCATTTCGTCGCGCCCGGCGCGCACCGTGGCGCGGATGCCGCTTACCTTGGCGTCGGAGGTGAGGTCGATCCACGCCTTGCGCGCGGTGCCGTCGAAATAGGCGGCGAGCCGGTCGCGCTGATGATCGTAGCGGCTTGGTTGTGCGTGCGTTGCCATCATTCGAACCCCAGGAAATCGAAAATGTCGCGGTCCTTCATCGGGCGCGCCTCGACCGGGTCGACCCCGTCCCACAGCAGTTGCGCCAGCCGCAGGTATTCGGCCTGCGCCGCCAGCACGTCGGGGCCCTCCTCCATCTCGAACAGCGTGCATTTCTTGAGCCGGCTGCGACGGATCGCGTCGAGATCGCGGAAATGCGCCAGTCGCTTCATCCCGATCGCCTCGCCGAAGCGGTCGATCTCGTCGGTCGCGGCGCTACGGTTGGCGATGACGCCCGCCAGCCGCACGTCGTAGTTCTTCGCCTTGGCCCCGATCGCGGCGACGATCCGGTTCATGGCGAAGATGCTGTCGAAATCGTTGGCGGCGACCACGAGCGCCCGCTCGGCGTGCTGGAGCGGGGCGGCGAACCCGCCGCAGACCACGTCGCCGAGCACGTCGAAAATGACCACGTCGGTATCTTCCAGCAGGTGGTGCTGCTTCAGCAGCTTGACCGTCTGCCCCACGACATAGCCGCCGCAGCCGGTGCCCGCCGGCGGCCCGCCCGCCTCGACGCACATGACCCCGTTGTAGCCTTCGAACATGTAGTCCTCGGGCCGCAGTTCCTCGGCGTGGAATTCGACCGTCTCGAGCACGTCGATCACGGTCGGCATCAGCTTCTTGGTCAGGGTGAAAGTGCTGTCGTGCTTGGGATCGCAGCCGATCTGGAGCACGCGGTGGCCGAGGTGCGAGAATGCGGCGGACAGGTTCGACGAGGTGGTCGACTTCCCGATCCCGCCCTTGCCGTAGACCGCGAAAACCTTGGCCCCGCCGATCCGGTCGGACGGATCGAGCGAGACTTGCACCGAGCCTTCCCCGTCGGGCGGGCTGAACTTGGTGCGCGGGTCGAGCAGGTTCATGGCAGTTTCCTCATCATTCCGCAGCGACCCCTTCGAGCCGGTCTTCGAGATCGTCGCTGGCCGCGCGGAGCGCCGCGAGCGTTTCGGCGTCGGGTTCCCACAGGCGGCGCTCGCACGCCTCCAGCAGCCGCCCGGCGACGCGGGCGGAGCTTTTCGGGTTCAGTTCGGCGAGGCGGCGGCGCATCGCCGGGTCGAGCACGAAGGTCTCGCTGATCCGCTGATAGACCCACGGCGAAACCGCGCCGGTGGTGGCGGACCAGCCGACCGCGCTGGTCACGTGCCCCTCGATATGGCGCACGCCCTCGTAACCGTGGCGCAGCATCCCCTCGAACCACTTGGGGTTCAATGTGCGGGTGCGCGTTTCGAGGTCGATCTGCTCGCCCAGCGTGCGGACCTTGGCCGCGCCATTGGTGGCATCGAGGATATAGACCGGCGCTGCCTTGCCCTTGGCGCGCGCCACGGAACGCGCGATGCCGCCGAGGCCATCGACGTACTGGTCGAGATCCGTAACGCCGGTCTCGACGCTTTCGAGGTTCTGGTAGGTGAACTCGACTTCGGCCAGCGCGCTGCGCAGCAGTTCGCGCTGCGGCACGGGCGCGCCCTTCACCCCGTAGGCATAGCCCTTGTGCGTCTCGAACGCGTTGGCGAGTTCGTCCGGGTCGGCCCACACGCCGCCTTCGATCAGGCGGTTGACGTTGGCGCCGTAGGCCCCCTCGGCATTGGAGAACACGCGCAGCGCGGCAGTTTCCATGTCGCACTGATGCGCTGCCTGATGGGCGAGGCTGTGCTTGCGCACGAAGTTCATTTCCGCAGGCTCGTCGGCGGTCGAGGCGAGCCACGCGGCCTCTGCGATCATGCGGGTCTGGAGAGGCAGCAGGTCGCGGAAGATGCCCGAAAGCGTGACGACCACATCGATGCGCGGACGGCCGAGTTCGGCGAGCGGGATCAGCTCCGCGCCAGCCAGCCGCCCATAGGTGTCGAGCCGGGGCCGCGCGCCGATCAGCGTCAGCGCCTGCGCGATCTGCACGCCCTCGCTCTTCATGTTGTCGGTGCCCCACAGCACCATCGCGAGGCTTTCGGGCAGCGGCGCGCCGCCCTCGACATGGCGCGCAAGCAGGCGCTCGGCCTGCTCGCGGCCCTGCGCGCAAGCGAACGCGCTAGGGATGCGGAACGGGTCGAAGCCGTGGATGTTACGGCCCGTCGGCAGCACCTCGGGATTGGTCAGCAGGTCGCCGCCCGGTGCGGGGCGGACGTAGCCGCCGTCGAGCGCATGGACGAGCGCACCGAGTTCGTCGCAGGCGTCGAGCTTGGCTTCGATCGCCGGGCGATCCGTTGCGGGATCGGCATCGGCCATCGCGTCGAGCAGGTCGGCGCGCTCCTGCCCCTGCGGCGCGGTGCCGAACACGTGCAGGCCGTGCGGGATCAGCGTGCGTTCGAGTTCGTAGAGCCGCCCCGCCAGCGTATCCACCTCGCCGCATTCGATATCGAGCGCGGCGCAGGCCTCGCCGATCGCCGCCTCCAGCGCGTCGCGCTCCGCGCCCGGCTCGGCGGCGCGCCAGCGTTCGACGGTGGCCTTGAGGTCGGCGAAGCCGCGATAGAGCCCGGCCTGTGCCAGCGGCGGGGTGAGATAGCTCACCAGCGTCGCACCCGAACGGCGCTTGGCGAGAATGCCTTCCGACGGGTTGTTGGCGGCGTAGAGATAGTAGTTGGGCAGATCGCCTATCAGCCGCTCGGGCCAGCATTCGCCCGAAAGACCCGCCTGCTTGCCGGGCATGAATTCGAGCGCGCCGTGCGTGCCGAAGTGCAGCACCGCGTGGGCGGCGAAATCCTCGCGCAGCCAGCGGTAGAAGGCGCTGAAGGCGTGGGTCGGGGCGAAACGCTGGTCGAACAGCAGCCGCACCGGATCGCCCTCGATCCCGAAAGCGGGCTGGATGCCGACGAAGACATTGCCAAAGCGCGCGCCGAGGACGTGGATGGTGGCCCCGTCGCTCTGCTGGCGGCCCGGCGCGGCACCCCACTGGCGCTCGATGGCGGCGAGGTGCGGTTCGCGGCGGACATGCTCGTCGGCGGGAATGCGTGCGGCGACATTGGCGTCCGCGCCGTAACGCTCGGCATTGCCGTGGAGGATCGCGTCGCGCAGAACCTCGACGCTTTCCGGCACCTCGACCGAATAGCCCTCCGCTGCCAACCGGGTGAGCGTGGCGTGGAGCGATTCGAACACCGCAAGGTGCGCCGCCGTGCCCGTCGCCCCCGCATTGGGCGGGAAGTTGAAAAGGACGATCCCCAGCCGCCGCTCGGCGCGTTCGGAGCGGCGCAGCGCGATCAGGCGCGCGACCTTGGCCGCGAGCGCCGCCGCGCGTTCCGGCTCGCCGCGCATGGCCCGGAACGCGCCCTGCTCGTCTTCCCCGCGACCGCCGAACACGGTCGGGCAGATCGCCCCGTCCAGTTCGGGCAGCGCGACCATCATCGTCGCCTCGAGCGGCAGGAGGCCCTGCGGGCGCTCGGCCCACTGCTCCAGCGACTGAAACTCGATCGCGTGCGCGGCCAGATAAGGGACGTCGAGACCCGACAGCACTTCCTGTGCGGCCACGTTGTCGTTGTAGGCCGGGCCGCCGACGAGCGAGAAGCCGGTCAGGTTGACGACCGCGTCGACCGTTGGTCTGCCGCCCTCCATGAAGAACTTGTCGATCGCAGGGCGCGCGTCGAGGCCGCTGGCAAAGGCGGGGATGACCCGCAGCCCGGCAGCTTCCATCGCCGCAAGTGCCGCGTCGTAGTGTCCCGCGTCGCGGCCGAGGAGGTAGGAGCGCAGCAGCAGCACGCCGACCGTGCCGTTCGCTCCCTTGCTACGCGGCAGCAGCCGCAGGCTTTCCGACATCCGCTGCGTCGTGCGCGGGTGATAGACGCCGAGCTCAGGATAGTCGGCTGGGGCGCTCGCCGGGGTCGTGCCCCGCCGCGACAGGCGCGGCCCGTCGGCGTAGCGGTCGATCAGCGCGCGGACCATCGCGACCACGTTCTCGTCCGACCCGGCGAGCCAGTATTGCAGGGTCAGGAAATAGGCGCGCACGTCCTGCGCGGTGCCGGGAATGAAGCGCAGCAACTTGGGCAGGCGGCGCAGCATCTTCATCTGCCCCGCGCCCGAGCTTTGCCCCGCCTTGCCGGACCCGCGCAGCCGCTTGAGCAGTGCCAAGGGGCCGTGCGCAGGTGCGTCCATGCGATACTTGCCGAGCCGGGTCAGCTTGACGACCTCGCCCGCCGACATCAGCCCGAGCATGGCGTCGCAGTGCTCGCGCCGTTCCTCCAGCGCGGGCATGATCGCGCGGACGTGGTCGTCGAGGAACAGCATCGTCGCGATGACGATGTCGGCCCTGGCCACCGCCTGCTTCGCCCGGTCGAGCGCGGCGGGATCGCGGTCCCAGTCGGCGGCGGCATGGAGCGAGAGCGCGATGTTGTCGCCCGCCAGCACGGCGTCGGCGCGCTCGACCGCCCCCTTGAGGTGGTTGTCCAGCGTCACCATCGCGACGCGGACGCGGGGGAGAGCGCTACCGTGCATAGTGCGCCTTCGCTTCGTAGAGCGTCGCCAGCGTGATCGGCGCGATCCCGCGCTCGGCGGCATAGGCTTCGGTGTTGCGGCGAGCCTTGGGGCGGACGAAGAACGGGATCTTGCGCAGCTCGCCTTCTGCTTCGGTGGACCACAGGTCGCAGATTTGAGGTTCCGGGGCGGGCTGCGATGAATGCGCGGCAAGATGCGAAGCACCCGCCGCGTCGGAAAACTCGAAGTCGTCGCGGAACATCGTCAGCAGGTGTTCCTCCAGCCCCATCACCAGCGGGTGGACCCAGGTGTCGAAGATCACGTTCGCGCCCTCGAACCCCATCTGGGGGGAGTGGCGGGCGGGGAAATCCTGCACGTGGACGGGGGCGGAAATGACCGCGCAGGGCAGGCCCAGCCGCTTGGCGATGTGCCGCTCCATCTGCGTGCCCAGCACCAGTTCGGGGCTGGCGTCAGCGATGGCTTCCTCGACCGCGAGGTGGTCGTCGGTGATCAGCGGCTCGACGCCGTAGATTTCGGCCGCGGCACGCAGTTCGCGGGCGAACTCGCGGTTGTAGCAGCCGAGGCCGCAGACCTCGAAACCCAGCTCCTCGTGCGCGATCCGGGCGGCGGCGATGGCATGGGTGGCGTCGCCGAACACGAATACGCGCTTGCCGGTGAGGTAGGTCGAATCGACCGAGCGGCTCCACCACGGCATCCGCGATCCGCTTTCAGCTAGTGCTGGAGCCGCGTCGACCCCGGCGAGCGCGGCCACCTCGGCGATGAACTCGCGCGTCGCGCCGACGCCGATGGGCACGGTGCGAACCGTGGGCTGGCGGAAGGTCCGTTCGAGCCAGCGCGCCGCCTCGGCACCGATCTCGGGATAGAGTACCACGTTGAAATCCGCTTCGCCCAGGCGGCGGATGTCGTCGGGCGTCGCGCCCAGCGGGGCGACGCAGTTCACTTTGACGCCCATCGCGGCGAGGATCTTCTCGACCTCGATCACGTCGTCGCGGTGACGGAAGCCCAGTGCGCTCGGGCCGAGCAGGTTAGCGCGCGGCGCGCGGCCTTCGCGGGCGCCGGGGCCGAGAGCCGGGTCGGCCAGCTTGCGCACGACCTGGTAGAACGTTTCCGAAGCGCCCCAGTTCTCCTTGCGCTGGTAGCTGGGCAGTTCGAGCGGGATGACCGGACAGTCTAGGCCCATCGCTTCGGCCAGCCCCGCCGGATCGTCCTGGATCAGTTCCGCCGTGCAGCTCGACCCGACCATCAGCGCCTGCGGGCGGAACCGCGCCACCGCATCGCGCGCGGCCTGCTGGAACAGGTCGGCGGTATCCTTGCCCAGGTCGCGCGCCTGGAAGGTGGTGTAGGTGACCGGCGGGCGCTTGCCGCGCCGCTCGATCATCGTGAACAGCAGGTCGGCGTAGGTATCGCCCTGCGGCGCGTGGAGGACGTAGTGCATCCCCTCCATCGCCGTCGCCACCCGCATGGCCCCCACGTGGGGCGGTCCTTCGTAGGTCCAGACGGCGAGCTGCATGGCCTATACCCTCAGCACGTCGCGCCGCCGCAGCGGCCGGGCGAACAGTTCGGCGAGGTCGCCCGCCTGTTCGAACCCGTGGATGGGAGAGAAGACCAGCTCGATCGCCCATTTGGTGGTGAGGCCCTCGCCCTCAAGCGGATTGGCGAGGCCGAGACCGCAGACGGTGAGGTCGGGCCGGTCGGCGCGGACGCGGTCCAGCTGGCGGTCGACGTCCTGCCCTTCGGCGAGCCGCGTTCCCGGTGGCAGCAGCGTCAGTTCGCGCGCCAGGTGATCGCGGTGGAGATAGGGCGTGCCGACCTCGACCGGAACCATGCCCAGCTCGGTGGCGAGGAACCGGGCAAGTGGGATCTCGAGTTGCGAATCGGGCAGGAAGGTAATGCGCTTGCCTTCAAGCCGTGTGCGGGAGTGTTCGAGCGCGCGCTTGGCCCGCTCGCGCCCGGGGGCGACGACGCGATTGAAATGCATCTCGTCGATGCCGAAGGCTTCTGCGGCTGCGCGCAGCCAGTCCGTGGTGCCCTCCGCTCCGAAGGGGAACAGCGCATCGAGCCGCACTGCGCCGCGTCGTTCGAGTTCGAGCGCGGTTTCCGCCAGAAACGGCTGCGCGAGGAGGTAGCGGGTATGCGGCCCGACCGGCGGCAGCGCGTTCGCAGTGCGCGCGGGAAGTGCGCCTACCCCGGTTATGCCCAATTCGGCGAACAGCCGCTGGAACTGATCCTCGACCACATCCGGCAGGCAGCCAACGATCAGCAGGTTAGGCGCGGCGTCGGGCAGGGCCGCGGGCATTTCGGGCACCAGCGCGGCAAGGCAGGCATCCTCGCCCTGGGTGAAGGTCGTCTCGATCCCGCTGCCCGAATAATTGAGCACCCGCACGCGCGGCGCATGGCGGGCACCGATCCGCTGCGCCGCCTTGGCGAGATCGAGCTTGATGACCTCGGATGGGCACGATCCGACCAGGAACAGCGTGCGTATCTCGGGGCGCCGTTCGAGCAGCTTGCCGACAACCCGGTCCAGTTCCTCGTGGCAGTCGGCCATTCCGGCAAGGTCGCGTTCCTCGACAATCGCGGTGGCGAAGCGCGGCTCGGCGAAGATCATCACCCCCGCGGCGGACTGGAGCAGGTGGGCGCAGGTACGCGATCCGACCACCAGGAAGAACGCATCCTGCATCTTGCGGTGCAGCCACACGATCCCGGTCAGCCCGCAGAATACCTCGCGCTGGCCTCGTTCCCGCAGCACGGGGGCGCAGTCGGAACCCGTTGCCGGGGCGATCATCCCGCTCATCCCGCCACCGCCAGGCTAGTCGCCTGGAGCCGCGCCGCGCGTAGTTTGAGCAGGAACTGGCCAGCATTGATGACGTAGGCGGCATAGCCCGCCAGCGCGACCCAGAGCCGGCCCTCGACCGTCCCGAGCCCGCCCAGCAACATCACGAGGTAAGCGGTGTGCAGGGCGAGCACGAGCATCGAGAAGACGTCTTCCCAATAGAACGCGGGCGCGAACAGCCAGCGCCCGAAGACCTCCTTTTCCCAGATCGATCCCGTGATCATGATGGCATAGAGCGCCGCCGTCTTGGCCACGATCGAGGCATCGGCCAGCCACAGCCCCTCGCCGGTGGCGAGATAGCGCAGGACAAGGCCGAGGCTGATGAAGAAGATCAGGAATTGCAGCGGGGCGAGTATGCCCTGCACCAGGGTCCACGGCGATTCGTCGCGGCGGCGGCGCTCCTCCGGCGTATAGAGTGCCGGTCCACTGGCCCCTGCGCCGGGAGTACACTCGCCGACCCGGGGAACGCTTGCATCCCCTACCATTACCTAGCGTCTTACCTCCGCTGGCCTGGGAAGGAGACTACGCCTGCCGCGCGGCAAGTGTCAATCAATCTTGACGACAAATAAAATTGACACGCGAAGGTTTGCAACCCTGGTGTAAAGAGCGTAGTGTCAAGTCTCCGGGGCGCGAGAATCATATAGCCAAAGCGGACCGGGCGACGCGATCCGCGCCGATTCCAGACCGGGAGAGTCTGCGATGGCTACGGGACTTGGTGGGGGCGCAGCCGCACTGCGCAAGATCGAATCGAACGCCGCTTTGCTCGGGTCGCGAAGTTGCCGCCAGGCGGCCTCGGTGCCGAATGCCTTTGCCAGGGGTGGAGCGCTTGGCACGCTTATCGAGGGCGAGATCATCCCCCGCCTGCTGATGGCGCATATCGGCGAGCCGACGCAATTCCACACACGCCCTTGCAGCGGGATCGAGCCGCTCGAGGCCAGCCGGTTCGCGCCGCTCCCGCTCCAGCTCGAGGCCGACGAACTGCTCGCGGAAGTGGATAAGTTCCTCGATCGCGGAGTCAGTGTCGAAACGGTCCTGGTCGAACTGCTCGCGCCCTCGGCGCGCAAGCTCGGGCAATTCTGGGAGGACGATAGCTGCGATTTCGTCGATGTGACGATGGGGCTGTGGCGGCTGCAGGAGGTGATGCGCGAGATCATGGTTCGCGCGCCGCTGATGGCGCAGCGCCTCGCCGCGCCGCGTAGCGCGCTGTTCGCCCCGATGCCGGGCGATCAGCACAGTTTCGGTGCGTTGATGGTGGAGGAAGTATTTGCCCGCGCCGGATGGGAAAGCGAGGTGTTGTTCGAGCCGAAGCAGCAGGAATTGCTGCACCTTGCGGCGGATCGGAACTTCGACCTGGTGGGATTGACCGTCAGTTGCGATTACCCTAGCGCCGCGATTGCCGAACTCGTCACGGCACTCCGCAGCGTCTCGCGTAATCCCGCCGTACGCATCATCATCGGTGGCCAAACGGTCAACGCCGATCCGGGACTGGTCTCGGTAGTCGGTGCCGACGGCACGGCGCCCGATGCGCGAACGGCGCTTGCCCTGGCAGAGCGGATCGTGGCGGTATCGGTGCCGTTCGTTGGCGGTGAACGCTAGCCGGGAGGAGCAGTTGCTCACGCGCAAGCACAGTATCGAAGGCAAGCGCCCGTTCGGCGATTCTGTCGACGTGTTCGCTGCTTTCGACGCTGCCACGATTGCCAAGCTGACGATGGTTGCCGGCGACATAACGTTGATCGTCGACCCTGCCGGAACAATTGTCGACGGCACTGCCGATACGCAGGATTTTCCCCAGATCGCCAGCTGGATAGGCCGCGACTGGATCGACACCGTGACTGTCGAAAGCCGCCCCAAGGTAATGGAAATGCTGGCTGCCGCGCGCAAACAGCAGACCCAGCACTGGCGCCAGGTCAATCATCAGTCACCCGATGGCGACATTCCGGTCAACTACGTCATCCTGCCCGTGGCCGATTCGGATCGGCACGTGGTGCTCGGTCGCGATTTGCGCAATTCCGCATCGCTCCAGCAGCGGCTGCTCCAGGCTCAGCAATCGCTGGAGCGCGACTATATGCGCCTGCGCCAGCTCGAGCGACGTTACCGGATGCTGTTCGACCTGTCGGCAGAGCCCGTTCTGATTGTCGATGGTGACGGGCACCGTGTTCGCGAGGCCAACCCGGCCGCTCATCGGGTGCTGGGGGCGAAGGCAGGGACGCTAGCTGGCAACAAGCTGCTCGGCCTTTTCTCGAAAGAGTCGCGCGAACCTCTCATCGCCTATCTCGGCGGCGCGCTGACCGGCAATTCTGTCTCACCGATCGAAGTCGGGATGGTGGGCCGTGACGACAAGATCAAGGTGGTCGCGACGGGCTACCGCCAGCGCGGTGCGCAGTTCCTGATGGTGCGACTGGGGTCCGACCAGCCGTTTGACACTGGTGGCGAGGGCACTGCGCTCGAAGTTATCGAGGCGATGCCCGACGCTTTCGTCCTTGCGGATGCCGCCATGGCGATCGTTTCGGCCAACCCGGCCTTCGTCGAGTTGGTCGATGCAGCGAGTCTGGACCAGATCCACGGCAAGCCGCTGGCCGACTACCTTGGCCGACCTGGCATCGACCTGGAACTGATCGAGGCGCAACTGGTCAAGCACGGCTTTGCCAGAAATGTAGGTACGGTGATCGGCGCTCGCGACGGTGTCGAGGGCGAGCCGGTCGAGCTTTCCGCCGTGCGCACGGAGGGCGAGGAGCCGCATTTCGGTTTCATCATCCGCCAGATCGGTCGCCGCTTGCGCGACTTGCCGCCCAGCGCGCAGGAACTGCCGCGCTCGGTCGAACAATTGACCGAGTTGGTGGGGCGGATGTCGCTCAAGGATATCGTCCGCGAAAGCACCGACCTGATCGAGCGGTTGTGCATCGAAGCGGCGCTCGCCTACACTTCCGACAACCGCGCGTCGGCGGCGGAGATTCTGGGCGTCAGCCGCCAGAGCCTATATTCCAAGCTCCACCGGTACGGACTGGGCAATCTGGTCGCTGAATCAGACTAGCGAATCCCACCTGTCAAAAAGGTTTGACGGTTGTGACTGTCAGGCATAGCGTCTCGACATGGCACGCACGGTCGCATCGACTACGCTCGTGCCGCGTCCCGCGGCGCGCGATGTCGTGGCATTGCTCAAGCCAGTCACCTGGTTTCCGCCAATGTGGGCTTTCATGTGCGGGGTCGTTTCCTCCGGCGTTTCGCCGGAAGGGCGATGGCTGTTCCTTATTGCCGGGATCGCCCTGACGGGTCCTCTTGTCTGCGGGACGAGCCAGGCGGTCAACGACTGGTTCGACCGCCATGTCGATGCGATCAACGAACCACATCGCCCGATCCCGTCCGGCCGCATCGCGGGCACTTGGGGCTTGCGGATCGCGTTGACCGGGACCTTGCTGTCGCTGCTGGTTGCCTGGGCGACAGGACCGTGGGTGCTGGCAGCAACGATGCTCGGGCTGGCCTGTGCCTGGGCCTACAGCGCGCCGCCTTTCCGCTTCAAGACCAGCGGCTGGCTCGGCCCGGCCGTGGTCGCGCTCAGTTACGAGGGGTTGAGCTGGTTTACCGGGGCCGCGGTGATGGCCGGCGCGCTTCCGCGATGGGAGGTGCTCGCCATCCTGCTGCTCTACAGCGTCGGCGCGCACGGGATCATGACGCTCAACGACTTCAAGGCCGTTGCCGGAGACCGGGCGACGGGCCTGCGCAGCCTGCCGGTGACTCTGGGGATCGCACCCGCGGCCAGGCTGGCGTGCCTGGTCATGGCCGGGGCTCAGGTCGCCGTGATCGCCATGCTGGCGATCTGGGGTCTTGCGTTGTCGGCTGTGATCGTTGCCGCGCTGCTCGTAGGCCAGCTTGCGGCCATGCCGCGTCTGCTGCGCGATCCGGCCCGCTTCGCGCCCTGGTACAACGGCGTGGGGGTGACGATGTACGTGGTCGGGATGCTCGCCGCCGCGCTCGGTCTGGGCGGCCATATCTGATGGAGCGCGGGCTCGGCTGGTTCGCGATCGTGCGGCTTGGGGCGGTCCAGGCCTCGATCGGGGCGATCGTGATGCTGGCGACCTCGTTGCTCAACCGGCTGATGGTGGTCGAGTATGCGATGGCGGCGGTGGTCCCGGCAGGCCTCGTCGCGTGGCATTACGCGGTGCAGCTGTCTCGCCCCGCATGGGGACAGGCGTCGGACCAGGGGCGGGCGCGGACGCCGTGGATCCTCGTCGGCATGGCGATCCTGGGGCTCGGCGCGCTCATGGCCGTCAATGCGACGATACTGCTCGATTCGCATAAAGTCGCCGGGACGGTCCTCGCGGTGCTGGCCTTCACCATGATCGGCGCTGGTGTCGGCGCGGCAGGCACCTCGCTGCTTGCATTGCTCGCCTCCGCGGTCGCGCCGGGGCGGCGTCCTGCCGCGGCGGCAACGACCTGGATCATGATGGTGGCGGGTATCGTCGTATCGGCGGCGAGTGCGGGTGCGCTGCTCGATCCGTTCTCCGAACAGAGGCTGGCGCTGGTGGCGAGCGGGGTTGTGTCGTGCGCGCTGCTGCTGACCGTGGTTGCCGTGTTTCGCCTCGAACGCCACGCGCACAACTTTCGCGACAGCCACGATGCCCCTCCGGCCCCACCCTTCGGCGAAGCGATCCGCGAGATCCTGCACGAGCGTGCCGCGCGGCGCTTCACCCTGTTCATCTTTGTCTCGATGCTGGCCTACAGTATGCAGGACCTGATCCTCGAACCCTTCGCCGGACTGGTGTTCGCGATGACCCCTGGACAATCGACCAGCCTGGCCGGGGTCCAGCATGGCGGGATACTCATCGGCATGATCGCGACCGGCATCGGGGGCAGCGCCTTCGCCGGGCGTCTGCCAGGCGAATTGCGGAGCTGGATCGTCGTCGGCTGCCTGGGCTCGGCGCTGGCGCTTGCTGCGCTCGCCTTCGGCGCGCAAGTTGGGCCGGGCTGGCCGATCGCGGCCAATGTCTTCGTGCTTGGCCTGTGCAACGGGGTGTTCGCTGTCGCTGCGATCGGGGCGATGATGGGGCTGGCGGGATCTGGCGAGCGGACGCGCGAGGGCGTGCGGATGGGTGTGTGGGGCGCGGCGCAGGCGATCGCCTTCGGGCTAGGCGGGCTGCTCGGTGCGCTCGGGGTTGACCTGGCGCGGCAGGCCCACGGGCAGGATGCCGCTGCATTTCAGATTATTTTCGCGCTCGAAGCAGCGCTGTTCGTCGTCGCCGCGCACCTGGCGATTCGCGCGACTTCGCGCCGCATGGCGACCGGGCAAGTGGTGACAGGAGCATGAGCGTGATGGAAAGCTATGACGTAGTGGTGATCGGGGGCGGGCCCTCGGGGGCGACGGCGGCCTGGGATCTCGCTCGCGCTGGCCGCAAGGTGCTGTTGCTCGACCGGGCGGGACGGATAAAGCCTTGCGGTGGGGCCGTGCCGCCCCGGCTGCTGGAAGAGTTCGAGGTGCCGCGTTCCTTGCTGGTCGCCCGTGCGCGCTCGGCGCGAATGATCGCGCCCTCGGATCGCACCGTCGATATGCCGGTGGGCGAGATCGGCTTCGTCGGTATGGTCGATCGTGACGTGTTCGACGAATGGCTGCGCGAACGCGCGCGGCTGGCCGGGGCGGAGCGGCGCACCGGCGCTTACCAGCGGATCGAGCGCGACGGCGAATCTGGCGCCGTTGTCTGCTTCCGCGAGGGACGCGGCGAAGACCTGCGGCGCGTGCGCGCGGCACTGGTGATCGGCGCGGATGGCGCGCGTTCGGGCGTCGCGCGCGACAACGTGCCGGGCGGCGGTAAGGTGCGCTGCGTGTTCGCCTATCACGAGGTGATCCGCTCGCCCGCATCGACGCCGCAGGGGTTCGACGGGGACCGGTGCGATGTGTTCTACCAAGGCAAGCTGTCGCCCGATTTCTACGCCTGGGTGTTCCCGCATGGCGAGACTTCGAGTGTTGGGGTGGGCAGTGCGAACAAGGGGTTCTCGCTGCGCGGCGCGGTAACGACGATGCGTGGCGACCTCGGCCTCTCGGACTGCGAAACGGTCCGCCGCGAAGGGGCGCCGATCCCGCTGAAGCCATTGAAGCGGTGGGACAACGGGCGCGACGTGCTGCTGGCAGGCGATGCGGCCGGGGTGGTGGCGCCAGCCTCGGGAGAGGGCATCTATTACGCCATGACCTGCGGTCGGATCGCCGCGCGCACGGCATCGGCCTTCCTGGTCAGCGGCAACCCGCGAGTGCTGCGGCAGGCCCGGCGCGATTTCATGCGCGCACACGGGCGGGTGTTCTGGATCCTGGGGATCATGCAGCACTTCTGGTATTCGAGCGATAAGCGTCGCGAGCGGTTCGTGGATATGTGCGCCGACCGCGATGTGCAGCAACTGACCTGGCAGGCATACATGAACAAGCGTCTCGTCCGTGCTCGACCGATGGCGCACGTCCGGATTTTCTTGAAGGACTGCGCCCACCTGCTCGGATTGCGGCCGGTCGCACGATGAGCCGCAGCTGGATTCCACCGATCGTGGTCGCCGCGCTCGCGGCAGTGGGCGTAGCCGCGATCGGCGGTACGATCACAGAACTGGGTCCGTGGTACGACAGCCTTGCCAAGCCGGCATGGACACCTCCGCGCCCGGTCTTTCCGATTGCGTGGACGACCATCTTCACGCTTGCCGCGATCGCCGGTGTCTCCGCCTGGCGCGCCGCGCCCAATGCGCGTGCGGCCGAGATGGTGATCGGACTGTTCGCTCTGAACGGTTTCCTCAATATCCTCTGGAGCCTGCTGTTCTTCAGGATACAGCGACCGGACTGGGCCTTTTACGAACTGGTGGCGCTATGGCTGTCGATCGCGGCGCTGATCGTGGTGTGCTGGCGACACTCCCGTCTCGCGGGCGCGCTGCTGCTTCCCTACCTTGTCTGGGTCACAATCGCGGGCGCACTCAACTGGGAGGTGGTCCGGCTCAACGGGCCCTTCGGCTGAGGTGGAGGCGCTGTTCGAGAGCGGGCGCGCTGCCGACATCGTGCTCGCGGTTCTCGCTCTCGAGGCCCTGTGGCTGGTGCGCAAGGGCTGGGCCGTGGCCGATGTCGGCGCGATGCTCGCCCCGGCCGCGCTGATCGTGCTGGGTCTGCGCGCCGCGCTGACGGGTGCGGCATGGCATTGGGTCGCGATACCACTCGCGCTGTCCTTCCCTGCGCACCTCGTCGATCTGGCCCGCCGCAGACGGCGGAGCTAGGGCGCGGTCGTCGGGGCCGGAGCCGGAGTGGCGGGCACCGGTGCGGTCATGGCCGACCACAGCGCCGGATAGTCCTTCGCCATCGGGTAGCCGCCCATCGGCTTGTTCTGGCCGCGATGGCAGGTGGCGCAGTTTACCTTGTAGGGATCGCCCAGTTCACCCTTGCGATGCGCCGGAAAGACAGCGGCCAGCGGCGTGATGTACTCGCTGTTGATGTCGCGGGTCATGCGCACTCCGTACCATGCAGTCTGGCGCGGGGGATTGCTGCTGGCCCAGGTCTGGAACGACTGCGCGTTGTGACAATAGGTACAGTTCACGCCCAGCGACTGCGAAAGGTGCATCATCAGGGCGTAGGAGTGTTCCGCCCCCATGGTGCTGAGCCGATTGGCGGATGTCGGATGTGCCGTTTCGGACACGACCCGGATATTCTCGTCCGCATCGATGCGGCCAAGCAGGTAGAGCGCGACCGACTGGGTCGGCAGCGACGAATAGGCCGAATTGGACACCGGCTCGTTCTGCCCGGCCCGATTGTTCACGATCCCGCTGCGGCCTGCCACCGGCAAGGTCCAGCTTTCGCTCGGGACTGGCTCGCCGCGATGGCAGGTCCAGCAGGTCACGCCGGTATTGCCGACATGGCTCGACCAGCCCTGATTGAGGTTGCGCGTCATCTCCAGCATCCGCCGCGCGACGACCTTGGTGTAGACCGCGTCCGACGCCATGTTGGCCGGGTCGTGGCAGTAATTGCACCCTTCGACAGGGGATACCCATTCGGTGAGCGCCGCCATCGTGTAGTTGAACTGGTCGACCGATACGTCGCCCAGGACCTGGAGGTTCTCGTACACCTCCCCGGCGCGTTGGCCGTCGGTGCCTGGCGGTTCGTAGGGCGGGCCAGGCACCTCGTTCGCGGCGGCGTCCGCAGAGACCTTGATGGTGTTCATGCCCGTGCCGCGATAGCCGTTCTGGTGGGATGTCTTGGGGGCCAGCTCGCACGCTGCGAGCGTCACGGTGCCGGCGAGCAGTGCGCCGATGGCGAGGATCCTTCTCATTGTCCGACGCTCCCAAGGCCTGCGGGATCGGCGACCCCTGTATCGGGATAGGCGGGCGCGTAGCCGTGCTGCTGCGCCCACAGATACCAGTTGTCGACCACGGTGCCGGTCAGCAGGATGCCGATCCCGCCCGTCAGCGTGGTCAGCACCGCGAACCACCAGGCCC
>VFQP010002037.1_pt1 | contig 24006 bp, 16 predicted proteins | sample 3512351 | NCBI WGS metagenome assembly VFQP01 (sample SAMN10412372, study PRJNA504923) | tailings metagenome | isolation source: Relicate 1 Philex TSF1 revegetated site | place: Philippines: Tuba, Benguet | collected 2017-08-29
CGATTGAGATGCTGGCGATGCCACAATTATCGGTTGAGCCATTATTGATCTGGGCTGCAGTGATCGTAGCTGTTCCAGTTGCATTCAGACTCACAGTCAGCTGCTGAGCTATCGCAGTTGGCGCGATAGTGTCTACTACTGTTACCACTGCTGATGCTGTAGCACTGTTGCCATTCACATCTGTCACGGTCAGGATCACGGTATTCGCACCTACATTGCTGCAATCGAAGTTGGTTTTATCGATTGAGATGCTGGCGATGCCACAATTATCGGTTGAGCCATTATTGATCTGGGCGGCGGTGATAGTAGCAGTTCCAGTTGCATTCAGACTCACAGTCAGGTGCTGAGCAATGGCAACCGGAGGTACCACATCAGCTACAATCACATCAAACTCATTGATCACGGTACTACATGAGTTCACAGCAGTCACCACTACATGGGTTAATCCCTTATTGAATAACAGACCGCTACCTGTACCACTACCACTACCTGAAGTAGCACCTGTCAATACATAACTTACTGATGGTGTAGGTATCCCTGTGACTGCAAGTGGGTAAGTTACCATCGCCTGACAAGCAGTTGCGGGTGTGGTTCCTTGTATTTGAGTAGCCGTATTACTAAATGCGGGGAAAGTACAAACCACTTCTGCACTAACGGCAAACTGATAGGCAGCTTCATCACAATCACCATTATTAATCACTACCTGTGCCTGTTTAACACCAGGTGTATTACTATTAAATACCACATTGAATGAGGTAGTTGCACTAGGAGCAACTGTTGCAGGCAGGGTAATACCTGATATGCTAAACGATGCGGCATCGACACCTGCCAAATTGATGGAATTGATCAGCAGTGGAGCAGTACCAGTATTCTGTACCACAAAATTCTTACTCGCTTGTGTATTCGGCAATACACCACCTAAATTGGTATTATTGGTGGGTGAAGCCATTGTTGATCCATTAGGAATATTACTTGCATTACCTACCACATTAACCTCTGGTGCATTGACGATCACTGAGAATGAGCAGGTGGCTACATTACCAGATGCATCGGTAGCTGTAACAGTTACCGGCGTTGTACCAATCGGGAAGCTGGATCCACTTGGTATAGAATAAGAAACAACTGTACCAGGACAATTATCAATAGCCTGTACGTCGTAAGTAGCGATGGCATTACATTGACCATAAGCGGCATTCACCACTACATTATTCACAGCAGGCGCTGTACTGAACAATTTAATACTTCTGGTTTCAATGTATGAAGTTGATCCGTAGCGACCGTCGTTTCTTGCGTAGAAACGAATATAACGGGCTGTTGTACTGGTAAAATTAATATTGGTGGGTTGTGTTACATTATTGCCACTTAATACACCAGCTCCTATCAGCGTTTCAGGGAATAATTCTACCCAACCCGCATCTGTTAATGATGGCGCTGTAGCAGCAGTTGAAGGGTGATAGAAACCACGAACATGGGTGGTTTTACCATCGGAGAACATTTGATATACCTGAGCCAGGTTGAAGGTTTGCACAGACCCCAGATCAACCACAAAAATACCCACACCATTGGCGCCACCACTACCCCAGGTAATACCAGAGTTGGCATTCACCTTGGTGCTGGTAGTCATACTATTGGTATTGGGTGTTTCATCACACAGTGTACCAAATGGTCTCCACGCTTCGTTACAGGTTGTTCCTAAAGACGAACCTCCATATTGTGCGGCTCCATTCATAGCACCCCATGATACAATAGAAGCTGTGCCTCCTGTACTGGCTCCGCGCATGAGGTTTACAGGTGTGGATGACGCCTGATTGGTACAGGCAAGCACTGGTGGTATTTCATCTCTTACTGTAACAATGAATGTACAGCTTGCCGTATTGCCACAGCCATCTGTTACCGTAGCGGTAACTGTTGTATTACCTACAAGGAAGAATGAGCCTGAGGGGTGTGAATATTGAATACTCGTGGGGGTTGACAGTCCTGCAGGAATAGTTGCAGCAGGATAAGTAACCGTGGCGCCACACTGATTGGCAGCACTTGCCACTGAAATATTACCCGGACAACTAATCGTTGGTGCTGGATAATTAGTAATGTTCACCGGAGCTGAAGTAGCAGCGCATCCATTTTCATTGGTAGCTGTTACGGTATAGGTTCCGGGCTGATTAACAGTAATTGAAGCACCTGTAGTACCTGTGCTCCACAAATAAGTATTATTGCCTGCGCCGGCCAGTGCTGGTCCTGTGCTGATACGCGTAGGCGCATTGACCAGCGTACCATTATTAACTCCTGTTACATCCTGAACGGCATTACCAGTGAGTTCACTGAAAGAATAACCTGCTACCAATCCGGCGGTTGGTGTGCTGATTACCTGATTAAAGTTAGCGCTGATTTCAGGGGCTGTTCTCGCTACATTCCAAACACGTACTTCATCAACACGACCATTAAAGAAACGGGAGTTGGCACCTCCGTTAACGCCATTACCAGGACCATCATAGCCACCAATATACATATTGGCACTATTAGGCGTAATGGTATAAGGCCAACTGGTTTGTGCTGTTAAAGCACCATTTACATACAGTTTGATTTGATTGGAAGAAAGACTGGCATCAAATACCACGGTAATATGATACCAGGTATTGAGTTGAGGCTGGAATCCGCTATTCCATTGTATAGGATTAGTCCATGAACCCAGTCTTGAATGTACCACATGTATTTTAGTAGCATCACCGGTTTCACCCATGTTCACCATCCAGCCTCTGTTATTATTATCGTCTTCAAATTTGGCAATAATGGTTCCATACTGATAGCTACGCACATTGATCCATGATTCAACTGTATACTGACTGGTAAAGTTGAAAGCGGCATTATTTGGAATAACGATATTATCATTTGATCCATCAAATTCAACTGCTTTACCTGCACCTACAGCCGCGGCAGAAAGTGTGAGCGAACCACCAGTGCAGAGCAATGTTGTTCCGCCTGTATTGATCACCGGAACCGATGGTAACGCATTTACCACTACAGCAGTTGGTGCCGAAGTAGCAGTACATCCGGCAGCTGATGTAACAGCAACGCTATAGTTACCTGCCTGGCTAACAGTTATAGAAGGAGTTTGTGCGCCATTACTCCACAAATATGCTGCACCTGCTGAAGCTGTAAGTGTTACAGTACCTCCCGTACAGAAGGTAGTAGGTCCGCTGGCCGTAATGGTGGCGGTTGGTGTTGGATGTACAGTAAAGTCAAGCTGCCAGGTAGTGCCACAGCCCATCGTTTCTCCCTGGAAATAGGAAGTAATATAATAGGTAGGCGTAACACTGGCAGAGCCTGTATTGATTGCTGTAAAAGAAGGAATCACATCCCCTTCGCCATTGGGAAGTCCAATATTAATAGAAGGGGTGATATTGGTCCATTTGAAAACGGAACCTGCCACCGGACTACTCAAATTGATTGGAGCAGAGGTAGCACCATTGCAGAGGGTTTGTGCAGCGATTGGATTAATAACAGGTATCGGATTTACGCGGATCACAAAACTCATAGGTGCGCCAGTACAGGTATTACCTGCATTGGTATAAGATGGTGTTACCGTAATGGTAGCATATACAGGAGCAGTTCCGGGATTGAGAGCAGTGAAAGAAGCGATATCACCGGTTCCACTCGCAGCTAAACCGATCGATGCATTACTGTTCGTCCAACTGTAGGTAGTACCACTAAGGTTACCACCAAAAGTAATGGCAGTAACAGGCACCGCATTATGACATACTTCCTGGTTTTGCACCTGGTTCACCGTTGGCAAAGCATTCACGGTAAATACGGCAGTTGACACTCCCCCACAATCGGTTGTATAACTAATGGTAGTGGTACCTGCTGCAATGGCAGAGACTAAACCATTAGCACTAATGGTAGCTACAGCCTGGTTACTGCTTGACCATTGACCACCTGTAGCGGCATTACTCAATTGCACGCTGCTTCCGGCACAGGCTATCAAGGAACCGGTAATGGGTGCTGTTGGCGCTGTAAAAACTGCACAGTTGCCCGATACCTGACCGGCTACCCAGTTAGCACTTGAACCAGTAAGGGCAAAATTGGTAAGGGTACCAGAATTACTATTACCACTCGCATCAGTGAGTGTATTCACTGTGCTATTATTAGTACTTATATTACCCTGGTTAAATTTATAGTAAGCGGCTAAAGCGGTTTGAGTACCTGTTAGCTCACAGCTTTTGTTGGCATTGATTTCGCAGGCTGAAAGCGCCCTGTTCCAGATTCGCAGTTCATCCATATTGCCATTAAATACATTACAGGCACAAGAAGAGGGCGATTGGCGGCCAATGTTTACCGGGCCTGAATCCTGTGCATAGGTAACATCTGCTGTACCGGAAGCCACGCCATTAATATAGAAGGTCATGGTGCCATTCTTGAGGGTTACGGCCACATGTGTCCAAACGCCTTCGGGCACTGTTCCGGTCGAGTTCACCCAGCCAGTATTTCTGTTATAGAAATTAAGTCTGTTTGGAGGGAAGCCGGCATTATCACAGTTAACCTGTAAGAGATAATTGTAGTTACCCTTATCAACAATGGTACTGTTGGTACCGGTATAGTTCACCCATGATTCGATGGTGAATTCAGCACCCAGGTTGAGGGAACTGCTATGGGGTACGGAAATATAAGTATTGTTAGCCTTAACAAAATTCAGAGCGCCGGCAGGATTTAATGCGGCAGCTGTAACCGTTAGTGTGAAGCTGGTGCTGCCAGCATTGTAAAAACCGGCAGCAGCCTGATTAGCAGTGATGGTTACGGTTCCGGCATTATTGAGTATCAGGTTATTACCACTCACCGATACTATTGAAGGGTTACTGCTGGTATAGGTAAAAGCACCGGTGCTATTACTGGCGGGATCAGTAAGCGTAACAGGCCCCATATTAACTGCCCTTGAAATATTGGGCATGGCAGCAATAGTGGGGGCCGATCTTACCGTAATGGTAAAAGACTGGCTAGAACTGGAAGTACCATTAGATACATTGATTACTACATTATTTAAGCCCAATGCCGAAGCAGGAGGTGTTCCGGAAAGATTGGCACCCGTTTGCAGTTTGGCTACACGATTACCAGAATTATCGCCAAATACCAATGCGCCTGTTGGTGTAATAGACATACCCCATACAAAACCGCTGGCAGTGTAAGATGTAACATAGGACGATAGATTAGGTGTGTATTTTCTTACATAACCGATACCTGATATGTATGCATTATCATACGCATCTATCTTGATATCACTCGGATTGGTTATCCCGGTAAGTATTTGTGATAAAGTAGTGGTAGCAGGATTAAACGAATAAATTGATCCTGTTAAATAGGAGGCGATATAAAGTATTCCTGCAGAGTTAAACCCAAGACCAAATGGATAAGGGATATTCGCAATATAATCTGACGCTATATTAGTAGACAGGTTAATGCGAATCACTTTAGATTGCTGATACATGGCAACATATAGGAAGCCATCTTTTTGTGTCATCGCCAAAAAGGAACTCGTACCTGAAACAGGGTTTTGGTAAACAGTCACTTCTCCAGCGGATGGGTTAGAAAGACTTACTTTATTGATCTTACTCGCACCTACTACGTTATTATAGTAATACGATATGTACAAAAAACCTGCATGTACATACATACCATATACACTGCCCGATTGTCGCGTAAACCAAGTAGTGGTTGTTCCATCGGGGGCGATCTTATAAATCGTAGTGCTGTTTAGACTTGTTACATAGATATTTCCCTGATCGTCACCAGCAATACCTCCCGGCTGTGATACAGTTCCGCCAAACTGGGTAGCAGTACTTTGTCCGTTATTACTCAATGTAAGCCAGGATGGCAATGTAGCAGCTGTAAAATTCAGCGTATTGTTAGAAGGGTCTGTGGCTGAAATTCCATAAGTATAGGGTGTACCTACGGTAGCGGTTGTAACGGGCGTGGAGCTGAAACTGGGCTGCGCAGAGGTGATACCAATGGCGGCCATACATGACAACAATAGCAGACATGCTACTTTGCGTAGAAGTGAATTCATAGTTTGCAGTTGGTTTAGTTAGGTTCCTTGCATGCATTGAGGATATCAATACATACATTTCAGAAAGTCATTATGACGACTTTTCAGAATATTGGATAGTTCGATGGCTATCAGCTTGTAGTCAAAAAGCCAATTTTACATCGAAACAATTCGAAAGTTATCCTACGGCTGACCAACCTTATAATATTTGGTACCAAATGCAAAACAATAGGTATGAAATGACAGAAGTAGGGAGGCTGACAAAATGGTTGATGATCATTATATCTATTTTTCGGAATTATAATTTACTGGCGTACCTTGTTAGATGAGCCTATTAAAGGCCAGAAGTACTGGAAGGACGGAGCGAAATTCAAAAAAGCAATATATTTATAATATGAAAATACTGCTGTTACTTCTACTTATTCTCATCGGCTCCATCATCCAAGGTCAGACTGGCAATCAAAAACCGGGCAAGAAGGTTAGCCGATATCTGAATACGGCCATTGATATCATACAAAAAAATGCCTTGTATAAGGACAGCATTGATTGGGATGAAGTACGCCCCCGGATCCAGGCACTTGCCGCGGGCATGAAAAAGGTGAAAGAAAGTTATCGTTTAATTGACACCCTTATTGCTGTGCTGAGACAGGCTGGCGACAATCATTCCGGCTTTCTGCCATCCGCAACGGTGATACAACTGAACAATGAATCATTCAGTGATAGCAGCATTAAAAGTGAACTCATAGATACACATATAGGCTATATACGTATCCCGCTATTCTATTCCAGAAATCTATCTGCCGGCAATGCTTTTGCCAACCAACTGCAACAGCAGATTAAGATATTAGATGAGCAGGCCAGTATTAAAGGATGGATTATTGACTTGAGGGGAAACCGCGGTGGAAATATGCATCCCATGGTGAAAGGGCTTACCCCGCTATTGGGAAGAGGCCTCTATGGCTATGCCATTGGCCCCAATCGCGAAGTTACTATGAGTACCGAAACGGGTGATGCGGCTAATATTCAACTAACTGAGAACTATCAGTTAAAACAACCAAAACCTATGATCGCCATCTTAACCGATCATAAAACCGCCAGCAGTGCAGAGTTTACTGCCATTGCTTTTAAACATTTACCCAATACACGCTTCTTCGGACAGGCAACCGGTGGATTTACCAGTTCCAATCAAAGCTTCTCGTTACCGGATGGCGCCAGTATTTTCCTCGCTACGTCATATATGTGTGACCGGAATAGAAATAGATATGTATCGGGGCTGGTTCCGGATGTAGTAACTGAAGTAAAGCAGGATGTTGATACTGCATTGGAAGCTGCAAAGGCATGGATAGAAAAGAAATAACTCCGCCGCCGCCGTTGTTGGTCGCCTGACTACAGGTGTTCGGAAGATTTAGCAGGCTTCCCTAATAAAAAATCAATTGATCTCAAATACCAATGGTATGGCTGCTCTATGCAAAACTTTTGGAAAGTTCTATAACTTTCCAAAAGTTAACTCGCACCGCCGCCGTTGTTGGTCGCCTGACCAACAACCTGAATTTCGGCAACCATGCAACATACATACCCCCTAACACCCATATTGTTGGTCAGGCGACCAACAACGGCGGAGAATTGACTAATAAATTTTTGATTTTTTGATGTACAATTTACTCCGCTGTTTCGCCAAATCCGCTAACCACTTACTTGTATATTTATCTAATGCATAGTACATAATTCGTTTTCCTTTTGCTCCTTCGGCCCGCCTAGTAATACTCATTAAAGAGTCGGCGATCATTTCACGGTTAGCTACTGTAACCAAACTATCAATAAGAAGCTCGTCTTCTTCAAGCAGAATGGGTTCCGCGGCTGGAGGAAGGTCTTTTGACTGAACTTCCCGAATAGCAGATGAGTTATTGAAACCCGCTCTTAGTAATTTATTAAAATAAGTCCTTTTAAAGACATCCACATAAAACTCGCGATATCGCTTATCGTAATGCCAATTGGCAGTACGACAGGAGAAGAAAAAAAATAGGCTTGTTACAATGATGATTAGTTTTTTCATACTCACAGATGATACACTAATTGATAATAGGCAAAAAGATAATGACTTCGATCACCAAGCTTAGTTTACCTCAGAATTATCATAATAGGTCAGGTCCTTTATAATTTTCCCACCCTTTATTTGAAAAATGGCGCAAATGGGCAGCACAAAAGCCGATCCATTGGGAGCTGTTCCATACGATTCAAATTCAACTACTACTTGATCTCCTGAGTAAAGCATACTGATTACGCGGTCTTGTACATCTGGAATCATTTGATGAAGTTCCATATACTTTGCAAGAATAGCAGCCTTTGTCATCTTCCTGTTTGTTCTTCCATAAGCAGGGTCTTTCATTTCGGGCTCATCAATATACATATCGACCATTTTTTGCCACTCATGTCTGTTAAAGTGTTGAAAGTATTGGTCGATGATGAGTTTATTGGCTGCAGCATGATCAATGGGTTTCGATTGTTGGCTTGATTGATCGCAAGACAAAAGTAGCGTGCATAAAAGGACTAAAAAGATGGTACGGATCATATGGACTAGGATATATTTATATAAAGAAAAGAAATAGATTGATAAGTAAGGAATAACATCGAATTAATTTTCGGCCCCGCCGTTGTTGGTCGCCTGACCAACAACCTGAAGTTCGGCAATCATACAACATACACCCCCCCTAACAACCATATTGTTGGTCGGGCGACCAACAATGGCGGACAGCTATGTTGTTGGTCAGGCGACCAACAACGGCGGAGGCAACCAAAAAGGCAAGAAAAGGGAATATCGCTTTATCCCTACCAATCAAAAAAATCTTTTTAGGTTATAAAAATATCCTTTTAGGTTATTACGGCTATTGCAGATTGAAAACTACCAGTATACCTTGCAATTGTTCAACTCGTAAAACATTACTCTATGAAAAGAATGATTGTTTTAGAACTGATTTTCGGCACTATGATGCTCATGCTTACGTACACAGGACTAATGATGCTCATCAATTTCTCCGGTGATCTGCACGACTTAAAAAAACTGCCCATTCTCAACTGGCTTAGTCTGGGATTAGTTAATGGGGTACCACCGGGAGAGATTCCAATTACCTTATTACTGTTATTTGAAACAATCTGGAATTGGAGACTACTATCATACCTGGCATTGATGCTTTCATTTACTTTTTATATCTGTCACATATTGTTGCTTCATTTCCCCGGGATTTTGTGTAGCTCTGGAGGCCGGATCAAATACCTCACCTGGACACATCGTTTGGGGTTCAATCTTTTTATTGGCTTAACCGTCATTCCTATCTGGTTGTATAGAACGATCAAAAAGCGAGTGACTAATCATATTCATGCATGATCAGGGAATGCCGAAAACCTGTTAACAGAGTAGGCGCCATTTTAAATTCAGTTGTATGAAAAAGTTGAAATTATCGCTCATGATCGCCTTTTTTGCCATGGGCATTACTGCTGCATTCGCATTCAAGGCTAGTTCGAACTTTTCCTGTTCCGGACCTTTGTTCTTCCTAAATTCATCTAATGAATTCGAACCGGTAAACACGAGCTGGGATTGTTTGGGAGGTCCTCAGATTTGCATTTACTACGAAGATGAGGAAGGTGAAAAACGCCCCTGTGATGAGCCTCTGGGCCAATACACAGTGATCATTCCATGAGTTTAATAATAGACCGGCACAAGGCCGGTCTATTATCCTTTTACTGTGCCAGTGCTTCCTCCAGCGTTTGCTTGAACTTGGCCGGGTCCAATCGCAGATCAAATACTGAAGTAGCAAAGATCCTGCCCTTTTTATCGATCAGTAAGGGCCGCGGATAGCTTATAACTTTGTAATGCCGGATAACCTCGTGATTGGTAGCTTCTCCATTTGTATATAGATTAATACTACCGGGCGAAGTATATTCTCCGCTTTTGATGGAGTTGAGCCAGCGTTCTCTGGTATCATCAATATTGATGGTTAAAAAAACAATATCCTTATTATTCCGATAGTCTTGTATAATGGGTGATAACACTTCTTTATGGTACAGGATACAAGCGACACAACCCGTGAACCAGAAATCAATAAAGACTACTTTTCCCTTAAAATCGCTGAGGCGTTTTGTTTGTCCCTGTTCATCGGAGAGCGTAAAGTTAAAAGCGGGCTTGCCCTTGGCATGTGTATCCTGGATGGTGTTCAATACTGCCAAGTAATCGGGGTGTTTGACAACCTGAATGGCATCCTCAAGCAAAGAGTCGGCATTCTTCATTTTTTCAAAAAAGAGAACCATATATCCAGTCAGTACTTTTTCGCGTAGCTGCCCTTTGTAGCGTTTCTTTAATATAGCATAAGTGCCTTTTGTATCACCACTCTGTTGATTTTCAAAAGCTGCTGATGTAATCATTGTATACGCATACATAGAAGAAAATATTTTTGCCGATTCACTCACAGACCCGATCTGATTTAATAACTGATTATATTTCGGCAATACTTTATTCAGTTTGAGTGTATCCTTCCTGGCCCATGCCGTACTTACATCCGGTGTTATGCGCTCCAGTGATTTTCCAATAATATCTGTTCGCAATACTTCATAGATAAAAGGGGATAATCTACTTTTGTATTGGTTGATGATCAAGTGCTGGCCTGTTGTGTCAATCGTATTGCTGTTCTGAAAGACCGTATTCCTGTCCAGGGCATATCTACATTCATACTTGTCTTTTCCGCGGCCATAAAAAACAGTATTCTTTCCCCCAAAATTGACTATGGTGATACTATCACCTGGTTCCGCTATGTATTTATTCAATACTCCATCTCCAATATGCCCAAAATGATTGTATTTCTGTCCAATGGTCAGGTATACCGGACCGGATATTGTATCAATGAATTCAAAGTAACCTGCAGGACTGTTCAGGCGTAGCTTTGTAAGCTTGCGTGTTAATTGGTATCTTTTTGAATCACCATAATAGTGATCCCAGATTACCATGGTTATTGAATCCACGATCTTGGGATCCTCAATATAACCGCGGATAACGATCCGCTCTTTTTTTTGCGCATAGGCCAATTGCAAACAAAAAATGGCCATTAAACTTACAATAAGTGTTTTCATATTATCTGTAATTTTTGTTCAATACCACTCAGAGCAATCTCATCTGGTGGTATGCTTAATGTATATAAAGGACTATTGGGTGTGAGTGTATAGGTCTTTCTATGATTCATCTTGTCAGCGTTTTATCCCTCTTTATTCAACCACCATAGAGCATATCACCTTATTCCGCGACAGAAGCGCTCTTTCCTGCCAGCAACATCAGACAATGGGTTACCGCATACTATATTGCTCAACTTTTTGGTGGATATTGATTCTGTTTTTCAACGGAAGTCCTGATTATTCTCGCCGCTGAGATAATAATCATTGGCCGATAGTACGCCTGATGCCAATGTTGAAGCGAATACCTGTTCATAGCTACTGTCGGCTTGTTTGACTTATTAGCTGAAAAGCTACAGCCGCTACTGCTTCCCCTGCTGCGAAATCGAGAATACCAATCTCCTGGTTCTCCGCTTTCAGTATAGGTGCTAATTGTTAAGCATAGACAAAACATTGCTCCTACATGAAAAGCAACTTTCATGAACTTTATTTGGCTGAATGAATAATAAAATGGCTTTCAAGCGGTTGCCTCCGCATTAAACCTGCTTAGAAAGGGTTCTTAGGCATTTTTAGCAAACTGCGTCTTCAGCAGGTGCAAAGCCCACCTTGTGGAGGGAATATGAAGTGGGGTATTGGGTAATTTTTCCATTCTCCGTATTTACTGCTGCCATGAAAGAGAGCCTGAATAAGCTGTGCATGGACAACAAATCGTATGGAAGACAACTTACCACCACAGTGCCCCTCGGAAGCCTATACATAAATAAGAGTGCTCATGCCGTAACCCGGGCATTCTACCCATTATCTTTTGTATAATAAGTTTCCAAGTTTTTGGTGATAAGAATTAAATCGAATACTTCATAATATGATTAACTGAAGTACCGCAAGTATCATCACCTCATTATTTTATACGGGAATAAATGTATGAAATAAATTCAAAAACAGGTCATATTTGACTTTTTATTTTTTTAATTTTTCCATCGTTAACCTTTGAAAAGTAAGAACAAGGAATATAAAAAGGTGTGATGATGGGTTTTAAAAAAAGCTATCTCGCACAACTCCTGGTTCGATGGCAACATGAAGTATTTCAGATCAATAAGATTGAACTCGCATTTCAAAGCCCACAGTATCTACATGTCTTGCTAATGCAATTGCCTTAGATGTTCAAACAGAGAAATGATTTTACTGTTTATCAGTAATTATTAGAGAAGGTATTTACTTTAACCAAAGCTCCCTCCTCATTTCTCCCGGTGTTTTTCCAAAAGTTTCTTTGAATCTGCGAATAAAATGGTGAGACTGTTTGAATCCGCATTTTAAAGCAATTTGACCAACGGTTTCTTGGGTATATTTAACCATATGCATGGCCGTATTCAAACGTTGCCGCATAAGATAGCGGTGAGGGCTAATTTTAAAGATGGCAGCAAAAACCTGCTTAAGCGCTTGTGAATTCCATTGAGTGAACATGACCAGTTCCTTTAACCGGAGTGTTTCATTAAGCCGGGTATCCATTATACGTTTCGCCTCATATGCCTTACGGATCTCCGTTAGTTTAAATCCGGGATATAAACTATTAGGCATACTGGTACTTTCTTCAGCCAGATGATAAAAGAATAGTTGGCGCAGCATAGATATAACCCTTTCTAAAGCCATGTTACAGGTTAGTGCATCCTTTCCAATAGTATAAACCAATTCTATCCATTGATATCGGAGCCAATAGGCAAGGGCTATTTCCAATGGCTTATTAAGGCTGTGAAGAAAGTGTGGCTCCAGTTCTGGTAGTAGTTCACCAATATTGCAATGCAGGGAAATGCAAATCAGTTCATGTTTGCCTGGCATTATATCTATAGTCATTGTCTGCTCAAAAAAAAGCTTCAGCACTAATATCTTTTGGGGTAATAATTGAATACTGCATTCATTATTAACATGAGCCATTACATTCCCGTTGTTCAGCAACAGCAGGTCAATACTGTTAGCTTCAGAACGGGAAAATAAACGGGTTTGTTTTGTAACATGGATATGGTAGTGATGAATGCTTAACTGTCGGCTATCGTAATGCTGCAAAAGCATATTGTAACCGGCAGCACCAATCATTGTTGCCGCATATCCATCCAGCAGGTATCGTTGAAAAGAACTTGTAATGCGCTTGTTTTCGGTAGCAAAACCGATTGAGCTTGTATCGTGCCAAAGACGCAACATGAAAAACAGATTATCTTATTCAGGCTGGTTGTACGGATGTGTATATGGTAATAGCGTATGTAAATGCGATTGTTTCAAAGGGCACTCAGCACTTTAAATGCTCATGGCATTCTTGATTCGTATCTGCACCCCTGCATTGGCACATACTACTGTTATATCATTCACTGTCTACTCATTTACTCCGGCACCTATACATATCAGTCGGTAGCATATTTACAAACAAAATCCCAGGCCATTTATTCTTGTTAATAACCAGCCAGTACTACTATTGAAAATGCGTTTCGGAACTATTTATCATTCGGTTATCCGTAACAGAATCTTCACAGACTAATGATAGCGTTGTTTTGTGAGAAAAGAGGTAAGGAATACTCATTATTTCAGGGGGGATTTACTCTTTTCTAGATAAGCATTCGTAAGTAGTAACATATCCTGCAATTGAACAGCGGGTTAACTTTTAGAGAGTTATGGAACTTTCCAGAAGATTTACGTAAGGCACTTATACCATTGGTATTTGCGGTTAATTGATGTTGTATTTAAGAAACCCTGCTAAACTTTCCGAATAGCTCCCGGCCGTTGCCCGCCGTTGTTGGTCGCCTGACCAACAACCTGAATTTCGGATACCATACAATATGCATAACCCCTAACAGCCATGATGTTGGTCAGGCGACCAACAACGGCGGAGAAACTGAAGCAAAAAGGAACTCGCAAAACTGCTTAATACAACTGATACAAAGGTATCTGAAATCATGCATAGTAAAAGAAAGCCTAGTCTTAGTTTTTTAAAAGCTATGCATGAAGTTTTGGGTATTGATGACAATTTATTGTTGAAGATTACATAGTCAGGTTTACTTCAATAGCCTTGTACATAATACTTTATGGCTTATTGCTTTTATCCTCATCCATTTTCCTGTACAGATCTAGTTGTCCTTGCTTATATCCTGAGCGTTTACCAAGCCAGTAAAAAAGGAAAGGAAATCCCAAAAAAATAAATAAAACTAAAAGCAATTCCTGAAAGCCTAAACTACCCATTACATTGGTATTATAGAGTGATTACAATATTTTTTTGATACAGATTTAATTACTCATAATTTTTTACAGTACCCTGCAATTCAGCTTTATAAGTATAAATATCATCTAGGGTATTCAATAGTTTCTTTTCACCATTATCCTTCCCATTATGAAACAATTCAAGATATTTATTGGAAGAATTGAAATGTAGCCTACACAAGGGCTTTCTGTTATTATCATCCATCAGTACGCCAAAATAAGATTGTGTATCCCGAAAAGCAATTCGACTGGCTGGTAATACTTCCCTTAATATTGCTTTTACAATCTGAGCCCCTTCAATTTCTTCTTCGGTAGTTACTAGCTTTGCTGTATCTGTATTCTCATCGATCGGAATCAGGGATTCAGACTCTTTTGCAGGCAAAGTGTCATTAATATTCAATGCGCTCTTTAATCTGAAATTAATAGAATCGTTAATAGAATTAAATAATGCCTTTCTGGTGTACTCTTTAAATGTAGATAGTCTATTAGCAGTCAAGGTTTTATCAAAAAAACGATTAACCAGTAATCGTACCAGTTCATCTGTCGGATCCTGTAACTCTTTTTCAAACTCAATTCGGATAGCTTTTATATACTTCAATTCTTCAGCAGAATCTAATAAGCTTTCAATACTATAACCTGCTTTCGTGAAGTTTGCTAATATCTTGAGGTTGGAATCTTTTAAATTCGAGAGATCGAGTGTAAAAAAGGGTTTTTCATCCATGATATTTGGACGCTCCAAATCTGCATAGAAATTATACACATGACCATTGGTGAGCACGCCAAATCGTGCATTAGAAACATGAAAATACCGATGAAGCTGTGAATTATGCGCATCAACCGTTTCTTTCCAGTGCTTGCACTCAATGATCAATATAGGCTCTCCCTCCCTTTTTATAACATAATCAACTTTTTCTCCCTTTTTGGTGCCGATGTCACAAATAAACTCAGGAACAACCTCTGTCGGGTTAAAAATATCATACCCTAAAATTTGAATAAAGGGCATAACAAAAGCATTCTTGGTCGCTTCCTCGGTATTGATTTGCTCTTTGAGAGCATCTACACGCTGGTGCAATTGCTCAAGCTTTAGTTTAAGATCGGCTTCCATAATGGATAACGTATTAAGTGTCTATAAAAAATAGAGTTGATAGGAATACAAAATAGAGAGAAATAGTACAATTGATTTTTACGGGAAACCGTAATACGGATATGTCGGATGCGGATATTTACTTGATAGTCGCGTGACCAACAACCTTGATTTCAGCAACCATACAACATACATACCCCCTCCGCCGTTGTTGGTCGCCTGACCAACAACCTGAATTTCGGTAACCATGCAAAATACATAACCCCTAACAGCAATGTTGTTGGTCAGGCGACCAACAACGGCGGAGGGGCGACCAAAACCGGCGGGATTAAGTAATCCTACCAACCCTAAAATCAGGTATAAACACCTAATCCTACACCTCCTTCCCTCCCTTACATTTACTCCCCTAAAATAAATAGCATGGAAATACTTTTAGCGGAAAACGACCGCATTAAACTACTCAATACCCAACTGGTATTTGAGATCATGCAGCGCATACTATTACGGGAGAATGATATTGACCGCAACCGGGAACATTTCTGGGTAATTGGCCTGGAGAATAATAACCGTATCCTGTTTATTGAACTGGTGAGCATAGGTAGTATTAATAAAACCATTGTAGAACCTATGGAGGTATTCAGCTTTGCCTTGCAGAAAAGAGCCGTAAGGATTATCATGGTGCATAACCACCCCTCCGGCGACCTGGTACCCTCCGAGGCTGATAAGGATATTACCGATCATATGATACAAGTAGGATTAATAGTCAATACCCCCGTATTGGATCATTTGATTATTTCGGAGAAAGCTTATTTGGGATTTAAGGATTGTGGGTTGATGGAGGAATTAGGGAGGAGTTTGAAGTATGTGCCGCCGTATTTGGTACAGGACAGAATATTGAAGAATAAAGAGAATGAGGTTAAGCTCAGAATTGCTAAGAATTTTAAAAAGAATGGTTTAGATGTGCAAAATATTGCGAAAGCAACGGGGCTAACAATTAAACAAGTTGAAAAACTGTGACCTATAAATAAGATTTTCTAACAATATTTCGTTTGCTTCGTTCATTTCGTTTATTTCGTTTAAATTTGAATAATAAATCAACGACTATGAACGAAGTTTTAGTTACACCAAGCAAAATGGAACAGAAAGTCGCTAAACAAGTATTGATGAAACTTGAAACTTGTCATGATGATCAATCCAAAATATTTGTTTCAATTGGAGGTACTCGCGTACTGATGCCAGCCAGAGTTGTGAGATACCTTAAGCTAATGATGATGAACATGGCAGAGGGAAAAGGTTTTGAACTCATTCTGGATGGAGATCAAGACGAAGAACTTTCAACTCAACAGGCAGCAGATAGGTTAAAGGTTTCAAGACCTTATTTTATCAAACTACTGGAACAAGGAAGCATCCCCTTTTCTAAAGTAGGCAAACACCGTAGGGTTAAACTTAAGGACTTACTTGTGTATGAAACAAAACAGGCGGAGCTGCGTGAACAACAATTGAAGCTCTTAGCTACGCAGGCCCAGGAAATAGGACTCGGATATTAATAAACTGATCACCCAATAAAATGATTGCTGTACTTGATGCCAATGTACTCTACCCTGCGCCAGTAAGAGACTTATTATTGAGTTTGGCTGCCGAAAATCTATTTCAGCCAAAGTGGAGTGACAGGATTCAAGAAGAGTGGTCGCGAAACTTACTAATTAATAGACCCGACATAAAAGCAGAAAATATCAGGAAAACGATAACTGCAATGAACTTAGCCTTCCCAGATGCAGACACCAAAGATGATCATTTCCTCATCAAAAGCTTATTTCTGCCAGACAAAGATGATCGACATGTATTGGCAACAGCCATTAAAACCAATGCCGGAATGATCATTACCAATAACTTAAAAGATTTTCCAAAATCGATTCTAAAAGAGCATGGCCTGAGAGCAACACTACCTGATGATTTTGTAATGGTGCTACTTAAGAGGGAACAGGAAAAAGTGTACAATGCTTTTTATAAGATGGTAGAACGTTTACAAAATCCTGTGAAAACTAAAATGGAGGTGATAGAGATACTAGGATATTGCAATCTTATAAAAACGGCAGAAAATTTTCGAAAAGCTAATGAGGAAATGATGTTGGATAAATTCTAAAATTAGAAGCTTGTATAAGATTTACTGTTTTATTATGGTAAAAAAATTTGCAAATGCGGATTTCCATGGGAAGCAGAGTTATGGAACTTTCCAAATGATTTACGTAAGGCACTTATATCATTGGTATTTGCGGTTAATTGATGTTGTATTTAGGAAACCCTGCTAAACTTTCCGAATAGCTTTCCGCCGTTGTTGGTCAGGCGACCAACAATGGCAAGAGTGAAGGAGAGTTATCGTTTAATTAATCCGCTTATTGCCATGCCTTTGTACGCCGTTGTTGGTCGCCTGACCAACAACCTGAATTTCGGCAACTATGCAACATACACACCCCCTAACAGCAATGTTGTTGGTCAGGCGACCAACAACGGCGGAGAGCAACCGGACTCAATGTTAAACAAGTAGAAAAATTATGAGTAGCATCCATTTCCCAGGAACTATCTTTATGGTTGACGTTTGTAAATTATTTCGTACATTTGTCAACCAAACAATAATTATGAATAACAACCCCTTTCCAGAACGACTTCGCGCTGCAAGGAAAAGAAAAGGATGGTCATTGCAAGAACTGGCTGAGCAACTATCGCTGTCTATTACCAAACAAGCGCTGAATAAATATGAAGCGGGGGCCATGTTCCCCTCCGCCAAAATATTGATCGCACTGGGTAAGGTCTTGGAGGTAAAGCCAGACTATTTCACCCGTCCCATTCAATTAAACCTGCCACCGGTCGAATTCAGGAAAGCAGCTTCCCTGCCTGTTAAACAAATTGAACAGGTAAAAGAAACTGTTCGGGATGTGATTGAAAGATATATGGAAGTAGAGTCTTTGTTAGGACTCAAAGAACCATTCCAAAATCCGCTTCCAACCCATGTAATTGAGGAAATAGATGAGGTAGATGCCTATGCCGAAATATTACTCAAAAAATGGAACCTTGGCAACAACCCTATTCCCAATATCATAGAACTGCTGGAAGAGCAAGGGATACGAGTAATAGAGATAGCTGGTCCAGATAGTTTTGACGGCCTAAGCACCATGGTAGGCAATATGGCTGTGATAGTATTGAATCAGCACTATACCGTTGAAAGAAAAAGATTTACTGCGTTACATGAACTTGGCCACTTAATACTGAATATACACGCCGATGCCGATAAGGAGAAAATCTGCCACGCTTTTGCCGGCGCAGTTTTACTGCCTGGTAAAACCCTGCACAAACTAATGGGCGACAAAAGAAACAACATTGCACCCGCAGAACTAATCAATATTAAAGAACAATATGGCATATCTGTACAAGCCATAATGATGCGTGCCAAACTACTAGGCATTATTTCCGATGCTACTGCAAACAGATTTTTCAGACAAATAGCCAAAAACAAAAAAGAAGAAGGAGGGGGAAATTATAAGGGCATTGAAAAAACTTATCGCTTTGAACAATTAGTGTACAGGCTTGCTGCCGAAGAAGTGGTAAGCATGAGTAAGGCGGCTAGTTTAGCTGGTTTAAGTGTGGCTGCTTTTAAAGAGAGAATAGATGGGCGATAAAATAGCAATTCAGGATGCCTGTATTCTAATTGATCTCATTGAAATGAAATTGATGGATCATTGTCTGCAATTACCCATCAATTTCTGTACAACCGAATTAGTTTTGGCAGAATTATACGAGGAGCAACAAAATACAATTGCCGACTCAATCAATACTGGTAAATTAAGGATCATCGCTATTGAAGACAATGCCCTCAGTGAAATCATTAGCATCACGAATAATAACCCAAAGCTAACGATTGAAGACATATCTGTATATTATTATGCTTCACAAAATAATGCCTTGCTATTAACGGGTGACAAAGTACTTAGAACACTTGCCCAGAATAATGGCATAGAATCAGCTGGCATACTTTCCATTTTTGATCAGTTGGTTTTACATAATATTCTCACGAAAAAGGAAGCGGGTATTTATTTAATGGGGCTGTACGAAAAGAATAAGAGGCTTCCAAAAGAGGAATGTGTGAGGAGAATTAGGGAATGGTTAGGATTGGAATATTGATATGAATGAGAATGGAGGCTGAAAATGTATTCTTGACGCTAATATACCATTTAACTATAAATGTGCTAAATATGGCTGAAGCGACAGCTTGATCATATGAATTAATTCCGGATCCATATATTGATACTCATCTGGAATATCCAATACAACTATCGACTTATTCAAGAGAGAAGAATAGCGAGCTTCAATTTTCTCTTTATGATTTTTCTCCATCACAAAAATAATATCTGCCCACTCAACTAATTTTTCAGATATCCTTATTCTTGCCGACTCTGAAACACCAGCAGACCTGGCTCTATAAAATGAGTGATCTTTAAAGATGTTTTCGGCTGTGGGGCTTCTCCACCTATTCCTGCTACATACAAATAGTAAATTCATGAATTTTTATTGATTTTTGGGTGTTTTTATATACCCCTCCTACATATTTTGTCAGTTTGCAACATTATGTTTTAGTACTGGTAAAACTACATATTATACAACCTTTTTATTAGCAACCTTATTGGTAAGTAGTGCTGATTCAGCAGCTAATTTCGTCAAATATTTACTCCCGCTATTACGGCTGATACCAGTACGGCGAATGATCTCCTTATGACTACACCATCTCGTTTGGGATTGTAGCTGTAATACCTTTTTATTGATCTATTGCAATTGGCTTTTGTGACATCGCTCCCTTGGTTTAAAGATGCAAAAAACATTATAAAGCACCTTTACAATTAATTGCATTAGGGGTCAACATGCCGGAATGTCAGCAACATCTAATCCGGAAAGTATTAATCGCAGCGGGGTCTAAGCGTAACATGAGTAATATTCAAGAACGCACTCGCTTCTGATATAGTAACCAGTTGCTTTCCCTCAAGCTCTGGCAGATTTACCTTCGTTTTAATCTTACCCATGTATTGGGTTTCAGCTTTGGCGATCTCCATTTTTTCCTACCTTGCCGCTTGCTTATATGCCTTACTACTGCAACTACTGGAACAATACTGTGTCTTGGTCGTTCTCGCGATGAATTTGCTATTACAGAACTTACAAACCCTTTCGATATGCATATTGCTGCTCATTGTGTTTGGATATTTTTATGCACACCTTCCTACAATTTTTATCGAGTTTCCAATAAATTGCTAATTAGTAATTATTCCCTCATGAAGCATATAGGAGAGATATTTTCGAGCCTTAAAAGGAGGTAGACCAAGCAAGACACCTAACTCCCTGTTATTCATCTTCCTCCAGGCAGTGTTATTAGATAAACTTTGACGTATTAGCTCGACTAAATCGTGATCAAGTTTCTCGCTAACTTTGGAATAATATGCCTTTTCAAACATCTCTTTTGTTTCTTCGTCAAACCTTTCGTAAACCCCTAGCTCTCTAAGACCTTTATCCACTGTCTTAAATATTTCAGAACGCACGACGTTTAAGCCATTTCCAAATACCTTTTGACGGGAAACGTTATATTTAACTTCACTCATGCCACTAACTTCAATATCCAATACGAAAGACGTAGGTGCCTTTTTAATATTAAAAAGACTACCGATTCTTTTAAAAGACATCGAAATTCCATTTACTGTAACCCGGCTGCCACCAAGGAATCTTTCAAACAAAAAGGAGGGCTTCAGAATACCCATCCCCCAGGTAAGTCTTTCGGTTTTGTCATAATAACTCAACAAATTATGCTCAGTCTGATAAAATAAAAAAATACCTTTTCCCTTGAGCATGTTACTAAATCTTTCTAGATCAAGTTGAATAATTTCAATTTGATTTTGCTTTAATTGAGATCGTATGCTATTTTTTATTCGAATGAAATTATCCGGAATTATCTTAGTAACAGAGCCATCCAATTCTCTAATTTCTATTGGTGTAGCAGGTCTTATTATCGTCTCTTTCACGTATCTAAGCATATTGGCAATAAAATTTTCGTCGTCTTTACCTTGACGAAGTAAAACTTCTATTGTCGTCCCCTGCTTGAAACCCTCACGCTCTGTCACAACTGCCAAGGAATCTACCCCATCAATTAATAAAGTCCTCTCCTTCAAATCACCTCTATTCGAGTATCCATTTCGAGTAGTGACTCTTATTGCTTCCCCTAACATAAAAACGGATAACAATCCTACTCCAAAACGAGATATAGGTGTGAAATCAATAATTTGATTTTTGATTATGTAGTTCTTAAATTCTTGAGAAGAATAGTAGCTATTCCCAACTTTAAAAAAGAAATTAGAAAGAACATACTCGTCCATTCCAATCCCATTGTCTTCAACCTTCAGCCAGGAACGATCGTCAACATCTTTAGATACAGAAACACTAATCAACGGCGTAAAGTCCTCTTTTTCCATTTTCACTCTTAAATTACAAGCATCAATTGAGTTTTGTATTAATTCACGTAAGGACACATACGCATTGATATATAGGTTCTCGCCCATCAAAAGATTGATTATTGCAGTTTCGTTTAGTTTAATCGAATACTCTTTATATGTGTAACCAATCGAGCGAATAGAAGGCCGAACTATAAAAGGTAAAATCAATTTATATTTTGAAAGAATTTCCGCACTATTTTGTTTTAATACTGCTTGCGTTTCGCGTATCTCTGATTCAATAATCTTACAAAATTCTTTAATCGAATGTTCTATTGTTGGGTGTGTGCTATCCCCTGAAATAACTATCTCATCGTTAGATATCGTTATAGAATGTATTGATAAATGCTTATTCCATTCTTTCAACGAAATTTCAAATCCGGGCAATTTCTTATTTTGGATTCCTAGAGCATTGAACAACGAAATAGGTGTTCTTTCTCTATCAAAGTCCAGGATATCAACCAGCCGTAGAATCGCTGCAGAATACTGAAGATTCACTGAAAATCCATTAATTGCCAATTCTCTCGGAAACCGTTGATTGTGGATTCCTTTATTTTCAATAAGTGAACTAGAGTTAAGATTGTGGCTAATACAAACTTCAATTAATTCTTCTTCGAAAGAAAAGTCAGATGTCTTAAATATATCCGCTCGTCCAGAACTTTCTTTAATAATTTTTATTAAATCGTTATATCTGGATTTGGTTGCATGAAGCGGTCTAAGAAACTCGGCGAGCGCAGCTTCGGTAATTTGGAAAAGTGAAGTTTCAAGAATCAATTTGTCTGACGACTCTTTTGCTTCCGCTAGTGTGTCTCGAACGTTTCGAATTTTATCTCCAAACTCGGATTTTACTTGCAAAAATTCTTCAAATGCCCCACTACGTATTATTCGGTCTCGCTCAGTCTGAGTTAGAGTCATTCCCAAATCATGAATATAAAACGACATTATCATTATTGACAACTCCAAGGTAGATAGGGAAGATAAAGTTTCGTTAGGCACTATATACTGTGCGAGATGTAGGAGTTTTTTGGAATGATTTGGATTATGTAAAGTATAATCTCTAAAGGGACCAGCAATAATAAGTTCTTGCAGGGGTCTAACGGTTTGAATCAATGTCGTTGTTTTTTCTGCAAGACCATCCTGTACGGTACTTTTCTCAGCAAGTAACCTATAAATTTTTGTGTCCTGATAATTCTCCGGTGGGATTGGTATTATCATTATTGAATATTTTATACCTTTTGTAGCGGATTGAAGTTTTACTTGTGTAAAGAGGTTACTAAAATGCAAACAATACCCAATCTATCCAAGCTTAAATCACAATATTGTTATCGTAACATTGCTAACACCCTCATCTTTGTGTATTAAATCGTCGGCTTAGCTACGTAAGGCCCGATGAACTAAAATCAAATTATTGCTGCTAAGTCGGAATTCCTGCTGCTGGGGGTCGGTTATTATGCTCAAGTTTTTAAAATTTGGTGTTAGGAGATGTTTTTAGTAATTATCTCATCTAGAAAATTTTTGAAACTATAATTCTTAGACGATACGTTTAATCCATAGCCTAAAACTTTTTGAGGATAACCATAAAGCTTAGGAAAAAATAATTTTGTAAGTTCTTTGCCTATTGAATATTCTCTTTTTTGAAGTTCTGTGTCCATCCAGTCTCTTGTGGCTCCCATAATAATATCAGCAAACTGCAACATGTTTGAATGATGGCAACGAGCGTAATAAAGAGTTTGATCGAAGTGTAAATCTTTTAAAGGACCACAAAAATATTTTTGCCCATCTGAGTTTGTCCCACGGTTATAGCCATAGTAATACTCCTTATCATATGGTTTAGAATCGTTCCCTTCTGGCCAATCCAATATTGCTTGTATATAATCAAGCGCCATTTCCGAAGAATAGATTCCGACTCTCATTAGGGCGTTTGCAAAAAGGTAAGAAGAAAGAGCTTTTTTGATTTCTTTCGGTTCTTTTTT